>Ga0114920_10000907_pt1 | contig 13314 bp, 12 predicted proteins | sample ChitaG_FD_88683 | JGI IMG/M metagenome (GOLD analysis project Ga0114920, IMG submission 88683) | Deep subsurface microbial communities from South Pacific Ocean to uncover new lineages of life (NeLLi) - Chile_00310 metaG | ecosystem: Environmental > Aquatic > Marine > Oceanic > Sediment ... | reverse complement strand
TTTGAAGTTCTTGCCAAGAGCAAGCTGGATGATAATTTTAGTGCGTCACCTGCAATCGTGGGCAGTACGCTTTACTTACGCGGGTATAAAAACCTCTACTGTATTGAAAAGAAAAGTTGACAAATAATAGCGTGGTGAATAGATTGTACCAGTGAAGTCCAGAGCAGTATTCCGTTGCTACGGGATCTGCTTGATACGTGTTTTTAACCAGGGATAAATGGAGGTTGATATGAAGAAAACAAAATTATCACGGCCCCTATTAATGGGGTTGGTAATTCTGATCAGCACGGGTTGGATTTTTGCACAGGATTGGCCGCAGTGGCGGGGATCTAATCGGGATGGCAAGGTGAGCGGATTCAGCGCTCCAAAGAAATGGCCGAATAAACTGACCCAGAAGTGGAGGACGGCTGTGGGTTTGGGTGATTCCACGCCTGCCCTGGTGGGCAGCAAACTCTATGTCTTTACTCGACAGGGAGAGGAAGAAGTTACCCTATGCCTGGATGCAAGCAGCGGAAAGGAACTTTGGAAGGATAAATACAAAGCACAGGCCGTGACCGGGCCGCCATCCCGGCACCCAGGACCCAGAAGCTCACCTTCTGTGGCGGATGGAAAGGTCGTGACACTGGGCGTGGGAGGGGTTCTCTCTTGTCTGGATGCTACTACCGGGAAATTGGTGTGGCGCAAGGATCCGTTTCCCAAGGTCGTGCCCCAGTTTTTCACTGCCATGTCGCCGATCATCATTGACGGGATGGCCATCGCACATCTCGGCGGGAAGGGCAATGGAGCGATCATCGCTTACGACCTGACCACTGGCAGTCAGAAGTGGCAGTGGGTCGACGAAGGCCCGGAATATGCTTCGCCCGCCCTCATGACGGTGGAGGGCACGAAGCAGCTCGTGACGTTGACAGAGAAAAGCATAGTGGGGATTGGCGTGGCCAATGGGAAACTCCTTTGGAAGCTTCCGTTCGTACCAGTGAGAAGGGCTTACAACGCAGCAACACCGATCATCGATGGGCAAACGGTAATCTACACAGGAGCGGGGCGTGGCACCAAAGCCGTTAAGATTGAAAAACAGACGGATGGCTTCTCCGCCAAAGAGCTTTGGAGCAACACGGAAGTAGCCACTCAGTTCAATTCTCCGGTGCTCAAGGATGGCCTGCTCTTCGGCCTCTCCAACCGCGGAAATCTTTTCTGTATTAACAGTCAAACAGGAAAGACAGCATGGATCGACCCAACACAGAGTGATAGAGGTGGTTTCACATCCATTGTTGACGTAGGTTCGGTCATCCTGGCACTTCCCAGTAACTCCGAACTGATTGTCATTAAGCCAAGCGAAAAGGAATTCATAGAACTGGCTCGGATCAAGGTCTCTGACACGCCGATCTACGCACATCCGGTTATTGTGGATAATCGTATCTTCATCAAGGACGAAGAGACATTGACGATGTGGACGATTAATTAATTGGGATAGGTTCAAATGATGAGAAGTTCGCTTATGGTGAACAAGCTCGTCCGCTGGAGCCAGAACGGACAGTAGAAACGAGTGATTGCATTTTGGTCACAATTTGGTCACAACTAACACATCGGGCTCATAACCTGGAGGTCGCTGGTTCAAATCCAGCCCCCGCTACCATCTTTATCCCGTTTTTCCCTAATATAGAATTTTTTCCATCTTTAATATCTTTCTGATTGTATAGTATGATGCAGTAAGCAACTTTAGGTTTGATTGGAGAATTAGATGAAACGAAGAACATTCTTAAAAGCTGTACCGGCTTATACCGTTCTGGCAGGTGCTGCATCCGGCATCGCGCAGAAAGTTGGGACATCTTCAAGCCCCGCCTTAGAACCGATTATGCTTGTCAAACCGGAGACAGACGGCGGCAAGTCCGTTCTGGCAGCCTTGAAGGAAAGAAGAACCAACCGTAATGTCAGTGCGGAGAAGCTCCCACCGCAAATGCTCTCGAATCTTCTCTGGGCGGCATTTGGAGTAAATCGGAAGGAAGGGGCATTACGCGGACGAACAGGTAGAACAGCCGCATCGGCAAGTAATTCTCAGGAGATCGACCTATACGTCGCCCTGCCCGAAGGAGTTTACCTCTATGAGGCGATCCCTCATCGGCTGAGTCCTGTTGTTTCCGGGGATTTTCGGGCGAGATCAGGCAGACGTAGCGCGGCTAGGGCTCCGGTGAATATCTTCTACGTTGCCGATATTGCAAAATTCAGAAAGGCCCCATTCCAGGAGCCGGGCCTGAAGGATCCGGAGGTACAAAAGTCCTATTATTACGTGGCAACGGGTCTGATCGCCGGAAATGTTTATCTGTTTGCCGCTTCACGGGGTTTGGCCGCCTGGTTTCACAACTGCGATAAGGTGAACACGGCCAAAGAGTTCAAGATGCGGCCCGAACAGCGCGTGCTCTTCGCCCAGACGGTGGGCTATCCGGCATAAGATCTGCCTGTCCGAAAATCAATGTTTTCGGATATCGTAGGCATAGAGCTCGCCTGAATGACGCACATAAAGTCGTCCTCCGCAGACAACCGGATGAGCCCAATGGAGCCCCTTGCCTCCTTGCGGCAGACGGAATGAACTGACCTGGTCCCACTTCTCAGGAGTCACCTTCACCAGTGCCATCGTCCTTCTTTCGTCAAGACAGTAAAGATGTCCGTCCGCATAGGTCAGCGATCCTTTGCCGTGAGTCTGCCACCGTTTGGCTCCGGTCTTGAAATCCAGACAGAACCAGCCGCGGGCCTCATGGCCGGCGCCGTAGAGAAAACCATCCACAAGCAACACTCCTCCGTGATGGTTGTCCAGGAGTTCGCTTATCCATATCGGTTTAACGGAAAACTTCCTATCGGCCTGCCGCTTCGGTTGCAATAAAATACTGCCTTTGCCGTAACCAGTGGAGGCATAGACCAGGCCGTTACTGACGATGATGTCGGCCACATTATTTCCCCGTTTGTTTGCGAACGGGTAGTCCCAAAGCAAGCGTCCATTATTCGGATCAAAGCTCAGGATGCGTGTTGCACTCAGAGTAATGAGCTGCTGGTGATCATCGATGCGTGCAAGAATGACCGAGCAATTCCCGACAGCGTCCTTTATATCGGTGTTGGTCCACAACGTGCGTCCCGTGCCCTTGTCAAGCGCAACGATGTAGCCCTCTTTGCCGGCCGGACAACAGATAAGGGACTTCCCGAGAATCAGAACGGATTCACTGTATCCATATTCCGGCCGCTCTGCTTTGAATGTCTCCATTATATTGATGTGCCATCGTTCATCGCCCGTCCGGACATCGAATGCCGTCAGCCGTCCCAGCTCGGAGAGGTGGTAAACAGTGTCGCTGTCCACTGTCGGTGTCCCCCTTGCTCCCGCATAGGGCACTGCCCAGGATTGATATTCGGCAGCTTCCCAGGACTGCCCGTTAAGCTTTTGCCACAGCTGCTTGCCCGACATATCCAGGGCTATTACGTATGTCTGTTTTTCGATCATCCCGGCAGTAAATATACGATTATCCTCTATCGAAACTGTGCTGTATCCGTGTCCGATACCAGAAGCGATCCATAGCAATTTCGGGCCATCCTGCGGCCAGGCCTGCATGAGCCCTGTCTCGGTTGCCAGGTTATCCCGTTTTGGCCCATGAAAACACGGCCAGTTCTTATTATCAGCTGCGAATGGTACAACAGATACGATCAGGATAAAGAAAAGTAAAAATCTTAGCTTGTACATTGTTCCTCCATTGCAAAAAATCCCCATCCTCTCTGAGTTATCACTTCGTTTAAGTCTCACAGTCGTCTTTCTTTACACAATCTCTAGGATCAAGCTGTTGGATTCGGAGAAAGGGTACAAGAGAACACCCAATAGGTCAAATGTTATGTTACGTAGCAGGAATTGTAAATGTTCAAATCTGCCTCAATCTTTGAGCAAACTAGAGGAACAAAAGATAGATTTTTTCCCCAAATCGATAAAGAGCATCGAGTCATCCCCTTAATAATATTCTCCTCTATTTTTTCTATTTGCTCGGCCCTTCATTCCTATTTGGATGATTGTGTTTACAGCCGAAGCGCGGCAATCTTTTAACAAGTCTTGACCTGCCCCCCCCATCAATGTACTAATTATAAAGTTAAATTTACAGCAATATCAAAGATTTCCAACCGGTCCCATTCAAGCCAATACTTAATGGCAAGCTTTCGCACATATTTCCAATAATCCTTGGTGTTCCTGCCGTACAGTTCAATTCCTTTCCTTATATCGCTCCTTATGATATTCCAATACTGGTCTTTTAATCTGAGATAAACAGTTCTTTTTTTAAAAGTGAAAGCTGCTTTTGGTTGAAATGGAAGGTCCAGAGAAACTGTGATCAATCCATGTCCAATTGTTCCACCGGTGCTTACCTGCAAACCGTCATTCATGCAGCTCAGAGGGGGTGTGTTTCCCGCATATGAAATAATGGAGATGTCATCTATACCAATATGAAAATACTGTCGGGCTCTTAGCCCCATTTTTGCCCCGACTATCGCGTATATTCCCAGATGACCATGCAGCTCGTTGGTGAGTACACCTATACGCCATTCTTCTTTTCCATGCTTCTGGATAATACTCTTCATATAGGGACGTACATCATCGGCAAACAACTCAGGAATATCAGGAAATCCTTCAAACACTTTACTCTCAACTTGATTTCGGCTTATTAATACCTCTCGGTATTTGGCTTTGACACTTTCCCAATCCCGCACTTGGATTAATTTGTGATGGTCTGCTTTTTTGCTTGTCTGGCATGTAAAAAGTTCAGGATGCAGCAGGTAAACAGGCAGTAAATCATCCCAGAATTCGAGATGTCCTGTCTTTATCCTTTGCATAACTTTTTTATCATTATGAGTGGTAACAATCTCTTCCGCATAAGGTGAGTTTAGAGCACCAATAGATTGAAGTAATTCCGGAGTAAATACCGGATTATCAATCCCACTGTTGCTAACCGCTTCCAGTACAATAGGGATTGATAACACAGTATGAACTGCATTTTTATCAAACTCATAATTTGTCCCGGATAAATGGTCAATGTTATCGTTGTACCAGACAATTCTTTTTATTTTTTTTTGAATTTGAGGCTTTGTTTTTAGTGCTTCTGCAAGATTTGTCAGCCCTCCCAAACACACAAAAAGTACAGGTTCTTCCTCGTATTCAAGTGCGGACAGGATTGTGTCGACAGCACCATTTCCATTTTTAATCTTAATCCATTTTTCTTCTCCCCATTGAACATTGAGGTTAAAGGTCCGCCACAGAGGAATTTCATCCTGGATTACTCGTCCCGCTCCGGTCGGAATTCCTTCATGACCAAAGCTTTTTAGCAGGGATTTTACTTTTATCAATCCCTGTTCAGGACCTACTACTCCATCCGAAGTCGTAAACGCCAGGACTTCGAATTCTGGAGAGGCAAGGAATAAACAAATGGCTCGAAGGTCGTCAACGGCTGTATCCGTATCAATTATGACATGATACCTGGCTTTTCCGGAATGAGCATGAGAATACATCCCTCCCAATACCAACAATAGAATGAGGGAAACAAAGCATTTTAATATGGATTTATATTTATTAGAGACATAAGGTGCGAACATGTATATCTTTATACCTCCTAAATCTGACAAAATTCCAGTATAAAAAAAATCAGGGAGGAAATAATAACAACTTTTATCCTTTAATGCTTGAGTGTTAAACCCAGATTGACATTCCTCTTTGGCATGGGATAGGAGCCACTGCCCAGGCCGGGCAGATCCAAATAAATAAGGTAGTTGGTATCAAGGATGTTATTGAGGTCAAGGAAAACATTAATATACCGGCTCAGTTCAACTATTACTCTCGCATTGAGCAATAGATATGAAGAGAGAGGACTCTGTGAAAAATTTGCGCCAAAATAATCAGTAATGTACTGGCCTTGGAGGGAAGCAAATAAGGCTTTATCCTCGAATCGGAAGGATAAATCCCATTTCTGACCGGGTCTTCCTTTGGTATTTTCACGGGGATTGAGATAGGTGAAAAATAAATGTGAAGAAAATTTCCGGCTGAATCTGGCTTTAATCCCCGATTCAGCTCCCGTGAAGGTGAATTTTCCTGTATTCATAAAAAGGAATTGTGGGGGAGGGGTAGGATTGGAAACAGTCTCGATAAGGTTAGAACCATGCATTCGGAATAAAGTTATATTAAAATCAAGCCAAGATACAATTCTCTGATCAAATCCGATTTCAAAGTTCCAGACCCTCTCCGGTTTTAGATCTGGATTGGCCGCCGGATACATGAAGAGCTCATTGAGCTGGGGAGAACGAAATCCCTTGTTAATCATCCCTCTGAGCCGGGTACTATTATTAGCCTGAAAAACGATGCCCCAATGGGGACAAATTTCATACCCATAGAGTGAGTCTCTGTTGAGCCTTATCCCGGTTGAAAAAATCCACTTTTTTTTGAATACATATTCATCCTGGAAAAAAAAGGCAACTTCGTTCTTTTTCCATTCTCCAACTGGCCAGGAGTAGCTCTTTCCTCCTATATTTCTTGCGTCGATTCCAACAGATAATTCATGGTTTGAAATTCGCTTAGTAGTAAAATGCAAAATCCCACCGGTAATGTAATCCCGTGAATGCCATCCGTCTGAAAACTGATGATGTCCGAAATTGCGGTATACCTTGAACAGAAGCTCATCTTTGTCTCGTTTCCTTTTTAAAGTGAAATCCACGGCGCCTCTTTTGTAGTCATTCCAGAAATCAGTCAAGGGAAATTCGATAGAGCCAGCTTCGTATTTTTTCCCCGTGAAATATTTGCCGCGTAGGCTTATCTCAAGGCCATCTGCCAGATTGTATATCATCTTTCCGGTAAAGGCATTTCCCATATACCCGGAATTTTTTATATGACCATCGCTTTCTCTTTTGTCTAACGTGAAATAATATTTGAATTTTTTCAAGTTCTGCCCATATTTCAAATTTAATTGCCTGGTGTCATAACTTCCGTAAGATGCAGTAAATGCAATTTCGGTTTTTTCCCTAGGCTCATGAGTAAGAATATTGATGACACCTCCCATAGCCTCAGATCCATAGAGAACAGAAGAGGGACCTCTGACGACCTCGATTCTCTCTACATTATCCAGGGGAAAAGAGTGGGTTACAGCACATCCAAAAAGTCCCATTTTTTCCGGGCGCCCATCAACCAGTACGGCAATTCTTCTGCCCCTCTGGCCAATCCCCCGGATATCGACATCTGAACGGCCGAAATCTCCTGTCTTACGGATAAAAAGGCCTGGAAGATAAGACAATAGGTTCATGGCATTGCTTGCTGACGTTGCTTTCAGGTCCACTTCATCCACCACACTTACAGAAGCTGAACAATCTTTAACGGCTTTGCGCGTCATCGTGGCTGTTACCACGATTTCAGTGTGGAGACGCAGCTGCTTTTTTTTGACATCCGTTTCCTTTTTTGAGGCTTCTTGATTATCCGGGTTAGAAAAACCGGTCAAGGATAAACTAAGGACTAATAAGATTAGTGAGAATACTCTTCTCTTCATATCATAAACACCTTTAAATGTGTTACTAAAATAAAAATAGTAACACATTTAATAAAAAAGTCAACCCATAATTTATACTTTGGAACAAGTTTAATCAGATTTTCTGAATATTGTTAAAAAAATGCGGAAAAAATCGTAAATTTGAGTTTAAATAAGCGGAAATAATGGGGAACTTTTTTAGTCTATATGCTTTCCTGTAGACGTTGTGATCAGTTCCCCATGCTTCACATTCCTTGTCGTCAAAAGTTGGTCCGAGATTTTTCTTATCAGTGTACCTTGTCCTTTCAAAATGATGACTTCAAGACAGTTATGATGGTCTAGATGGATATGGGTCGAGGAGATAATTATGTCCAGATGTTTGTGCTGGATACGAGTTAAAATTTCAGTCAGTTCTCTAGTATCATGGCTGAACACTAAAGCAAGAATACCCACTGTTTCTGCTTTTTCGTCCTTCCACTCTTCAGACACTAATCTTTCTCTGATCAGATCCCGGAATGCTTCAGACCGACTTTTATAACCCAATTTCTTTATAAGTTTATCAAAACTACTCAAAAGCTTGGTGTTAACAGATACTCCAAAACGTGTTACCTTTTCCATGTAATTAGCCTTTTTTTTGCTCATGTTGAAAATAATATGCTCAGTCACAAAAGTCAAATTTAAAGCATCTATAAAGTCCCGTTTACAACGGAGATTTATTCTCACCTGAGCGAGAGGCGCCTTCAACACGTAATCCAGTAATTGCCGGGTCCGAATCTGGACAGTTCTGCTTTTTTATGAGAACACGAAATCGCTCAACTTGTTGAAAAAAAAGTGGTGGGCGATACAGGATTTGAACCTGTGACTTCTACCGTGTGAAGGTAGCACTCTACCACTGAGTTAATCGCCCAGCCCATATATTTTTATCCAATTCATCTTCTGTTGTCAATTTTTTCATTTTCCTTTTAATATCCCATGTTTAATATTTGTAATTCATACTAATACATATTATGAATATATAGCCTTAAGCACGCGACTTAAACAATTCTGAAAAAACCATAATAATCCAAATAATGGACAGACCAGGGAGTTTTGTTCGTATCATCCTGTGTTGAATATAAGAAAAAAGTCATTTTTTTAGACAAATGTACCATTTTTTAAAATGGAATATTTATTCTAGATGGATGACGTCGAATAAGTTATGTCGTGAAATGTAATATTTAGTGCTGTTTTATGCCCTAATATGGAGTTTTGTAAATGATATGCTTCAAATACTAAACTTCTTTTTCTGTCCAAGCGAGAATTGAGGCGGGAAGAATATGTGATAAATATAATAAACAGGCTGCCGTAATTGCATCAATTGGCCCTCTATCTGCTATAGTAAAAACATAAATTGTTATTAATGCAATCAGAACAAATATTGTATAGGACTTACTTAATGCACCATATACAATTTGAACCTGGCGTTCGTCTAGTTTATCTTTTTTTGAATGAGTTAACTTCCACAAATGAGTTTTTACAAAGGCAATTCTAAAACTTAAAATTATAAGAATTAATGGTATAATTTCGAACAAAAGATATGTTTTATTCAAGTGGAAAAAAGCATAAAGGTAGTTCATTACTAACATCAAAATAACGCTGGTAATATTTACTATTACCCATATTCTTCTCACTGATTTTGATACTTTCTTTGTCATTTTATTCTTCTCCTAATTTGTTTTTAAGAGTAACTAACTCCTGGCTTAAAGGTTTTAACTGTTGGGTTGAAAAGATTAGTTCAATTGGCAGTTTAAAAAATTCGCTTATCTTAAAAGCTAAATCCAAACTTGGATTGTATTCTTCTCTTTCCAAATACCCGACAGTTTGGAAGTTTACACCAATTTTATCAGCTAGTTCTTTTCTTGAGATGTTTCTTTCTTTCCTTAGAACACCAATTCGATTATATAGTTTTCTTGATTTCATGATGTAATTATAATATATATTATTGTAAAAATACAACAAAATATTAAAAAAGTCAAATATATTTTATAATAAAAGAGGTTCTTTTTAGAACTCCCCCCTCTTTTCTTACTATCCTAACCTCATGCAACAGGAATTTTAGGAGCTTCTTGCGACTTGAGTGAAGTCAAAGTCTGGGACTCAATACCCTTTTCCTCATAACGAAAGATGAGAAAGCCTATATATTATAGCTTTTATTTCAGAAAAATTGTTGAAATTTAATTATTTAAAAGATAAATTTAGCTCCCACCCCAATCATGCTCTCGAAAATATGCTCTACAATCCTGGGGCAGTCAATAAACGCTAATAGATAGCAATTTTTCTATGCTGACCAGATTACTCTTTTTCTAATATCTCGAGATTGACTCTCTTTTTCAGTTTCATTCCAGCAGCACCGAGAATAACTCTGATAGCATGAGCATTTCTTCCCTGTTTTCCGATAACCTTACCCAAATCTTCCTGAGCAACCTTTAATTCAATGATCGAGCTCTGTTCTCCGTCTATTTGGGAAACATGCACCTTGTCCGGATTGTCCACTAATGCTTTAGCAATCAATTCAACTAGTTCTTTCACTATAACCTCCCTTAATACTTAAATTTTTTTTCATCTCCCCTTAAAGCCCCCTTGCTGACAATTAAATATTCCATCTTTCCGGCTTTCTAAGTTTAACCTGAAATTCTTCCTTTTTTCTCTTTCCCTTTTCTTTCTCTTTTTCTTCTCGCTTTTTCTCTTTTTTCCCGGTCTCTTATCTCTTTTTCTTTTGTCATTGATTTCCTTCCATCCAATCTCTTCTTTGTTTACTCAACCTCAGGAACACTAGGCTCGGCGTCTTTCCAGAAGCTTAGGAATTTCTGGTAATGTTCTATGGCTTTGACCTTCCATCTTTTCTACTTCTGAAACAAAAAGTATAAAATGTATAGTACAAGAAATAGATTCAGCTATTTAATAAAGGACTTTAGTTTCCGACTGTAACCAGAATGCTTTAATCTTCTTATCGCTTTTTCTTGGATTTGCCTGATCCTCTCACGTGTAACCTTGTATTGCTGTCCGAGTTCCTCCAGAGTATGCTCGTTGCCATCTCCCAAGCCAAATCTCATTTTTAATATACTTGCCTCTCTATGGGTATGAGCTTTTAGAGCTTCCTCAATTTTCTCTCTCATATTGATATGAATGACTTCATCGGGAGGCGAAAGGATATCTCTGTCCTCGATAAAATCACTCAGATGACCTTCCTCTTTTTCTCCTATTGGCGTCTCAAGTGAGAGTGGTACTTGGGCAATTTTCATGATTTTTTGTACTTTACTGACCGGCAGATCCATCTTAACAGCAATCTCTTCACGTGTTGGTTCTCTGCCTTTGTCCTGGACAAGATTTTTTGACACTCTATTTAACCTGTTCATGACTTCGATCATATGCACAGGGATTCTTATCGTCCTAGCCTGATCAGCAATTGCACGTGTTATTCCCTGTCTAATCCACCAGTGTGCATAAGTCGAAAATTTATACCCTCTTTTATATTCAAATCTATCCACTGCTGTCATCAAGCCTATATTTCCTTCCTGGATTAAATCAAGAAACTGGAGTCCGAAATTGCTGTATTTTCTGGCTATAGAAACCACGAGTCTTAAGTTAGAGGAAATGAGTTCTTTCTTTGCCAGATCGCAGATCTGCTTTCCTTTAGCGATTGTATGCAGTATTTTTCCTAATCCCTGTGAATCAAGACCGATTTCTTTGTTGTATATTCTCAGAAGCTTATTGATTTTTTTGATCCTAAGTTTCAATTCCTCTTTTTTCTTCTTACCCTTAGCATTAGTGAAAGAGGCATTCAATTTGTGCTTACCTATTTCTAATTCATCTATGACCTTTAGCTTTTCACAGAGACTCTTTATAATCTTTTCTTTATAAGGAGAGCGGATATTGAGTTCCCTTATGAGATGACTCATTTTAACGATGAGACGCCCACGTACAACAGCATATTTTTTTGATGTAGGGATTTTTTCTAGCTGGGTGTTTAATTTTCTTATTTCATTAATTATGGCAAGAATTTTCTCCTTTTTTTTCTCAATCTTTCCTCTTGTGAATTCATCTTCCATTGAAGCGAACACAGCTTGGATGATTCCATTGTCATTATTTAGTTTTTCTTCCAGTGCAAGAATTTCACTGTGAATAAATCGTGTTTTAAAAAGGGCTTTAGTAACTAGCTCTTCTCCTCTTTCAATTTCCTTTGCAACTAGTATTTCTCTCTCTCTTGTTAGCAGCGGAATCTTACCCATTTCTCTCATGTAGGTTTTGACAGGATCCGATGTTCGCCCTGTTTCCCCAAAAGTAACGGTGGAGATCATTCCTCTTCTAGAGTGAACTTTCTTTTGTTCATGGAGAGCTTGTTTCCTAGAGTCATGCGCTGCCATGTTCAATCCTCAAATACGAGAAGAATTTAATTGTTAATGCTCTTAAAAATTCTCCTGGTTTACGCTATATTTCTCCTTTTCCTTTTTTCTCTCTTTCTTTTATCTCTCTCCCTTTCTCTTTTCTTTCTTGCCGCTCTTTCGTATTTTTTCATTAATTGTTCCTTATTTAAAATCTGGAAGCTGAATTCACCACATTACATTCTACTCAGGATCTTTCTGCATATTGAGAGAGGTTGCCAATTGAACTGCCTGATTTTGGCAAACTATCTCCAAAATTAATTAATTAACTTAAAGGCAGGCTTTTCGTTTTTTTGACTGGAATATTATGTGTATTTAGAATTTTCAAGTGCAGAAAAACATTCCAGACAGACTTATAACATGAATTTATACAAAATTGGATTTTGCTCTTGAATATACGAATGCCGCTTGTCAGAAGCGTCTTTTTCCTCCAAATCCGCCTCCACCTCCGCGGTCATCACGACGAGGGCGGGCCTCGTTGACCTTGAGAGTGCTTCCTTTTAAGTCTTTGCCATCAAGTCCGGAGATTGCTGCTTGGGCTTCGGTACTGTTGGACATCTCCACAAATCCAAATCCTCTCGAATCACCGGTGAATTTGTCTGTGATGATTTTGGCAGAAGTGACCTCTCCGAAGGCTTCAAAAGCCTCTTTTAAAGCTCCCTCAGTAGCCTCACGTGGTAAATTGCCTACATAAATATTCATTCTGGTTTCCTTTTAAAAATGTATTTTTAACAAGGGGTGGGGATTTCGCTTTATTTGCTGAAATATTCCCTAATCCCTTTTGATCCATGTCTACCTTTATAAGGAGGCAAGTCTCTTTAATTTCAGCGTCACAATCATAGCACAGGAAAAGTAAGGCGTCAAATAATTAATTAGGCGTCATTTTTGCTCGTTAGAATAGAAAACGATGATGTGCCTGAAAAGCTTTTCCCTTAAACAGCTCATCTGGGAACCTTTCCCCAAAACATCGAATAGGTGAAAAAGGCATAATAATCCGGAAGATTCAGAATGAAGTCCGGTGATTCTGGTTGACAGAGACGCTGATATTCTGCCCAATCCTCCTGTGAAACCTCTGGCTGTGGCTCCTTCCAGAGCATCTTAAAGAATGTAATCAAAGCAGTGCGTATGTCTTCACTCAGCGGAGCATATACGTCGCCTGCAAAAGTCTGGGCGGTGAGTTCCTCGAAGGCCGCTTGATGGAACCAACCTAGAGCGCGCACAAAGTGCGACTCTGTCCTCTTTCCTTTGACACAAGGGATAATTGCTGAACACGTCGCATTAAGCCGGGCTTCCAACAGAGGATATCCTGGAAGCAGTTGTTGAGAAGACCAAGCAAGGATGGCCACGCTGCCCCCGGGCTTGACCACCCGTGC
>Ga0114920_10000906_pt1 | contig 13319 bp, 9 predicted proteins | sample ChitaG_FD_88683 | JGI IMG/M metagenome (GOLD analysis project Ga0114920, IMG submission 88683) | Deep subsurface microbial communities from South Pacific Ocean to uncover new lineages of life (NeLLi) - Chile_00310 metaG | ecosystem: Environmental > Aquatic > Marine > Oceanic > Sediment ... | reverse complement strand
TCCGGTAAGTTCTGGAATGAATTTACGGGGTGCAGCCATACCCAAGGAAGGGGGGATTATACTCGATTTATCTCGGATGAACAAGATAGGAGAAATCAGCGACCTCGAGAGATGGGCAGTGGTGGAACCAGGTGTTACTTATGGTCAACTTGCTGAAGAACTTGAGAAACACAATTTCAGGATTATGATGCCTTTGGGCGTACCTCAATCAAGATCGGTCCTCTCCTGCATTTGTGAGGGTGACCCGGCTCTTGCCGCGGCAAACTTTGAGTACGGCAACTCTCTCTTCATGGACCGTGAAATCGTTCTGCCAACCGGGGAGCTTATGAGGACCGGCTTGTGGGAAACTCGCTTCAAGGGCGAGTGGAGCTTTACTGGAGGCGGCGGCATCATTGGCGAAAATAATGCATACGACTGGTTATGGCAGGCAACTCAAGGAACTCTGGGTATTATCACAAAAATCGTAGTCAAAGCTGAGCATTTGCTGCCCAAATTTAGTAAGGTCTTCGTCCTTCCCTTTGATGGGTTGGAGGCGGCAATAGAACCGATGCGTAGAATCCAGAGGAAAGAGTTGGGTCTGGAGTGCTTCATGCTGAATAGTTTTAATCTGGCTGCTGTCAGGACAGCAAACTGGGAAGTACCTGAAAAACTCCCCGGCCAGAAGGTTCCGTCCGAGCAATTCAATTCCTTAAGGGACGGGCTACCTAAATGGACAATGATAATTCACCTTGCTGCGCTTCCCTATTTCCCGGAGGAAAAAGTTGCTCTTGAGGAGGAGGCTTTGAGGGGTGTCTGTAGCGAGATGGGCTTGTCCTTAGCCCACACTGTAGCCGGAGAAGAGGGGCTTGACGCAACTTTATTAGACTTAATACTGTACCCATGGATGGCACTGAAAAAGGCTCACTTTAAGGGGTCTTTCCACCCGGTAAGCTTTTACACCATTCTGAGAAGGGTTCCAGAATTCGAGGAAATGATAAGGGCAGTGGCACAAAAACACAGATATCCGCTTAGTGATATTGGTGGATATGTGCTGCCAATAGAAAAAGGCAGGAATTGCTATCTTGAGTTTGACTTTCACTGCGATTTGGAGGACGACAGTGATGTGGAAAGGGTTAAGAGCCTGTGGTTAGAGGCAAACGAGGCTTGTGCCAATATGGGAGCGGTACTCTCCAACCCCTATGGTCCACGTGCTGACATGATTTACCGGCGGGTCGACCCAACTTATGTCAAGATAATAAAAGACTGGAAGAGGGCCTTAGACCCAAACAATGTACTTAGTCCGGGACAACTATGCTTTTAAAGGAGGAACGTTGATGACGATGTTGAAAAAAGAGGCAGAAAGATTAAGACTGGCAGAGAGAAAATATATCAGGGGGAGATTTAAGGAGCTAGAGGACTATAGAGAAGAGGTCTGGCATTGTAATAGATGCAACATGTGCAAGGACGTTTTCGGTTGGTACATGAAGAGCCACGAGTTTGCTGATATCTGCTCGTCTTTCACCTTTCGCAAGTATGAGACGTATGCCGCCCAAGGCAAGATGCATATCGCTCGTGCTTTGATAGACGAAGAAATGGACTGGGGAGATTCGGAGGCTCTGCTTGAGGTTGTCTTCTCCTGTGATATGTGCGGAGGCTGCACGGTAAACTGTCTACGCATAATGGGGAATAACCCTCTAGAGGTATTTAGGGCACTTCGTGCCCGTGCCGTGGAGAAGGGGCTAGCCCCTCCAGAGCATAAAAGGTTTTATGAAAGTACCACCAGATATGGTAATCCTCTGGATGCGCCAAAGGAAGAGAGACTGAGATGGACTGAGGGTCTTGACTTCAAGCTCAATACCCTGCCCAAAGAGCAAGCTGAGGTACTGCTGTTTACCGGCTGCCAGTACGAACTTGAACCTACAGTCCGAGATACCCTTAAGACCATTGCCCGGGTTTTGAAAGCCGGCGGTGTTGATTTTGGTATCCTGGGAGCAGACGAGAAGTGTTGTGGTGGCATCCAGCTTTTGATGGGGGAAAGGGGGATGTTTGAACAACTCGCCAAGGATAACATAAACACGTTTAACAAGCTAGGCATAAAAACCCTGGTGACCCCCTGTGCCCACTGTTACAATACCTTCGTCAATGAGTATGTCGAGATTGGTGATATGAATTTTGAAATACTCCATACCGCCCAGTTGTTTGACCGGCTGATAGAGGAGGGAAAAATTAAGCTGGGAGAGCTACCAAGGGAAGCTGTTACTTACCACGACCCTTGTGACCTGGGAAGGAAAAATGGAGTGTATGATGCCCCTCGTCGGCTACTTAACAGAATTAACGGCGTTGAACTTCGGGAGATGGAAAGGATTAAAGACCAAACGTGGTGTTGTGGAGGTGGTGGTGGGCTTTTAGAGGCCTACCCGGACCAGGCCGCCTGGGCGGCACAACAGAGGATTAAAGAGGCAAGAGTCACTACCGGTGCTGATACTCTGGTTACTGCCTGCCCATGGTGCGAATACAGCCTTAAGAGTGCCGTTGAAGCGATGGGCACCGGAATAAAGATTAACGATGTTGCTGAAATCATCGAAAGAGCATTGATATAAGGAGGAGAAAATGGCAACGAAAGAGAAGGTAGTTCCACAGAAATTGTCACGTGAGGCTTATCGGGCTCTAGAAAGTGTTGTCGGTAAGGAATGGGTGTCCGGTGACAGGGCTATAATCGAGGCGTACGTGCTGGCCTGCATTGATGTCGGGACCTCTATACGGGCTTTGCATCGGGACCCCACGCTGCGGGCGGCAGCCGTCGTTTTGCCAGCGAGCACGGAGGAGGTACAAGAGGTTGTCAAACTAGCCAATAGATATGGATTTCCAATCCAGCCTTATAGTAACTCTCAAGTAGGTAGCTCCTGCTTAGCCCCCGGGACGGTAATAGTCAGTATGAGGAGGATGGATAAAATCGAGGTTGATGAAGAAAATATGCTGATGACTGTTCAGCCCTTCATCAACTACATGCGGATCCATCACGAGGCAGCGAAAAAGTCGTTATGGTTGGGGGGGAGTGGCTGGCATGGTGCCATTGCTAAGCCCTGTTCTCAGTTCTCGACAGCCGGATTATGGCAGTCGGAGTTGAAATACTCTGGACTGTCAAGGAACACCCTCGGAATGAAAGTGGTAATGGCTGACGGTAGCTTATTAAGGCTCGGCTCCTCAGCGATAGCCGGGACCGGGGACACCCCTTTCACGGAACGCTTCCCCGGACCAAACCTCATGGGCATAATGAAAGATGCGTTTGGCTCTCGGGGGATAATCACCGAGATAACCCTCAAGCTCCACCCATGGGTAGGAAGCGACATCCCCGAGGATAGAGGACGTCCTTCTATTGAACATTATTTCGAGGATGCAGAGGAGAAAAAATTCGATCGACCTATAACTCCGTCTAGGCATAAGATATTCTGGTTTGAATACCCTGATTTAGACAGCATTACCAGTGGAGTTGCCGCGTTAGCCAACTCGGGGATAGGAGTGGCACTCAATATATGCGGCAATTACAATGCACCCATGTGTTCCTACACTATTGCTGAGGCCAACAAACGCTCGGAGGAGCGCTACTTCGGCTTCAGTGGCTACATGGTTATTGCCGGGATTTGGTCTGAGAAGCAGTTAGATTATGAGGAGAAGGTTCTAAGACACATAGTTGAGGAAACGGGAGGCAAGCTGTGGTCAGCCGAATACAAGCCGGAGCTGCTGGATGCGGTATCCCCCTGGAGTGTAGAATTTGTCCTAAATACTGAGACCGGGTTGAGAACTCTGCGCAGCAATTATATCGACAGCATGCTTACCCCCTATGCGCGGTTTAGGGAGATACCGGATACTTCGAGGCTATGGGAAGAGACTTATAATGAAGTAGGCGCCTTAGGTGAAGAAAGGGGGGAATATTTCAGCCACATGGGAACCTGGTGCCCCTACGGTTACATTGCCGATCGCGGCCATCAGGTAGAAACCGAAGTGGATTATTTCCCAGAGCGTACCAGTGAAAAGGAGCTTATCACGATGTTTGAGGGCCTGGCGGATTCGATTTTTAGGTATATGGCCAATAAATATCCTACCTCCTGGATGGAAGACCTCCTAGAGCCCTTTCCACCGATGATGCCCGAACTTGGTCCAGATAGATACCTACTGCTGAGAAAGTATAGGGAGATAACAGACCCTAAAGGAGTGATAAGTCCCTTAAGACTGGCAACTACTGGTGATGAATTCAAAGCAAGGTACATAGAGCCAAAGGAGCCTACAGTAAAGATGGCACTTCGTCTCAGAGAACGATTTGGATTCCCCAAATTGGAGCTAGCTCCAGAAGGGGATAGGTGGAAGCCCACAGAGTAATGATGGTGAGTTGGTAATGGTGTGTCTTTCGCGCGGAAGCGTTTCTGTGCGTTCTCTGGAAACATAAACCGAATCGCTTATAGTGAAGCTGGCAGAAGGGTCACAGTATTCTGGACGCTATGAATACTGCGTATCTGGCCGTCACTCATCTTGGCCAGGTCAAATGGGGTGTTGGTTTGAGATGTAGCTATCAAGGGAATGCGTTATCACATGGTGGAGGCGAAATCTCTTAGTTCCCATACTTGTCCGTGGCCTTTAAGGACTGCCCCAGGGCTTCAACAACTAGCTCACTCAAGTCCATAGCCTCAATGGACTCTTCGGCTTCTTCAGCCTTCAGTCCATCTTCAAGCATGGTCAAACAGTAGGGACAGGCTGTTGCCACAAGGTCCACTTTAGCCTCGATTATTTCTTGGACTCGCCTTGTATTAACCCGCTTGTCTGGTTCTTCCTCCATCCACATGTGACCACCGCCTCCGCCGCAACAAAAACTTCTTGCCCCACATCGAGCCAGTTCCACCCTTTTGAGCCCGCCAATAGCCCTCAGGATTTCCCTGGGTTCCTGATAAATATCGTTGTAACGCCCCAGATAGCACGAATCATGATAAGCCACCTTCCTTCCATCTAAAGCGCCAACCTTCAGTTTACCCTCACGAATCAAATCAGCAATTAACCGGGTATGGTGGATAACCTCAAAGTCGCCACCAAATTCGGGATACTCATGCTTCAAAGTGTTGTAACAATGGGGACAAGTAGTCAGGAGCTTTTTGACATTGTAGCCTTTAAGGAGCTCAATGTTCCTTTGGCAGAGGGTTTGAAACAGGTATTCATCTCCCATGCGGCGAGCCGGGTCACCACAGCAACTCTCCTCGGTACCCAATATACCAAAATTGATTCCCACCATCTGCAGAATCCTGGCAGTAGCCATGCTCACCTTCATATTCCGGTCTTCAAGGGCTGCGCTGCAACCTACCCAGTATAATATGTCTATGTCACTGTCCTCTGAGAGTACCTTTACCCCTAAGCCATTAGCCCAATCGGTTCTCGTAGCTGTAGTTCCCCGATAGGGGTGCCCTCTAGTCCCCAGGCTTTTGAGCGTATCCTGAACCTGTTCAGGAAACTGGCTCCTTTCCATAGCCAGATTGCGGCGCACTTCTATTATTTTATCAACATGTTCAACGTAAATTGGGCATACTTCCTGGCAGGCACGACAGGTGGTGCAGTCCCAAATTACCTCCTCAGTGAGCACTTCGGTGGCAATATCCCTTCGTGGTTCCGTCGGCTTTCTTATCAGAGGTATAGGATATACCTCGTAAAGATGGTCCTTAAGGTCCTGAATAACCTGCTTGGGGTTGAGAGCTTTACCACTGGAATAGGCAGGACAGGCGTCTTGACAGCGACCGCACCTGGTACAGGCGTCGAGGTCCAGAATTTGCTTCCAGGTAAAATCCTCGATGTTGGCTACGCCAAATGACTCGGCGGTCTCAAAATCTATCGTGGTTAGTGCTCCCTTGGGCTTAAGGGAACGGAAGAACACGTTTAGTGAAGACAAAAGTATGTGCTGCAAACGGGAACGGTTTACCCAGATATAACCCAGGAGTATGAACGCTGGTATGGTGTGGATTATCGCCCGGTGCCACACTAAGATTTCATTTCTAGCTTCGGTGATGTAGGTGGGGAAGATATGTGAGAGCAGATAGCCTACTGGTGACCACATCGCCCAGTCGGTAGGACTGACTTCACTACAGGCAATGCGGTACCCCTTTATCATAAAGCCAGTAAGTACAATTAAAAACACCCAGACAAAAACCAGGCTATCCTCAGGGGTGGTATCCAAGCGGGACGGTCTCATAATATACCTTCGATATACCGCCATAAGTCCGCCAATGATAATCAATAACCCGCCTATCTCAGAAGCCCAGGAAGCATAGAGAAAGACGCTCTGTGGCGGAATGGTAAGCTCAATGATATATGAGAATAGCCTGACTATTTTACCCAGAATGAGAAGGGCGGAGCCCCCAAAGATAAGCGCATGCATTATGCCGGGATACAGTTCTCGCCACCTTAAGATTCGAACATTAGCTACGGCTACGGCAAGGGTACTCATCAGCCGAGTGCCCCAGTGTCCAAAGCGATTATCGGGTTTCCCCAACCGCCATAACTGATAGCGCCGCCAAAAACCAAAGGCAAAAAGGATGATGAGAACGGGGGTGAATATCAAAACAGCTATGATAATTGGCAGAAAGACTTCCGTTAGATAAACTTCTTGGCCTGCCCAGAACAGCTCACGCAAAGGCATTTTGCCATCCTTCCAGCTTATATTACTTGCCCAATGGTATGGCTGGATAAAAGGTGGTCAGGTGGGCAATGATAAAAACCACTACCAGACAGCCTACCGTTATCAGCGCCATGGCTACCACTTTTTCATATTTTGGTCTTATCCCCAGGTCAAAAATGGTCAGCCTCACTCCGTTCAGCACAACATAGACGACCACGGTCAGTAACATCACTTCGATAAATATGGTTACTGCTCTAAGCAATGTCTCCATCGTATATACCCTTAACCGACTCTAGATTTTATGTCCTTCCCAGACCTAACTGAGCCTCAACTTTACACGTAGGACAGAGTTCAAATTGTTCCGGAGAAGACTGCCCTGCGGCAAGCACCTTGGCTCGTACATTATCTATCATCGTTCTTGGCCCAATGGGGCTACCGCACCGGCTACATCGGACAATTACGTCTTCACAAAGCACTGTTGGCGGGCAATAGAGCCTGTCCAGTTCGAGAATAGACTTTAAGCGCAGGCATTTCTCCGGGCAGACCTCTACACACCGACCACAAGCGACACAAGCCTCATGCCTGAATAGTAGTTGATAGGCATCGGTTTCCCCGCTCGATGAAATGACCAGCGCCTCGGTAGGACAATTGAGCGCACAGAGACCACACCCGGTACATCTTGTTCTATCCAGCTCCACCTTGCCCAAGGGCACCGCCCCCGCCAGGACTACCCCTTTTGATGAACTATTTAGCTTGTTTCCCACACCTTTTATCAGTGCCGGTAGCCGTAAGCCTTGACTAGGTAATAATGTAGGTTCAGAATGTCTGAGCCGCGTTGGGGCTAACCCGGCTATTTCTGCGGCAAATTCGGTTAATTCCTTTTCGATGCTTCCAGGCTCATCTCCCACCGCCTCAAATACTTTTATCCGTTCTTCCCCAATACCCCAGCAATCAAGCAGCTCGTGTACGAATCGGACGTTTTCCTGCCAGTGAGTGGAGTCAAAGCCAGAGCGGCATTTCCCCCTGCCAGAAATGAGGGCAAAACCCTGAGCTCCCATATCAAAGGCACGCAGTATCAACCAGGGGGAGACCATAGCCAGGCAGGGAATTGCCAACGACAACACTCCAGCCGGATAGCTGAATTGCCTTCCTTTGTCTTGAGTATCTACCGGCAGGCACCGCTGACAAACGGCGGCAATCATCCTGGGCACAATATCTATATTCTTTGGGGAGAGTAAATCCTCCATCTCTTTATCCAGCGCCTCTAGGGAAAAGGTCGGATAAATTATCGCCCGATGCGGGCAAACCTCAACACAGGCTCCACATCCACTACACCCAGTTGTATCAATAATGACCTCGCCGGCTTCAACCTTTACCGCCTCAAGTGGGCAAGCATCCAGACAGAGCCCGCATTCCTGGCTTCCCCGGCATAAAGCAGGTTCAATAAAAGGCACCACCTCATAGTGAGGCAAAACCAGCTTGAGCAATTCACGGCGACTGATTTTACCTTCGGGTTTTAGGAAGTGTACCTTGAGTCTATCTTGAGAAATCGCTTTGAACTCACTCATGGGTCCTTATTATCTCCCCTCGTGGTATCAAGCTTTCACCGGCTCAGATGCTTCACCACCTTCTTCAATCACCTCTTTAGGCACTTCTTCAGCAGCTTCTTTAGTCGGCAGTAACTCCAGATATTTCAAACCCAGGATAAAAAGAAGCCCCAATAAGGCAACTATTCCCAGGGAAAGAACTGTTTCAGCGGGTGTTATCGGAAAAGAGCCGGTAGCTCCCCATACCCCCTCTATTTTCCCCGGGTAATAGTGCTGAGGATAAGCTAGCCCCGGAATCACTAGATAATATCTTTTCACGAATATGCCAATCACTACTAATACCGAAGCGATAACCACACCGGGGACACTCCTCTTCGCCCTGGGATGAAACAAGATTACCAGCGGCACGATAATTCCCATGCCTACGAAAAAAACCCAGAAGAGCCAACTGAAAGGACCGGCGAGCATAAACATTGTTGCGTCCCGGGCAGGTGAATAAATGTGGGTCAACTCTCCCACCAACATTAGCAGAAGGAGGCCAAGGAGGAGACCTTTCACTAGGCCCCCTAAGGAGGTAATCAACTCCTGGCTAAGGCGGCGGTTGGTGAACTTATAAATAATGACCAAGAGCACTATTAGCAGTGCTAGCGACGAGGCGAGAGCGGCAAAGATAAACTCAAATGGGCTTAACGGTGAGAACCATGCCTCCCGGGCAGAAATGAAGCCGAATATTGCTCCCGTGCCAGCATGGGTGAGCATTGCCCAGCCAAAAGCTACCATTCCCATGATCATGCTGAACCGTTTCGTATTGAGAAAGAGGGATATGAGATAGATGACAGCACTGATAAAATAGGCTGTGTAGAAAATGGCATTAATGGCAAACATTGAGGACATATTATTTAAGTAAAACAACATAAAGAGGCGCCAGAACTTTTCTGGTCTACCCAGATCCAGAGCGATGAATACCATGGCGCCAAAAATGAGTATTATTGCCAGGAAAACGGCCACCCTGATAACTTCTCTATATTGCTCCTGCCTCATCATGTAGATAAGAAAAGCGAGAATGTGAAGTCCGGCGCTAAGTCCTATCAGGTAGATGGCCATGACGATAGGCATACCCCAGGGGATTACATTACTGCTGCCAAACATTTGGTGGCCTTCTATGTAGCTAATTATGAAGCTAACAAAGCCGCTAAGGCTCAGGATGGCCAGAATCATCACCAGCGCAGAGTAACTTCTTGATTTACCTTCGATTGGTTCAAAATTTGCCTTCATTTAAAGCCTCTTACTTGGGCAGATAAAATACTTTGGGTTCTGTGCCCATACCTTCTCGCAGCCTAGTCCATCCCCTGGACGCCAACAGTTGTGATACCTGGCTATTGGGGTCGTCCAAATCCCCGAAGGTTCTGGCCTTGGTTGGACAGGCTTCCACGCAGGCTGGCACTACCTCATCTCCTACCTTCCTGCCCTCTTTTATTGCTTGGTCTATTCGGTGAAAGCAAAAAGTGCATTTCTCAACCACACCGTGCACCCGGTGGGGGAATGGCCAGGAACCTCTTTGCGAACGGCTGGGAGGAGGGTCAGGACGGTGGTATTCCTCTTCCTCAGGCTCTTTGTAGTTAAAATTCCTGGCTCCATAAGGGCAAGCGACAATGCAATATTTGCATCCTATGCATCGTCGGAAGTCCTGCATGATAATCCCGTCCTCACGGCGGTAGGTTGCCTTTGCCGGGCATACTGTCACACAGGGGGCGTTGTTGCAGTGCATGCATGGCATTGGTATAAAGTCAATGCTTACTGTCGGATATTTACCGTTGCTAACCGCGATTACTTTATTCCAGTAAATCTCGGTTCTTCTTTTTTGTTCTTGAGGCGAGCCATGAGGGATGTTATTCTCCTCCTTACAGGCGATAGTACAAGCCTGGCAGCCTACACATTTGTCCAAATCAATAACCATTCCCCATCTTGCCATCTCTTGCCTCATGCCTTATAGACTTTTACCCTGGTGTTGAGAAAGACAGCCTGTCCGCTTATATGGTCATAGTCTACGCCAATAATCTGGTTCGGGTTCACCCCTACACCTTTCTGCCACCTACCATCTGCATAGTGCCCCTGACCACTGGCTATGCTAACCGCCTGGGGATGAATGCCGTGAAATACCCTGGCTCTTACCTTGATTCTGCCGAATGGAGATTCTAGCCAAACCATGTTACCGTCTCTAATTCCTAGAGCTTCGGCCGTCCGGCTGTTTATCTCAGCGAAATTCGTCCAACCAACGCCGTGCATCACCAGGAAAATCTCTTGAGCCCAGGGGTAGTTCTGGCTTCCATTATTCACATTTAGTAACGGTTGGTAGGTTAATAACACAAGGGGATATTCATCCCTCTCACCCTGAAATTCAACGTCCTCGTGGTGGGGCAGACAAGCGAGCCTATCGTGGACTCCATTTCCTGTCTCTTTCAACCGGGTTTCCAGATTACTAGAATAGAATTCAAATTTCTTCGAGGGTGTGTTAAATATCCGGTCATATTTGTAGTATTGGTAGGCGGCTCCTACCCAAACACCCTTCTCACGAAACTCTTCCCAGGGTATCAGGGTTTTGGTTCGGTATCTGACAAACCCTTCAGTATCTTTGCCAAGGGGGGTAAAGGATTGGGCCACTGTGCCCCCAAGCCTCCTGGTTATTTCAAAGACTATATCTGTAATGCATTTCACATCGCCCAGGGGTTCTACTACCGGTTGCTTTATTCTTACCTCGGCGCAGCCTGAGCCGGGCAGAGTGTGGTCATAGGACCATTCTTCCAAAAAGGTACACGCTGGTAATATGATGTCAGCATACTCCGCCATTTCACTGACAAATGGTGCAATGTGGACATAATAGGGCACCTTTTCCAGTGCCCCATCCCATCTCCATGTTCCAGGGGCGGACATATTAAAGTTGCTGTTAAACCCTATTGCAACCTCGACTGGATACGGGCTATCGTTCAATATAGAATCTGCCACTTGATTGGTAACCACTTCCGCAGCCGGGAAACGGCTTGTTTTCCGCAAATCTAGCCGTGGTTTTGCTTTGCCCTCTCTAGCTATGCTATCTTCAACTGGTTTTGGCATACTCCTGTATTCCGGCTTTTCCTGATATATTACCCCGCCTGGAACGTCTATGCTGCCAACCAGGGCATTGAGGCAGAATATGGCATAGCTATTATAGGACCCCTTAGGCCAGCTAGTAGCTCCTCTTCCTCTCCAGGCTATCGCTGGTCTGGTTACGGCGAATTCTCTAGCTATCTCTCGGATGGTGTTGGCATGGATGCCGGTTATTACGCCCACTCTTTCCGGGCTATAGTAATTGAGGGTTAGCTCTTTATACTTGTCGAACCCGGATGTCCAGTTCCTAATAAATTTGGCATCGTAGAGCCTTTCACTTATTATCACGTTGGCTATTGCCATAGCCAGAGCACCATCGGTACCTGGATTGATAGGTATCCATCGGTCGGCCTTGGCAGCAGTAACCGAATACCGTGGGTCAATTACTACCACCCTTGCCCGATTGGGCCTTTCGCGTCGTATCTTGCCCCACATCCTTAAATTTCGAGCAAGTGGCGTATCCGATTCTAGAATGCTGGCACCGAAAGCCAGAATATAGTTGGTACGGGCGAGGTCATAGGCGCTATGAATATAGTTTCCATCCGCCATCCACCCGCCTGACTTTTCCGCCTCATTTTCAAGAGCATCGGCTGATATGACATTAGGGGTTCCATAGGCATCAGCAAAGCGGCAAATCATGTCTTCATCACTGATTGTATTCAGTCCACGAAGAAGTAGCAGCTTCTGGGGCTGATGCCTTTCCCTGAGCAATTTCAGTCGGTCACAGACCTCGCTCAAGGCTTGTTCCCATGATACAGGGACCCATTTTGGGTCTATGGTTCTTCCCTTGGCCGGGTTTGTTCTTTTCAACGGGCTATTGATTCGCTCTGGGTCATATAAGACCTGAAGACCTATGTGGGCACGGGGACAGTTTTCTCCCTCGGAGACCTGGGATAGCGGGTTACCGGTTATTTTCACCGCTTTACCATCAGCTACCCTGACCCGAGTAGCACAGCGAGTGGGGCAGTTGAGACAAGAGGTGGCAACCCACTTATCGTTGATAGTGTTCTCACCACTTGCTTGAACAGGAATGGTAGAACGGATTGCGAGGTGCTTTATGATGCGAGCCGCGGCGAATGCGGCTCCGGCTAACGCCGATAGCTTGAGAAATGTCCTTCTGGTCATATTCAAGCCGGCACGTTTTTTCCGCTTTGAGCTACTTAACTCAGTATCATTCATTGGCACTCGTCTTAAGGTCAATAGTGTTTGAGTTCTTAAGTTCTTATATGATAGCTATTTGTAACCTCCAAAAGTGCCTACGCTGCCCACCTTCACCTGGTGCTTTGCATCGGTTCATATCATATCATAGCTGTTGGAATTAGGACAATATGCCTGCCGACACCAGTGTATGCGAGTACGTATTGAGCCTGTTCTCAAGTTGAGACCTTATTCAAATAGCTTGCGGGCAGGGTTCTGGCGAGAAAAATCGGGCGTGGTCATGAAAGGACGAAGAGAAGACCTGACAGCCCCTTTTCGCCATCTGGCTAAACAGAGGGTGGGATTTCTCACGATTTTGTGGGATTGCTTGGCTTGACAAGGTAGTCTGGCTATGGTAAAAAGAGCGCACCCACAGTGCACATGAGGGGGCGTAGAACCGTAGCCTGTGACTGGTCACTTGGGCCGCGGGGAGCCAATAGTGAAACCGACCTCGCGGTCGGTTTTTGCGTTTATCGCGGCTTATACCGACCGCAGTTGAGTAGAGTAGTCTGAATGAGAAGGGAGGTGGTGTCCAGCAAGAATATCATATCTTATCATTATCACCGTGCTGCACCCCAACCGCGGGTAACCCTAAGCGGGTGCATGCCGGTGAACCACGTGTTGATAAAAGACAATGAGAGAAAGGAGTAAACGCAGTGAAACGTAAGATAGTTTCAATAGTGATTGCCCTGGGGCTGTTGGCTGGTGTGACGGCAATACCGGCTCAGGAGGCTACCACCGTCGACATTGAAACGGCGGTTAGCGATGGTTGTGCCTGGCTGGCGTCCCAGCAGCAATCC
>Ga0114920_10000905_pt1 | contig 13330 bp, 10 predicted proteins | sample ChitaG_FD_88683 | JGI IMG/M metagenome (GOLD analysis project Ga0114920, IMG submission 88683) | Deep subsurface microbial communities from South Pacific Ocean to uncover new lineages of life (NeLLi) - Chile_00310 metaG | ecosystem: Environmental > Aquatic > Marine > Oceanic > Sediment ... | reverse complement strand
GTAGTACCCTGGACGCGTAGGAGCGGTTGTAGCCCGACAGTTCGATCACCGTGTCGAGTATCTTTCCCTTCTCCTTCTTTCTTACCCGTTTGTACTCGAGCGCCAATTGCTTCGTTACTGCCTGTTTCTCCTTCATCGTTAGCCCCATCGGTATCTCCTCGCTTAATTCATGCTTGCGTGAAGAGACACCATAGTCTCGCCTCCTGTTTCGAGTGCATTCCTTGGCTGAGGCAACGATACGGTTTGGAGTACCTTTTTAGTGAGGCAATTCGCCCTATTGACAGATAGCACGATTCCTGTTAGACTTCATGTTGTCCACTAGATTAAAGTTTGCGCGGTGGGGTCTAAACCCTAAATTGCAAAGGCGGGAGGGAGGTGGTAAGATGGTCAAAGGCCGGGCTGATGTTTCAGATAACGTTTCGCTCACGGAGTAAGCTGTGAGGACTATAGTCCCAAAGGCAAGACAGTGAATGTGCGGTGGTGCAAGGGGGTGGTATATGCAGCTTTAGGATCATGTATTAAATAGAATGCAATCCCTAAAGTAAGGAGGCATGTACGGATGGAACTTATGGAGAAAAAAAGTAGAGCGTGGTGTAGTTTGGCTGTAATCAGCCTTTGCGTATTCGGTGGGTTCTTGCTGACCGGCGTAGTTTCGGCGCAGCAGAGCGGTGGGACGCTGATTGTAGCTTCTGCTGGGGAGCCTGGCAGCCTTGCTCCACAGATCCTCTTTGGAGGTATGGCGTGCGAGGTTGCCGACGACATATACAATGCTTTGCTAACAATGGATCACGGGCACTTCTCGTATGGCGATCTCGCAAAAAGCTGGGAGATTTCCGAGGACGGGCTCACATACACCTTTGCGCTTCATGAGAACGTCACCTGGCACGATGGCACTCCATTCAGCGCAGAAGATGTCGTGTTTACATACACCACGGGTATAAAGGAAGGATGGGCGCTAGTCGACTACTTCGCAGGCGTAGAGGAAGTGTTTGCTCCAGATCCTAATACAGTGGTGATCAAACTAAAGGAACCTAACGCTGCTTTCATTAGTATGCTGGGAGCCGCAGGAACCTGGTATGCTCAGATATTGCCCAAACACCTCTATGAAGGAACAGTCTACGAAGAGAATCCACATATGAGAGAACCAGTGGGTACTGGGGCGTTCAAGTTTGTCAAGTGGGTCCCTGGAGAATATATCGAGCTAGAACGGAACGAAAACTACTTTAGAGAAGGGCGTCCCTACCTGGATAGGCTCATCTATAGAATCTTCACGGATCCCGAGACAGCGCAAACCGCCTTTCGGGCGGGGGAAGTGGATCTCCTTATCTATCAGCTTGCTCCCGATCTGAGCAGAGTGGAAGCCTTTGCCAAAGAGACGAATTCGAGGATGCTTTTCCAGGCATCTATGTATGATCGCTCACTTCATTTTCAGCGGAATGTCGAAATGTTCAATGACCCAAGAGTCCGTGAAGCAATCGGTCTTCTCGTGGATCGAGAGCAAATAAGCCTGCTCGGCTGGGGGGGGCAGTATCCCGCCAATTATGTCCCGTGCTCGGGAATGGGCGCCTGGTGCAACGAAAATGTGACATTCCCCGGGAGAGATGTGGAAAGGGCCAATCAGCTACTCGATGAAGCCGGATACCCAGTTAAGAGTGACGGATGGCGCTTTGAGGTTGGATTGACCGGGTTGCCGTACTTCGTACCGATGAATGAGGTTATCAAGGAGCAGCTCAAAGACGGGAGAATCAAAGTGGAGTTGGAAGTATATGATACCGCCACTTTCTGGCAAACTTTCAGAGACGGCGGCTGGGAACTTGCTACCCACTATTTCCGGTACGGGCCAGATCCTGATGCTTTTTGTGAACATTTGGGGACCGGTGGTGCTAGAAACGACTGGAATGTCTCCTCTCAGGAGCTAGACACGCTTTTTGAATTGGGACGGCAGATTACCGATGATAGCTCTCGCCACCTGCTATATAACAAAGTGCAAGAAGTCCTTCGCAGGGATTGGGTCTACATACCACTTACGAAGGCCGGATACTTCGAATTCGTGAAACAAGGCCTCCGTGCAAATCCGGTCGGTGATACAGAGACTTATGGCCAGTGCTACAGTTGGCATAGTTATGAAGCAACTTGGTGGGAGAAGTAGGTGCAAGTCAGGTCAAATGTTGGTTCATTCCGTGCTGGGATAGCTCAGGTTATTCCAGCACGGTTATTTTCACCCTAGCTTGTATTTCATCTGTTCTTGTACCTGTCAGACTCTACCATGTTGATCGCCCTGGAAAAGGACCGACTGAGAAATGCAAAATGAGCTTGTATCCGATCTCTTGCAGCTAGGAGGCTTGTCACAGTCACATCAAGCCCTCGTTATATGTAGAGAGGCAGTGAATACGCTTCCTGCAAGATTTCGGGGAAACGAGAAAGGGAAGTTCAAATACTCGGTAGCTGATGATAGATGGGAAAGTAGTTGTACTTGCAAACTCTTTGATAGAACGTGACTCACATGAATCCAAGAATAAGAATCCTTGGAATATCCGGTAGCCCAAGAAGCAATAGCAATACAGCAATCCTGGTAAAGGCGGCGCTCAAGGAGGCAGAACGTATTGGGGAGGTCGAGACTGAGTTTGTTTCATTGCACGGTAAGAAGATCAATCCATGTGTTGCGTGCTATCAGTGTCCGGTGGAAGAGACTATCTGCGTGCAACGCGACGACATGACGGAGATCTACCCCCGCCTTTTTGATGCTGATGGAATCATTCTCGGTGCTCCCGTCTACTTTGGAACGATCAATGCGCAGACGAAAGCGCTCATGGATCGATGTAGGCCATTCGGCCTTTTGGGAAGGCCCCTTCAATTCAAAGTGGGTGGAGCAATCGCTGTAGGAGGAGGAAGGCATTCTGGACAAGAAGCAGCAATTCAAGCGATAAGAACTTTCTTCATCATGAGCAGGATGCTTCAAGTAGGAAGTGTTACCGGTCCAATTGGCGTGGCAGGTGTGGCGTGGAAAGAGGGCACGATTACACAGGATACATGGCTTTCTGGAATTCGTGGCGAACAGTCCACCATAGATGTGGCTAGGGAGCTGGGAAAGCTTGTTGCAGTCGTCACGAAGATTGTAGTAGCGGGGAAGCAAATAATTCAATTGGATAAGTACGACCTCAACATAGGAGGGTTGAGAAGACTGGAGAAAAATAGATTAGGATAATCGAGAATTATTTCGCGGGCTTAGGACATTTGGATGCGAGGTGAAAATCTTGGCAAGCGCAACACAGCTAGAGAGGATATATCCAGAATTCCCTGCTGAAGAGTACAAAGCCAGAAACAAAACCGCTCGGGAGGTCATGAAAAAGCAGGGGATTGATGCGCTTTTCATCACCGCAAAAGAGAACATTGAGTATTTCACCGGCTACATATCCGGTTATTGGAAGCCCACTGCCATTGACAACGTGGGGGTCGGAATTATTCCCCATGACGATGAACCTCTCCTAGTTATCCCCGATTTCTTGAGGGGGACCGCGGAAAGAACAGCTTGGGTCAGGAAGATAAGGGACCACCATGACACCCACAGGAAGCCAAGAGATTTTGCAGGCGTGATAGCGAATGCGTTTGTGGGACTGGGTCTTTCAAAGGGAATTATTGGCTATGAGACAGGGCCTGAACTTAGCATCGGCATGCCCCTTGTAGACTTCGAAGCCGTTAGGGGGGCGCTATGTGGGGCCAAGTTTGTGAGCGGAAGCGACGCGATCTGGGCGTGCCGTTCCCACAAATCCCCGCTGGAAGTGGAGAGATTGGAAAAGGCAAACGCGATTACCTTCAAAGGATATGACGAAGCACGCAGAACGGTGAAGGCAGGCATGACGGAAAAGGAAATCGCGAGGGTTTTCCAATCGGTATTCATAAAAGAGGGTGGAGATGCCTACCGACCAAACGGTCTTGGCTTCTTCAACATCCGCGCTGGAGAAGAACGTTATCCAATGGCGGATTCGATTCCTCAAGAGCGCGAATTGCAAAAGGGAGACGTATTGAGTCTGAATCTTGGAGCTGTGTACCGAGGATACAAGGGACATACGGCGAGGTACGCTTTTGTTGGTGATCCCACGGAAAAGCATTGGAAGGTAGACAGGTTGATGAAATGCGTTCGGGATGCCATCGTTGAGTTCTTGAAACCGGGTCTCACGGGTAGTGATTTTCACAGGTACGTTCACGCGGTCGTTGCAAACGCAGATCTGGACCTCAGTGGATTTGAGTCGCACATTGAATCTCCTGTGGGGGGAATATGTACGGGGCTCAACGTACATGAACACCCGAGGATCGCAGTCGGGTTGAAGGAGTGCACGGAGGCACGGATGTGCATCACGATGACAACGTGGTTGTACGATTTGAAGCCCGGAGGACTTGGGGTCTTCTCGTGGGAACATCCGTTCATAATCACTGAATCAGGGAACCGACCGCTTGTTGGATCTCACCTCGAAGAGGAAACGTGGGTCATCTAGCGGCAAGCCTGCACAAAACGCGATCCCGCGGTCGGTCCCGAATGATATGCTGTTCTGTGGTACCGATTTCGAAAGGAGGAGCAATTGCAACCGACCAAAACCCTGGCCAATTATGTAGAAGAATCACAATTCAGTGATTTTCCAGAGGAAGTGGTACAAAAGGCAACCAATTGCATTCTGGACGCAGTGGGCTGTGCCATCGGTGGCGCACAAACTACTGTAGGCAAGCAATATGTTGTACTGGCGAAGGAGCTCGATGGGAAGCGGGAATCAACGCTTATTGGCGATGGGAATAAGGTAACGATGGTGAACGCGAGTTACGCCAATACCCAGCTAGGTAATGTGCTGGACTTTGACGACGTCGTATCACATCCTTACTCAGGCGCACATCCCGGAGGCGCTATCATTCATTCTGCCCTGGCGGTTGGCGAGGCGGCCGGTGTATCGGGAAGAGAGATCCTGACCGCTGTCGTAATGGGCTATGAGGTAAGCCTTCGAATAGCTCGTGCCATCCACTCCACCTGTGAGATCGGAGGAGTGCGTGATGTTCTTCTGAACTCAGGCCACAAGGTGTTCGGTGCCGCAGTTGCAGCGGGAGCGCTCATGGGGCTAAACAGGGCAAAGCTTCTCAACGCGTTTGGCATCGCGGGGTCTTCGGTTCCTGGGACCGCTCCCGGTACTTCGAGGCAAACCCGGGGCCGGCCACACGCCGTGTATTCTGTAAAGGGTAATTTCGGTCTATACGCCATGATAGGAACGTTGTCCGCGCTTCAGGCACGCGAAGGACTGACCGGCTCAAACGATATTCTTGACGGAAACGTGTTCTGGACCAAGTCTGGAGCGTTGGGTTGCGGCTACACAGAGCTGACCAGAAACCTCGGTCGCGAATACGAGATCATGAAGGTAGGCTTTAAGCCTGTGCCCTGCTGCCGCTGGACACACGGCGCAATCACAGCGGTTTGGAACGCCCTCGAAGGCCGATCAATTGTTCCAAACGATATTCAAGAGCTCATGTTGATCGGAACACCCAGGCAGCAAACGTACGCGTGGGACAGCATGCTGGAAGCAGAATTCAGTACACCATGCGCTGTGGCGATGGCTATCTTAGGTGGCGAACCTGGGCCCGATTGGTACATAACGGGCCGATTCCAAGATCAAGACGTCCGGGAGCTCGCGAAGAAAGTGAAGTTCTTCCCCGACCCCGAGGCAGACGATGTTTTTGTGAAGTACGGTTTGATTCAATGCACGGCAAAGATCAAGACGAAAACCGGAAAGCTAGTAACGGGGCAGTGCGTCTATATGAAAGGGGAACCAGAGAACCCACTTAGTGACGCAGAACTAGAACGCAAGTTCCTTGCCAATTCTGTGGGCATCTTGGGGCAGAAGCAGGCTCGTCAATTGATGGCGAGTCTCCGATGTCTGTCTAAGGCGGGACAAGATCTTCATTCTGTGGTCGCTTTGTTAGGGCCACAAGAGGGTCTCAAGAGCTCGAAGAGCGGCGGGTTGTGATGAGCTACTGAGCTACGCCAAATCCTTGCATCCCGAGCAGGTCAAGAGGGAGCGTGATAGCTTTGAGAAAAATCCGGTGTGAACGTCTCTTCGCAACACGAAAGCAGGGATTTCCAACAGGCATTCAGGGAGTGAAGCGAGTTGAGTGACGGGCGGTTGGTTAACAAAGGCTGGCGGTGCATGCCATTTGGTTGACACGCAAGCTGGGATCCGTTAAATTTTTCAAAAAGGCAGCAATAGCAACAATGAGCAAATCCTGTAGGAATAGAGATAAATTATAAGAAGAGAGTGTTTATTGCATGGTTATATATGTACTTAGACGTTTTGTGCAAATGTTCTTAACCGTTGGAGTGATCGTTGCCCTTATCTTTACTTTAATTCATCTTGCTCCAGGTGACCTCGCCTCAACTCTGGCAGGCAGAGAGGCAGGCCCCAAATATCTAGAGCAAGTTCGAGTAAAGTACGGCCTCGACAAACCCGTACTAGTGCAGTTTGGAACATATCTCTCCAAGCTAATCAGAGGTGACCTTGGCTATTCCTATACAAAAAGTCAGAAGGTGAGCATTCTACTTATGTCCAGATTGCCAGCAACTATCCTCCTGATGGGGACAAGCCTCGTTATTGCTGTGACAATCGGCGTCCTTGGCGGAACCCTGGCTGCACGATTCTACGGATCGGCTCTTGATAGCGCGCTCAGCGGTTTAGGAGTGGGTGCCGCATCAATTCCCGTCTATTGGCTGGGCCTGGTCCTCATGTACGTCTTTTCAGTCCAACTGGGCTGGCTACCCACTTCTGGCATGCGCTCGATAGATGGAGGAGGTGTTTTGGACATCCTCAGGCATCTGGTGTTGCCGGTGACGTCTCTCTCATTCATATCGGCAGGGCGATACCTCAAGATTACGCGTGCAAGTGTTGCTGAGAAAATGGGGAAGGATTTCATAACCACCTATAGAGCAGTTGGATTCGATGAAAGAACGATCTTTATGAAGCATGCGTTACGAAACGGATTGCTACCTGTTGTTACGATGGTAGGCCTTCGAGTTGGCTACTTATTAGCGGGGGCTGTCCTTACGGAGACAGTGTTCTCATGGCCGGGTCTGGGACTGTTGATCTATCGAGCTATTCTATCTCGTGATTATCCCTTGATACTGGGAGGCTATTTGGTGATGGCCATCGCAGTGGTTGTTGTCGTTTTTATTGTTGATCTGACTTATGTATTGCTAGACCCGCGAGTCAGGGTAACTGCAAAAGGAGGGTGAACAAAGTGGGACGGCTCTTTCGAAATCTCGCTAATCAGTTGGGCGTAGTAAGCCTCGTAAGCGTGATCATCCTTATACTCATGACGCTCGCAGGAATCTTCGCCCCGTTCTTTGTAAAGGATCCGTTTGCCATCTCAGGCAATACTTATTTGCCCCCAACTTACGAACATCCTGCAGGAACGGACAGTTTAGGACGAGATGTCTTGAGCCGAATACTGGTTGGGACTCGAACTGCTCTTTACGTCGGACTAGGGGCAGCAACCCTTTCATCGCTGCTTGGAACCGTCATCGGAGGGCTAGCAGGCTTCCGTGGTGGGTGGGTAGACGAGCTTCTTAGTAGACTCATAGAGATCTTCTTGGTTATGCCGATCTTCTTTCTGCTGATTCTCGTTGTCTCGTTGTTTGGAGCTAACATCATGTTTACGGTGATCGCCATCGGCGCTGTGACGTGGCCAAGAAACGCGCGAATCATGCGGGCACAGGCACTAAGCCTTAAGGAGACTACGTTCTGCAAAGCGGCCGTGGTCTCAGGAGCAAGTACTTCACGAATCCTTTTTTTTCACATCATCCCCAATGGGATAGCTCCAGTTATTGCTAGTTCAGCTTTGCTCATCGGATCAGCAGTTTTAATCGAGGCGGGCCTGAGCTTCTTGGGCCTAGGAGATCCTAATATTATTAGTTGGGGCGGGATGATCCGAGATGGCAGAAAAGCACTCACTTTTGCTCCGTGGCTTTCTCTTTTCCCTGGGCTTGCGTTGGTAGTCTTTGCGGCGGCAATGAGTTTCTTAGGGGATCGTTTAAGCCACATCCTGAATCCCGAGTTAAGTAAGAAGACGATGTGAATTCCTGTTCTGTGATTGAAACGGGTGAAGTGCGATGATCGAAGTTAAAGACCTAACGATGCATTACAAGGCAACTTTGGGTTGGGTTAAAGCAGTAAACGATGTAACGTTTTCGGTTGATAAGCACGAGAGTTTAGGCATTGTTGGTGAATCAGGTGCCGGCAAGAGTTCTGTTGCTATCGCATTGTTACGCATCTTGCCGCAGAACGGAGTCATCAGGCAAGGGAAGGTTTTGGTTGATGGGCTTGAGGTGCTTTCGTTGCCTGGAAGCACCTTCAGAAAAGAAATCAGGTGGAAAAAAATATCGATGATTTTCCAAGCGTCAATGGATGCCCTTGATCCAGTGTACACTGTCGGGCATCAATTAATAAGTATACTTCGGCTTCACCGAAACGTCTCAAAAAAGGAGGCGCGAAAAAAGGCGGAGGCTGCAGTTGGGCGAGTTGATTTGCGATCCTCTATCCTCAACAGCTATCCTCACGAACTTAGCGGAGGGATGAAACAAAGAGTGATGATCGCCCTGAGCTTCTTACTCATTCAGCCGTCCGTGGTCCTAGCAGATGAGCCAACATCCGCCTTGGATGTATTAGTTGAGGATCGCGTCTTGAAGCAGATGAAGAAATTGCAAGGAGAGAGTGATTTATCCGTGGTTCATATTTCTCACAATGTTTCTACTATACTGACAATGTGTGATAAGATGGCAGTCATGTACGCAGGAGAATTCGTTGAGTACGGGGAGATCCGGACCGTTTTTAGGTGCTGTGCCCATCCATACACGATTGGCCTTCTGAAAGCCGTTCCCAGTCTCCGTGCTCCCACAGAAATGCTGGTAACGATCCCCGGGACTCCGCCGAGCCTCATTCAACCGCCAGTGGGTTGCACTTTTGCTCCGCGCTGTCCTCTGGCTGCCCCAATCTGTCGAGAAACTACCCCCCCGATTGTCAAGTTGGCCGATGACCATTGGGTAAGATGTCACTTCGCACGGGACATCCGCAAGGAAGATGTGCATTTCGGGACGCTATGAACGCCTTAATTCAAGCTGATTCTTTGCAGAGGTTCTACAAGCAGAGAACGTCCAGCCTTAACCCCTTTTCAGGCGACCTGATACCGGCTGTGGACGCTGTCAGCCTAACCATCGAGAAAGCTGAAATCCTTGGGTTGGTAGGAGAGAGCGGATGCGGCAAAACGACGCTGGGCAAACTTTTGACCAGGATTGAACGCCCGACCGCAGGAAGCGTTCTCTTTCAAGGCAAGAACATCGAACGTTTAGGCGGAAGAAAACTGAGAAAATTCAGACGGCACATACAGATGATCTTCCAAAACCCCTACGATTCCCTTGATCCTCGCTATACGATAGAAGCTACAGTGTCTGAACCGCTAAAGATCCATTACAGGCTTACACGTCGCGAAAGGCGTGATAAAACATGCGAAGCCCTTAGTATGTGTGGTTTAGATCCAGACGTCCTAATCCACAAATATCCTCACGGCCTTAGTGGTGGAGAGCGACAGAGGATATCGATCGTCCGTGCGATAATCACATCGCCTGAGTTCATTGTTGCAGACGAGCCGGTCTCAATGCTGGATGTTTCCGTACGCGCTACAATACTAAACCTGCTAGCAGATTTGCGTGATGAACACAGCATCTCATTCCTTTATATCACTCACGATATCGCCACCGCGAGGTACATTTGCGATCGACTTGCCATTATGTATTTAGGCGAATTCGTTGAACTTGGAACTGTAGAGGAAGTCCTTACGAAACCGGCTCATCCATATACAAAGATACTGATGTCTGCAGTACCTGAACCCGATCCTGATTTCGAAGGAAGTTCTTATGACCTCCGGGAGATCGCCGAAGAGGATGTGATTCCAGGTGCATGCCGGTTTTATCCTCGCTGCCCTGAAAGAATTGAGGTCTGTAAGGAATTACGCCCCCACCTCACAAGCATTACACCAGAGCACACGGTTGCCTGCCACTTAAGGACAAGCCTCCGAAATAAACCGTGATACCTGCAGCAAGTGTCCAATCTATACACGTAATTTCTATTTCTCATAATATTGTTATTAAATAGTTCTGAGGTAAAACATGATAACGGACGTAATTATCGTAGGTAGTGGCTTTGCTGGTCTTGCAGCTGCAATCGAAGCTTATGATGCAGGGGCTACCGTCGTTGTTGTTGAGAAGCGCCTTGTGCCAGGAGGGAACTCAATGATCGCTTATGGATCAGTAAATGCTGTTGATCCTAAACGCCAAAAACCCCAAGGAATTAAGGATTCAGTAGAACTGCATTACAAACATACACTGGAGGGAGGAGATTTTATTGCAGACGAAAAGAGAGTTCGATATATGGTAGAGCACGCCCTGGATTGTATCCATTGGTTCGAAAACTTCGGCGTTAGCTGGCCTGACAGAGTAATTTGGGGATACGGTGCTATGTGGCCCAGAACGCATGGGGCTCCCGCGTACGGCAAGTACAAGCGAGGTGCTGCTCTCATCCACGCCCACCTGGATCAGCTTAAAAAGAGAGGTGTTCCGATCCTACTGAATCACAAGGTGAGCAAAATACTAAGAGAGAACCCATTTGATGGAGACATCACGGGTGTGGAAGTTGAAGCTAAAGATGAGAAACTACGCATATTAGCGAAAAGGGCTATTGTACTTGCCAGTGGGGGCTTTGCTGCAAACCTACAATGGGTGGTGACACACGATCCCCGATTATCCGTGACGGATACAACTAATCATCCGGAGGCAACTGGAGAATGTATCAAGCTGGCACAGGATATTGGAGCAGCAACAGTTCATATGGACTACATACAGTGCGTCATCAAGCGAGTCAAGGCCCCTTTCAAGGCCATGGGCCTTTTGATAAGTGACAGCAATCCTTCGATACCTCATCCGGGGATACCTTATCGGATCATTGTGAACAAAGATGGGGAAAGGATTGTCAGTGAAGACGCAAGACGCGTCGACATAACGCATGCCCTTCTTGAGCAACCGTTATTCGATCCTTGTCTCTCCTCGGAGGCTAATTCGCTCGAAGAGCTGGAAAAATCTTTCCATATAAGCACAGGTAACTTAGTAGATACAATAGAGAGGTACAACCAATGTTGCACTAAACGCTGCGACTCAGACTTTGGCAAACACATACCAGTTCTTGCACCTATAGAAGTTCCTCCTTTTAAGGCCGAGAGTATTGCAGTTGCGCGGCACCACACAATGGGAGGCCTAAGAGTAGCTGGAACAACGGGACAGGTTATCGACAGATGGGAAAAAGCCATTCCTCGACTCTACGCAGCCGGTGAAGTAACTGGAGGTCTGCATGGGACAAATAGGCTGGGTAATAACGCAATACCTGATTGCATTGTATTTGGTCGCCTATGCGGAAGGAATGCAGCAGAAGCTCCAAGGGACAAACCTCTTTGACAGAACAAATAACCCCGCCCGTGACTGAGAAGCGGTGTGAATGAGTTCTGACAGTGGGAAGTTGACTGCCTCAAGTTGTCAGCCAGCTTAGGGGTGGCTCGGCGTGGCCATTGATGCTCGAGATATCCTTAGTTTAGAAGATCAGTTCATCCACCATGACAAAGATTCGGTATACACTGGGTACAGGTGGTTACAGGCGGTGTTGATCGATGCCAGAGCGAGGATTTCCTTCTCGGAGAACGGGGCTAAAGGGAACACGTTCATGGAATCGTTCAACGGTCATTTCAAGGGGGGAAACGACAGTCTGTTCCACGATGCAGCGAACATCTGGGAGTTGACGAGAGCCGTTAGTATGCAGGTTGAGTACTACAATGGACAGAGGAGGCATTCGGCGCTGGGATACCTAGCGCCGCGGACCTATATCAATCGAGAGGTGAGCTTGCCAGAACCGCTCCTTGACTTAGCACAACTTAGCACCTAAAGTAGTACAGGATTTCCATCTCACGTCCATCGCCCAAGCGGAAGGCGAATGGAAGCAAAGTGGAAGCCAAACGGAACCAGCTGCTCCAAGCGCACCACGCGCGAAAGCGCTGGAAGGAGGTCAAGATGTCAAAGGTACTGGGTGTACTTCTGCTGGCGGTGCTGGCAGTCGGAGTACTGGGGTTTGCGCAGACAGCCGTGACCCCACGAGCGGCGGAGGGGGTACTCCTCTTCGACAACGAGACTGGCGCGGACGTAACGCGAATCGGGATCCTATTTGATGGCCCGATCACGCTCTGCAAGAAAGACATCGTGGCAGTCGGAGGTGAAGCGGTCACCCGCCTTGACGTTGGTGTTAGGACCGCGTGGATCGATGTCGTGGTGGTTCCCGGTGGAACGCTTCAGATTAGCCTAGCGAGGAACACGAAGGTCAGCAGTGCCTACTGGGTCTCATCGGCTCAGGAGAAGAACAAGGTGATCGTTCACTGGATGATCGAGGCCGTGTGGCACGAGGGAGACCTGGAGGCCATCGCGGAGTTCATGGACGCCTCCTGTGTCATGCATGGTGACAGCATGATCGGAGAGCTCGTTGGCGTGGAGGGGTATGGCATGTTCGCGACAACGAGTCACACCACATTCCCTGATGCCCGCGTTGTGATCGAGGACATCATCGCGGAACAGGACATGGTAGCGGTTCGCGCCACAGAGACAATGACTCACACCGGACCACTCATGGCGATTCCCCCCACTGGTGCCTCCATCGTGTCTAAGCTGATCGTGATCTATCGCTTCCTCGATGGCAAGATTGAGGAAGGATGGATTCAGTACGACGCTCTGGGCATGCTAGTACAGATCGGCCTGATTCCGCCTATGGGGCCACCGAGCTTCGGCTGGGGGACACCGTCTGCGGCGACCGGCGATCCGGGGACGCCGGAGGAGAACAAGATCATTGCGTCGCGCGACTGTTCTGAAATCTGGAACAAGGCGGACTTCGCGGTGATCGACGAGATCATCGGTGAGGGCTTCGTCGGCCACTACGATATGGGCACCACGATCGACGGCCTCGAGGCGTACAAACAGTACGTGCCTGGAACCCTTACCGCGTTCCCCGATTTCCACATTACCGTCGAGGAGCTGTTCGCCGAAGGCGACCTCGTGGTCTTCCGTTCGACCGCCTCCGCCACCCACCTCGGGCCGCTCGGCCCGATCCCTGCGACGGGAATGCCGTGGGTCGTCACTGGGATGGTCATACGCCGGATGGCCGACGACAAGGTTGTCGAGCTATGGCAGCTCAATGACATGCTGAGCCTACTGACGCAGATC
>Ga0114920_10000904_pt1 | contig 13338 bp, 9 predicted proteins | sample ChitaG_FD_88683 | JGI IMG/M metagenome (GOLD analysis project Ga0114920, IMG submission 88683) | Deep subsurface microbial communities from South Pacific Ocean to uncover new lineages of life (NeLLi) - Chile_00310 metaG | ecosystem: Environmental > Aquatic > Marine > Oceanic > Sediment ... | reverse complement strand
TGCTTTAGGATACCTTCGATCTGTCGTGTGACGTCCTGGCCTTCCTGTGAAACACCTGATTGCTCCTCCGGCAGCGCCACCATATCGAGAATTTTGTCCACGGAATTTCGTGAAGTTGTGCGAGGTCTCTGCGGGGCAATTTCTACCCTGATCGGGGGCAGATTTGGCCACTGTTCGAGGCGGGCATTGATTTCCTGGGGGGAGAGATTCCTTTTTCCAGCTTTCTCGACCCACACTTTGGCTTCCCAGAGATTTTTCAAGTCAGGGTTGTTCTGAACTAAACTGTCCGGATGGAAGTCTTTGAATTTTGCAAATTCTAGTTCAATATGTTCATCTGGGTACAGGTCACCTGGAACAGGCACACTGCAGGTCGGCCCGATGTCTTCGATCACCTGATCGGGATTTGAAGGTTGAACAGGTAGAGGCGCTTTCTCCCAGACAGGGCAACCCGGTCCGAGGAATGGCGCCAGCGCCAAGATCTTGAAGGGTATGTGGGGCGCCCTCATGACCGCTCGCCTTCTGTCCCTTGAGTATCAGGTTCTTCGAATTCAGCCAGCCGACCTCCACCCAAAAATCGAAATGTAGGCCCCTTTGGGCTGAGTGACAATGTGCTGTTAGGATGTAACACCGCCTGAACATTTATCTGCTGACCATCAATCAAAATCAGATTCCGCCCCGTCATATCGTTCACCCAGTATTGACCCTGATCAAAAAAAATCCGTGCGTGCTTGTCCAGGATCTGGGGATGCTCAAGGCTGAGATCGCAGCCCGGGTTTTTCCCGATGGTTACGGGCAGCTCCTTAAACGAGTGAAGGGTTGGACCATATTGAACAACCAGGGGGACCTGTACCTTTTGTATTGACACGTGTGCCGGGGTTGCTGGTTCGGGCTGGATCTGCTGGGCAGGTTGCTGTGGGGTTGGCGCAATCTGGGGTTCAGCCGGCGCACCTGAAGGGGTGACCGCCTGCGGCTGTGCCCGCCCTTCTTCAACCCTCGTCAGAAAACTAACCTTTGGCCCGCCTTCTGCAAGAATAAGAACATCCCCGGATTTGAGATAGGCCTCTGTCACTCGCTTCCCGTTCACAAATGTGCCGTTGGCGCTCTGATCTACTAACTTGAAGCGGTTCCCCTCTCTGACGATCCGGGCATGGTTGCGCGAAATCATGGTGAAGTCCTTCGGAAATTGGACCTGGCAGGTAGAGAGACGGCCCATGGATATCTCTGGGTCAAGAAACTCCTGTATCTCCCCCTTCAAAGGGCCGTCAATGTGTACGAGCTGCACAACAATAGTTGGTATAGTGGTCATATCTCATTCTTTTTTCGAGAAGTCAGACGATACTAGATGTCTTCATAGCTCAAAATCTTAAGATTTATCCGCCACACTTCCGGCGGATTAGTGTCAAGTTTTACTGTGAAATGAAATCGTGATTCTATTTGGACTTTGAAATCCGAAACCCTAAATCCCTGGCCCAGACCTGGCTTAAAAGAACTGAGTGTGTGTCCCCAGAAACCAGCAGCATGCCGAGATGCCATTGTTTTCGAATCATGTCGCGCCAGGGCAGGCCTAAATTCGAAACAATATCGAAATTCCAATGTTCAAAATTCAAAACAGCCCTAAGCTGAGTAGCTCTTGGCAAAGCTCTTTTCGTTTAGAGCATTGGGGTTTTGGGCATTAGAAAATTATTTCGGATTTCGATATTCGAATTTCGTATTTTCTTAGTTAGATCGTGCCTCGTCGCTTTGCCCGTCCCGAGCCGGTACGGGCCGGGAAGGCGGAGCCTCGCTAGCAATTCTACTGCTTCATCTTGCTTCGTTTTATGCTTTCCAGACGTTCAAGAAGCTTTTTGGCCTTATTAAGGTTACTGTTGACATCTTTATATTCGGGATCAATTTCAGAAACCAACTCCCACTCTTGAACGGCTTCGGCCAATTTCTCGTCCCCAAAATACGAGACTCCTTTGTTATAATGGATTTTCAGATATGTTTCTTCTGATTTCTTGATATACTCCTCACACTTCTCACACTCTGCATTGTATTGAAGGGATGCTTTGAATTCATCTCTGGCAGTCAGATACTCCTCCTTGGCAAAGACCACGAGCCCCTGCTGAAAATGTGAGGCCGAAATGTATTCAAGGGCGGTTTTATCCGCAGGATTTACATTCAGAACCTTCTTGAATTCGCTGATAGCCACAAGATAATCCTTTTCATTGAAAAATTCGATGCCGAGCTCCCGATAGTTCGCACTTTGATCAACGGCAGCAAGTTCCTTTTCTTCCTTTTCTCCTGTTTGAGGTTCCTCGATGGCAGCGCTCGTTACAGGCATCTCTGCCTGTCGCTCATCTTCCTCCGTCGGCTTTGCCGCGAATGGCACACCCTCGACTTCAGGAATTCTGATTTTCTGTCCAACCCTGACACTGGCATTTTCATCTAATTGATTATATTGCGCTATAATCGGAAATTTTTTGTAATCGCCATAATAGCGCAGTGCAAGCTTTGAGAGGCTTTCACCGGGTTCAACGGTATGGGTAATGAATTTTTTGACCAGTACAACTTCCGTGAGCGATGACTTGGGAATCTCCCCGAATACAGTGATGATGTCCTCCGGTTTTGCAAAAAACGGTATGCCCTCAACGACCGGGACTTTGATCTCCTGTCCACCCCTGACCTTGGTGGCATCTTCCAGCTGGTTGTATTCGGCGATGATCTGGAACTTTTTAAAATCCCCATAATACTTCTTCGCCAGCATCGAGATACTTTCATCAGGTTGAATGGTATGGAGCACATAACCTTTAACCTGTTGCTCCTGTAATACGTGCTCTTGGAGCATTTTCTCTGCTTCCGGGTGATCCGGGTTATACCTGAGGGTCGTTAAGAATTCCTGGCGTGCACGGTTGTATTCACCCTTTCGATGAAACGCCAGGCCGTTCTGATAGTGTTTTTCCGCCAACTCGCCAAGTGTAGATTCGAGCTGGCTTGCTTTCTCTTTGGCCAGTTGGTTTTGGGGGTCCACCGTCAGGGCCACCTTATACTGCTCAAGGGCATCGACCAGATCTCCCCTAGCCTCGAATTCCTGTGCTTTTGAAATATATTGATCCGGAAGATCTGCTGAAGGCTTGGTGGGAGCTTGCGCACACCCGGCAACTACGGCAAATAGAAAGAGGAAGCCGACCATTACTGCCTTATTTTTCATGGTTTTCTTACTCCAATTGAAGATGATTAAAAGTATTCAGCCTTGAAATAAATCTTTGCATATCCCTTTTTAATACCTGGTCCCTTCTCAGGGAAAGGGAGTACGCAAAGAACGGGTTGCCCCCCCTTTTGACTGACATCGCGATTTTGTACCCCGCCATTCTAGCGAACTCAATCGCTCTTTGATCATAGTTGCCGTATGGGTAAGCCAGAAGGTGGGTGTCTTGCGCCAGTTTCTGATCTATGATTTCCTTGGCACCAAAGAGCTCTTCCTTAACTCTGGCGATAAATTGAACCTCGGTTTCCCCATCCTTTCGCTTGGTGAGATCGGTATGATACATGGTGTGCGAACCGATGGTAAAGCCGTTTGCCTTCATCTCTCTGAGTTGGTCCCAGGTAACGGCCGAAGAGGAAACTCCGACAAAATCTGTGTAGATTAAAAATATCGCTGTGAAACCGTATTTCTTAAGGATCGGGTAAGCAATACTATAGACCGAACGATATCCGTCATCCATCGTGATCAACACTGACTTCTTCGGAAGCGACTGACTATACTCCAAAAAGGCACGGAGTTCCTCAGGATTAATAACGCGGTATCCATTTTCTTTCAGGTACCTCATTTGAAGGTCAAAGACGTGGGTGGGGACACAAAGAGGAGATTTGCAATTTTCGGCAAACCGGTGATAGGCGAGTATCGGTATGGTCTGGTATCCTTCGGAGCTTAATCCCCCCTTGTTTCTGTCTTTCAGGGGAATTACGATAAACTCACCATTCCTAAAGGTCATACCATGATTCGCCTCCTCAATCACCCATGACCTTCTAATGTCTCCTAGGAATCTCTCAGCCAACACCTCAGGCGTTTCCGCATCTCCCAGTTTATAAACAATATAGTCTTCAGATCGAAAAAAGTTGTTTTCCGGTGGCTGAATCACAGCTGTGGTAGGTGCGCATGAGTAGAGGGAAATCAGCACGCTTATCCCCATGAGCATGGAAACCAGAAGAGACTTGAAGATCCTGGAAACCCGGCCTGCCGTAATTTGATCGGTAGTGTATCGAAACATATCAGTCGCTTAAAACATGATTAATAAGAAGCTCAAGACCTATTGAAGGATATGCGTTTAAGCATGTCGGCTGAATTACGTCACGCAGATGAAAGATTTTTTCCTTTAACCACAGGCGCTTGAGGGGCTAAGGATAAGCGCCTTTCTTTTTCACGCTTGTTTAACAACTTGTCCTAGAAGCATATAACTGTTTATTATTACTTTATTTATCGGCACTTTGTCAATTCAAATATGCGCTCTGTGGAATCAATCAATTAAATCCAAAGGCTTAAACTGATGTTCACGCCTTTAAGGGAAAAATTGCAAGGAATTCCAAAAGCTTGTTTCCTTGACTCCGCACTTTGGCTGTAGTAAATTAATCATGATTCGTCAGAGACTTCCGTTGTAGTTTTCCAAATGGATGGCCCACTTCTATTCAAACGGCCGGATAATCAGACCATGCCCCGTTATCTTGTGGGGCGAAACTTCAAAAGGGTCTAAGCCCGGCGATACGGTGACCTTATGCGCTTGCGCCATTTGATTATTAGTTTTGTCGTCTGGGGAGTACTTTTAGGCACTGCATATATTATTACTGCAGTTCGGGTTGACCGCGCTAAGAACGGAATAAGGGATTCCGGAACTGAGACGATTCGCGAATTGTCCAAGCTCGTCAGCCTGCCCCTTTTAGATTCCAATTCTCAGACTATTCATGCAATGTTCGTTTATGCCGCCAAAAAGGCGGATATCGTTCATGCATCGGTCGTGGATCATCAGGATGAGATTGTAACTCTTACGGGCGCCAAACAGGTGACGCCTGCGAGGAACCCTGCAGCGGATTCGGGGGAGCAAGTATCGTTTTGGGAAGGTGAGCTCCCAGACCACAAGAAAATCTTCAATTTTGCATCAGACGTTATCTATTCCGGCACCAAGATTGGCCGGATTCAAATCGCCCTCTCAGCCGAAGAACCATTCAGGATCAGAAATCAATTCATATTCGTGGCTGTTTTAAGCTGTTTGATCTTATTTCTTCTAATCGTCTCATTCCGCTATTATCCAGGGATCTGGGCGACCCCGGCAAGACTTATGAACATTTATCGGCGAGATTACCCATCGGATGTAACCCTGGAAAGCTCTCTTGTTACCTGCCCTCTGTGCGGCGCGCAGAAGCCGTTTTCCAGAGAGTTATTTAGGCGTTCGAACTTTGGCAGGTTATTGATTATCAAGGCCTCATTGAATAAATCGGGAGCTGGCAGCGATGCTGATCTAAAAGATATGCGTTTGTCAGATTTGGCCAAACGAGATGACCTCTCCTGGTTCAAACGTCAGATCCTGTTACGTTGCGCCGAGATTATCAAAAAATTGGCTGCCTGACACCTGAATAAATGCAATGAGGAGGTGTTCCATGTCTGTGGGCGGAGTTGCCACAATGACGGCGGTAAGGATAAAGGAACTCTCAACAAGCATCTTCGTGAAATTCGCGAGAAGGTTGTCGAAAATCGAGTTCATTCATCGCAACCGAAAGGCACTGCTCATTTGTCTTTTAATCTGGCTCGTTGCCAACGTGGCCGGGTTTTTTATCTATCGCAATACGGTTGTTCGCGCGAATGATGCTCTTTATCAGCAGGGACTTTCAGCAGCTCAGAATCTCGCGGTGAAAAGCGGGCCTTTCGTTTTGGAGAAAGATATGCTGGCACTGAACGTGGCAATTAAAGAATTGGAGCATGTAAGTGACCTAAAATCTGCCGCGATACTGGATCATGAGAATACGATATTGACTCACACGGATACTGAACTGATAAATCACAAGTTCGAGCCTCCAAAGAGTCAGAAAACGATCGACACAATTAACGACACAACGATAACGGTTCAGGTTTCGCCTGACAAAACAGAGATTTTGGGATTCCTAAGAGATATCACTTATGCCGGTGTAGAAATCGGAAAAATATATATTGCTCTATCTGCCGCGCGTCTCAATCAGAGCTTAGATCGGTTAAAGTTCATCTATATTTCGGGCGTGCTTTTGGCTACCCTCCTATTGGTTGTCATCCTATTTTGGTTAGATCACAAAGCAAAGGCCAGGGCATTAGCGGTTAAACGGGATCTGGAAAGCATGAATAAAATTGGGCCGTACCTCTTACATAAAAAGATTGCGACAGGAGGTATGGCTGAGCTGTTTTTATCGGATTATGTCCGCGAGGATGGTTTTCGAAGAAGGGTGGCGGTTAAGCGTATATTGCCGCATCTCGCTCAAAATCCTGATTTTATCAGAATGTTTACCAGGGAAGCCAGGTTAGCTGCATTGTTACATCACCCGAATGTTATCCAGGTCTTTGATTATGGAAAGATCGGCAACGCTTATTTTATTGCAATGGAGTATATCGATGGAAAGGATTTGGGAGAAATCCTATGGGCCCTGAAACAGGGTCTGCCCGTCGACCACGCCATCTACATTATTTCGGAAATCTGCAAAGGGTTAGACTACTCTCATTCCAAGCGGGATGACAAAACCCGCGAACCGCTTAATATCGTTCACCGCGACATCACCCCACAGAATTTGCTCATTTCATACCAGGGGGAAGTGAAAATAAGCGATTTTGGAATATCTAAGGCACGCTCCGAGCCCAGTTTCACCCAGGCTGGTGTTATTAAGGGTAAGCTGTCCTACTTGTCCACGGAACAGGCTTTGGGAGAGCCTGTCGATCGCAGAGCCGACATTTATTCCTTGGGCCTTGTCTTTCATGAAACGCTTACCGGAAAAAGAGTATTCCAATTTGCCAGCGATCTCGAAGCCATACGAGCGATCCCAAAAATGGAGATTGAACCTTTGATCAATGCAAGACCTGAAGTTCCGGAAGAATTAAATCGCATCGTGATGAAATGCTTAGAGAGGAACAAGGACTTGAGATATCAGAGCGCCTCGGAATTGCATGCTGATCTTGTAGCGCTTAGGAAAGGATTGAAGATCACCTTCGATGCCTCTGATCTTGCAGATTTCATGAAGAAGAGTTTTGGCGAGGGCGACAGCTCCTCAAATGAAGGCTGAAGCTCCCCGCCCTTCTGGGCAGGACATTCTGGTATTTTTCGTGAACTACAAACGTGAAGTGAGATGCCCCAGGAAATCTTTTGTGGAAAAACGGATATCGGTCTTAGGCGCTCAAACAATGAAGATGCTTTCATTATAAGCCCCGAACTGGGTTTCTGCCTTGCTGCAGATGGTATGGGTGGCGCGGCGGCAGGCGAACTGGCCAGCAAAATTTTTGCTGATACAGTTCTGGAGATTTTTGCAGATAGTACCGATCAATCTGAAAAGGAAATCCTGTATCGGGTTAAGAAAGCTTTTAGTTTTGCAAACGAAAAAATCTTGGACCATGCAACTCAGAACCCGAATCACGAAGGCATGGGATGTACGGCCGAACTATTAGCCTTTTGTGGGGATGGTTTTGCCCTTGGTCATGTAGGAGACAGCCGCACCTATCGGTTCAGGAACGGACAACTCAGACAGCTCACACAAGACCACACTCTCGTTCAGCAGCAGATAGAAGAGGGCCTCATCTCTTCGGAAAACATAAGAAACCACCCTCTTCGCAATATTATTCTCCGGGCCCTCGGTCAAGAAAGGGAGCTTGCGCTTGATCTTTTGAGAGGGAAAATCTTGCCAGGAGATCTATTTCTCCTCTGTTCAGACGGCTTAACCGATATGGTCCAAGATGACCAGATCCAGGAAATCCTTAGTTCCGATATTGACGTTCATCGGAAAGCCGATAAGCTTGTCGAGTCGGCCAAAGCTGCCGGTGGGAAAGACAATATCACGGTCGTTCTGGTCGCCATTGCCTGATTTAACCCTTCCTACCCCTTTCTGAGCTATTATTCTTGCTTCAAATCATAGCGTGCGCGCTGATCAAGACCGCATTTTGGAATTTCGGGGACTGGCGAGACTGGTCCCTTTTATCTCACTTTTACGATGATTGTGGGTATTTCTTGCACATTTTTTGCAGTTCAGTTATTCATGCTGCCGGTGGTGATATTTAAAAGAACTACACCAAGGCTTACTGTTGAAATTCAGCTCGATATTGAGACGAACTCATTCTACAAGGTAGTGCTAGGAAACCCTTGATGGATTTGCGCTAGGGCGGGGCAGTTTAATATGGTATTTTCAAGCGCCATTTTTCTTTTCGGTTTTCTCCCGGCGGTGATTATTAGCTATTATGTGCCGCGATTGCTGTTCCAAAAAAGACCAGGTAATGCCCTCCTTCTTTTTTTCAGCTACATCTTCTATCTTTACGGGGCGGCGGGTTTTCTGCTGATCCTCTTACTATCCACTATCGCCGACTACTTCCTCGGGCTCATGATCGACCGGGACGTCAAGCGCAAACATCTGTGGCTAAGCCTCTCGGTGCTGGTCAACATTGGACTCCTGGTCTACTTCAAATACACCAATTTTTTTGTGGGGGAGCTAAACAGCGTCCTTGTAGGATTTGAATTTTCTCCGGTCAAATGGACCGGGGTTCTTCTCCCGATAGGTATTTCATTCTTCACGTTCCAAAAACTCAGCTATATCATCGACGTATACCGCGGCAAGAGCCGTGCCCTTGAGAATGTTATTGACTTCGCCCTCTACGTTGCCAACTTTGCGCGGTTAATTGCCGGACCGATTGTGCGGTTCAGCTATATCAGCAGCCAACTTAAGGAGCGCAAGGAGTCGTGGGACTTCTTCTTCACGGGCATTATGCGCTTTTGCTGGGGACTGGCCAAGAAAGTAATCATCGCCAATTCCTGCGGCCAGATCGCCGACATCATCTTCGGCAGCGACCTGGCGTTACTTGATACAAAAAGCGCCTGGCTTGGCTCAATTGCCTACACCCTTCAGATCTACTTCGATTTCTCCGCATAGTCCGACATGGCCATAGGCCTGGGTCTTATGTTTGGGTTTACATTTCCCGAGAATTTCAATCGCCCCTATTCCGCCGTAAGCATCACCGATTTTTGGCGGCGCTGGCACATTACTCTGAGCCGCTGGTTCAGGGACTACCTCTATATCCCCTTAGGTGGCAACCGCCGGGGAACTGCCAGAACCTGCGTTAACATGGCTGCCGTTTTTGTCCTGTGCGGGCTCTGGCATGGGGCGAACTGGACGTTTGTGCTCTGGGGTATGTATCACGGCGTGTTCCTGATCCTGGAACGCATCACCGGCATCCGTGATGTTCCTCTTGAAAAATACAGGGTTGTGCGCCGGGCAACAACGTTGTTTATCGTTATTTTAGGCTGGGTGCTTTTCCGCTCCGAAGACATCTCACAGGCAGCGGGGTTTCTGGGGGTAATGTTCACGGCTACCGATTTGCCTCTTTCGTATGAGTTGAGCCTGGCATTGAACTACCGAAATGTTCTATTCATGTTGGCGGCCTTGACAGTGTTCTTCATGCCCCGTGAATTTAGTGGGATAAAGATTCTAATCAGCAAAAAAGACCCGATCCCGTTACTCGCAGGCGCTTTAATGATCTTGCTGCTGCTTCCTTACTGCGCAGCCCTTATTGTCGGCGGCTCGACTAGTCCCTTTATTTACTACCGGTTTTAAACGTGCGATGAAAAAGACCTTTTCGCTCATATTTCTTTTCCTTCTAGTTGTTCCTGTCGTGGCATGGCTGATCGGAGTGGATTTCGGCATCAATGTGGATGACAAAAAGCTTGACCCCCCACGGCCTTATGGACGGGCTCTTCTCAACAACGAATACTACCGTTCCCTCAATCAGTATTTGAACCACACCTTTTCTCTGCGAAGTGCGCTGACCTTGGCCAAAAACTGGCTTGACTACCATATATTCCGCACAACGGACGCTACCAGTGTCCACATCGGTACGAGCGGATGGCTTTATAGCCGCAAGTCAATCGAGGACTACAGAAAAGAAGCCTGTAGCGACAAGACGGATGTCGGCCGGATGGTCTTGGAGCTCTACGCGCTTGAAAGGATAATCGAAGCCTCGGGACGCCGGTTCTTATTTATTGTCGCTCCGAACAAGTCCACTATTTATCCCGAGCACGTGGGTTTTGTTCCCACTACCGCCGGGTGCGGCCGTAGCCGGTACGATCTGCTCCTCGAAAACATGGCGGAATACCCGCTGAGGAGTTTTGTAAGGCTTGACGAACAGCTTCGGAATGCAAAAAAAGGCCGTGCGCTGCTGTACGACAAGACCAGCACCTATTGGAACGAGCGAGGCGCGATGGTCGCCGCCGAAACCATTGGCGGGCGGATCTTTGACGGCCCCATGAAAACACTGCCCGTGGACTACCATTCATCCGGCAACGTGGGCATTGTGGATCTCTACGATCAGCTGATGGGTTTGCCCTCTTCGGCCGAAGATAGTCCTTTCCAGAGCTTCGTGAATCCTCTCCGACCCGGACTCCCTACCGGGCTTCTTTACGCCGACGGTTTCGCGCATAATCTCCTCCCCCACGCGGCAGAGATGTTTAGGCAGCTGGATGTGATCTCATCCGACCGAGTACCGTCAAGACAGCACAGGGAAAATGTGCGAGCCTACGATCTCATAATGCTCGAGAGAGCCGAATCCGAACTAGCAACACTTCACGTAGACCTTGACGAAATCTTCTCAACACTTGAGCCCGAGGTACAGATCCTGGAGAGGTATCCCCTCGGCCTACAGGCGGCGGTGCCAGTTTCACACATTTCCCTGGATTTAGGGAAAGACGGTTTGCAGATAAAGTCAATGGGCCCCGAATCCTCCTTTGAACTCACATCCGTGCCAGGCTCAAATGAGAGCACTTTCAGGGTGCTAAAACTATCGATTGCTGCATCGCAATCGAATACCATGACAGTTACATATGTGACCGATATCCCCTGTGTAGTACCGAAATCCTTAAGGCAAGGGATTACGGAGATCTATCTGCCGCTCCCATTTCAAAAAACGCTATCTATGTACATCCAGCCGGGTACTAGACCAGGTCTTTTTGTGTTGCGTTCAGCTGAAGTGCTGGGATTTGCAAAAGTTCAGAGTATCCAGGAGGCGCCCCCGGATAGTATCACCATTGCAAAAACTGATCAGGATGATGAGTTCGGTTTCGAGCGCCAGGGATCAACGGACACTATTTCCGAATCGGGATCGGACGCTGACCTTTCAGCCCCCATACCTGAGGGGGCCGTTTCAGAGTCCAGCTCCGAGATGGTTACGTCCGAGGGTGCCGAGGTGCCGACCCCAAGCGAGCCCTCGATCGCTGTGGCCGACTTTCAGGACGGCCGCATTTTCCAGCGCAGAGGCAGGAGCACGGACATCGTTGTTTCCGGAACATACACCGGCATGCCGGAAGCTATAGAGGCGAGGGTGGTCAGAGACAGCACCTTTGAAGAGATCGTGCCATGGACAGTGATCGACCCCTTTCCGCAAAACGGAATTTTTTTAGGGGTGCTTCCTGATGTGCCTCAGGGCGGGTGGTACAACATTCACGTGCGACACGGCAAAAACCACACTGTTTCAAACAACGGTAGCCACAGGTGGGGCATAGGAATACTGGTCGCTTGCCTCGGGCAATCAAACATGAAGGAATGGTTTTACAAAGGTACCGCTTTAAGTGCACATCCACTGGTGCGGAAATACACCCGTAAAGGTTGGGCAGAGCTTGGCAGTATGGGTAATGGGGCCATCGCTTTTGGTAGCAGGATAATAGAGCGACTCGGTGTCCCCATAGGCCTGCTGGATTATTCTAAGAATGGCTCGGGGCTGAGGAAAGAAGCGGACTGGGGCACGGGTTACTGGGAAGACACGTCCCCCGATTCGATTTATGATCGTTTCATTGGTGGCGTATCGGAGATAGGGGGCGCGGTGGAATTTGTCATCTGGATTCAGGGCGAAGCAGACGCTGCGCGAGGCACAGTAACGGAGGACGAGTACGCAGAATCACTCGAGAGCTTTATCACAAATCAGGTAAGAGCCGCAGTCCACAATGGCTCCCATCGTGAATACCTGCCCTTTCTTATCGTCACGATGGTCAAACGTCCCGGAGGCAAAGACAAACCCCACCAAGCCATCCGCAACGCCCAAAAGCATGTTGCAGAAAACGTTGCCGACTGTTATTTGGCGGCCACGACCCTCGATCTCAAGAATCAGGGCAGACAGCACCTCACCCCCGATGCATTCATACCCATGGGACGCAGAGTCGCTCAAGCGGTTTTATTTATCTTAGGCGAAGAGAAATACTACCGCGGGCCCGAGGTAGTGGAGGTGAAGCGCATAGACGCCCGTACCATAGATGTAAGAATTGAACACAGAGGTGGGACGGATTTCACACCAGATTCAGGAATTTCCGGATGGGAAATACTGGTGAAGGGGACTCCCGTACCTATCGCGGAAGTTTACCGGCATGACCCCCAGACAATCAGGATTATCCTCAACAGCCCACTTACCGACAGAGCAACCATTCGCTACCTGTACGGTTCAATGCCGGATGCGAGCAACCCCGTCCTCGACAATTCAGCCATGTGCCTTCCCCTTGAGGAATACCAAGCGGAAACTCAATAAGACTAGTGCCGCATTCTTTCTCCGAACCTACTATCCGGGTTCATGCAATTCCCTTTCCTACAGTTAATCAGTTTTTATCCAAAAGGAAGGAGTTAGGGAAATGGAGATATAGAATAGTTGTTACTGTTTTGGGGTGGCAATTGTTGATGCGCCTGTAAAAAGTCCTTTTTGCAGGCAATTGCGAATTTAGGGATTCAGGAATTGCGAATTATTGTCAGTAGTTAGCCCTAAGGGCATTACTCCAAATCCTGATGTTTTTGACTTTTTACTAGATCATCAATTGTTAGAGCTGAGATATTTTGAACAGGTATCACAACCCAAACGCTGGAAGCAGAAACTTACAGACAACGCCTTAAAAAGTGAGCGTTTCTAAAAACTTCAAATCAGACAAATTGCATATTACAAACAGAATACTTGCAAATTTCGGGCTTGCGGAAGTCCAGAAAAAAAGTAAGTGAAAATACAGGCAAGACCTAGTGCTTAGTGGCGTTTAACGAGCGCAGCGTGTTCACCCATTTATGTTCATGCCATTGTTGGATGCCACAAACTTAACCAACAATGCGCAAGGCAAAATAAGGCACTAG
>Ga0114920_10000903_pt1 | contig 13341 bp, 14 predicted proteins | sample ChitaG_FD_88683 | JGI IMG/M metagenome (GOLD analysis project Ga0114920, IMG submission 88683) | Deep subsurface microbial communities from South Pacific Ocean to uncover new lineages of life (NeLLi) - Chile_00310 metaG | ecosystem: Environmental > Aquatic > Marine > Oceanic > Sediment ... | reverse complement strand
GTTCTAAGGCTTTGTATGGGAGTAACATCGGTCACCTTCGTGACCAAATGAGTTCCCCCTATTCCCTGAACTGCAATGATAGATCCCTGTGACAACAGTTTTGCAGCACCAGCAATCGGGTCGGCATCCACAGCTGGTCGGTTGTGTGCATCTACGAGTCGATAAGTCGGCCCACAATCTTCACAAGCAGTAGTCTGAGCATGATACCTGCGGTCAAGAGGGTCTGTATAACCTGTATTACAAGTATCACATAGAGGAAAATCAATCATTGTAGTATTGGGTCTATCATAGGGAAGATTAGTAATTGTTGAGAACCTTGGACCACAAGCAGCACAGGAAGTAAATGGATACAGATACCACCTTGAATTAGGATTGATCATGTCAGTGATGCAGGCCGAGCAGATTGCAATATCAGGGGGTATGTCAGGAGCCAATCCAGTACTCCTAGATGTAGAGGATTTTTTGATGATGAAATCCTTGAAGGGTTTTCCTGATTCTTCCCATTCGATGTCAAGTTTATCTACCCGTGATATGGATGGAGGATCCTGCTCAATCCTATGTATCAATTCTTCGATACTCTTTGAATCGCCTTCAACAACAATACTGACACCTGCATCGCCAAGATTCAAGACATATCCTTCTAGGGAAAGGGACTTTGCAACACGATACACAAACGGCCGAAAGCCTACTCCCTGTACGATTCCAGTGACATGGATGCTGGCTCTGCGTTTCACCGAGTAAAGGCCTCCTAGAGACCTTGTTTAGTCATGATATTAATCCAGTGAAGTAACTGCAATTTGCGTGTGGCCTTGTAGGACCTCTTAAGGAAATGTCAAAATACATGTATGATTGACCTTGCATACTTTCAGGAAGAACACCGAATCCATCGTTCATGAACCGATAACTACCCCTTCCATTCTTGCCACTGTGCCAGAGTGCTTACGGAACACTCTGAAAAAATCCTTCACCAATACGCAGAAGCGGAGGAAGAAGTCTGTTCTAATCTCAAGTAACAGTCTTGCAAATCGATTCATTCTTTCTAGGTGGGGAATCCACCCCTCACAACGCAGGCACTATAGAAACCTATTCGCAGCAGTAAGGAAGCACTGTAGAGCTGTCTTCAGGCACACTCTTGCCCAAGGCCGTTTGGAATGGAAATTTGCATCCGAAAGCTATGTGTTTGGAGTTTACAAGTTCGACGAGATACGAGGGAATCTAATCCTTGGTTTTGTAACAGTGCCTCCGAACTCAGAATGGTTTCTTAAGCCAAAATTATCCACTTGGCACTCCAAAACCTAGTGGATAGTATTACTCAATGGCAAGCGGTTCGCGAAAGACATATCTCAAGCTTATCGTATGAAACACTGGTATACAAAACTGTATCCGCTAAAGGGTTCCCATCACTGGAATGTAGAACGGCTATCATAGACCTCTACAACCGAAATTAGGCTATATGAAACACGTTCCCCAAGGCTATGATGGAATCCAACCATCAATTTCATGCAAAATAACGGAGTGTAGAGTCTTGGAATCAGATAAGAAAGGGCAAGGGTTTCGGGGAGTGCCTAAAAGGCGAATCCGATCCAATGTTAAGCAGGTTTTGAACGAACCAGTATTGAAGACCCTAGTCAAGCAGTCAATGTTAACTGAAATACAACTTGAAACACTAATCATTGATCTTCTTGTGGAGGACAACTACGGAGCTCACATTCCCTATGATGACAAGGCAGCATTCAGGTCTCGTCGGGGTACTAGAGCACGAGGAGTATCACGTGGGGCATTCAACAGAACACTGAACCAGGCACGGAGGAACCTAACGCGGTGTCTAAGCACAATGCTTTTGCTAGCCTATCTTGGACTGTTTGAATTCGCAATATTCCGACCCTTTGAGGAGATAGCTGCAAGGATTGGAAGCTACAGACACATCCGCGACATACTAGGCGACAAGGTTCAGTTGTCAACTGAGGATGTCGAGAGTTACCGTGCGGCTGAACGTATGATTCTTGCAGCCCTAGATGAGCTCACTTCGTCTCTTGCGTTGAAATCCGACCTCTCTAAGAGAAAGCGTAGCCATACAACTGACTAGCTTTGAATAGATGTATTGGGCCTGTGATTGTAGGAGAGCAATAAATGGTACGAATGTGTCGTGTCATCGAAGACGCATCGCAACGCCGGCTAAGTTCGTTTTCCCATTGAGTCGCTCATAACCACATTGATCATCTTGGAGGTATATCTTGAGGAGATAGAGATGCCAACGATATTGCCTGAACTTGCCAAGGCAATCCGAAACTTCGGCATTGACATGTCATCTTTGACACGATACACTCATACAGAACATAAACACAATGATACATAGTTCTAATCTTAGAACAGGAATTCCGCTCAAGATACGTAAGCAAACAACCTATTTGTAATACATAAAATACACATAATACAATAATATACTGTCTGGCCAACCTTTATCCTACTTAGGCAAATCAGTGAATCTTGATTCAGGCAGTGATAGTGATAATGGTGGTCAAGGAGAATCCCTTGGACAGGCTACTGAAAGCGAGTAGAAAACGAGTTGCGGAAATTGAGGAGCATGATAAACTTGACGAGATTGCGAATACAATTGGCGACCGAAGAGAACGCGACCTACTTGATCTCCTAGCCACCATCGAAGCCAAAGACGGATGGGAAACCGTAGTTCGGTTTCTAATCGAGTCAGCAAGATCCACATACTCAGCTCCAGTTGGCGCAGGGGGAAGCCAACGAAGAATCGAGCCTTTGAAATATCGAGAAGTGATTTTCGCCACCTTTTCCTCCGCAGGCCTAGAACCTGTGAATCATGATACAGTAGCGTTACTCGATGAACTACGAGGTGAAGAGTCGATGGTGTCCGCCACACGCACATTCGCTGCCAGAGTTCAGAATCTGGCAATTGAACAGTTCCAGAGTGGAGATGCCTTTTTCTTCGATTTGACGAGTATGAGCAGCTCTCTTCCAACAAATTTGGTCGATATGGCTGAAGCGATTCACAAGAAACGAATGCACGAGCTAATCATTCCGGTTATCAAGAAACAAGCACACCTGAAACAGCTGTGGTACTCCGAATACGGTCGGATAGCCTTAGCAGAACAAGGAGTTAAAGGAAATAGATTACTACTCTCCGATCTAGACTCAGTATTATCTATAATACAATTAAGAATTGGCCATCGGCCAATGACCAAGGAAGATGACATTCGCCTGGAAGTACCAGAAGTTTCACCAGCTAATACTGAATATGGAAACCTTCTCACCATGATGATCAGCCAAGACATCAATGGACTTGGCTTTCTTGGAAGTAAACACTCACTTCCTCTTCTTAATACTGTACTAGAATCAGCTGTCGTTGATTACCAGCAAGATAAGTCCAACAATCTATTCAGGAGGTTTGTTTCTTGCATGAACAGCCATGTGCAAGTTCGATCACTAAATTCACTCGCAACGTTTGAGCGAGTCATGCAATTAGACAACAGCCGCCTTGTGACACCTGTCACCATTGCTCTTGGGAATTTCTATCATGAATCTGCAGCTTCAGTCTTGATTGAGCTAGCATGTAGGACAAGGAATAAGGAAATTGAAGCTGCTTCAATCACATCTATCGCAAACATTCACCGAAAGTGTCCTGAGGTTGAAGTCGTATTGGACACAGCCTTAGCATCAGAATGTAGAAATCGCGGCAGACTAAGACGCTTGCAGAAGAAGATTCCAAAGACAAGTAGAAGTCAGTATTACGGCTAATATAAGTATTACGTGCTGTGAGCACGACAGACATAAATCAACCGGCCTTCTCGCGTGTGAATCATGAGCAAATCAAAAGGGAACGCAATGGAAGAAATTGGCAAGTTCTTCACCCCTCATTCCGTTGCCTTAGTTGGAGCCTCATCTGACTACAGGAAGCTAGGTAATTCAATACTGATGAATCTCCTGGCTTCGGAAATACAGGTATATCCAATTACGCGAAGTAGAAAGCGTGTTCTCGGTGTTGAGGCGTATCCGGATTTGAGAAGCCTACCAAAACCCGTTGATCTGGTCATCATTGCGGTAGCTGCCAAGTACTGTGCAAAACTTATGTCAGAAGTACAAGGTGCCGGGGCTAGACATGCAGTGGTGATATCTGGTGGATTCAGTGAAACTGGTCCTGAAGGAAAGAAGTTCGAAGATGCGCTAGTCGCGGCTGCAAAAGAAGCCGATGTTAGAATCATCGGTCCTAACTGCGTTGGCGTATCCAACAGTCGAATCTTCAATGGCACATTTACTATGATGCCCGAGCGCGGCAACATAGCGTTCCTGTCTCAGAGTGGCGCACTTGGAGGCATGACGATCTATATGACGCGAGCAAAACGTATTGGCATAAGCAAGTTCGCTAGCATTGGAAACGCAGCAGATGTGAGTTTCGATGAAATAATCGACTACTTTAGAACAGACAAAAAGTCTGCAGTCATTGCAGTCTACGTAGAAGGAGTCGATAATGGCAGGTCATTCTATAACGCTCTATCTAACGCTGCCAACGAGAAGCCAGTTGTTGTTCTGAAAGGTGGTAGGAGTGAAGTGGGTGGAAAGGCTACACAGTCACACACCGGATCTATGGCTGGCTCTCCGAAGCTGTTTGAAGGAATGATTCGCCAAGCCGGCTGTGTCACAGCCCCAACATTCAATTCATTGCTTGAGATATGCAAATTATTTGATTATCAACCTCTTCCGGCGGGAAATCGCATTGGTATTATTAGTAATACAGGTGGAGCGGGAGTTCTAGCCACGGATGCAGTGTCTGATTTCAATCTAGAGGTTTCGAATCTGGAAAGAAAAACACGTCATGAACTTAAGCAGATTCTATCTCCCATGGCGTCGACAGACAATCCAGTAGACGTAGTGGCAGGTGCTGGCCGAAAAGAGTATAGTATCACAACAGAGCTTTTGTTAAGAGATCCAAACATAGACATGCTGTTGGTAATTTGTGGAGTACCCACATTTGCAGGAATGACACAGACTGAACATGCAGCTGGTACTCTCGAAGGACTGCGAACAGCCGAGAGCGGGAAGCCTGTTGTCGGAGTCTGGTTGGCGGGCGACGTTGGCAAGCCTGGTAAGGATTTGCTAGAAATGAACAGAATACCCTGTTATGATGACCTTGCACTAGCAGCTCTCTGCATGTCACGAGTGGCACAATACGCCGAGATGCATAGCTCTTCCAAGTAGGTCATTCTACTGATATTTCATGTATTAGAGCCAATACAATTTATGATTTCAGATGTCTTTCTGCAATGGTCGGAAACTCATTTGTCACCGCTTCGCGCAGCTTACGTTCAACCCACATACTCAGGTTGATCGATTTCTCACTTCTCACAGCTTGCAAACAACTTCTCAGGTCTATTGGAATGGAGAATGAAACAATGGGGCTCTTACGTTCACGATTTGGCACGGCCTCAACATGCCCAGCTTCATTTACTCTTTCTACAGAGGTGTGTGAGGATCGACTCATTGCTGCTGTGGGCTCATCTTTCTTTCGTCTATCTTCTTCTCGTCTATACTTACCTAGAACCAATTACTACACCTCCTTCAAGATACTGGCATAAGCTTCTGTCACTAGCTCGGCAATCTTTGAAGTAACAGATGGATCTCCTGATTCTCTAAGCTTTTCTGCTGCCACCTGTTGGCACCCGCGCGCAAGCATTCGTATATCGCGTGGATTTCCTCTGGCTGCACGATTGATTGTTTCTATTGTTTTATCATCAAACGGATACAGGTCGAAGTTAGTAGGATCGAAGGTGTCAATCTTTCCTTTCGCGTACGCCAATCTGCGGCCAACGAATTCCTTCGCTTTTTGGTCATCAAGTGGTGGCACATCAAGTGGTTCAGTCCTGTGTGCGATCTGCGGCAGGAAGTTGAGCATGGCATTCCAATACTCCACTGTTCCGCTCATGATGAGCGTGATAATGGGCTCATCAAGTGTACCTCCCCGATATGAATCGACCATCTCTTCAGTAGGCAGATCTGCCAAATATCGCAGTTTATGGAAAGCTGCCTCTTGATTGTCGGCAACATCCTCTATGAATAGAGCTGTGCGACACTTGTCTTGAACATACCTTCTCAAACTCTCTTTGGCAACGGCCTCTATAATCTGACTTGACTCCCATGACCGACGATACTTAATCCTTAGAGAATCAGCTATTGCTGCTGACATTTGTTTTTCATAGAGACCGGTCATTCCGACATAGCCCGTGACAAACTTGTTACCACGTCTGTCCGCCAAGGTGGGCAGGTCTCGAAGAGCCAAGAGCATCAAAGTACTCTTGCCAGATCCCACTGGACCTCTCAGGAATACATGACGCTCATTCGTAAGAATCAAATCAACGATACTATCAAGGAACGTTGGGTGTTCAATATATAGCCTTGAATCCGGCATCTTGTAGCCCCGAAATGGCGAGGACTTACAGTTGACAGCCTCTTCCCACGCACGCAGAATTTCCTTTCTAGTGTTGAAGTGCCTAATCAAAGCGCTTTCATGAATGGCAATAGTCATCTTGTTTTGCCCTCTTGTATCACAAGTACTTCTTGTAATACAGTTTTTGCCATTCATTATTCCGATATAAACAGTATGGTAGATTACCCAGGTAACACCAAATACATCACAATGAACAATAACCTTTTTCAAGCAGAACAATTTGAAAAACGCAGCCGGAACGTTGACCGGAACCGGTGTGACAGGGAGTCAAGTGAAATGGACATCAATCGAACTCAACACATACTAAACTCATTGATGATTTTCGCTTTTTTGATATTCGGAGGCCTCTCGGGTGTGCTGCTCATCACAAGTACACCTCTCACGAGTTCAACGGTTGCACTCCCATTCGCTTTCCTCTTCCTGTGCATTATGACTCTCATAGTCACTGGACAGATTGACGAGAAACCTCAGATGATTGAGAAGTATCTACGTGAATGGCTCATAGTTTGTATCTTCGGTGTCATAGCAGCCGCTTTGGCCTTTACACTTGCCTGATGTTCAACACAAGAGTTTTAGGAACTCTAGAATTAAGCTATTCATTAGAGTAATAGGCACAAGATTTGATCTCTTCTGTAGAAGTGAACCCAATGAGCAAAATCCTACCGGGCACGAAGACAACACGTATGGAACTGCTTCGTCTCAAGAATAGGAAACGATTAGCTCAGCGTGGCTATGATCTTCTCAAAGAAAAGTTAGATTCGTTAGTTATGGAGTTCTTCAACTCGATTGCAGCAATCAAACAGTCTCGTGAAGCCATGGAGGAATCATTGTCCGAGGCATTCTCAGCACTTACTCAAGCTAAGATGATTATGGGGCCATCAAGAGTAGTGGAGTTCGCTCATGCAAGTCAGGTACGCGCCGATCTCCGAATCACCACTCGTTCATTGATGGGGGTTCGTGTTCCTGTTCTAGCAATTCAACAGCGTTACCCAGATCTTCCCTATTCATTGGTTGACTCAAGCGCAAGATTAGATGCGATGAGCACGAAATTTAGAGATGCACTGAGGGCCATTGTTAGACTTGCTGAAATAGAAACAACTGTGAAGCGGCTCGCTCTTGAGATTGAACGAACAAAGAGAAGGGTTTCAGCCCTCGAAACCATTGTCATCCCGAGATTAGAGGCCACAACCAAACACGTGAAATTGGCTCTTGAGGAAAGAGAACGAGAAGACTTCTTCAGGACCAAGATCATACGAGACCGAATTGCTGCAGAAGAGTAGCTAACCGTGACGAATCTTCAGTATCGCAGAAGCTAAGTCCCCCTTACTCTCCTTCAGAGCTTCTATAGCATCTTTAATACTAGCTCCAGTCTGACTTGCCACCAAGGCTGCATCTTCCATAGGAATTTCAATCTCTTTGTCTACCGACACCTCTTCGGTTTCGACACTGGCGGTAAGTCCGCGTTCTGTCTTCATGCCAGATACCTGAAACGATTCACTACCTGCTTGTTTAATCATCATTACTTGGGGGTTTGATATGACCCATTCCTTATCTTCGAACCTAAATAGGACCTCTTTCACGCCTGCAATATCCTTCTGCTCGATTCCCGCCTTCTTCATCATCCGAGCCATTTGTTTTGGTGACATACCTCTGAATCCCATTGAATCATACCTCAGTCAATCGTCATCTTGGTCATGGACTTAGTGTCCAATTTCATCTTACGTGGTCATTCAAACCTGATAAAATGCTTGTGCTTAATTTCATCATGCACGAATAGGCGTGGCATAGATGTCGAACACGTAGTGCTCAATACCGGGAGAGTAGTGCTTCACCTCTCGTACAGAAAATTCAGTGTCAAAACCCTGTTCCATTGCAAGAGTATTAATTGTATTACCAACATTCGGGATATCTCTCTTTGGCAATGCAGCATGAAGATACACATACCCACCATCCTCGCTTAATGACTTCAAAGCATAAGGTAGATACTCGATTGTGTTGTGGAGATAGCCTAAAATTACTCGATTCGCCTCGTTAACCGGTTGCATCTTTCTACAATCACCAAGTAGAGCTTGCATTCTGTCTTCCACTCCATTCAACTTAATATTCTCAACAAGAAAGCGATGCGCCTCCGGGTTGATTTCAATGGCCACCACTCTTGATCCAGTCTTCTTAGCGATATGCAAAGAAAACTGTCCTACGCATGCAAACATGTCAAGGATCATCTCATCTCCCTCAATTACGTTGGACAAACGCATTCTCTCAGCAACATTTCCCCCCGAAAAAGTTAGCCGCAGCGGGTCAAGTCGGAACAACACTCCTCCCTCAACGTGCACAGTAACAGTATTGGAATCACCCGCTATCAGCCTATACCCTGGCTTACGCATGATTCCTAATGTTGGATTTGTTTTGACCGCCACTGAACGGATTCTATGGTCAAACTCCATCGTAGCTTCTGCGATAAGATGTACAAATTCACCCAGCCTTTCATGAAGCTGTAGTAGGGCAACATGCCCTACGATTCGAAAACCCGAAGGAACTGGAACACACTCTGGAAGACGACTACCAATCTTCTTTCTGAGGAACTCTCGATAACGCATGGCATGCAGACTCTGAGCTCTTTAGTCACTTAGCAGTAGATGTTGCTTGGGAAATTTTCTTTCTGTCGCTCCTGAATCTTCTTTATTGCATTAGAAAAGTCGCTCTGAGTGACACACCCTCTATCATCACCGATCGCAAACATGCCAGCTTCTGTGCAGACTGCCTTGATATCTGCTCCCGACATTTTATCACTTAAGGATATCAATGGCTTATAGCTAAATTCTGATTCGATATTCATTCCGCGAGTGTGTATGCTGAAAATCTTCTCTCTGCCCTTGTCATCTGGTAGCGGAAAATCAATAATCCGATCAAAGCGTCCAGGCCTAAGCAAGGCCGGATCCAGTATGTCAGGTCTATTTGTAGCTCCAATCACAGCAACCTGTCCGCGAGAAGCAAACCCATCTAGCTCGCTAAGCAATTGCATTAGAGTGCGCTGCACCTCACGGTCTCCCGAAGTCGCTACATCAAGTCGGTGAGAGCCCACTGCATCCAATTCATCTATGAAAATTATCGCAGGAGCCTTATCTTTCGCGAGCAAGAATACCTCTCTTACTAGTCTAGCGCCTTCCCCTATGAACTTCTGGACTAATTCGGAACCAATCACACGGATGAAGGTAGCCGTAGTTTCATGGGCAACTGCCCTAGCAGCTAAAGTCTTTCCTGTACCAGGAGAACCAGTGAGCAATACACCACGCGGTGGATCAATGCCAACCTTCTCAAACAACTCCGGTTTCAGAAGAGGTAGTTCAACAGTCCCTTTAAGATCATCAAGCTGCTTGTCTAAGCCTCCAATATCTGAATACGAAACGTCTGAAGCCACCTCAATCTCCATGGCTCGAATCATTGGGTCTCGCGGGGGCGGAAGCTCCTGAGTTACGGCAAATGATCGCTGATTCAGAGCAACTCGCATACCTGGTGAAAGCCGATCTCTCGAGATTGAGGATGCTACATGCACAACGAAGTTAGGTCCGGTAGAGCTTTTCACAACAGCCCTTCCGTCATCAAGCATCTCAACTACGGTCGCGGTAATGAGCGGGGACTGTCGGAGTTTCTCAAGCTCTGTTCTCAAGGTTTGAGTTTCCTTCTCCAATCGACTGCGCTCAGCATGCAGTATCTGTTTTTCTGTTTCGAGAGCACGAAGTCGGCGTTCTAGATGCCGAGTATAGGTTTCGGTGTAGGTTGAATCATCGATGCTGCCCTCTTTCTTTGCATCCGTAGTCCCTGGCAATGAAGGTCACCTCACGTTTTCTTCGATTGTTTAGGATTTAAGGATTCCTTTGAAGAAGTACCATTGGCGGTAGCTTCCGGTTCTAAATGAGAGTCTGAGCCGCCATGTTGTGTCAGGTCGGCAATGCTTATTTGTTGAGAAACAATGGGGTTCCTTGAAGAGGGATACTCTCGTGCCAAGCTGTGAGTTGTGTGGTCGAAATATGAAAGGTGCTGGCCGTGATGTCACCATAGAGGGTGCGGACATGCTTGTATGCCCCCAGTGTGCTGTCAAGTTTGGAAGACACACAATAGATTCCACTTCAAGAAGAATCCACTCAGCTCCGAAAAAACCGTCATGGATAGGTAGCCCGTCTGAGCCTTCAAGGGCCTTTCCTACTTCAGCATCTCCACGAGCTCGCGTCAAGCGAAGGCCAAAGCCCAGGGGTGCTTTACTCGAGGATATGATTCTGATTGAGGACTACGCACAGGTTATTCGGGGTGCTAGGCAGAAGAGGAATCTGAACCAAGATGAGCTTGCCCAGAAAGTTGGTGAGAGAGTTTCCACTCTCCAAGGTATTGAAACTGGCAGGCTAAAGCCCACCAAGAAGACGATTCGTGGATTAGAGAGAGAGCTTGAAATTTCTCTGCTGGAATCTATCGGACCTGTACCAATAAAGAGTGACCGAGTGACGTCAGGAGGAAGCCCCACTCTTGGAGATGTTGTACGTATCAAACGAAAGAAGTCCCAGAAAGACGAAGCCAAGTAATAGCTCTTATATAGTATCTAAACCATTACTATTACAGGGCCAAATATCTCAACTAAGATATTCTCAATGATAGTACGAAACTAGTCGGCCATACAGATTCAACATGTTAAGGTGATTACTTCCATGGTACACAGCTCCTTCAATCATGATCTTTTCCGTCTTGTAGTGGAGGAGATTGCTGGGAAAGAGGGCGTCGATGTATCAACAGTTCTTGTGAACTCTGAAGAAACAACCGATGAGGAAATCGCTACAAAGACTGATCTAAAGCTGAATGTAGTTCGCAGAATACTATACAAACTGCACGACAATCATCTCGCATCCTACAGACGGATTCGTGATACTAACACTGGTTGGTTTCTGTATTATTGGCGCATCGACCCGAAAAAGGCTCAATCCCTCGTGAACAAGAAAAAATTTATGGTTTTGAACCTTTTAGAACAAAGACTAGAACACGAGAGTAACAACGATTTGTACACCTGTGTGAACAGGGACTCCTCACCAGTCCCCTTTGAGGAAGCGATGAACCTCTCGTTCCGGTGTTCTGTATGCAATAGCCAGCTGGAGTATGTAAACAACGATAAGGCAATCAACTTTCTCCGCAAGCGCGTGGAAGAGCTCAGAGCTGACCTGAAAGCATCCTCATAGTTTCCTTCATATCATTAGAAACTGGGTCCCGTACAAAAGGTACTTAGCAATTGCACAGATGCCATCATTGTCAGGATAAACTTCCTTTGAAGATAACACTCATTGCTCGAGCATACGGCCCATACCGAGGACGGATACTGGGTCTAATGAAATCCGAGATTGCTAACATGATTTCAGAACTCGGCTCAAAGGTGCAGAAGGCAGCTACTGACAAGAGAGGTCACATCATGCTCTCTATCACGGGAGAAGACGAAGAATTCATTGCTAATCTTCTGGATCGTGAGTATGGCATAATACCAAGACCAGAGAAGCTTACGATTGGCCAAGTTGAAAATGGTTACATTGTGGACCTCGGCAAAGTGGGGTATGGGCTATACGTGAATGTTGGTGTTTCAAAACCGAGTCGTATGGACGCTTTGCTCCCGCTACACAAGATTCGAGATCAGTTTGAGATGCCGAAGACTCCACTGAGAAAAATCGCCAAAGCCCTTATCCTAGTTGACAATCTCCCTGTTGAAATAGTGTTGACTGGCATTGACATTCCTAATTCTAAGATTGAAGCGGAATTCAGCAAGCAGACTCTTGACAGAATCAAGAGGTGGAGCAAGGACGATCATGAGCGCCTTCTTGTTTTTGGTGTTACAAGAGAGCTGCTTGACAGAGTTCTCTTAAAATCGGGCCACGAAGGGGACATCTACAGAGTTGAGAGAATTGGTCCTTTCGAGTATTCTCTGAGATGCAAACGAAGTACACGTGCTTCAGGGATAGTCACAGCCATCGGGCCCAAACTAAGAGGTGTTCCAATGCATCTTGTCATTCCGCGCGAAATGGAGGCGATTCGTGATGCCAAGGCTTGATGTCTGGCTCACAGAACAAGGACAGTTCTCATCTCGTCAAGTGGCAAAACGTGCAATACGGGCTGGGGGTGTTACGGTTAATGGAAAACTAGCCAAACCATCAACTTGGATTTCAGGCAAAGAAGAGGTTTTAATCAATGACCGTGCATCCAATACTCCACAGGGCTATTCCAAACTTATGGCGATAGAATCCACACTTGACATTCAGTTTGCTAGCCCTGGTATCTTGGCTCTTGATATCGGCAGTTCAGCTGGTGGATTCTTGACCTATCTGGCAGAAAAGGGCGCCAAAGTTATCGGTCTCGAATATTCAGATTATTTCGTTGTCCAATTGAGCAAAATCTCGGAAGCATTTCCAGATGTTTCGGTTCTCATATGTGATGCATTTGAAGTCGACCCCATGATTATCTGCGGCTCAAACGAACTCGATCTTCTACTCGTTGATGTCACAACGAATCCCGACAATACAATCACCTTGACAAAGCGATTTACGCCCTTGTTGAAGAGGGGCGGTATGATTGTGGTAGCGATGAAAATCAAGCCAACAAGCGAGGAATTACATGTTCTACAGGATAAACTGGCTGAGCTCGGTTACGGGGACATTCAGAAGGTCGTCCTAGATCAATCTCGGCAAGAAGTGCATCTAATCGCCACTCACCTGTAAGCAACGCTTTTATTCAGCTACCGCTTGGCACGCTTCGCAGGGGCGGTAGTCTAGCCCGGCTATGATGTCTCGCTTACACCGAGAATCCAACGAGCATCAAGCTTGTTAGCCTCGAAGGTCGCTGGTTCAAAT
>Ga0114920_10000902_pt1 | contig 13343 bp, 14 predicted proteins | sample ChitaG_FD_88683 | JGI IMG/M metagenome (GOLD analysis project Ga0114920, IMG submission 88683) | Deep subsurface microbial communities from South Pacific Ocean to uncover new lineages of life (NeLLi) - Chile_00310 metaG | ecosystem: Environmental > Aquatic > Marine > Oceanic > Sediment ... | reverse complement strand
GCTGCCAGTTTAACGCCTTCGATTTCAGTAGCACTCAGAACCCTGTCTTCATGAACCACCAGACTGGCTGCGTCCCCACTTAATAAAGCACTCTTATCGCCACCCGCTTTTTCATAGGCATCAACCAACTCCTGATATTCCTTTTCGACCAAGTAATGAATCATAACCTTTTATCCTCTTCTACTGGCTCATTGATATGGGGACAGGTTCGGCAGTGGTCTTTGAACCATTGGCAAGTTTCCGCCGGCGCTCCGCTTCTAATTACCTTACCGGCACATAACAGAGATACCCTATGGGCTATTTCGGCTACCTTCTCATTATGGGTAATCAACAGAACAGATGAGCCCCGCTTACTCATTTCTACTATACTATTCAGGATGAGGGGTAATGCTACAATATCTATGCCGGAGTCAGGTTCATCCAATATAGCTAATTTGGGTCTCATGGCTAAGACAGAAGCCAACTCTATCCTCTTCCTCTCGCCACCACTTAGGGTGTTATCAACATCTCTATCTAAATATTGCGCTGGTTCCATTCCTACCATCCACAAATACTGTTCCACCTGCTCAATCCCAATATTATTGCCACTGAGCTTAAGATAGTCCCTTACCCTCAATCCTTCAATCCTGGCTGGCTCTTGCCAGGCTAGAGTTATCCCCTTCTTTGCTCGATGAGAAACAGAAAGGTCAGCAATATCCTCACCTTCAAAAACCACTCTCCCCCCGGTGGGCTTGTAGTTGTTTACCCCCATTATAAGGTAGGCAATGGTGGTTTTACCGGTTCCATTTTCCCCCAGAATCCCATGTATTTCACCCGTATCAACATACATGCTTAAATCATTAATTATTGGCTTACCATTTAACACCAACTGAAGATCTTCCACTGCCAACATATTGCCACCTCCAACCAGCGTCCATATGTACCTATTCAAATAACAGTATAATTCATCAAAGTGACGAACTCAAGTAGACTCAACTTCTCTTGTGTCTCTTATGTATTGTTTGTATTTTCTGTGGTGTGGTATAATGTATTATAAAATTTGTAGGAGAACAAATGGTATCTAAAAGAACGCCTAAGAAAGCATTAACAGTAGAAGAGCAGAAGTTGCGTGACTATGAGCTAGTATTGATTATCAGCCCAGAGGTTGTAGATGAGGCTCTTGATACTACAATAGATAACGTGAACAAGCTTATTACAGAAAGAGATGGAATTATTTCCAACGCAGAAAAATGGGGCAAGAGAAAGCTAGCCTATCCCATAGAACATTTTGTGGAGGGTACATATGTGTTGACACAGTTCAAATTGAAGCCTGCATTAAGCAAAGAGCTCGAAGCGAACCTGCAAACTTCCGAGGAGATTCTACGGCATCTACTAGTAAAATTGAGTAGTTAATGAGAGGGGGAAAGGAGTCTTTAAGACAATGGCAAGCTTAAATAAGGTGATGATTATTGGTAATCTCGGGAGCGAACCGGAAATGCGCTTTACCCCTAACGGCAATCCTGTAACCTCGTTTCGTGTTGCCACTAATCGGGTGTATAACACTGCTGAGGGTGGGCGTAAAGAAGAAACAGAGTGGTTTACTGTGGTTACCTGGAATAAGCTAGCTGAACAATGCAATCAGTTTCTGGCTAAGGGTCGGCTTATCTACGCTGAGGGGAGGCTACATACACGCACCTGGGAAGGGCAGGATGGGCAAAAGCACTACCGAACCGAAATAATAGCCAACAGGGTAACATTTCTTGATAGGCAAGTAGTGGCTCCATTGCCTGAGGAGAAGGTTGAGGAAGCTGGTGAATTGGAACCGGAGGACGTTCCATTCCAAGGGGAGTTATAGTTTTTTAAATTTGGTTAGAAGTAGGGGTATTATTACGAATGGCTAAGCAGAAATCTACAAGAGCGATAAGCACCAAGAGGAGAAGTGAGAGAAGATACGTAGCAAAGCGTAAATTTTGCTCCTTCTGCACTGGTAAGGGCAAGACGATAGACTACAAAGAGCCGATGACATTAGGCGGCTACATATCGGGTGGAGGAAAGATTGAGCCCCGTCGTAAAACAGGTACCTGTGCCAAACATCAGCGCACCTTGGCAGTTGCCATAAAAAGAGCACGGCACCTAGCCCTGCTACCGTATGTGGAAGCTCATATTCGAGAGACGGGAGGCGTTGGCGTACGCGATTAATTTGATTGTTGAGCGGCTACGCTTCCACCATGAAGCCACCGGTCATATAGGCTTGTTGGCAACTATCTTCGCCTGACGTAGACATCTCTGAATTGCTGACCGAAGGGGGTTGTGCATATCTATTGCTATTGCCTCTTGGCTATGATTATGTCTGGTAATGGTAGCATGCCCCTATCACTTATCAAATGTTTTTCAACGTAAAATAAAATGTCACCCAACACATGTATCCCCTCAGGTTAGTCCTTCGCCTATCACCCCTCTAATTACATGGCACTGGCTTACTCTCCTACCATCAGCCGCCTCCCTTCTGCCAAAGGTCTCTCCTACATTTATCTTCCTCCCAAAAGCCTCACTATAACATAGAGACGGCAGAATCATTTTGCACTAATACCAGCACAAGTATTGACAAACGGCAAAAATACTGCTACAATATAGCCATCTGGCATAATGTAGGTATTATTATGATTGTAAAGACGAGAATTTTTGAATTGTACGATGGGAAATACAAGAACTTATCTGAGTTAGCCCAGGCTATGGGTATATCGGTAAGCCAAATTTACCGGGTACGAGAGGGCAAGCGCAATATCAATCAAAAATTCCTCATCGGGGCAATAAAGGCCTTCCCCAAATACAAACTTGGCGACCTTTTTTATCTTGCCCCTGAGTTGCCAACTGTCACCAACAAACCATTGTCATTAGTGGTTAGCCGGCAGGCAAGCAGCAAAGGAAAAACGGAGCATACAGCCAGTGTTGAAAAGGGTTATCCCAGTGCTAAGGAGAGATTTACACCACGGTTAAGGGTTTAAAGAGTGAGCAAGAACTAGATGTTCCCACTTTCCTTTGCCTGCCGGCTACCCAGCTATCGGCACCAAGCTTAATAAACTTCTCGGGAAATTTACCAGTTAAATGAGGGAAAGCCCCGCCTTAAAGCTGAATTTCCTCTAGCTCAATCTTGTGTAGCTTATCCATACTTTCTAGATAATCAATATAAAGCACTCCGTTTAAGTGGTCTATTTCGTGCTCCAGAGCTTGAGCCAGAAGGTCGTCTGCCTTAATTCGTATCTCCTTCCCGTTTTGGTCACGCCCCTTAACCCTAATCGACTCAGCACGCTTAATCTCGCCAACATAGCCAGAAAGGCTGAGGCAGCCCTCCTCTACCAAGCGTTCCCCTGTTCTCCGCACTATCTCGGGATTAATTAAGACTATATCTTCCTCCTCCGGCATACCAATCACAATCACTCGCAAGGAAACGCCTACTTGTGGGGCAGCTAAGCCTATCCGTCCCGGAACAGCGTGCATTGTCTCAATCATATCGCTTATTAACCTCTGGACTGAGCCATCAACACTCCTGACCCGCTTTGCTTTTTGCCTCAGTATAGGGTCGGAAAGAACACGAATAGGAATAACTGTCATTTTATCACCAGGGGAATTATAGCTAACCAAGGCTAAAATGTAAATTTTACGTCAGCCCCACCGGGTCAATATCCACTGCCCAGCCCTGAGGGATAGGTATTGGCCATAGAAAAGTAGAGAGTTCGGAGCCACGAAGTATTATTTGCCAGTGAAACCTGCCCCTTAGCTTACGAATAAATGGCGGGGCAGGACCAATTAGACTGAGGTCAGCTATCCCTTTTGAGTCCCTTTCTTCAATGAGCAAGCGCTTCATTCTCTCTGCTTCCCTCTGGCAAAGAGCCTCATTAGTATGGCTATAAACGAGGCTAGCTAGTTGACTGAAAGGAGGATTGTGGAGCTGGCGGCGATAGGTAATTTCCTTGTCATAGAAAAGGGCATAGTCGTGTTTAGCTGCCGCCTGAATAGCATAGCGCTCAGGCGAATAGGTCTGAATGATAACTTGCCCCCCTAAACTGCCACGCCCTGCCCTCCCTGCCACCTGAGAGAGGAGCTGAAAAGTCCTCTCCTCCGCCCGGAAGTCGGGCAGGTTTAAACCGGTATCAGCCCTAATTACGCCCACCAGGGTAACCAATGGCAGGTCCAGTCCCTTAGCAATCATTTGCGTGCCAATAAGTACATCAGCCTCATGAGCGCGGAACTTGCCTAATATCTTCTCATGTGAATACTTCCGCTGGGTAACATCACTATCCCAACGCAGTAGCCTGGCTTGGGGGAAAGCAAAAGTCGTTTCTTGCTCCAGCTTCTGGGTGCCAATGCCTAGAAACTTTATCCGCCGACTCAAGCACTGAGGGCAAGTCTGAGGCACTGATGTTCTGTAGTTACACTGGTGGCAGACTAGAATATCTTGAGCAAGGTGATAAGTAAGGGCAACCTCACAGCGCTTACAACGAAGGACAAAGCCGCAATTACGACATTGAATGAAGGTAGCCGCTCCTCGCCGATTAAGAAATAGGATGACTTGTTCGCCATTTGCCACCGCTTTAGCCATAGCCCGTGACAAAGAGCGACTGAAGAGGCTTCTATTCCCCGCCTTGAGCTCTTGTCTTAAATCTACGACATCAACCTGGGGGAGGGCTGAACCTTCGCCACAGGTAACTCTCTCCGGAAGCTCAAGTAGATGATAGTCTCCTATTTGAGCATGATAAAAACTGACTACATCAGGGGTAGCACTACCCAGAATAACCACCGCCCCAGTTAACTCAGCCAGCTTTATAGCCACATCACGGGTGTGGTAGCGTGGCGATTTATCGTGCTGCTTATAGGTCCATTCATGCTCCTCATCAATAACAATAAGACCCAGGTCAGGTTGAGGAGGAAAAATAGCACTCCTAGAACCGATAACTACATCAGATTCTCCATCTCTTATTCGTTGCCATTCATCAAACTGTTCCCCCAAGGAAAGCTTACTGTGAAGGACAGCCACTTTGTGGGGAAAGCGAGAGGCAAATCGCTCTATGGTTTGGGGAGTAAGGGCGATCTCTGGAACTAAAACAATGCCTCGCTTACCTAGCCTCACTGCCTCAGCCAGAGCCTGGAGATAGATTTCCGTCTTGCCACTCCCAGTAACCCCATGAAGCAGAAAAACAGTTGGTGAAGGATGACCCTCCGCCGCCTGGATTAAGCTTGACTTAATAGAGTTGAAGGCTGATTTTTGGGCAATAGTAAGGGTCAGCGGATAAGATGGAGTAATACCCTCATAGGAAATTGGTTCACGTTTTACTTCAATTGGCTCAATGTTGGCTAGACCCTTGCTGACTAAGGCATCAGCTACCGCTTTATCACAGTTAAGTCTCTGCCTGGCTTCTGCCAGGGGCACCGGTTGGGACTGCTGAGCTAAGAAGTCAAGAAGAGCCGCCTGCCTAGTAGCCCTTTTCTCACGCAGCCTAGCTGCCTCCTGCCGAGCTTCACTAGCCTTCACTGTCAGGCGCAGGTACAGCTCTTCCTTTGGCCTCACCTTAATCGGCTCAAGCTCATAACTTCTCACCACTAAGCCCCGTTCCACTAGTTGCGAGGCGATAGTCTGAGCCTTTTTCTTGCCTAAAGTCTTCTCCAACAGCCTCAGGCTTATCTTGCCCTGTCTCTGAACTAATTCAAGGGTATGTCTTTGTTTTGTGGGAAGAGAAGAAAAGTCAAAGTCATCGGGGATTGAGGAGACAGAGATAAAAGTGAGCGCCTTTCGCTCAAATCCTGGCGGTAGCATCAAAGCTACGGCATCAAAGAGAGGTGATAGGTAATGCTCGCTTATCCAGCGAGCCAGCAATACATGGGAGGGGGATAATACCGGGCGAGGCTCAATAACACCGGCTATTTCTCTGGTTTCCTCCACAGCCGGGTAATGGCTTAGTTCCAAGACAATGCCCTGGAGGAGCTTATCACCGAAGGGAACCAATACCGCCTGCCCAACATCAATGGTTAAACCGGGGGGTATAGCATAGCTAAATGTCCTGCGCTGGGCTACCGGCGAATTAACACTAACCTCAGCATACTCCACCTGTTACACTCCAACAAGGCAGTTTTCCTTTGCTATGCCTCTTGCTCTTGTTTCTTTTCCTTGCTTACCCGCTTTTCCTTAATGCGGGCTTTTTTGGCACTAAGCCCACGCAGGTAATAGAGCTTAGCCCGGCGTACCTTGCCATGGCGCACTACCTCTACCCGCTCCACCAGCGGTGAGTATAGTGGGAAGGTGCGCTCGACACCAACGCCATAGGTAACACGCCTCACCGTAAAGCTAGCACCGGCGCCACCACGCCGAACCTTGATTACTACCCCCTGAAATAGCTGGGTGCGTTCTCTTTCCGCTTCCACAATCTTAGTGGTGACCTTTACTGTGTCACCGGGGGCAATATCAGGAATATTGGGATTTGGCTTGATTTCAACTAGTGATGCAACACTCATTCTATAAACTCCCCTTATGAATTAAGATTGTTTTTAACCTATCTACCAACCGCCTCTCTTCCAGGCTTAGATTAGCCTTGTCTAACAGGTCTGGTCGGCGCTCTAGGGTGCGCCGAATAGCCTGCTCACGGCGCCAGTTAGCGATTTGGGCATGGTTTCCCGAAAGTAAAACCTGAGGCACTGGCCACCCTTTATACACGGCAGGGCGAGTGTATTGAGGGTATTCCAATAGCCCGGTGGCATAAGAATCATCCAGTGGTGAAGCCTCTGAGCCAAGAACCCCTGGTAGTAGTCTAACCACAGCATCGACTACCACCATAGCCGCTAGTTCACCACCACTAAGCACATAATCACCAATACTAATCTCATCGGTAACTAGGTGCTGACGAACCCGCTCGTCAACCCCTTCATAGCGACCACAGATAAGAATCATATGTCTATATCCTGATAGCTCGTAAGCAATCTGTTGTGAAAAGGGGCGACCTTGTGGGGTGAGCAGAATAACTGGCAATATATTAACCCCTTCTTCTGTGTCTGGTTTTATTGACTCTACCGCCTCAAAAATAGGTTCGGGCTTAAGTACCATGCCGGCTCCGCCACCATAAGCGTAATCATCAACGGTATGATGCCTATCGTGCGTACAGTCTCGAATATTATAAACATTAATTATAACCAGCTTGTGGTCGATAGCCCGTTTAAGGATACCACTACTAAACGGACTTTGAAACATCTGAGGAAATAGGGTCAAAATATCAATTTGCACCGACTTAGTCCTTCCCTCTATTTGGGCTTTGTTCTCGATTACCTCTTCTTTAAACAGCAATTCCTATTCTACCACATATAAAGTATATAGGAAAATCGTTCAATTTGAGAAATTTAATCAAAAAGGGGTTGACAAAAGGGGGGATGTATGTTATAGAATGGTAAAATATGGTAAAAAGTGGTGAAATAAGGGGACAAGTGAAGGATTAACATGTTTCTTGGTGAATTTGAATATAAGATTGACGAAAAGGGTAGGGTGCCTATCCCACCCAAGTTCAGAAGAGAATTAAAAGAGGGAGTGGTATTAACACCGGGGGTAGAGAAGTGCATCGTCGCCTACACACCAGCCGAGTGGAAGAAGCTGGCGGCTACTCTTACTACTGGTTCAGTTACCCCTAGTAAGTTGAGAAGGTTAAATCGGGCTATTTTTGCTACCGCCTTTAGCCTCAATATTGATGGGCAGGGGAGAATAGCCCTACCTATTTCATTGCGACAGTATGCTGGGATTAAGGACGAAGTAGTTATAGCTGGAGTCAATACTTGCCTTGAACTATGGGACAAAGAGCAGTGGGAATCGGAAAAATCTATTAGCCATGAGCAGGCGTGGCAAATCATAGAAAGCCTAGAAAGGCACTGATGAGGCTAATGATGTTAACCTCCACTCATATCCCGGTTCTAGTGAAGGAGACCATAGAGGCACTGGCTGCTCAGCCTGGCGGGCGCTATATTGATTGCACTGTGGGATGCGGAGGACATGCCGCAGCTATTTTGGAGCAGAGTTCACCTGGCGGGCAACTGCTGGGCATTGACGCTGACCCTAAAGCCATAGAAGTGGCTAGGACAAGGCTCGAAGCCTATAGTGGCTCAGTCCTTCTTGTCAACGATAACTTCGCTAATTTACAGGCTATCTGTCTTAAATATGACTTCCTCCCGGTGCATGGTATCTTGTTTGACCTGGGACTGTCTTCTCTTCAGCTCAATGGGAGTGGACGTGGTTTCAGCTTCCAGCATGATGCGCCGTTAGACATGCGTCTTAGTCCCAACCAAGAAGTTACCGCCGCCGATATCATTAACACCTCCTCCGAGGCTGAACTAGCTCAACTGATAAGAAAATATGGTGAGGAAGGCTGTAGCCGGCAAATAGCACGCCACATTGTGCGGGAACGCCCGATAAGAACCACCCTTCAACTAGCTCAGACGATAGAGCGAGCTATTGGCAGCAGAAGGGGTATAATCCACCCCGCCACCAGAACCTTTCAGGCACTAAGAATAGCGGTTAACCAAGAACTTGAGCATCTAGAAGTGGCCCTCAACCAGTCAATCAACCTCCTTGGCTTTGAAGGTAGATTAGTGGTCATTAGCTATCACTCCCTTGAAGACCGCATAGTGAAGCAGTTCATGCAACGGGAAGCAAAGGATTGTATTTGCCCCCCAAGGGTACCAACCTGTGTTTGCGGACATCAGGCCAGCCTGAAACTAATTACTAAGAAGGTTGTTACTCCCTCCCTGACTGAGGTTGAACTTAATCCACGTAGCCGCAGTGCCAAATTAAGAGCAGCTAAGCGCATTATTTCTCAGGATGAGCAATATATGACCGTTGAAGAATTGGGGGGTTCAACGGAGGCTAAAGCCAACGGATGGAGGAGACCAACTGTACTAAAAAAGCTGCGAAGTGTCTTCTTAGCAGCTTAAATTGGGTGAATCTTTGAGACTATATAAAAAAGGAGGTTGTGAAAACGAAAAAAACAAATTTAAAAGGAATAAAAATCTAGCTGAAAAGGAGGGAGAAGATGAAAAAGCGAACCACCGTAGCTTCTATTGACGTTGGCACCACGAAGATATGCACCACCTTAGCTGAGATAAATGACGGAGGTGGCATCCGGGTTATAGGAGTGGGCATTACCCCGTCTAGAGGGTTACACAAAGGACTGGTCGTCAATATCAACGACGCCAAAGAGGCAATCCACGAGTCAGTGAGAAAAGCAGAACAAGCCAGCAATTGCAGAATAGAATCGGCCTATATCGGCGTCACTGGGAGGCATATCACCTCACTCAATAACCGAGGGGTAGTAGCCATCACTCGTAATGACAGGTTAGTCCGTTCAGATGACCTAAGACGAGTACTTCAATGTGCCCAAAATATCAAAGTTCCTAGTGACAGAAAGTTACTTCATGTTATTCCTCGGGGTTATGCTATTGACGGTCAGGTAGGAGTCAAGAACCCGGTAGGGATGCACGGCTTCAGGCTAGATGTTGAGACGCACATCATTACGGCAGCGGTAACTTCCGTCCAGAATCTAGTAAAGTGTATTCGCAGCATAGGCATAGATATTGATGACCTCGTTCTTGAACCTTTAGCCGGCAGCGAGGCAACATTGACCGAAGATGAGAAGCAAATAGGTGTCGTACTAGCTGACATAGGTGGTGGTACTACAGACATTGCTGTCTTCAGGGAGGGGAGCATCTGGCATACCTCTATTCTACCTGTAGCCGGTTATCAAATCACCAGGGATGTTGCTATTGGTTTGGGTTTACCATTTGATGTAGCCGAGGAGATGAAAAAAAGGTACGGCAGCGCTATGCCGGTTTATGAAGGTAAGGCAGAAACGACCAGCACAATATCAGAAGACGGACATGGTGTCTCCTACCAAGACCTGTGCGACATCATCCGGGCTCGAGTTGAGGAAATCATAAGGCTTATCTTGCTAGAGCTGCCACGCTCTGACTATGAGGCATTAGTCCCCGCTGGGCTGGTGCTCACTGGTGGTAGCTCTAACCTTTCTGGCATAGAAGCGCTGGGGCGCGATATACTTCGACTCCCGGTAAGGATAGGCGTTCCTACCAATATGTATGGTATCGCCGATGCTCTTCGTGACCCAGCATATGCCACCAGCGTTGGGCTCCTGCTGTGGGGGGCAAAGCATGAAAGTACACAGACCTGGCGACCACGCGGATTAGGCGCAGTCCTAAGACACCTAATTTTCCGAATTAGGGACCTATTCCGCTAGCCGTCCCAGGAAATAAGAATTTTCACTAGGAGGAGGAAATGGCAAAAACAAGCTTTACCCCTAACCCAGCCAAGATTAAGGTTATCGGTTTAGGTGGCGGTGGCTGCAATGCTATAACCCGCATGGTCAGGGAGGAAATTCAGGGTGTGGAGTTCATCGCCATGAATACCGATGCCCAACACCTCTCCATTACCGAAGCCCCAACCCGTATCCAGCTTGGTGAGAAGCTGACCAAAGGGTTAGGCGTAGGTGGCGACCATGTCCAGGGTCAGAAAGCAGCCGAAGAAAGCTGTGATGAACTTAAGCAACTGGTCTCAGGGGCTGACATGGTGTTTATTACCTGCGGTATGGGTGGTGGCACCGGCACCGGGGCGGCGCCTATTATTGCTGAAATAGCTAAGCAAGGCGGTGCCCTCACTATTGCCGTAGTCACCAAACCATTCAGCTTTGAAGGTACCAACCGCCGTCAAGTAGCCGAGGAAGGCATTATCCGCCTGCTAAGCAAGGTTGATACCCTTATTATTATCCCTAATGACCGCTTGCTCGACCTCTGCGACCAGAAGACACCTGTGGATAATGCCTTTAAGCTGGCCGATGATGTTCTGCACCACGGTGTTGAGGCTATCGCTGAAGTTATCACTGTCCCTGGGCTGATTAACCTTGACTATGCCGATGTCAAGGCAGTGATGAAGGATGCTGGTCCGGCTTGGATGTCGATAGGCATCGGCTCAGGTAAAGACCGAGCCATAAATGCAGCCAAAGAAGCCCTAGCTAGCCCCTTACTAGATGTCTCCATAGATGGGTCAAAGGGCGTGTTATTCAATGTGGTTGGCGGTCACAGTCTCACCCTGTTTGAAGTCAATGAAGCGGCTGAGGTAATCAAGCAAGCGGTAGACCCTGACGCCAACATCATTTTTGGGGTGGCTCACAACCCTGACATGGATAACGAGGTAAGGATTACCCTGATTGCCACTGGATTTAGTTCCAAGATAGGGCTGGCAGATAGTGGCAAGGAGGAAGACCTTGCGCAGCTACTTAAGACCCTGAAGAGTGAAGAGGAACTAGATGTTCCCTCTTTCCTTCGCCGTCCGTTATTCAGCCATCGGCGCCAAGCGATAACTCCGACTACCAAACTTGTTCATACACCCTCACCCACTCTGACCCGTTAAAGCTCTCGGGGAATTTACCCCGGGACCGGCTTAAAGGCTGTAGGTGCTTAAAGCACCTACAGCCTTCTTGTCTGTTTATGCCATCTTGAGATAGATAAACCACACCAGTCCCCAAAGCTTGACAAACACTACATATTGTGGTATTCTAGTTTTACTACCCTATATAATGTAGAGTTTGTTATGAACTGTCCCTATTGTGGTTATCATGATTCTAAGGTTGTCGATTCTCGCGATGTAAATGATGGCATACGCCGCCGACGTCAATGCTTAGGGTGCGGCTCCCGTTTCACTACCTATGAGCGACTGCAACCAGCCAGTCTTTTTGTGACTAAGAAAGACGAGAGGCGCGAGGAGTTTAGCCGTAATAAGCTGCTCACAGGTATCCGCAAGGCATGTGAAAAACGACCACTGCCTATGGGCACTGTTGATAAGCTTGCCGATGATATTGAAGCTGAGCTTTACCACAAAGGCAAGGCAGAAATACCTAGTGCCGTCATTGGTGATATGGTAATGGAAAGGCTAAAGAGCCTGGACTATATCGCTTATATCCGTTTTGCCAGTGTCTATCGGGAGTTTACTGACATTACGGCATTAAAACAAGAGGTAGACACTCTGGTCAGTAGCGGAGCTGAAATACCTGCCCCCACTAGTCAGCTCCCATTGCTCCCCGGTGAGCAGTTAGGGGGAACGATTAGAAGGCAAGGACGAGTCAGAAGAAGAAAATAATATTACTAAAATCAGGAGTCAGAAATGAGCACAGACAATCAATCGGAAAAGAGAGTTGATCGCACCCAGATTGCCAGAGTTATCTTTGCTGCTGCTGAGTCTATAGGTATGGCTAACCGACAACTAGTTGAGCAACTCACCGCTCAGGTGATTGAACGTCTGGAACACCAGCAAACCCTGCCCGGAATGGAACACCTGGTGCCCAAGCCTCACCGCCAACAGAAACGCCTACCCACCGATTATGAAATCCAAACTATGGTGAGGGAAATCTTAGCTGCTGAAGAGCCAGCTAAACCAGAGGAGGTTAAGCCTGAAATGGAAACCCAGACTAAAGAGGCGCCTGTTATCCCAACCCAGCCAAAAGTTCAACTCGCCCCTGGCATCAATCTTACTGAAAATGCCCTTCGTGTTCTGGAAAGAAGGTATCTGAAGAAAGATAAACAGGGGCAAGTTATCGAGACGGTAGAGGAGATGTTTCGTCGTGTGGCACAGACCATCGCCTCTGCCGAGCTCATCTACGACGCCAAGGCAGACGTCAAGACAAGGGAGGAAGAATTCTACCAGTTGATGGCTAATTTAGAGTTCCTGCCCAACTCCCCTACCCTGATGAATGCGGGGAGGGAGCTAGGACAACTGTCAGCCTGCTTTGTCCTTCCTGTTGAGGATTCGATGGAGTCCATCTTTGATGCGGTTAAGAATACTGCACTCATCCACAAAAGCGGAGGTGGGACTGGATTCTCCTTCTCTAAATTGAGACCAGAAACGGATAGGGTTGGCTCTACGGGAGGGGTAGCCAGTGGTCCTGTTTCTTTTATGCGAGCCTTTGACGTTGCCACCGATGTCATCAAACAAGGGGGGATGCGCCGTGGGGCAAATATGGCTATCCTTAATATTGACCACCCCGATATTATGAAGTTCATAACGGCTAAAGGTGACCCAACTGCACTTACTAACTTCAATCTTTCAGTAGCGGTAACCACCAAATTTATGGAAGCAGTTGAGGCTGGCACTGACTATAATCTAGTAAATCCACACACTAAAGAGGTAGCGGGTAAGCTTAACGCCAAAGAGGTATTCGATAAGATGGTGGATTTGGCCTGGAGAACCGGCGACCCGGGCATCATTTTCCTTGATCGTATTAATAAGGATAACCCCACCCCAAAGTTGGGGGCGATTGAAAGCACCAACCCTT
>Ga0114920_10000901_pt1 | contig 13346 bp, 13 predicted proteins | sample ChitaG_FD_88683 | JGI IMG/M metagenome (GOLD analysis project Ga0114920, IMG submission 88683) | Deep subsurface microbial communities from South Pacific Ocean to uncover new lineages of life (NeLLi) - Chile_00310 metaG | ecosystem: Environmental > Aquatic > Marine > Oceanic > Sediment ... | reverse complement strand
TAGCAGGTAAGGGCCAGCTCGTTCGGGAAACACCCCTGCGAGATAACTTGTGGGTGGTACAAACCCCACAGGTATTTCGCTTTGACATAATAACCGAAGCCCACCACCGGGCAAAAAGTGAAGTTAGCGATGACGCTTCACTGGTCGAGGCATCAGGATTTAAGGTTAAACTGTACCTGGGCTCTTATGATAATATAAAGATAACCACCCCTAGTGACCTTACTTTGGCTGAGATTTTACTAAAAGAACATGAAAAGTAGACTGCGTGTCGGTATCGGCTATGATGTCCATGCCCTGGCTCGAGGTCACCGGCTGGTAGTGGGCGGGGTAGATATACCATCTGGTAAAGGGCTTAGTGGCTGGAGTGACGGCGATGTCTTAAGTCACGCTATTATTGACGCCCTCTTGGGGGCAGCAGCCCTGGGAGATATCGGTGGCTACTTCCCGCCCGGCGAGCCGCAATATAAGGGCATCTCAAGCTTAAGACTGCTTGAAACAGTAAGTGATAAACTTAAAGAGAATGGCTTAAAGATAGTTAATGTTGACGCCACCATCCTAGCTGAGCAGCCCAAATTTGCCAATTTTATCACCGAGATGCGGCAAAACTTAAGCCAGACATTGGGCATTAATCCAGAACAGGTAAGCGTCAAAGCCAGCACTACCGAGGGACTAGGCTTTGTGGGGCGGGGTGAGGGGATGGCTTGTTTTGCTACAGCCCTGTTGGAAAAGGAGTAAGTTAGGGGAGAAAAAGGTGAGAGTATTTAATACCCTATCAAGAAAGAAAGAGGATTTTCTACCGCCGGGTAGTGAGGTTAAGATATATGTCTGCGGGGTTACGCCCTACAGTGACTCTCACATCGGGCATGCCATGAGCTATATTATCTTTGATGTCATCCATCGCTATTTCAAGTTCCGTGGCTATAAGGCTAAGTATGTCCAGAACATAACCGATATTGATGATAAGATTATCGACCGTGCCAACCGGCTTGGTATTTCCCCTAGTGAACTGGCGGATAAATACACCAAAAGCTTCTTTGAGGACATGGCAGCTCTCAACATCCAGAAGGCTGACCTCTATCCCAAAGCCACCGAGGAGATACCAAAAATCATTGAGGTAATACAAGGACTTGTTGGTAAAGGCTATGCCTATCCCAAACAGGGTAGCGTCTACTTCAGGATTAGAAATGTTTCGGACTACGGCAAACTTTCCCACCGAAGTTTAGCGTCAATGACACCAACCGAGGTCAGTGTGGGCAGTGAGGACAAAGAGCACCCGATGGACTTTGCCCTGTGGAAGGCTTCAAAACCTGATGAGCCGTCATGGCCCAGCCCTTGGGGTGAAGGACGCCCCGGCTGGCATATTGAGTGCAGTGCCATGTCACTAAAATACCTGGGCACAAGCTTAGACATCCATGGTGGCGGTCAGGACTTAATCTTTCCCCACCACGAAAATGAAATCGCCCAGTCGGAGAGTTTTACTCAAAAAAAGCCTTTTGTTAAATATTGGCTGCATAACGGCTTACTCAAGCTCGGCGAAGAGAAAATGAGTAAGTCCCTGGGCAACCTGATTGGCATCAAAGAGGCGCTGGAAAAATACAGCCCCGACGCCATCCGCATCTTTATCCTAAGCTCCCATTACCGAAGCCCCCTTACCTATTCTGAGGAGGCTCTGGAGGCAGCCCAAAGAGGGGCTGAGCGATTACAGCAGGTAGCCAATAATATCCCTTTAGGCGCTAAACGCGGTAAGGAAATAGATACCGATTACTATCGGCAAAAATTTATCAAGTCCATGGACGACGATTTCAATACCGCCCAGGCTCTGGCACTACTCTTTGATTTAGCCAGGGAGATTAACCGCTATGACAGCGAAGGCATTGAGGCCAAAGCGGCACGTACCACACTTAAGGAGCTGGGCGATGAGGTGATGGGACTTACTTTCAAGCAAGCTCAAGTTGCACCTCTGGATGCTGAGCTAATTGCTCAAATCAGTAAATCAATCTACAAAGAGCTAAACCTTGGTGCTTCACCAAGCGAAGAGGGGGCGGAAAAACTGGTTGAAAACCTGATTTTAGTGCGCAGTAGACTGCGCCAAGGAAGAAAGTGGCAGCAGGCAGATATGATTCGAGTTAAGCTGGCCGAAGCCGGCATAACCCTAGAGGATACACCTCAGGGTACAACATGGAAGCGTAAACGCTAAAAGGAGGAAATTATGTGGCAGAATGTAGCCTTTATCTTAATTGGCATTGGTATATTGATCTTAACTGGCTGGACAGTTAAAGTCTTTTTTATGGCTAGCGATATTCCATTACTTATCAGGATAGGGACTGGTGTTATTGGAGTTGGAGTACTGGTTCTCATTGGTATCGCCATTAAGGACAGGCTATCTAAGAAAGACCGCTTCAAGGAGGTAGAGAGATGATTATCACCACTTCAGGACAGGTTGAAGGCAGACAAATCACCAAGACTATAGGACTGGTTAAGGGCAGCACTATCCGTGCCCGGCATCTTGGCCGGGATATTATGGCCGGGCTGCGGGGTATGGTCGGCGGTGAAATAACCGAATATACCAAAATGATGGCTGAAGCAAGAGAGGAGGCGATTCAGAGGATGGTTGAGGATGCTGAAAAACAGGGCGCCAATGCCATCGTCAGCATGAGATTTGCTACCTCAATGGTAATGCAGAGTGCATCTGAGGTGCTGGCCTATGGCACCGGGGTGCTTTTGAAGTAGTTACCTTCCGGTTGCCAAGGACCAGAGATAACGCCAGGGCTTCAGCTTAAAGAGTCCCACCGGAAGCTCAAGCTCTATTTTTTCACTCACCGGCAGCATGTTTATCCGGTCTATCTCCGGTTTAAGGGATGACAACTCCCCCGGGTCAAAACCCTTGGATATTATGTCATCAATGCGATATAACATCTCTCTTGCTTTCTTGATGCGCTCTTCGGCAAGCTGAGCCATCCCGGGTGAGATGAGCCCGTATTTAGCCTTATAGCGGTTAAGGCGAAGTATAGCCTCATAGGTAACCTCAGCAATCTGGTGGCGTGAAAGCCAGTTGGTTTCATAATTTAAGGCATACTTCCAGCTTGGTGAGACCAGCGCCTGACGATAATCCTCAAAGTTCCGAAAGAGTATCCGGTAGCCGTAACGCTGTGGCTCTTCAAAGGCAAGGCTACCCGGGTCAAGGAAAGGTGCTAGCGGTGCCATGAAAAGTGAGAGCCTCCTGTCACCTTTAAATTTCTCCAGTAAATAGCCACAGTATTCAACGCTTTTGAGCACCGACTCTGCTGTCTGCTTGGGTAGCCCAATCATAAAAAACACACCCAATCTTCCACAGCCAAAACGGAGGGCATCGCTTAAGGTCTGCTCCAGAGCCTGGTTGGTGTAACTTTTACCCGAAGCCAGCCTCACCTCAGGGTCGTGAGACTCCGGGGAAACCTCAAGGCAGAAATTGGGGCAGGCTAGACTCACCTGGCGGATAAACTCCGTTGGGGCCGGGGAGAATACCTCGACGATAAACTGATTCTTTACCTTCTGCTTTTTCAGTAACTCAAGGACTTGGTAAGCATACTCTTCACCCGGTTGACGAAGGTCCCCCAGAATAAAAATCGGTCCATTACTAAAATGGCTGATTCGCTTGGCATCCTCAGCTACCTGTCGGGGGGAGCGGTAGACCGGTACCTTTCGACCGAAGAAACGCCGAAAAGCTGTTGCCGAACCGCCACAGATAACACAATTCTGAGTACAACCACGACAGGTGAATATAGCAGTGATGGGATAGTGAAGCCAGTCCCGAAAGGGGAGGTAACTTTGAAGGTCACGCTGGGTGAGAGCAGAGCGTATGATATTATTATAATGGTTAACCATAACATCGTTCAGGTCAGTGGGAAGGTGAGTAAAGGGGTTTTCCCACACCCTACCCATATTATCCCGCCAGACGAGATTGGGTACCGCCTCAGGCTCTTTATCACTCTTGACACTCTCTATTAACTGCCTTAGCGGCTCCTCAGTAGAATCGCCCCGCAGCACATAGTCAATTTCAGGATAACAGATTAGTTCCCGGTAAAAGTAAGAAGCAGCAAGGCCACCCAGTAGCACCTTTGCCTGCGGGTGGTACTTTTTCACTATCTTGGCTACCTCAATCACGCCGTGGGCATGTACCAGCCATTGAAGGTCAATGCCGAAGACCTCAGAACTCAAGCGTCTTAAAAATACCTCAGCATCAAAGTTTTTATCCTTCATCATCCGCACCGCTAGATTGACAATCCTCACTTTATAGCCACATCTGGCTAGATATTCGGCAATGCTGGCAAAGCCAATAGGATACATCTCAAAGACAGGCGAGGGCGGGATCAGGTCACTTACCGGTCCGTAAAGAATCGCCTTCTTTCTAAAGTCATAAACACTGGGTGGATGAAGAAGTATCAGGTCAAATTGAGACATCTAAAGCAAATCCTTTCCCAATACCAATCAATATTTATCCATACTCGCCTGGCGGAAAACCGGAATAGATTTTGGGTTCTAGCCTAGGAAAACCCTGCCCAGGATATAACCTGCCCCCAGAAGCACCTGAAAGAAAAGGACAACCATAACATTATTTGCCATGGCTGGCATCAACCTATTCATATCCTGGTAATTCAGGGCACCCGCAATCGCTTTTATGGCCAAGGGAAGGGTCAAAAGCACTAGCAGAGAGAAGAGCGGCATTGCCCCTGCCACAACCCAGCCGATTACCCAAAAGTAAATTACTACCATCAAGACTGAATAAACCCAGCTTGCTTTCTTTCCCCCCATACTGATGGGCAAGGTCTTTCTACCCACCTTACTATCAGCTTCCATATCAGGGAACTCATTTAAGAGCAGGAGGTTGTGCACCAAAATGCCAGATGGTATGCAGGCGATAACCACCGGCATGGTGTAGCTTGCGGTTTGAATAAAATAAGCCCCGAGAATCGGCAAAGACCCCATCCCGGCACCAGCCGCCCATTCCGACCAGCCGAGCTTGGTTATTAGCGGTGTATAGAGAAAAATGAACAAGGCACCGGCTAGAAGCAGTGGCAGCAGCCCCAAGCCCCTTTCCACAATGAAGTAAATACCAATAGCCGCTGCCAGCAGAAAAGAGATTACACCAAACCAGAAGACATGCCCCGGCTTTAAGAGTCCAGCCGGAAGGATACCACTACCCCCACTAAAAGGGGTTCGCTTAGTCTTAAAGTCAAGCTTGCTCCTGAAGTCGAAGTAATCATTAAGCACATTGACCGCAATGTGAGCCAGAAGCAGTCCCGCCAAAGCCAGCAGCGCATAACCAAGATGAAACACGCCCTCATACCAGGCAACACCGGTGCCCAAGAAAAGCAGTGCCACCGAAAGCAGCAGAAACTGGGGTCTGGTCTCTTGAAACCATATTTTTAGCTTCATTCTATCCCTAACTTAAAGCCCTGGGGTTTATTTCTGTAAGATGAGCATAATTAGCGATAGAGCGACCAGCAAAACTACCAAGGCAATGGTCAGCTGAAACAGCGTCTTTTCCACGCCTCGTCTGGTTCGGAAAACCGTATCTGCCTGACCAAAGATACCACCCAGCCCCCCACCTCGAACCTGAAGCAAGATAGCTGCTATCAAGGCAATGGAGGTAACAATTTGAGCCACATTTAAGTAAGTTTCCATCTATCCTTCCCCTTTAAGCTAGGTCCTCGTCAAGCAATTTTTTTAGTAATTCGTTTGCCAGCTGGGGGTTGGCACGCCCTCTGGTTGCCCTCATCACCTGACCAACCAGGAAGGTCAGGGATTGCTTCTTACCCTTTTTGTAATCAGCCACTGCTTTAGGATTAGCCTCTATCACCTGACTAACTACCCGCTCAATCTCCTGGGTATCACTGATCTGGCTAAGCCCCTGCTGGGTAATAATGTCGGTAGCGGATTTCTCGGTATTAAACATTTCCTCAAATACCAGCTTGGCACTGGTGCCGCTGATACGACCTTCATATATCAATTGCAACAAATCAAATAGTGCCACTGGGCTAACTCTACTTTTCATGTCCTTTACATCAGTATTGGTGGCATGAAGCAGGCGACTGAACTCACCAAGTATCCAGTTAGCTATTGGCTTGGCACTCTTTTTGGGTGACCGGCTATGGGGTGCTCTTCTCATGCAGGCTTCAAAGTAGTCAGCCGTTACTATTGAACTCGTGAGTAGGTTAGCATCATAAAGCGGTAGGTTATATTCAGCGATAAATCGGTCGCGTCTGGCTTCAGGCAACTCAGGCAGTCTTGACCTTATTTCCTCCACCCAATCTTGACCGATAACCAAAGGGGGCAGGTCAGGTTCAGGGAAGTAGCGGTAATCGTGGGCATACTCTTTGCTGCGCTGCGAGACTGTCCTCCCCTTCTCTTCAGCCCAACCCCTAGTTTCCTGCACCAGCTTCCTGCCCTCAGTTAAAACCTTTCGCTGCCGCTGTGCCTCATACTCCAAAGCCCGATAGACCGCCCTAAAACTATTCATATTCTTGACCTCAACCTTAGCCATAAGGTCCGGGCTACCCTCGGGGCGAATACTAATATTGGCATCGCACCTGAAGCTTCCCTCCTCCATATTCCCCGTAGATACACCCAAATACTGAAGGATGCTGCGCAGCTTGATAAGATACTGCCGGGCTTCTTCAGGGGAGCGCAGGTCAGGCTCACCGACAATCTCCATCAGTGGCACTCCAGAGCGATTGACATCAACCAGGCTGTACGACTCTCCGTCAGGGGGGGTACGGTGGAGTAGCTTGGCAACATCCTCCTCAAGGTGAACGCGGGTGATGCCAATCTGCCGTCTTGCACCATCAAGTTCAATCTCAAGCCAGCCATTGTGACCAATAGGGGCATCATACTGTGAAATCTGATAGCCCTTCATTAGGTCAGGATAGGGGTAGTTTTTCCGGTCAAACTTGGTATATTCAGAGATAGTACAATTGAGTGCCAAGGCACTCATTACGGTATATTCCACTGCCTTTTGATTAATGGTAGGCAAAACGCCGGGTATTCCCAAGCATACCGGGCAGACATGGGTATTGGGTGGGGCATCAGCATAGTCGGTACTACACCGACAGAACATTTTACTTTTGGTTAGCAGCTGGGCGTGTACCTCCAGCCCGATTACAGTCTCAAAGTTCATCTCGCTTAACCTTACCCAAGTAACCCATTTAGTATAACAATATTGTTCGTGACTGACAAGGAAGGCGGATTACTTAAGCGTGCTGTTAATAAACGAGCTTTTATGTGCTATAATCTCAAGCGGCGGGGATATAGCTCAATTGGGAGAGCGCTGCGTTCGCATCGCAGAGGTCGGGGGTTCGAATCCCCCTATCTCCACCAGGGGTTACAATAGGCAGAACTTCCACTGATTGCTTCTTCTTCTCTTCGGGTGGTATCGGCAGGTTGTAGTATATTGTGACCTGCTTTTTATTTACCACGATTCGCTTTATAAATGAGCGAAGGAAGGTTTTTCTCTCGGTAAAGTCTGCTTCTTCCAGCAGGCTCTGACATCCCCCATAGAGAACCAAAGACCAAAACTCCAAATAAAATACTTGGTAGAGTTTGCCATTGAGTTATCGCAGATTTCTCTTTCATGAACCTAACTCCTTATTATTCGCTATGTTTTGTTTAATTTTTTCTATCGTATTCGTTACATCGAATATTAGTTATGAGATGATACGAAAATAAATCCCTTTTCATATCATCTGTTTTTTAATGCTTCCAGGATTTTTTCTGGAAGTAGCGGCATAGTATATATCCTCACGCCAATAGCGTTATGGACAGCGTTGTAAACCGCAGGTGCTACCGGGTTAGTGGCACCTTCACCTATTCCTTTAGCACCGAAAGGCCCAGTTGGTTCAAAAATATCAGCTAGAAAAGTCTCTATCTGAGGCATATCTGAAGGAGTGAGAAGTTTGTAATCTCTGAAATTAGGGTTAAGTACATGGCCATCCTTGGAGTCATAAACCACATTTTCAACTAAAGCGTACCCCAATCCCATGTGGAGTCCTCCTATTAGTTGACCGCGAATGGCGCCGGGCAGAATGGGGGTACCTACATCAGCACCGTGAACAGCCCGTATTAGTTTCACCTCACCGGTAAGGGTATCAACGTCGACCTCTACAAAAGTAACTACGAAGTGTGGAGGACAAGACGGAGCTTTTACAGAAGCGGTACCGATAGCATCGCCCCAGCTATAATTTTGGGCATGCTCCAACACCTCATTAATGCCAATTCCCTTGGAGGGTTCTGACTTTAAATATATGCGACGGTCTTTTGCTTCCAATTGGCTAGCACTTACTGATAAAATCTTGGCGGCCCATTTAAGGATAGTCTTTTTGGCAGCAAGACTAGCAGTTTTAACAGCTGTTCCTACAGAATAGGTACCACGACTCGCATGTATCCAATGCTCATAGAGGCTATTATCAGTATCAGCACCAGTGACAACTACATCTTCATAGCAGATGCCCAGTTCTTCAGCGGCTATTGCAGCCAAAACACTTAGGATGCCGGCACCGTTATCAGCAGCAGCTACAGTCAAAGCAGCGGTGCCATCCACGTTCATTCTAACTATCGCTCCGCTGTAGTCAACCATAAAAGCGGTAGGTTTCTCAGTGGCAGCACCGGATGTATGATAGCCGAAGGCCATACCAATGCCACGTTTAATCCAAGGCTGGTCTTCATAAGGAGTGATAGATTTTCTGTGTTGCCAATTGATTCGCTTAGCACCCTCTTTGGCCAGCTCTTCAATACCACAAGACCTTAATTCAGATACAACATCCTTACCTTGCCCAAAGAACGTATCTCCTACACGCAGGTGATTTTTTAATCGCAAATCAATAGGATCTAAGCTCAATTTTTCAGCTATAATGTCCATTTGTGATTCAACGACAAAATGTACCTGGGGATTACCTGCTCCTCTCATCGAGCATAAAGGTGGGGTATTGGTATAAACAGTGTAACCCTCGAATCTTTTGTTGGGGCAACGATACATGGACAGGAACCAACCGCATTCCAGTCTACAAATACCAGAAGTCACGCTATAAGCTCCAACACCATCGATAAGTCTCATATCCATCGCGGTTAGAGTGCCGTCTTTCTTCACCCCTGTTTTTAATTTCACTATTGCAGGGTGTCGACCACCATCCAAAAACATCTCTTCTCTACTCTCTTCGAGCCTGACGGGCAAACCCGTCTTCAAGGCTAGAAAGGCACAGATGGTATCGGTTAGGTGGAGGAATATGTAGTATCCAAAGGCTCCTCCAAGAGATACCCGATGTACGTTAATCTTACTCATGGGTATGCCCAAAGATTCAGCTAGACTCATACGGCTAATGTGGATACTTTGGGTTTGATTCCAGACTTCTAGTCTTCCGTTGGGAAGAGGTCGGCAAACGCATGCCGGTCGGCCCATCGGAGCATTGTGAGGCATTCCAGTTCTGAATTCATTCTCTATCAGCAGGTCTGCTTGCTTAAAGCCTTCTTCTACATCCCCGATGGATGCGTAGACAGGTGCTTGCACATTGTTCTTAACTTGAACCTCTTCGTCACGCAGCCATATCATACGATGCACCGATGGAGCATCATCACGCATAGCCTCGATAGGGTCGAGCACAAAAGGGAGCACCTCATATTCTACATTTATAAGCCCTAGAGCCTCTTCGGCAATTTCCTGAGTGGTAGCGGCTACTGCTGCCACACGGTCACCTACATAGCGAACCTCTTCTTCTAAAATATGGCAGTCCTTGAATCTTGTCTTCGAAGGCTGTGCACGTACTATAAGTCTTGAAGCAACATCTTTATGAGTGATAACAGCTTCCACTCCGGGCAGGTTTTCGGCTCTACTTGTATCAATTTTTTTAACGCGGGCGTGAGCATAAGGGCTGCGAAGAACTTTACAATGTATCATATTAGGCAAAGATATGTCGCCTACAAATTTGTATTCTCCCTTAACTTTTTCCTCGACCTCTATTTTAGGATGGTCTTTACCAATTACGCTAAACTCTTCTCTCGTTTTGGTCATCTAATGACTCCTTTGTTAAGATAAGTGGCCAATTCAATTCTACATTTCAAAATTTCAAGCAGATAATTTAGTTACTACCTTTTTCAATGCTCGTTCAACCAGGATTTGACTCAAGGTTCTTCTGTATGCTGCAGAGCTACGCATATCATTAATAGGCTTTATTTCTTTGGAAACGCAGTCCGCTACTTCTTTCAAAAGCGTATCTCGTGGTTTCTCCCCTCGCAGCATCTCTTCAGCCTTTCGAATCCGTAGCGGAGTGGCAGCTACTGCTCCGAGGGCAATACGTACATCTTGGCAGATATTATCGGCGGTCATTGTGAGGCGGACAGCAGCATTGACCAAAGCCAAATCACCCGTAGCTGTTCTACCCTTCTTGAGAAAGATCGCCCCAGTTCGAGTTGGTAGAACTGATATCTGGATCTCGGTCAACAGCTCACTCCCATTCAAAGCAGTTTTCCTCGTGTCCCTAAAGAAATCAGTGACCTCTATTGACCTATTTCCGTTGGGACTCGCAATATTAAAAGTAGCATCTAGAACCAAAAGGGCAGGCACACTATCAGCAGATGGTACTGCTGAACAGACATTGCCTCCAATAGTAGCAACATTCCTGATCTGTGGAGTACCCATCTGATAGGCTGCTTGAACCAAAACATTGTAGGGTTCATTAGCTAATATTGCAGATGTAACAATATCAGCAAAAGTGGTCATTGCTCCTATTCTAATTCCATTACTTGTTGTCTTGATGTAATCCAAGCCTAGACCGGTTATGTCTATAAGTACTTCGATATCAGGATTTTTCTCTACCAATATATCGGTGCCCCCGGCAACGAACTGCCCCTTTTTGCCATAATGAGCTAAGAGCTTTACTGCTTCCATAATATTAGCAGGCTTTGAATAGCCTGTTGGTCGGAAGAACACCTTATTAGCAACGTTAGCCATATCTTCATCCTTTACTTAGATTCTTCAAGTGGTTATACACCGCATATCGTTTATTTACATGTTATTGTTCCGTAGCTGCGGACATAATAGCTTCTATTATCTGTTCATAGCCGGTGCATCTGCAGATGTTTCCGGAAATAGCAGTCCGGACCTCCTCCTCAGAAGGGTGAGGATTATTATCTAAGAGTGCTTTTGCTGCAAGGATCATACCCGGTGTGCACTGGCCACACTGAACGGCACTAAACTCAATGAACTTCTTTTGTAGGAGGTGCAGATTCCTATCGGATGATATGCCCTTGACAGTAGTTATCTCTTTATTGTTGGCTTGGACAGCCAACATTATGCAGGAACAGACTGGCTTACCGTCAATAATGACCGTGCATCCCCCACACTCCCCACTACCGCAGTTTTTCTTTACTTCCGTGAAACCTAGCTGATCCCTTAGAACGTCACAAAGAGTATGATACGGAGCTACATTGACGTTGTATCGTTTGCTATTTACATTCAATGTTACTTGAATATACACCGCTCCCTCCGAAATAATCTTATTCATACAATAGATTGTTCACATTTGTTAAGTGCCTCATATCGTCAAGTGACAAGCCAAGGGCTTTTATAGTCCAGTCAACATCTTCTTCTCCTAAATTATTCAAGTGTACATCCTGCCCTTATTTTCCTTGTGAAAGCTATTTCATCCTACTTACATCATGCTTGGCAACCACAATGCAATTTGTGGGAACGCTGTTAGTATGACTATAAAAAGCAACTCAATTACCAAGAAGGGCAGAATGCCCTTAAATATTGTTCCCATAGGTATATCCTTAGCCACACCAGCAATAATAAACACATTCATTCCTATAGGCGGGGTTATCCTGTCCCATTTCCATCATGACCACCATTACTACCCCAAACCATATCAGGTCAAATTAACCTAAGAAACGACAGGGCTGCACTTAAGTCAACTGTACTGTTTGTATCTGGAGCTTAACTATGATAAGCACTAATCTTGTCGGTAAATTCCGGCTAACTGACGCACTTTTGGGTTTCGATTAGATTTTGTCGCTTTCAAGACCGGCAAGGCGCCTGATCAAGATCATCATCGAGGTATAGTCCTTCTTCCCCAGTCCGATATTGCTTGTTGCTTCTAAAATTTGAAGCACTATGTTAGAGAGATACAGTGGCACATTCTTTGCTTTGGCAGTGTCCGCCACAAGTCCCAGGTCTTTTTTCAGTAAGTCGGTGAAGAAACCAGGCATCTCGTAGTTACGGCTTGCCGGTGTGCCAGGCACAAGGTCCGGCCAGGGACAAACTCTCTCTAGGATCCAATCCCCTCCTTTTGCCGTGTTGATGACATCGAAGATCGTCTTGGGGTCAGCCCCACATTTAACACCGAAGGCGAAGGCCTCGGCAGCTGCAGCGACTTCCGTTGCGGCATACATGTTGAAGCAGAGTTTGATTACTTTCCCCATGCCGACGTCACCAACATGGACGATGTTGTTGCCGAGTACATTCAACACATCTGAACAGCGGTCTATTACCTCTTTCTTGGCGCCGGTAATCAGGGTCTGCTGACCAACTGCCGCTCCCTTTGGTCCACCGCCAGCCATTGTAGAATCAATCACATCGACACCTTTCTCAGCCGCCAAGGCTGCCACCCTTTGTATCGTGTCCGGGTCAATAGTACTCGTATCAATGATGGTTGACCCTTCTTTGGCGCCTTCAAGGATGCCATTCGGTCCGCAAGCAACTTCCTCTACGTCTTTCGGCATGGGCAGACAGGTAACAATAACCTCTGATTGTTCAGCAACCTCACGCGGTGACTTGGCTTCTTTAGCCCCTGCTGCCACCAATTCTGATACTGGTGCCGGACTGATGTCATAAACTGTCAAAGGAAATTCATGCTTTACCAAATTTAGAGCCATACCCTTGCCCATGATGCCCAGGCCAATAAAGCCAACCTTTTTCATTTTTGTCCCTCCTTAAAGTTAACTAATTAGAAAAACTATCACTTGCCAAATCTGCAGTCAATAATAAACTATAAATGCTAGGTCTTACAAGGGTATGCTACCGAGATGATTTTGCTTTAATAAAATCCATGTCTACAGTTATCCCAAGGCCGGGTTTCTCTGGGATATCTATGTAGCCATCTTTAATGACAAACTTTTCCTGTGTGGTCCCTTCACGCAATGGGTTTGGTGAACGGTCATATTCAAAGAACAGCTCTGGAGGGTTGAACTTCGTTGGAATATGGGGTATCGCTGCATAATAATGCAAAGCGGCCGCTATAGCCACATTTGTTCCCCAAACATGTGGCACACACTGTATATTCCAGGCGCTTGCCATAGCTAATATCTTTTCTATCTCAGTA
>Ga0114920_10000900_pt1 | contig 13356 bp, 11 predicted proteins | sample ChitaG_FD_88683 | JGI IMG/M metagenome (GOLD analysis project Ga0114920, IMG submission 88683) | Deep subsurface microbial communities from South Pacific Ocean to uncover new lineages of life (NeLLi) - Chile_00310 metaG | ecosystem: Environmental > Aquatic > Marine > Oceanic > Sediment ... | reverse complement strand
GACTCGCACTCGCACTTGAGACTTATTTAGGCGTGTTTCTCAATCACTTCCATCAACTGATTTTTGTCGTGTACGCCAACCATTTCATCCACCACTTCGCCATTTTTAAATACTTTGAGGGCGGGGATGCTCATGATACCGTATTGGCTGGCCAGATCGGTGTTTTCATCGACATTTACTTTCATGATTTTTGCTTTTCCTTCTACATCACCAGATAGTTCATCTAAAATAGGACCTTGCATCTGACATGGGCCGCACCAGGGCGCCCAGAAATCAACCAAAACAGGAGTATCCTTAACATCTAAAACGTCTGCCTTAAAGCTGTCTGCATTTGTGTCTTGTGCTGACATAATAAAAAATTTAAATAATAAGTTTTTGTTTGTATGGTCAGGCTATCAAATTTTTAATCGTTTTTCAATTGACCGAGCTTGAAAAGTAATCTGGATTACAAAAACCCCTCCGAGGGGGTCAGAGGGGTTTAATAAACTAATGAATAGATGAGCTCAAGTAGGGTCCGAAGTTACATCGGACTCGCTACTTACTTCAATAGGGAAACATTTGTATCAATCGAAAAGTTCTTCGTTTACTTCGTACTTTTCTTCTTGATCCATCCTCGCTTCGCTACAGACTTCCATTCGGTCGTCCTTACTACGCTCGGACCATGTTTCTCGCTACTTTAGCGAATGGCATCTTTTAAACTTTTACCAGCTTTGAAAGCAGGGATGTTCATAGCTGGAATTTTGATTTTTTGAGAAGGGTTTCGTGGGTTAACACCGATGCGGGCAGCACGTTTGCTAACACGGAAAGTACCGAAACCAGTGATGGTTACATTTTTTCCTTTTTTAAGCTCTTTAGTAATAGAATCGAGCATTGCGTCTAAAGAAACACCGGCAGTTTTTTTGGTGACACCAGCGCCAGATGCGATAGCAGCAACTAAATCTTGTTTAGTCATAATTAAAAAATTAAGAAATAAAGCAAACGCAGTATAATCAGCAAAAATGGCCTTCGCAAGGGTTTTTTGCCTTTTTTAAGCGAAAAAGTCGATTGTAGAAATTTTGTATTCAAATTTAAATCCTTATTTAAGCCAAAAATTAGAGATTTGACGAAAAAACAATTTTCCTAGTAAAGTAATTTAATTATTTGGCTTAAATAAGACAAAAATTGACATTTTAATATTTTTGCCGTTTTTCAATTTTGTCCGCACAATTGATTTGACAATTCGTTCTGATACCTGTAAATCTGTCAGTTGTTAATCATTAAGCGTTTATCAAAAAATCTATGAATCACATTATAATAGTAGAATCACCGGCAAAAGCGCGGACTTTAAAAAAGTTTCTGGGAGCCAAATATAATGTAAAGGCTTCTATGGGGCATATTCGCGATCTTCCCAAAAAGGAGCTGGGCATTGATGTGAAAAAACATTTTGAACCACAATATGAAATCAGCCCCGACAAGAAAAAAATTGTCAAAGAGCTTAAAAACCTGGTGCATAAATATAAAGACACGATGGTTTGGCTGGCATCGGATGAGGACCGCGAAGGAGAAAGTATTGCCTGGCATTTGGTGCATGCATTGGATTTAAAAAAAGGACACTACAAACGGATTGCGTTCCATGAAATTACTAAATCGGCTATTTTGAATGCCCTTGAAAATCCTCGCAGTATTGATTTTCATCTGGTGCATGCTCAGCAAGCACGCCGGGTGCTGGATCGGCTCGTTGGCTACAAACTTTCCCCTTTGCTTTGGGCAAAGGTGAGGGCGGGATTGAGTGCAGGGCGAGTTCAAAGTGTGGCGGTGCGACTCATTGTGGAGCGGGAACGGGAAATTGAAGATTTCAAACCCGAGGAATATTGGAAAATCGATGCGGACCTTAAAGCCAAAGAAGGCAATTTCAAGGCAGAACTCACGAAAATAAAAAGTAAGAAGGCAGAAGTAAAAAATAAGAAAAAAGCGGATGAAGTTTTGAAAGACCTCAATAAAGCCAATTACAAGGTGGCTGATTTGGAGCAGAAGCAATCCACACGCCACCCCGCCCCGCCCTTTATTACCAGCACTCTTCAGCAGGAAGCGTCGAGGAAACTTGGCTTTTCTGTTAAACAAACTATGGTGGTGGCTCAACAGCTGTATGAAGGTATTTCTCACGGCCAACACCACACTGGTTTAATTACATATATGCGCACGGACTCTTTTAATTTATCCGGAGAATTCCTGAGGGAAGTGCCGAAAGTGATTAAAAAGATCTACGGAGAAGAATATGCTCTGGACAAACCCCGCTTTTTTACGAAAAAAACTAAAGGCGCCCAGGAGGCCCACGAAGCGATTCGCCCGACAGATGCCGGCAAAACACCTGCTGACCTTAAATCTCATTTGGATCCGGTGCAATACAGACTCTATAAATTGATTTGGGAGCGGACTGTGGCGAGCCAAATGCCCGCGGCCACATTGGATGTTACCACTGTAACGGTCGAAACCAATAATGGCTACACTCTGACCGCTAAAGGGCAGGTGATTAAAGAGGCCGGTTTTATGAAGGTTTATGTGGAAGGCACGGATCATCCGGAAGAAGCCCTAGCCCAGAAAGAACATATTCTGCCGCCGATTGAAAAAGGTGAAGATTGCAAGCTGATCAAAATTAATTCCGAACAAAAATTTACCCAGCCGCCGCCGCGTTATGCCGAGGCAACGTTGGTAAAAAAACTGGAATCTGAGGGGATTGGACGACCTTCTACCTATGCTCCAACGCTCTCAACAATTATCACGCGGGGATATATCGAGAAAAAGCTGGACAAAAAACTTTACCCGCTGGAGATCGGCTATATTGTGAATGATTTTTTGGTGAAACATTTTTCGAACATTGTTGATTACCACTTTACAGCGGACATGGAGGAAAAGCTCGATGATATTGCCGAAGGCAAGGTGAAATGGGAGCCTGTGATTGATGATTTCTACAAACCATTTGAAAAATTAATCGACGAAAAAAAGAAAACCATCAAAAAATCCGATGTCATTCATGAAAAAACCGATGAAAAATGTGAAGTGTGCGGATCGGACATGGTCATCAAGCTTGGCCGCAATGGAAAATTCTTAAGCTGTTCAGATTATCCGAAATGTAAAAATGCCCAGCCTATTAAAGAAGACCGTGAAAAAGAAGAAAAACTGCAAAAAGAATTTAAGGATGAAAAATGTGAAAAATGCGGCTCGCCCATGGTTGTTAAAAAAGGTAAATTTGGCGAATTTTTGGCATGCAGTGCTTTTCCGAAATGCAAAAACACCCGCCCGTTAGTCCACAGCTTAGACATTGGGTGTCCTAAATGCAAAGATGGTAAATTGACTGAAAAACGAACCAGGCGAGGCAAGGTGTTTTATGGCTGCAGCAATTATCCCAAATGTGATTTCGCGACCTGGAGCAAACCCATTGAAGACCCCTGTCCTGTCTGCAAAGGGCTCCAGGCACAGGCCAAAAAAAATCTCATTAAATGTCAACAATGCGGGAAAGAAACGGAAGTTTAATTACAAAGATTACAAAAATTAGAAAAATTCTTGTAATCTTTGTAATGCACAGCTTTATAATCCTTGTAATTTAAAAAATGAGTAAGAATCTGTTATTAAAAAAACTATTGGAGCGCAACAAAAAAAAGAGTACGGCTTTGGACCGTTTGCTCTTTGGTATTTTGGCGATCGGCTTTTTGATGATGGTTGTGTTCTTTGTTTATTTGCTTTGGTTCACTTTTACCAACCGAAGCGTCACCCATATTTTACCAGCCGGCAAAACCGTGGCGTATTTTGAGTTGGAAGATTTGTCGCTCCCCCCACGCCTGAGCCAGGAAACGGTTTTTGATTTGCTGGGCCTGAGCGCTGTTTTAAAAAAGGCTTTTAATCTGGAAATAGATGATTTGAAAAATTATCTATCGCAGGGCAGGTTGGGATTGGCTCTTATAAAAGAGAACGGACATGAGAATCAATTGCTCCTCTTTTTCCGCATGCGCAATAAGCGGCAAGCTTTAGAATTTTTTGAGAGTTTGAGTTTGGACAATGAAACATTGACAGTGTATGGCGATGAAAAAAATACGATTTATTCGTATCCTCAAAGCCAACGGTTTGTTTTTAGTTTTGTCGGTCCTTATCTTTTTATTACCGAAAAGCCCTCAACAATCCAAATGGTTCAGGCGGTTTACCGCGGAAAGGAGCCGAGCCTCAATTCGGACCAAGATTATCAAAAATCCTTAGCCAATTTACCAAGGCAGGCGTGGGGGCGTGGATACTTCAATATCCAAATGCTCAATTTTGGCTCACACAATCCTTTAAATCAGATCATTGAGCCTTTAAAACACCTGAGCAGTCACTTTGTTTTAGCGATCCGCAAAGAACAGAATGGTTTCCATTTCAATACGCTTCTTTCATTGAATCCTGAACACTTGGCGCTGAAAAAAGGATACACGGATACGACCCGTTTTGCTTACAGCCTGGCTGATTATATTAGCTCTAAAACATTGGCGGCTTACATGGGCGGTGCCAACTTAAGCGATGAATGGCAAAATACGCTCGAAACGCTCAGTCAGCTCAATCCGGCCTACGGGATCATTCTGGAAGGCATTCTACGAGCGCAGGTCAACCGTGTTTTTGGGGATGATGTCAGTCTTCGGAATGATATTTATCCTTTGTTCAAAGGTGAATACGCGCTTGCCTTAGAAGCCCTTGAAAACGACCAGCTCGGAATAAAGCTAATTTTAAAACATGACGATCGCGGTTTTGCGGAAACCAAATTGGAAAAACTGCTGGATGGCTTCCATGTACTGGCCGCCCAATTTGCCCCCAAGCTGAAAGAATTCACTTTGCCGGACGGAACGGAAAGCCGTGAGCTGGTGGCAGACCCCACGCGCCTCAAAGAGGTCAGGGAAATCTATGAAGACTATGGAATCAATTGTCTGGATGTCACGGATTCCACCTATGGATTCTGTTATACGGTCACGGATGAATTGATCGTCATGACCAATCACCCCGATTCGATCAAAGAAACGATTGACTTGAGCCTCTCTCCACGCTTTGTCCTTTCCCAATTTCAGCCGTTCCGTCAGAGCCTGAGCAACTTAAGCGCGGTGAGCGATGAAATCACGTTTATGGAACTTAATAACGTTAACCAGCTGTTAAAAGATTCAAATGTAGGGGTTTTTGTGAGCGTACTTGCCGAATCCTTTGAGGCCGTGACGTGGATTAAGCATTATTTTAATGATGGGGTGAGTACGGAGGGATATCTTTTACTTAAATAGCAATAAGCGGTAAGCGTTAAGCAATAAGTTTGATTAAATGGCTAGCGGCTTATAGCTTACTGCTTAATTCTTATTGCCAATATTGTTGACATAGCGTCTCTGACTGATAGAATATTTTGGCAGTCAATATTTTTAACCAAGTTTAATTATGGACATTAAACCTCTTAACGGTTATGTAGTTATTAAGCCTCTTGAGCAGGAGGAAATGACGAAAAGTGGGATCGTGATTCCCGAGACAGCCAATAAAGAAAAACCTCAGGAAGGCGAGGTGGTGGCTGTTGCCAATAAGAACATCGGCTCAAACGGCATTGAGCTTCCTATTGAGCTGAAGGTCGGTGACAAAGTTTTATATGGCCGCTATTCCGGGGAAGACGTGAAAGTGGATGATGTGGAATATAAAATTGTTGAAATGACGTCTGTACGCGCAATTATTGCGTAATTATAAAAATTACAAGAATTACAAAAATTCAATAATTATTGTAATAGCAAAGCGATTGTAATTTTTTAAATCCTTGTAATAAAAATTTTACTTCCTAAATTTTTAAAAAGATGGCAAAAGACATATTACACAGTGACGAAGCACGTCAAAAATTATTAGACGGAATTGAAAAACTCAATGACACCGTCCGTGTAACCATGGGGCCGAAGGGCCGCAATGTGCTTTTAGAAAAAAAATACGGCGCGCCTACGATTACCAATGACGGGGTGACCATTGCACGCGAAATCGAATTGGAAGAGCCGTTTGAAAACATGGGCGCCCAGCTAGTTAAAGAAGTCGCCAATAAAACCAATGATGTTGCAGGTGACGGCACCACCACTGCAACCGTATTAGCCCATGCCATTATTAAAGAAGGGATGCATCACATCACCACGAACAAAGTTAACCCAATGCTCCTTAAAAAGGGTATTGAGGAAGCGGTTAAGGTAGTTATAGATGAGCTGGAAAAGGTGAAAAGGGAAATCAAATCCAAAGAAGAAATGTCCCAAGTTGCCACCATTTCCGCCCAAGATTCAGAGGTTGGCAACTTGATTGCGGAAGTATTTGAAAAAGTCGGAGGAGAAGGCGTGGTACAGGTAGAAGAAGGGCAGACAATGGGTCTTTCTATTGAAATGGTGGAAGGCATGCAATTTGATAATGGCTATATTTCTCCTTACATGATTACGGATACGGTCCGCATGGAAGCCGTGTTTGAAGACGCCTATATTCTGATTACGGATAAAAAGATTTCCAGCATTCAGGAAATTCTTCCGCTTTTGGAGGCTATGGCGCAAGCCGGCAAAAAAAACCTAGTGATCATCGCCGAGGATATTGAAGGAGAAGCCCTGGCCACATTGGTGGTCAACAAGCTTCGCGGGACATTTAATACACTCGCTATTAAAGCTCCCGGATTCGGCGACCGGCGTAAGGACATGCTTCAGGATATTGCAGTACTTACGGGTGGCCGTGTGATAAGCCAGGAAGTTGGTTTAAAACTTGAAAGCGTAACTATTGAAGACTTGGGACGTGCACGCAAAGTGGTTTCCGACAAAGACAACACCACCGTTGTGGAAGGCAAAGGCCAATCCGACGCTATTCAGCAACGCATTGCCAGCATCAAGGCTGAACTCGATAAATCCACTTCTGATTTTGACAAAGAAAAATTACACGAACGTTTGGCTAAGCTGACTGGCGGCGTGGCCGTCATCAAAGTTGGCGCGGCAACGGAGGTCGAATTGAAAGAAAAGAAGCACCGTATTGAAGATGCTTTATCCGCTACGCGCGCGGCTATTGAAGAAGGCGTGGTAATCGGCGGAGGAGCCGCTCTGCTTCAAGCCAGTTTAAAAATCGATCCTGACAAACTCGACAATGATGAAGAGCGCCTGGGCGCCGAAATCGTCAAGAACGCTCTGACCTATCCAGTCAGCCAAATCGCGGAAAACGCGGGTGTGGACGGCGTTGTGATTATAGACAAACTGATTGTGGCCTGGAAAAAAGACAAACATATTGGCTATGACGCGACGACGCCGATTGAGGCCAAACCGGAAAAACAACTGGTGAACATGTTTGAAAAAGGAATTATTGATCCGAAAAAAGTAACCCGCAGTGCTTTAGAAAATGCCGCTTCCGTAGCCGCCATGTTTCTCACCACCGAATCCGCTGTAACTGAAATTCCAAAAGAAGAACCGGCTATGCCGGGTGGGGGAGGTGGTATGGGGATGCCGGGGATGATGTAAGTACTCAGAAAACCTTTAAAAAAGGTTTTCTGCCTTTCCAAAATATAGGTTCTCGCTCATCCCTTTTTCACTAGGCTTCGTCCCGTTTCACTTTGGGGCCCAGCGGAGCATACCCAAAGCAACTCCGGGACTACGCACGCTCAAGAAGCTATTCGCTCGCTAATTTTAATTAATCGTATGATTATCAGAATTGCCGACGCCAAAAACCATGTCGATAAAGATGTTACCATCCAGGGCTGGATGTATAACAAGCGCGGAAGCGGGAAGATTTATTTTCTCCAGCTCCGTGACGGGAGCGGATTGATGCAGGCCGTGGCTTTTAATGGGGAAACGCCGGATAAAGTAATGAAAATCGCGGATGAATTGACCGCAGAATCCTCTGTGAAAGTGAAGGGCAAAATCACCCAGCACCCCAAACACAAAGATGTATTTGAAATGCAGGTGAAAGACATTGAGGTAGTACAGCAGTGCAATGACGAGTATCCGATCAGCAAAAAGGAACATGGCCCGGATTTTCTTTTGGACAACCGGCACTTGTGGCTGCGCTCTAAAAAACAATGGGCGATTCAGCGAATCAGGAACACAATTATCAACGCGACCTATGAGTATCTGAATAATGAAGGATTTATTAAAATCGACTCCCCTATTTTTACGCCCAATGCCTGCGAGGGCACCACGGAACTTTTTGAGGTGCCGTATTTTGATGAAGGAAGCGCGTACTTGACCCAATCCGGGCAACTGTATCTGGAAGCCGCGATCATGAGCCATGGCCGTGTGTTTGATTTCGGGCCCGTGTTCCGCGCGGAAAAATCCAAAACAAGGCGGCATTTAACGGAATTCTGGATGATGGACGCGGAAGCCGCGTTTGTGGAACATGATGAAAACCTGAAAATACAGGAAGGCCTGATTTGCCACATAGTTGCAAAATCACTCGAAAAAAATCAAAAAGAATTGGAGATTTTGGAACGGGATGTTGAGCCGCTTAAAAAAGTCAAAGCGCCCTTCATCCGTAAAACCCACGCTGAGGTTATCGAGGAACTCAGAAAAATGGGATCGGATATTCAGCCCGACCATGATTTGGGCGGGGATGATGAAACGATTCTGACGAAAAAATACGACAAACCGATTTTTGTGGAAAAATATCCGGCCAAAGTTAAAGCGTTTTACATGAAACGCGATCCGGAAGATGAGTCACGGGCATTGTGCGCCGACTTGTTGGCGCCGGAAGGGCATGGGGAAATCATTGGCGGCAGTCAGCGTGAGGATGATTATGATGAAATAATGAAGCGCCTCAAAGAACACAAACTCGATCCAGATGTATTCAAATGGTATCTGGATTTGCGAAAATACGGTTCTGTGCCGCACAGCGGATTCGGTTACGGCCTTGAGCGCATTACAGGCTGGATTTGCAACGTACATCATGTCCGCGAGACTATTCCGTTTCCAAGGATGATTAGCAGGTTAAGGCCTTAGGCTTTCTTTTCTTCTGGTTTTTTTGCTTCTTCTGCTGCTGCTAATCTTTCTGCTGTTTTTATTAGTGAGTCCGCTAATGCTGGATTATTTGATAATTCATTGGCCCAATCTCCTATGGTGCGACTTTCGTCTACCTGATATTGAGCTAGGGCTTGCTGAATATTTGGATCCTCTACATCTAACTCATATCCAAAGGCTTCTTTAGCGCTAGTCAATTGTTCTTTTGTTAATTTTACCACCTCTGCTACTTCCTCTGCTTCGGCTGCTGCTTTGACATAAGCAATACTTGCATCCCAAGCCTCTTTGTCAGTAGCAAAAGTCTGATCCGTTGGATTATCTCTATGGGCTGCCACGCAGTCTTTTATGAATTTTCTCTTCCCAGATTTAGTAATGTCAAATTTAGGATCGTCTTTGAATATAGCATTCACAAGAATAGGCATTGCTTTGTATGGCAAGTGCAAACTTCTGACATGTCTATCTAAATCTTTCCTTTTTTGCTCTCGGGCTTTTGCAAGTACCTCAGCTTCTGCAAGCCGTGCTTCTGCAGTTTTCAGAATCGATACCTTATCCCCTGTATAAATATAAACTCTTTCTTTGGTTTCTTTGTTGACATAATATTTTTCTTTTTTTTCAACTGTTATGGATTTTTTGCCTCTTTTTTTTGTTACCTGAAGCGGTTGGCCATCAAATAAATGATGTAAACCTATCATTCTTTCCGCCATTTTGTCTTTAAAATTAATTAAATATACATCTTCTTTTTTTTCAGTAAATGTATCTAATCTTTTTTTGGGGGACATTCTTCCGTACTTTGCCCATGCTTTTTTAAGTTTTTCTTTCCGGGCAGCTTTTCGTTTATCTGCTTCTTTTGCTTCTTCTTTTTTTCTGGCTAATTCTTTTGCTTTTCTTTCCGCCTCTTCTCTGCCTTTGGCTTTTTTCATTTCAGGCATTTCAGCTAATTTAGCTAATTCTTTTGCTATCGGCTTATCAATAACCCACCTTGATTCTTGTAAGTCGACAACTATTTTATCAGCCTTTGTCCTTAAATCCCCTCCTATCTCGCGCGCTTTTTGAATTAGTTTTGTAGCTTCCTCCATCTTCTTATCCTTTTCTGCGAGTACGGGCTTGACTTTAACTGGTCGTCTTTTTAATTCTGCAGCTTTCCTTTTTGCTACATCTTTCAATTTTTTCGCTTTTTCTAGCCTATCTGCCGTAACAAGAGCTTCCACAACTTTTTCTGGCTTTTTTGTAACTGTGATTACTACACCTTCCGCACTTTCTCCAGTTACTTCCCATTTATAATTTTCTTTTATATGGTTACGTGTAGCTGCCTTGTCTAATCTATTGTTTTGAGCAACCAATAACATCCATTGCCCCATAAAAGTATCTTTATTTTTTCCAACATCTTTCCATAACTTTTTTTCGACTGTAATGGGTTTTTCTTTTCCAATAATTTTTTTAGCTACTTCGGCTATTTTCTCTTCTGATTTCTCAAGCCCACTAGCCATAGCTGTCTCGGCTGCCTCGAATTTATCCATACTACGATAAATAAATTTTCGGCTAAAAGAATAAATATTATTAAATAGGCATTTTAAATTTTTCATGATTTTGTTTTAAATGGTTAAATTATTTTTTTATTTTTTAAATTCTTCTACGCTTCTAACATCTCCTCCAGCATATTCTTCTCTGGGTTTTGGTTTGGTTGCCCTGATATATTGCGTAGGAAACTTCATTCTTTGTGCCACTGCTTTTTTTGATGGCTTTTTGGATGCTTTTGCTTTTTTAGGAGTAGTGACAACTTCTGCAAGTGCTTGTCTAAATTTTGATTTAGCAGATAATTTTGCCAACTTTGTTTGGCATTCATCAAAATTATCTATAATATATTTCACCCGCGTTTCGTCTAATCTTTGCTGTTTAGCATTGATGTTTCTGCCGGCTATTCTTTCCCATTTGGGAATAGGTTTGCCTTTAACTTTTACTGATTCAACAAGCTTGCCAAGTTCACTGGCTCCTTTTTGGTACTTTTTTAAAACTAATTTATTTAAAACTTTTTCATAAAGTGTTTTCTCTGCTACTGCTTCTTTTGCCTCTTCTTTTTTAGCACTAGCAATTCCAGTTTTTCTTTCTAAAGGTGCAACTACATCCCCAGTGCCAATTTTTACTCTTTCATCAGTGCCAACAAAATAATACTCATTTCCTTTCCCCTTTCTGACATAAGCAAATTTCCCAGCTTTATCCTTATGATAAGGATTCTTTTTGCTAAGGGCTACTTGTAAATATTCATCAGAAAATAAATCTTTTAAATGCAATCTCCTGGCTTTTTTATCACCTTTAAAATCAATCAAACGTCCTTGTGCAAATTCAGTAGTATACTTGTCTATGTTTTCTTTCCTTCTTTTTTCTACTTTTCCTTTGGCTATGTATTCTGCTACTTTTTTCTTTTCGACCTTTTTTTTCTTTCTTTTTTCAAGTCTTTCTTGCGCTCTTTTAAGTTTTTCTCCTGCCAATGGCTCTACTCCTAACCCTTTTTCTTTAAGCAAGCTTAGAACACCTTTACTTTCTGCTATTTTCTTATATGCATCACGTTTTATGGTCTCAGGTGTTTTTTCAGGGCCTCTTACTGCTTCCCAGCGATGACCCTTTATATCAGCAGACCTTCCGCCAGAAGGCTGTTTTTTTGCATATATAAAACGTTTTTCATTAAAAAATTGAAAAACATTGGATAATTTGTTAAATAGTTCTTTCATGATATTTGTTTTTTGATATTTGTTTTTTAAGTTATCTTAAAATTATACCATTTTTTAAATAAAAAAGCAATCCACAAAAAATCAGACCCCCTCCCCCTTCGGGTACTCCCCCTCACTCGATGGGGAGATTGTTATGCGGTCTTTACCCAAACCTCTCTATTTCGCGGACCGTCAAACTCACAAAAGTAAATCGTTTGCCAGATTCCTTTTCGGAAAACCTTTCCAAAAGGTTTTCCGCCTTTCCAAATATAAAGTTATTTTCCAATTTGGGACCCAGCGGAGCATACCCAAATTGGAAAATCCTATTTTAAGATTGCTTTATCCACATTTCACGGTTCCGCGGACCGTCAAACTCACAAAAATAGATCGTTTGCCAGGTTCCAAGTTTGAGTTCGCCTTTTTCGACAAACACCTGAACGGATGAGCCGACTAAAGTGGATTTGATGTGCGCGTCGGAATTGCCTTCGGCATGGTCGTATTCCAAATCCAATGGAACCAGATCATTAAGTCGTTTTAGGATGTCTTTTTGGACTGCGGGATCATCGCTTTCATTGATGGCCACTCCTGCAGTGGTATGAGGACAATAAACCGTTACCACGCCATCTTCTATCTTTAATTCCTCGACTGCTTTTTGGACATCGGAAGTAATGTTGACCATTGCGGTGCGGCCTTTGGTGGAAAGGTTGATGATATTCATATCTCATATCTCAGATTTCTGATCCTTAATCCTGCCTGCCCGTCCGAAGTGAAACGTAGGCGGGAATCTTCAATCCATTAAAAATTAGATAAATTTTCAAATAAATCCGGCATGTCACTGGCAATGCCATCCGCTCCTATAACTGCATATTGTTGCATTGATTTTTTCGTATTGAGCACCCATACCAGAATCTTGAATTTCCATTTATGAGCTTCTTCTATTAACGTTTCATCCACAATATCTGATTTTCCAGGCAGCCAATCGACCTGGATGGCTTTTCCCAATTTCAAAAACCCTTGGATATTTCTAATTTTTTTTCCAAAAATCAATCCTGTTTTTATATCGGGTGCCAGTTGTTTAACCTTTTTCACACTCTCCGCATCAAAAGAAATCACAAGGATATTTTCCAGGTCTTTTACTATGTTAACTACTTCTTTTTCGAGATCTTTATCTTTTAATTCAATCAGAATGGTGCATTTTCCATACATTGCATTTAAGGCTCCTTGCAAAGTCGGTATTTTTTCGCCTTTTCCGGCATCCAGTTTTTTGAGTTCTTCAAGAGTAAAATCACTAACTTTTCCTTTGCCGTTGGTTGTCCGGTCGACTTCGGAATCATGAATAACAACGATTCTGTTGTCCTTCGTTGCCCTGACGTCAAACTCAACTGCGTTTGCACCAAGCTCAAGACCTCTTCTAAAGGCCAGCAGGGTGTTTTCAGGTTCATATTCGGAAGCGCCTCTGTGAGCTACTAATAGCATATTATTTTTTGATTAGTTTATAAATCCTATATACCAAATGCCAGAACGGCTGTAAAATCATTTCTTTTGCCTGAGGATAATGAACAATGCGGCCACCGAATTTTTTCTTAAACTCCGTGACGCCGGACCACGGATGCCCTTCAGCCCCTTCCGGCGCGATCCCCAGAAAATCATAATGTTTGCAACCGCGTCTTTTGGCTTCT
>Ga0114920_10000897_pt1 | contig 13382 bp, 8 predicted proteins | sample ChitaG_FD_88683 | JGI IMG/M metagenome (GOLD analysis project Ga0114920, IMG submission 88683) | Deep subsurface microbial communities from South Pacific Ocean to uncover new lineages of life (NeLLi) - Chile_00310 metaG | ecosystem: Environmental > Aquatic > Marine > Oceanic > Sediment ... | reverse complement strand
CAGACCCTTCATCCCCATGTGCTTCGTTATCGCCGCCGTCAGGGTCGTCTTGCCATGATCTATATGCCCGATCGTGCCTACATTAACATGCGGCTTGGTCCTCTCAAACTTTTTCTTCGCCATATTTTTTGTCCTCCCTTTAAAGCGGATTAACGATGAATAATTTATGTTGGTTCTGTAAAAAATACGGCAAATCAGACCCGTGAAATATCAGGGTTAGCTGATGCAAAAACACCCGAAAATACTACCAGCGATAATGAGCAAACGCCTTGTTTGCATCTGCCATCTTATGGGTGTCATCTTTCTTTTTAACAGCAGCCCCTTTCTTATTGGCTGCATCTAAAAGCTCTGCCGCCAGTTTATTCGCCATACTTTTTTCAGATCTTTTGCGAGCAAAACCTATTATCCATCTAACCCCCAGAGCCGTTCTTCTGGATGGCCGCACTTCTGTTGGAACCTGATAGGTAGAACCCCCAACACGACGCGACTTGACCTCAATCATCGGCTTCACATTTTCAAGCGCCTGTTCAAAAATCTTGACCGGCGATTCATTTGTTTTTTTCTCGATGATATCAAAGGCACCGTATAGAATCGACTCTGCGGTACTCTTCTTCCCGTCCCGCATGATAGATTTTATGAATTTTGAAACAAGCTTATTATTATACTTGGAATCGGGTATAATTACCCGCTCAGGGACTTCTCTTCTTCTAGGCATATGTTACACCGTTGTTGTTATCTATTTAGTGTTTGACAGAAAACCCCGGTTTTCGGTCAAACACTATTTAGGCTTCTTTGCTCCGTATTTTGATCTGCTCTGTTTTCGATCCTCGACCCCAAGTGTATCAAGGGTGCCCCTAACTATATGATACCTTACACCGGGCAGATCCTTTACGCGTCCTCCGCGAACCAGAACAACCGAATGTTCCTGAAGATTATGCCCAATACCGGGTATATATGCTGTGACCTCTGTACCGGTAGTAAGTCTGACCCTGGCGACCTTCCGCAAGGCAGAATTTGGTTTCTTGGGCGTTGAAGTATATACGCGTGTGCAAACCCCTCTTTTCTGGGGAGACCCCTTAAGTGCCGGAGTATTGGTCTTTTTCTTTATTCGCTTTCTTCCCTTCCTTACTAACTGGTTAATGGTCGGCATTTTCTCCCCTAAATCCTTGAGACCTTTGCAAAACGCCCCCTTTTGCCTCCCGCCATTGGCGGGATGTCAGGCTCAACATTTTGCACGAAGTGAAGCTTTAGCTTTATCCTCAAAATACTCCATGTATTCCTGTGGTTAAAATTTTCGCCTTCCCCCGCTCAAAGTCCGGGATCTTCGACTTGAACTTGAACAAAATTGAGCATTTTTCAAAGGTCTCTCCTTGTATATTCATAAACACAGATAACGTATCGACAAAATGATTATTATTGAATATGTGTTACCAAATTGTCAAGTCTTTTATACAGTTTTTTATACAAAAATTATCATTTCCCGGCATGTCCGGCCGTCACTTCTTAACCCGGCTCAACCTTCACGCTTCTGTGTTCAGAAAGGCCGGTCCCTGCAGGAATAATTCTTCCCATAATAACATTTTCCTTAAGCCCCGTAAGATAATCTTCCTTCGCGGAAATGCTTGCATTTGTAAGGACTTTTGTCGTCTCCTGAAATGAAGCCGCCGAAATAAAGCTATCCGTAGAAAGTGATGCTTTAGTAATCCCCAGGATAAGGGGTTCGGCAACAGCAGGTTCCTTTCCTTTTTTGATCACTTCCTGGTTGGCCTCCTCAAATTTGATTCTATCGACCTGCTCTTCGGTAATAAAATCGGTATCCCCGGCATCAATAACCTTAACACGCCGCATCATCTGCCGTACAACAACCTCGATGTGCTTGTCATTTATCCGGACACCTTGTAAGCGGTAGACTTCCTGAACTTCATCAACAAGATAGCGTGCCAATGCAATTTCACCCTTGATATTCAAGATATCCTGGGGAATGGCAGAACCGCTTATCAGCGCTTCACCCGCTCTGACGTAATCACCTTCATAAACGTTTATATATTTACCACGGGGAATCAGATATTCCTTCTTTTCGCCAACATCTATCGGCGTAACTGTAACTTTCTGCTTTCCTTTTTTTGTCGCTTTTGATATCGAAACATAGCCGTCGATTTCACTCAAAACAGCGGTTTCTTTTGGCTTACGCACTTCAAAAAGTTCAGCCACTCTTGGAAGACCACCGGTGATATCCTTGGTTTTTGTTGTTGCCCGTGGCAGCTTTGCTATAACGTCACCGGCTTTTACCTTATCTCCTTCTTCAACCAGCAAAATAGCATCGGTAGGCAGATAATTACGCGCCACTCCTTCCGGCGACTCCGGCAGTTTGGAAGTCTTGCCATCTTTGTCCTTGATAGAAATCCTTGGACGTTCCTCACCGCTTTTGGATTCGATGATCGTGCGACTCGATTTTCCGGTAACAGGATCGACTTTCTCCTGCATGGTCTTGCCGGCTACAATATCCCCGAATTTTACGATTCCGTCAACTTCTGTAATAATTGGTGTTGCAAACGGATCCCAGGTTGCCAGAAGATCTCCCTCCTTAACCTCAGCGCCGTCTTTGACCACAAGATGGGCACCGTAGATTACCGGAAACCGTTCACGTTCCCGACCGATTTCTCCGATGATGGCAATCTCACCTCCCTGCCGGTTCATCACCACAAACTCGTTTGCAGCTTTTTTAACCACATTGAGATCAATATATTTTACCGTTCCATCCGTCCGGGCTCTGACATCAGCCTGTTCAACCCTTCGACTGGCTGTCCCGCCAATGTGGAACGTACGCATGGTTAACTGGGTTCCGGGTTCACCGATCGACTGGGCCGCCAGAATTCCGACTGCCTGCCCGATTTCAACTTTTATGCCATGGGAAAGGTCCCTGCCATAGCACTTGGCACACACCCCACGTTTGGTCTTGCATGTCAAGACCGACCTGATCTTTACACTGGTAATTCCTGCATTTAGAACGGCCTTAACAGCCTCTTCATCCAAATCCTCTCCAGCCCTGACAACCACTTCATCTGTAAAAGGATCATGGATATCCTCTGCGGCAACACGCCCTAAAATACGTTTTTCGAGATGTTGAATGACTTCACCGCCCTCCATCAGGGATTCAACCTCAACACCCATCATCGATCCACAGTCATCATCCAAAACAATACAGTCCTGGGCAACGTCCGCAAGTCGCCGTGTAAGATACCCCGAATTAGCGGTTTTTAAGGCTGTATCTGCAAGGCCCTTTCTGGCACCGTGGGTCGAAATGAAATATTGAAGTACGGAAAGGCCTTCCCTGAAATTAGCGGTGATAGGCGTTTCGATGATTTCACCGGATGGTTTTGCCATCAGGCCTCGCATCCCTGCAAGCTGACGCATCTGATCCTTGCTGCCCCTGGCGCCAGAATCCGCCATCATATAGATGGGGTTTAAACTTTCTTCAACAACAGGCGTTCCCTTTTCATCCATGACAGGATTCCCTTCATGGTCTGTTACAGGAGCCACTCGCATGGCTGCCATCATCTCATCAGCCACATCGTCGGTTGCCTTTGCCCATATATCGACAACTTTGTTATATTTTTCACCCCGAGTGATAAGGCCCTCGGTATATTGATGGCCGATCTGTTCAACCTGCCTCTCGGCACTTTTAAGAATATCCCATTTGGCATGCGGGATGATCATGGCGTCAATGGAAATGGAAAGCCCGCCCTCGGTTGAGTATTTGTAACCGATATCTTTCAACCTGTCGGAAAGGATGACCGTAGCCTTTGGCCCCAAATTCCTGTACGCATAATCGATAAGTTCGCGAACTGTCTTTTTATCCCTGACATTGTTGATCATTGAAAAAGGTATCTCGGGTCGTTTGTCGATCACTTGAAAAATATGATGGGATTCATCTGCAAAAACAACGCTGCTTATCATCCCCTCTTCAAGAGTGAAAACTTTGTCAGTGTCTTCATCCGAAGTGCTTAATATCCGCTTGAATTCGTCCTTTCTGAACAGGCCTGCAAGTCCTTGATTATCCCGATCAAGGCCCTGGGAATATTGGGCCACCATTTCAGTAAAGGCTGCACCAGCCTGTAACTTTTCAAGAACGGTTTTGGCCTCTTCTTCTTCAAAAACCTTGATATGGCGGATCATCATGATGTTACCCTTAGGTATGATTTCCCACAACAGGATACGCCCCACGGTCGTATTATACCTTTCTCCGTCCATTCGAACGACAATATCGGCATGAAGATCTACAACCTTGGAATCATATGCACATCGGACCTCTTCGGGGTTGGCAAATATTTTGCCTTCACCTTTGGAGCCAGCGATCCCTCTTGTCATGTAATAGATGCCAAGAATAATATCCTGGCTCGGTACAATAATAGGACTCCCATTTGCCGGAGAAAGGATATTGTTGCTGGACAGCATCAATACCCGGGCCTCTATCTGGGCCTCAACCGAAAGGGGTATATGGACAGCCATCTGGTCGCCGTCAAAGTCAGCATTAAATGCCGTGCAAACCAGCGGGTGAAGCTGCAAGGCCTTGCCTTCAATGAGAATCGGCTCAAATGCCTGAATACCCAAACGATGGAGGGTGGGGGCGCGGTTTAAAAAAATAGGGTACTCCTTTACCACCTCATCCAATGTGTCCCAGACCTCCGGAACCTCCCGCTCCACCATCTTCTTAGCGCTTTTTACTGTTGACACGAGCCCCTTTTGCTCAAGACGATAATAAACAAACGGCTTGAACATCTCCAGGGCCATCTTCTTCGGCAGACCGCACTGATGTAACCTGAGATCCGGCCCCACAGTAATAACGGTACGACCAGAATAATCGACCCTTTTGCCCAAAAGATTCTGCCGGAAACGCCCCTGCTTGCCTTTCAAGGTGTCACTTAACGACTTTAACGGTCGTTTGTTAGTTCCCGTAATCACTCTGCCGTGCCTGCCGTTGTCAAAGAGAACGTCCACCGACTCCTGTAGCATCCTTTTTTCATTGCGAACAATAATGTCAGGAGCCTTTAAATCGATAAGGCGTTTTAAACGATTATTACGGTTAATGACCCTGCGATAAAGATCATTGAGATCAGATGTTGCAAATCTTCCCCCCTCAAGCGGAACGAGTGGCCGTAAATCCGGCGGCAGAACCGGAATTACATCCATAATCATCCAGGCCGGATCTACTCCCGATCGTCTGAATGCATCGACGATCTTGAGCCGTTTGGACAGCTTTTGCCGCTTTGCCACAGAGCCGGTGGAACGAATATCAGCTTTCAGTTCCTTATATACTGCATCGAGATCGAGATTCCTCAGCAGTTCTTTGACAGCCTCGGCACCTATCCCTGCTTCGAATTTCGTCCCGTAAATCTCGCGTGCTTCTCGATATTTTTCGTCCGATAGTAGTTGAAGACGGATAAGATCCGTATCCTTCGGATCGATGACAATGTAACAGTCAAAGTAAAGCACTTTTTCAATATTTTTGAGCGTCATATCCAGCAAATTGCCGATCTTGCTCGGAAGACTTTTCAAAAACCAAATATGGGAACAAGGGGTTGCCAGCTTGATGTGGGCCATCCGCTCCCTCCGAACCTTGGACTGGATGACCTCCACCCCGCATTTTTCACAAATGACTCCCCTGTGTTTCATCCGCTTATACTTGCCGCAGTTGCATTCGTAGTCCTTTGTGGGTCCGAAAATCTTGGCACAGAAAAGGCCGTCTCGTTCGGGTTTAAAGGTTCGATAATTGATTGTCTCCGGTTTTTTAATCTCACCATGCGACCATTTTAGAATCTGCTCCGGTGATGCCAGGGCAATCTTAACACCGGAATAAAGGCTTGGGTCCGTTGGTTTGGTGAAAAAATCGTATAAAGTTTCCATTTATTTTTTCCTATTACTGGATTGAAAATAAAGCGGTCTACATTATTTTTCCAAATTACAAGTTTATTATTATTTTTCTATTAGGGTCACATCCAAACCCAAACTCTTCAATTCCTTTGTCAGGACCTTGAATGACTCGGGCAACCCGGGTTCCAGAGTGTTCTGACCTTTTACAATTTTTTCATACATACGAGTCCTTCCCGCCATGTCATCCGACTTTACCGTCAAAAATTCTTGCAGAGCATGCGCCGCCCCATAAGCCTCCATAGCCCAAACCTCCATTTCACCAAGGCGCTGGCCGCCGAACTGGGCCTTGCCGCCGAGCGGCTGCTGGGTCACAAGCGAATAAGGCCCAATAGACCGGGCGTGGATTTTATCATCAACAAGATGGTGAAGTTTCATCACATACATTGTCCCCACGGTAATCTTTTCTTTAAAAGGTTCTCCGGTACGGCCGTCGTACAAGGTGGTCTGAGCGGATGTGGGAAGCCCAGCCTCAGCAAGCAGGGATTTTATCTCATCCTCCTTGGCGCCATCAAAAACCGGTGTGGCCATGTGAACACCATCTTTATAATTGCCGGCTAATTCGTACAGCTCTTCATCGTCAAAACCTTCGATCATCTCCTGTATTGACGGTTCAGGGAATATCCGATTAATTTTTTCTCGAAGAGCTTCAATTTTTCGTTCTTCCAGCAACCTGTTGAGTTGATCACCAAGACCTTTGGCAGCCCAACCCAAATGAATTTCCAGAACCTGGCCGACATTCATCCGGGAAGGCACCCCCAGGGGATTCAAGACCATATCAACCGGTGTCCCGTCTTCAAAATAGGGGAGGTCTTCCTGTGGAAGAATTCTCGACACCACCCCTTTGTTGCCGTGGCGGCCGGCCATCTTGTCACCGACGGAGAGCTTACGCTTCATGGCCACATAGATCTTAACCATCTTGATTACGCCAGGAGGAAGATCATCCCCTTTTTCATAGCGACCGACCTGTTGTTCATAAGAGTTCCTGCAAATTTCGCATTGACTCCTGTATTGCTCAAGAATATCATGGACCTGTTCAGTCAGCTTCGGACTTTTCAATACAATCCCTTCGAACTGAGCCACGGGGATCTTGGACAGCATTTCGGAATTTATAGTGTTCCCCTTAGGAATCAGAACCTTCTTATCTTTTTTCAGTGATGAATAACACTTTTGGTTGACAAGCAATTTTTCAAGCTGTTCGCGAACCACGTCCTTAATGACGGCAAGTTCATCATCTCTGTCTTTTTTAAGGGCAGCGATCTTCTCATTTTCGATAAATTGGGTGCGATCATCCTTTTCAACGCCCCGCCTAGAAAATACTTTGGCATCAATCACAATCCCTTGAACACCGGGCGGCACCCGTAAAGAAGTATCTTTAACATCTCCGGCTTTTTCACCGAATATGGCCCGCAAAAGCTTTTCTTCAGGAGAAAGCTGCGTTTCACCCTTGGGCGTAATCTTCCCTACTAGAATGTCTCCTGGACAGATTTCAGCGCCAAGCCTTATAATACCGCTTTCATCCAGATTTTTTAAGGCTTCATCACCTACATTCGGGATGTCTCGCGTTATATCTTCTTTGCCAAGCTTGGTATCACGGGCGACGATTTCAAACTCTTCGACATGGATAGACGTGTACACGCCTTCCCTGTGAAGCCTTTCGCCGACCAGAATCGAATCCTCAAAATTATAACCGCCCCATGGCATGAATGCCACTGTTATGTTTTTGCCCAGGGCAAGTTCTCCCTGGTCTGTTGCAGGTCCGTCAGCAATGATCTCGTCGGCCTTGACTTTTTGTCCTTTTTTAACAATCGGACGTTGATTGAAGCATGTATTCTGATTGGAACGCATAAATTTTGAAAGGTTGTAAACCGTAACCGGTATTTTGGAACCATCGTCGCCATCCGCTGGTTCATACTTTAGAACAATACGGGAAGCCTCAACATCTACCACGGTGCCATCGTGCCGTGCAACGATCGTAACGCCCGAATCTTTTGCCACCACTCCCTCGATACCTGTACCTATCAGAGGTGCCTGGTTTACGATCAGAGGAACCGCCTGACGCTGCATGTTCGATCCCATCAATGCCCGGTTGGCATCATCATTTTCCAAAAATGGAATAAGGGACGCCGAGACGCTCACCAGCTGGTTGGGAGAGATATCCATCAACTCGATATCCTCCGACTTGACCATCATGAATTCCCCGGTCACCCGTGAGGTTACCAGCGGATTGACATATTTTCCATTTTTGTCCACAGGCGCATTGGCCTGGGCAACCGGGTGGTCCTTTTCTTCAAAGGCGCTGAGGAATTTAACATCTTGAGATACAGTGGCATCCTTGACAACTCTGTATGGCGTTTCTATAAATCCATATTCATTAACCCGGGCATAAGTACTGAGAGAGACAATAAGGCCGATATTGGGCCCTTCCGGCGTCTCGATGGGGCAGATACGCCCGTAATGGGACGGATGCACATCCCTGACCTCAAAACCTGCTCGTTCACGGGTTAGTCCTCCCGGGCCGAGTGCACTCAGACGCCGTTTATGGGTCGTTTCCGCAAGCGGGTTGGTCTGATCCATGAACTGGCTGAGTTGACTGGTTCCGAAGAATTCTCTAATAACAGCGGAAACCGGCTTCGGATTGACCAAGTCGTGGGGCATCAGGGCGTCGACTTCCTGCAAGCTCATCCGTTCTTTAATAGCACGCTCCATACGAACCAGTCCGATACGATACTGGTTCTCAAGAAGTTCACCGACGGCACGTACCCGTCGATTCCCGAGATGATCGATGTCATCAACAGCCCCCTGGGCATCTTTAAGTTCTACAAGGGTTTTTGCTGTAAGAAGTATATCCTCTTTTCTGAGGGTTCTTAAGTCGATGGAAGAGTCAATCCCGAGGCGAAGGTTAATTTTCATGCGACCCACACCGGAAAGATCGTAATAGGAAGACTTGAAAAACATGTTATCAACAAAATCCTGGGCTACTTCCGGGGTTGGGGGATTTCCTGGTCTGAGCCTCCGATATATCTCAACGAGCCCGTCCTCTTTTGTTTCTGCTTTATCTAAAAGCATGGTCTTATGGATGGAGTCACTGCTGGTCACTCCATCGATGAAAAGCAACTCAAATTCAGAGATGCCTTGATCACACAACGCCTGAAAAACTTCTTTATTAAAGGTTTGGTTGCATTTTACAATCGGCTCTCCTTTATCAGGATCAACTATAGTCTTCGCAAATATCATGTCGAGAATATCTTCGACACTGATCGGAATCAATTCTACATTAGAAGATTTTAACCGACTGATTGCGGCTTTGGTGAAAACACGCCCTTTTGGAACAATAGCTTCGCCCGTTTCAGGGTCATTGACATCTCGGCTGGCACGCTGACCCTTCAGCAAATCCTCATTGAATACCTTGAAAATCCGCTTGCCACGAACAATAAACTTTTCTGTTTTATAAAAATAAGTCAGAATGTCTTCAGAAGTATATCCCAAGGCTTTAAAAAGAATCGTAACAGGAAATTTGCGCCGCCTGTCGATCCGGATATGGACGATATCTTTGGGATCAATTTCCATATCGATCCATGACCCGCGTACCGGTATAATCCTGGAAGTATATATCACCTTGCCGCTGGAATGTGTTTTCCCTTTGTCATGATCAAAAAACACACCGGAAGATCTATGGAGCTGGCTTACCACAACACGTTCGGTTCCGTTTATGATAAACGTGCCCTTATCGGTCATCAAGGGAATTGTACCGAAGTAGATTTCCTGCTCCTTGATATCACGGATGTTGGTAACTCCTGTGTCCTTATCAATATCATACACCACCAGCCTGACAGTGATACGGATAGGAATCTCGCAGGTCATTCCCCTGTGTATGCACTCCTGGACGCTGTGCTTAACCTCGCCGAATCTGTAAGATACAAATTCAAGTGAAGCGCTTCCGGTAAAATCCTTTATTGGAAACACGGACTTGAATACGGTCTGCAAACCTATGTCCTTCCTTTTTTCCGGAGGAACATCCATTTGCAAAAACCGCGTGAATGATTCTCGCTGCACCCCGATAAGGTCGGGGATATCAACAATCTTATGTATCTTGCCGAAGTCTTTCCTTAATCGCTTTGTTGCCAATGATCTTTCCATCATGGCATCTCCAATATATATTAGGTTAGGGGTATAGGTAATTCTGTTTTAATCGCTTAGAAATAAAATTCGTGTTTTTCCAGTTTGTCAGGGTTAGGTATTATTTTATTTCAACCTGTGCGCCGACCTCTTCAAGCTGGCTTTTGATCTTTTCAGCCTCATCTTCAGGAATACCTTCCTTGACGGGCTTGGGTGCTTCATCAACCAAAACCTTGGCATCCTTTAAGCCGAGTCCGGTAATCGCTCTGACTTCCTTAATAACCTGGATCTTCTTGTCACCAAATCCTATCAGGATAATATCAAATTCGGTCTTTTCTTCCGCCTGAACACCTTCGGCCACAGCAGGGCCGGCAGCCGCAACAACAGGCGCAGCTGCGGAAACACCGAATTTTTCTTCCATTTCCTTAACAAGCTCAGACAGTTTAAGCACCGACATATTTGCTATAAAATCAATTACATCTTCTTTGGTAATATTTATATTTGCCATTTTATTTTTCCTCCGGATTAACTTTAACGATTTCGTAAAAAGTCAAAATTGCGATGGCAAAGTAAAAAGCTCCAAATTCAAGGCGCGCAAATTTCGTGTCATACCGCTAACGCGGATCCCGAAGAGGGCGTACTTAGCGTACGCCGCAATGACAACGAAATGAAGCGCAATGCTGAAGTTGGACTTTTTACGAAGCCATTAATTTTCAATTATCAAATAACCAATAGCCTTAATCCTCAGGCAGCCTCTTTATGTTCCTTAATGGCCTGGAGTACATTTAAAAATTGTGCCGGAATGGCGCTTAGGGTTCGGACAAAACCCGTAGGAACACCATTGGCGACTGAAAGTAATTTCCCCAAAAGCACATCACGAGAAGGCAGGGCCGACAGCGACCTAATGGCGCTTAAGTCGAGCACCTTGCCGTCCATAACGCCGGTTTTAATTTCAAGCTTGTCGTGTTCGTCAGCAAACTTAGTCAACACCTTTGCAGGCGCAACCGGGTCGTCATAGCTTAAGGCAACTGCACTCGGACCTTTAAAACAATCTTTGATCAAGGCGACATCGGTCTCTTCAGAAGCTCTAATAAGGAGCGAATTTTTTACCACCGTATATTCAACTTCAAGCTCTCTGAGCTTCCTTCGCAAGTCATTCATTGTTGTAACATCGAGGCCTTTGTAATCGGTAACGATGACAACTTTAGACCTTGAAAATCTTTCGCGCAGATCCGCGACAATCTCTTTCTTCTCATCAAGTCTCACAACTTATCAACACCTCCTTCCTTAATCTGTAAAAACCGGAGGCAACAACTTATCACACAAGAATGTCTCGGTAGGCCGGCATTGCCGATTAAACACAAACAAGTGCGCCTACGGTCTTTGACAGGAATATTTTGTTTTGAAACAATATGGGCCAACCTGGCCATAACTAACCAAATTTAAAACAAAAAACTTTTGATCCGGTTCTTTTTGGGATGATAGAATCAAGACTGCTAAATCCCTCTATGGAAGTAGACTATTTGATTAAGTCCTTGACACTGGCTGCATCTATCTTGATGCTAGGTCCCATGGTCGTAGAGATGGCAATACCCTTCAGGTAGGTTCCCTTACTGGAAGCCGGTTTGAGACGAATAATCGTTTCTAAAAAGGCAGCTGCATTCTGCACAATCTTTTCCGCCCCGAAGGAGACCTTCCCCATCGGAGCGTGGACAATTCCAGCTTTTTCAACCTTGAAATCAATTTTACCTGCCTTGAGATCATTGACCGCCCTGGCCACATCAAAAGTAACAGTTCCGGTTTTTGCATTAGGCATGAGTCCCTTTGGGCCGAGAAGTTTTCCTATCTTTCCAACAGAGCCCATTATATCGGGTGTGGCAACGGCCTTATCAAAGCCGAACCATCCTTTTTTAATCTTTTCTATTAGGTCGTCACCCCCGGCAAAATCGGCGCCTGCATCAAGCGCCTCTTTTTCCTTCTCTCCTTTAGCAAATACGAGAACTTTAACTTCCTTGCCAAGGCCGTTTGGCAAAACGACTGACCCTCGAATCATCTGATCAGCATGTCTTGGATCAACGCTAAGACGAACTGCAACATCAACGGTTTCATCAAATTTGGCATATGATGAATCGATTGCCATTTTGACAGCTTCGCCAAAATTATGCCTTGTCTCTGCATCTATATTCTTATTTGATTCCAAATATTTTTTACCCCGCTTCGGCATGTTTTTTATTCACTCCTTGGTTACATGTTTCAGGTTTAGAAACAAGACTCATTAAACACGCAGCACGCAACATCTTCTTTAGTCAATCCTAATTCCCATACTTCTAGCCGTGCCTGCGACAATCTTGCAGGCAGCAATCAGATCATTTGCATTTAAATCAACCATTTTCTGTTTGGCAATCTCTTCCACCTGCTGTTGAGTGACTGTGGCGACAATATCGCGTTTTGGATCACCGGCGCCTTTGGCTATCTTTGCCGCCTTCTTCAAAAGCACGGATGCAGGCGGCGTTTTGGTTATAAAGGTAAATGATCTGTCCTGGTAAACCGTAATAACAACAGGTATGATCATCCCTTCATCATTTGCAGTCCTTGCATTAAAAGCCTTGCAAAAATCCATTATATTTACGCCATGCTGCCCCAGGGCAGGTCCAATCGGAGGAGACGGATTAGCTTTACCGGCTGTTACCTGCAGTTTTATCTGTACCATAACCTTTTTTGCCATTTATTTTTTACTCCCAAATCATGTCAGGCCGCCAACTGTTTATCTCATCAGTTATGCCCTAAAGCTTTGCAACCTGCACGAATTCCAATTCCACAGGTGTCGAGCGGCCAAAGATGCTCACCAGAACCCTTATTTTACCCTTTTCAGGATTAACTTCATCTACCGTACCCTTAAAGTTTTTAAAAGGTCCGTCAATTACACGAATTTCGTCTCCGATCTCAAAAACGTATTTTGGCTGTGGTTTTAGTCTGCCGGCCTCCATTCGATTTAAAATTTGTTCGACCTCTTCATCGGAGATAGGCGTCGGATTCTCGCGACCACCTAAGAAGCCGGTAACCTTAGCGGTATTATTGACAATATGCCATGTTTCATCATCAAGTTCCATCCTGACCAATATGTATCCCGGGTAGAACTTGCGAGACGATGTTTTTCTTTTGCCTTTAACAAGCTCAACGATCTCCTCGGTGGGCACGATCACCTCATCGAATTTCTCGGGATGAGGGAAAGACGCTATCCGCTCTTCCAGTGCCGTTTTGACTTTGTTTTCAAACCCCGAATAAACATGGACTATATACCATTTTAAAGCCAATTTTCTCTTCACCTCATATTG
>Ga0114920_10000896_pt1 | contig 13384 bp, 14 predicted proteins | sample ChitaG_FD_88683 | JGI IMG/M metagenome (GOLD analysis project Ga0114920, IMG submission 88683) | Deep subsurface microbial communities from South Pacific Ocean to uncover new lineages of life (NeLLi) - Chile_00310 metaG | ecosystem: Environmental > Aquatic > Marine > Oceanic > Sediment ... | reverse complement strand
GATAAATAAGTGATCGTTTTGGAAAACCTTTTTGACATTGGGGTTTTGGATTTGATTTGACATTTGGATTTTGTCATTTGAACTTCACTCCATAGGGCATCACAAATCACTATCTAACACGCACAGCAGAGCTGGGACCACCCCGCTACTGCGGGATGGTTTAAGGGATTAATTAAGAGATCAGTATGTATAACCTACATGATCTTTAAATCTTTCACCCATTTTTCAAAATCTGATTTCAAGTCCTCCCAAGCTAACGGTTTTATCATCATAATATCAGGTTCTGTTTCGGCATCAGCAAAATAGACAAGACTCCTTATCACATGGCCGATGTCTCGATTCTGATACTTTTTTATGTATAGCTGCAAATAGTCCTCAAGTGGATGAAAATGCTTTATCAAGTAATACAAATCAAAAAAGTCTTTTCGTGATCCTCGGGAGGCAATGGCCGAAAGCTTCATACAGGCGATATCATTGATTCCTGCCAAGTAAATGCCAAGCTCATGCCAGGGCACTTTTGGCTGTAGCATTGGGTAATCATAGCCAATGAAACTCATCTGCACTGTGTCTATGACAACATAAACAGTTTCCGGACTTATTGATTGGATTTCAAAAGCCATATTGAACGATTTCAAACGGTGGAACAGGGCTTCGGGATCTCCAAGTTGGGGAGTAAACCAATCAAAATCAATGGACTGGCGATGCCCAACCTGAAGAGCGAGGGCCGTCCCACCTGCCAGATAAAAATCGGTGTTGGCGAGTGCCTTTGCCAGAGAAGGGAGCACCTTCTTTTGAGCTTTGCTCAATACTTCAGTGTGAATGCCGGTCTCTCCAGACATCATGCCTTTCGCTTGCATTTTTAAGCCAGTTTTTTCTCTTGTCAGCAGATACACCGCTCATAAGGGCCCAGTAATTGAGTTCACGAGGGGATAAGATTCGGTTTCCTCTCGTTTCTAAATACGAAACAAGCTGATTTCTGGAATAGGTTTTCTTTAGCCAAACCATAGAAATCCAAGCGCCCCTTTCCATGATACGCTCCATGATTATGTTGGCATGAAGCTCAATATCAATGTTCTCAGGATCATATTCCCAAAAGAGTGGAAAAATAAACTCAGGAAGTCCCACACTATTACCAGAGCTATTCCGTGTCTTCTTCCTCATGGCTGCTAAGTGACATGCCTATTTTGCACATTAGTTGCAGTAACACGCACTTGCTTCTTGCCCAACCTATTAAAAATACTACATATACTATACTTTGCTTATTTAGAACAATAGCATATGAAGCCCTGAAAATAAAGAGCAAACTTGGAATGGGGCAGCTATCTAGTTAGAGGCTCAAATTTCAGCAGGCTGTTGTCCCTGCTATCCTTCCCTGAAATTGATCCTTCGGGTATAGCGCCGATGTGCTTCGCCGATCGCCCCGTTGGGTAACGTGATGGGGTATGCCAGGAGCCACCACTCGTGCCATTCGTGCCATGGCAGAAAGCGTAGCCACGTAGGGTCCCACCGTGGGGAAAAACGTATGGTGTCCCCGCAATTAAAAAACAGAACCATCCTTATGCAAGCATAAGGATGGTTCTGTTGTGCTGTTGATTCTTTCTATATAAGCGCTGAAATGCCAAATGCTTTCTTGCCACAAAAGCAGGTTTGAATGCCTGATGGTTTACTACTTTCTTTGTTCCATCTCTTCAAGCTGGCCGTGCAGCTTTTCGGCATTTTCCCTCACGTAGTCCCTCACCTTTGCATCCAGTTCCTTGTATTCATCCAGGGCACTTTTGAAGGCAAAGAGGTCTAGTTCACACAGAGCAAAAAGTGATCCATCGCTCGGGTCAATCCAGTGGTCGATAATTCTGGCCCCATGAAGCGTAGTCTTTGTAAAGGTCTTCAGGGCCTGCTCTACATGTTGCTCCTCCGAAGAGGCCGACATATCTCCAGCTGTGGTGGAGGCCATGTAGTCCTTTGCCAGAACAGCCACATATGTCTCCAGAATCTTGGCAACTTCCGCCCGGGCCCTGTTGTCTGAAGTTGAAAACAAGAGTGCCTTATTTTTGATTCCTGAGGCTATGCCTACACCGTAAAAGACCTTCCCTTTATCAACATCAAATGCCCCGCTTCCCTTATAAGTCCAAGCAGGGCCTGCTATAGGCGGGGCTGGTTCCTTTTTTGCGCAACCGATAGCAAACAGCACTCCCAATGCCACCAAAACACATACTGCTTTGACGATGTTACCTTTCATAACTACCTCCTTCTCTTTCTAAATTTTTCTATGGTTTCCCTCATTTCATCCATCATATCTTCCATCTCCTGAATCCCAGCAATCAATTCATCCATCTTATATGGCTTCTTTTCGGTTAAGATTTCTCCCTCCTTTCTCTCTTTGCCAGATTTGGGCTCAGAAGATTGTACTTCCTTGTCTGGTTGAACAGGTTCCTTTATTGGTTGCTCCTCAATTGCCGGACGAGCAGGTTCCTCTGGTATTTGAGGCTCTTCTTTCGCTGGCTTTTGCCCTGTGTCAGATGGAATGGCCTCAGCAGAAGCAAGCCGGTAACCCATTCTGTTCAACCACTTGAGGGCCACATTCGACTTAATGGCAAAATTAACGGCTGTGATGGCCAAACCGTCCTTGGCCCGCCGGGCAATCATAGAGTTGATTCCTATCATTTCTCCTTGCTCATCCAGCAGAGGACCACCGGAATTCCCCCTGTTAATACTGGCCTCGGTCTGAAAAAGATTTTTGCCAGGAACACCGGCATAATCGCTCTGCTGGGCACTGATAACACCGGTTGTCAAACTCCACAGACCGCCCTGCTCTGGATGACCAATGGCATAGGCTTGATCGCCGATAACAATCTTGTCAGAATCCCCAAAACTCACTTGAGCGAGCGGCTCATCCACATTTTCGATCTTAACCAGGGCCAAATCCAAGGACACGTCATATGCCACAATCTTACCTTTGTAGCGCCTGGTTAGATCTTTTTGGGTGTTCCCGGTTACCCTTTCAGGCTTCAAAAACACAAAGATATTTGACATTGGAGATGAGTCCTTCCGGACTAAAATATGGGCGTTGGTGATCACGAGACCATCCTCGCTGATGATTGATCCGGTGCCAGCGCTTCCCGCCCCAGACCCGGAACCTTCAGAGGCAAATAGCAGAACAACGCCAGGACTTACCGCTTGGTAGATCTGCTTCGGTGTCAAGGCAAGGCCGTAAGAACTAAGAATCCAGAAACTCATCATAATGATTGACCAAAAAACGATCGGTAATCTCTTGTTTCTCATCATCTTTTACCTCAAATTGTTTAGATGCTTATACCTTATCCCGCGATTGATGGGTCATCCTACTGAGAAAAAACATAGCGCCTCATCTGCTCGGCAATCTCTGTTGTCAGGGCCTTTCGTATTTTTCGAACTGCCCTGTTTTCCGCCTGAGCAAGGTTCAAATGTCCTTCCCTTCCTGTCTCATTGACACTCCCAAAAACAGCACCACCCTCCTTATCAACCATATCAAAATGGGTCCGCCACTGTACATATTTCCATTCAGATGTTCCTCTATCAAGGGGTTTGATCTCAACTGTACCCCTTACAAGCACCTGAGCCCTGGTGAGATCCTCGGAAACAGAGAATCCCTGCTGATTTAGTCCTTGAAGGAGGGCATCTTGAATCTCACCTGCCCTCGTGCCCGTAACTGATACCCCAATCAAAAAATCCCTGAGCAGAACGGATTCCAGCTTGCTCTTAATTTCAGTGAAATGGATTGGTGGGGAGATCCCTCTTCCAGACTGACTCACAATCCGAAGCTCAGCATCATAGGCTCCCCGCAGAATGTGTTTCTGGATTGCCTGCCTGAGATATTTTATTGTGGCCAGCATGTCTTTTTCAGCCACAGCTTTGCTGAAAAGCCGTTCTATTTCCCGATCCAGGCCATGGATTTTGTCTCTCAGTATCTCTGCTGATTGATCCCTATCAAGCACTGCAAGGGCATAAAAAATAGGCTCCTGCCCTGTCTCTTGGTACACCTGGCAAATTCTCACCCCGGAGAGGACCTTCTGGGTTGATACCTTGGTAATCTCCTCAATACTGATGGCCTGCTCTGTTTGAGACCTTCCCTTGGATGTAGTTTGAAGATACTCTTGGTAAGACCTGGTTCGCGAATCTATTTTACTCAGAAATATCTTGGCGATCTCGGCCCTGGCCTTATCCTCTGCCGATCTGCGGTCAGGGTCATACCCAACTCCCGTTAAATAGTGAGAGGAGGGATACTGGATACTCTCTCCATCAACCCAATCCGGTCTCTTTCCTTTCTGGACCCGAACCGTGCTTCCCCGCTCTTGAGCAGACTGAACCGAAGGCTGTATCGCATCTGTTTTGTCCTCCCTTGGATAAGCCTTATTTCCGGTCTCTTCAGATCTCAATTCACCGAATGCCCGATCTGCCCTCCCCCGGATATCATCTGTTTGGATCTTTTTCTCGCTTGCGCATCCTGTTACTAGTAAGGACAGGACCAAAAATACAAAAGTGTTTTGCTTAATTCTTCTCATAGATTGGTTCTCTATCACAGCTCAAAGAGAACTTAGTTCGCTTCGCTCACAATTGGAATGTTGGAATACTGGAGTGATGGAATAAAGGGTTTTTGGGAAATGGGAAATTGGGATATTGCAAGATTCCTCTTGATAGTGAAGTCAATAAAAGAGTATTTTTCCTTAAAATCAACATTCCAATATTCCATCATTCCATTACCCCATGTACTAGGCATGAATATCAAGCCTTATTAAACCCCAATATTTTCAGTAAGTTGTAGAAATTCCGATACATCTAATTAAGCGTCCTGAACATGAAAAACTTTTTTTCTGTCTTTTTCACAGAAAAGGGGGGAATCTCTCTTGAACTCATAACAGCACCACGGGCATCGACAAAGTCTATTTTCCCACGGTACTTGCCCGGAGCAATTACAACTCTTCCAACCCGAATCTCTGCGGGCAGCAATCTCCAGTGCCTCACATCTGCCTGTTCTGTTGCAGCACTGGCAACAGTGGCAGTGAATTTAACCATCAAACCAAGCAACTCCCCCCCCTCTTTTCTGGCAGCCTTTTCCGCCTGCTTGCTCAGCAGATATTTGGTTGTGGCCCTTGCAATGGCCTTTGCCTTAATCCTATTAATCCTGTTCTCTAGATTCGTGATTGCAATAGATGTAATATCTTCCATCAGAACCGTGGGGAAACGATATGATTCGCCAGATTCCATATTCCTTAAGGTTATCTGACCATGAGAGATCTGGTAGCTCTTTCTGGCAAATGTGGGGTATGCGATTTTGACCAAAAAACCATCAGGCATTGGAAAAACAAGAGAGTTCTCAACCTTTTCCGGGCCCAGCCCATTGTAGTGAACGAAAAGCACCTCTGCCATCCCCGTTTTCCCTGCCAGATCCCCGAATGTCACATGCGGATACGCATTTTGGATCTCCCTCATCTCTTGCTCAAAGTCCATTGCATCGGCTGCGGCCAACAAATTCTCTATGAGAAAAGCTGGTGGACGGACTCCATAGTTCAGAACGTAGTCCGCCCTGTATACCTCTTCTGCCTTTCGATACGAGATAAAGGCATCGTTGATCTCTCCTTCCGCCTCATAGAGTGTCCCCATTAAGAAACGAATAAAGCCGTCCTCTTTGTAAACATTCCTTTTTTCTTCATCATATTTGCTATTAATAATACTCAATGTGTTGTCCACCTTTCGGGCCTCTACCAGGGCGCCTTCCCAATCTCCCAGCCCAACATAGTTCAATGCCATAAACAGATTGACCATTGCCCTCTCAAAATCTTCCCCCCGGTATGGAATGGTGTTATCGCTAATCAAGAAAGACGCCGCCTCTCTGGAAACAGATTTGGTGTACAACTCATCCATGATGGATTCGGCCTCGAACAAGCTGAGGTTACTCTCTTTGTAACGGGCTGCATAGTGGAGAACAATCCCTTCATCCAGATAGTAGAGCGCGGCATTTCGTTTGGCATAGGTTTTCTTGCTTTCCTTTACCAGCTTATATGCTGAATCATAGTCTTGAGTGAGGAGGAGTTGGTTAATCTTTGGGTACTGTTTGACGCTGGGGGCACAGGAAAAAAGAAAAAAAGACCCCAAAACAAAAAGAGGTAAAAAGATAAACCTCATTCGGCCACTTTTCATCCTAGTCCCCATCCTGACCCTACCATGAGAATCTTGATTTTTTGATCACCTTCTTGATTTTTTTCTCCCCGATCCAGGCCTTAACATTACTGGACATGTTAATCAATTCCAGGTTGGTTTGGTAGAACATCACCGCTTTGCGTCCCGCTTCATCCCTGATGGTATTTATTGTTCCTATCAACATGAAATCAGCCCCTATCTCCTCGCCCGGGCCCTTCATGGTTTCCTCTGAGGCATGCTTGGCCATATCCCGCCTTTCCTCCCTTACTCCAGCTCTTTCACTCTTGGAGGCAACAAACTGAACCCTACCTGAATTTATCAAGGCCCTCTCCAGATCCTTCACAAAGGTCTGGACATTGATGTGCTCATGGCTCCTATTCCTGACCCTCCCTACTATTACCGTGGGGCGTTTCCCTCCGTGAGTGTCTCTGAATATCTCCAGCCATGGCCTGTCAAGGCAGTCGCGAATCATCTCCTCTGAAACCATCCTTGAATCAGCATCATTCCAGCGTCCGCTGACATCGATAGTTGTATCAACCGCCGTCCTTTCAACCTTAGGCGTTGAGGCACAGCCTGCGAGTATTACCAAAAGCCCTAAGACCAAAACAAGTGATCTCATTCTATGATGTCTTATCTTTTCCATTTTTCCCTCCATGTGTTTTCTCGTCGCTTATTACGGCCTTGGATTGGCCACAAATAGATATCGGCACTTTCTTTTCAAACCTTATCTTTTTTCTATCTGACGCTTCTCAAAACCGACTCAGCCCTCCTTTTTTCTATTCTTACCAGGACATAAAAATGCCCGGGTGGCCCATACACACCTGACCGATCGGCCCACCTTTCAATTACTTCGGTATAGTTGAGCTCAGTGTCTGAGAGGATTTTGACGATCTCTTTAACATACTCACCGCTCGATGTGCTAATGATCGTACCCTTGCTCGTGACATGAGAGATCATTACTCGTCCTAGCTCCGCTCGCGCGCGCAGGATCGCCTGATCCCATGCGTCAGTGACTCGCGGGGTTGGGCCTGAAATCCCAATGGCGTAATAGTGGTTTTGATCTTGGGGAATTGATTCCAGCCATCCTGGAACTGTGTCGATCACTGGCTCAGGGCCAGAGCTGCAGCCCATGCAAGCGAGCAAAGGCGTCAGGATACCGAAAATGAGCAGATGGCGTAGTTTTCTCTTTTGCCTTATCATCTATGATTACGCAAAGTCGGGAGAGCCTACCGTCTCCGGGATGCTCATACAATAGCTAATGGGCCTCTGCTTTCTCTGGGAAAAGCCTTTTGCAAGCCCTCTACTAAGCTCAATTGGCCAGATTCCTAATCCGCTCTTTCCAGGATCTCTTCTGCTAGAACCCTTGGGTTGCTGGCGCATCCAGCAATAAGTGAGACAACCCCTTGAATAGGGTTACGGGGATATCAATGTTATTTGTAATTACTCAGGCATCTTGCCACAAAGGCACCAAGACACCAAGATTATAGAATTATTCGTAGGCGTTCACAGGTTCAGGGTTCACCCCTGCCCGACGGATGGCAGGCGGGGTTCAGGGTTACCTTCCTGCCTGTGCGTCGCACGCAGACAGGTCTTTCGTTAACCTTGCTCGCAGGTCTTTGGGTCCCTGGCCCAGACCTGGCTTGCAATGAATTTATATATAGAATTCATCTGATAAATAATTCAGGGCCCATATGATATTCAGGCAGTTGCGCCAGGGCGGGCTTTGTGCCTTGGTGGCTGAGTAGTTGCTGTTATTTTACAATATTATCGGCAGGATCAAGATTATAGTCAAGGAAAAATATTTGGGACCTTGCCACATCTTTTGAACGGTACTGACACCTTTGCTTGAATCAGTGAATAGTAATGGTACAGGTATTTTCTGCCCAACTGAAATTGGGCAGGTTATCCAGGGCAATGCTGATGCCCCTCATGCCTCTGGTGTTGGTTCTCTCAACTGGGGGAAAGAAACCTTTCGAGAAGTCGAGGTCAAAGAGGGAGAGCTGCTTGGTGGTGGCGATCGCCTTGATCTTTTCAATCCCAATGGGAGGCTCTATGGTGAGCTTGAAGCCATATTCCCTGCCAGGGATTGTGTAGGTTTTGCCTGCCCTTATGAAATTATTCTGATAGTACCGGTTGGGGAAAAGGATTTTTACCTTTCCATTTGGCTCATAGTCTATCAGTGTCAGGTAACAGTCCCGATCTGAGCGAAAGGAGAAACGAATTTCTTCTCCTACGCGATAGGTACTCTTATTTGTCCAGATATCTATATTGAAACTCGGCCTCTCCTGTTTGAGGTTGGCAATCGTGACCAGGGGATCAGCCAGGAGTGTGATGAAAAGTGTTTTATTCTCGTAAAATTCAATCTCCCGTATTTCTGGCAGATAGCCATCTGCCCGTGCCATGATGGTGTGTTTACCTGAAGGCACATCCTTCAACACCATGAACCCTTGAGAAGCCTTACCTTTGGCTTCACCATCAAAAAGGATTTCCCCTTGAGGAGGCGCTATTCTGAGGGTTAAGGTGCCCCTTTTTGAAGTAAGGGGAATAGTGATGCTTCTGTCATCGTTCAGATAGGTACTTTCCTGGACTATCTCATACCCTTTGGCAGTAACGATAATGCTCCGTTTTCCCTGCGGGACATTTCTGAAAACGGCAATGCCGTCGGTGCTGTTTACCAGCCGGTCGCTTACTGCCACGGAAGCTTCTACGTCTGATGGAGTGATAGCCACCGTGAGGGTGGCTGTCTTTACGCCCCGGAGCATGCTCTTAACACCGGGATCTTTATCAATCTGTGCTTCAGCCACACTCAAAATTTCCCCGTTCGTGTCGATAAGTCTGATATTCACATCAACTATTGATCCGCAATCTGTGACGAATCCCATGACCATTGCGTCGACTCCGATCTTTCCGCAGACAGACTTCACCGTATCTTGATCAAAATATCCCTCCATCTCAACCTTCTGCTGCACCAGAAGGTCTTGTAAGAGCTTCCGCTCCAGAACCTTTTCGAACCTCCTTGATTTGAATAGCCGGGTGATAAGCTTCTCGGAGATGTACGATCCTAACTGGGTATGGTCGTCATTTGGCCCAAGCAGGTCCACAACTGCTATGTTCGGTCGCTTCTCTGGTGCCAGCGATTGTGAAACCTCGTGGGCTAATTTGTCGATTCCCTTGTCAAGGGTCATCCCAGAGGCAACAGGTTTATCTGGTGGCTTTACCTCCTTGTCACTGGCTGCACATCCAAAAAAGATACTCAGAGAAAGCAGGGTAAGAAAACAGGCCTTCACTCCGCTCTTTCCGAACCGGTCAATCCAACGTATCCCTATTGTCATCATAGCACTCCTTGCATTGGCTTTCATTTCTAAGATGATCCGCGCTCTCATCCTTCCAGAATAAAAGATTTTCTACTAATGTTTATTCAATTCCTCAAAGGGATCTTTTTTCTTTCTGTTTTCCCTGAATTCTTCTACCTTTCCCTTCATCTCATCCATAAGATCTTCCATATCTTTCATTGACAATCTCATTCCTTCTTCAATCATAGCATTGAACTCAGCATGTATCATCTCAATATTGTCCAATTGCTTCAATATGAATTCCTTTCCCTGGAATTTCTTCGACAATTCAGGATGCTTGGCCAGATACCCGTAGTGAGAGAAAAGCCCAAAGTCGCATTCTAACCGCCTTCCGTTGAAGGCAATTCTTTTGTTCAACTCCAGCATCTCTCTACTTATCTTCTTGGCCTCAGACATAGAGGACTCGTACCCTATCTCGTCACCACGTTTCCGGGCCTCTTTCGCCTTTGATACATATCTTTCTTTCTCTGCTGTCAATGTATTGACTTTGTCAACAAGGCTCTTTAAGTAATCTGTTCGTTTATGTATCTCGGTGTATACAAAACCACCATATTTTTTGCCATCTGCAAAGAGGTTTTTTCTAGCATCTTTTTCGGCTCTCTCCCACTCAGGCCTAAAATCAGATTCCACTACTATCTTTCTTGCATCAAATGAGAGTTGAGTGCCTTGATTTGAACAAAGAGTACGCCGATCTGTTTCACTATCCACAGTGACTTTGCCAGAATCCACTCGAACTATCATAGTTCCATCCTCATATGAGGCGATCTCAAATTCAGTTCCTCTCACACCAAGAACAGCAGTTGGTGTTTGAACTTCATAGCCTTTCATTTGCACAATTGTTTTCCTTACCTTGTTCAATATTCTTCCAAAAAACAGCAGAGCCGAGTTTTTCTTGTCTATTGGTGAGACAATGGTATTTAACGCTATATGAGTGTTGGAATGGATTTCAAGTGAACTTCGATCAACAAGAGTGATTGTTACTCTGCTGTTTTCCCAGGTTCTTATGTGATCCCCAAAATACACAGGCATACTGAGTTCAGCCGGTGTCCATACCGTCTTTTTCGCTCTCCTCACCTTAACGTCTCCGGTGCGAGAGCTGACATGACCCAATTGCCTCTCTTTTGCAAAACACACCTGAGTAAAAACAAGAGAAATAATGGTGGAAAACAAACAGGCTATAAAGAACCTCTTTTTCATGATCTTACCTCATCTGTCTTGTGACCCTCTTTGTGCTCCCCTCACCAAAAATTCCAGATCATTATCCCTAATCTGAACCCACAATCTAGATAAACAACTCATGTCTCTATAATCCTGCCATACCCTGCAAAAGGGCCAGCACATTATAACCCAACACCTGATGATTGTAACCCCCCTCAAGGATAGCAAAATAGCCGCAGCTGTTCTTGTCACACCTCTCCCTGACCATTTTCCCTATGGTCGTATAGTCCTCTGTTTCCAGCAACCCTCCCCAGTCATCTTTATGATTATCAAATCCGGCTGATATGCCTACTATGTCCGATTCCTGCTTTTGCAGCTCTTTCGCGATTGCCTCTAAGTAACGCTTCCTATCATTGAGAGATCCGTTAAAAACAGAGACATAATCCGTACTCCTAAATATGTTGACTGTTCCGTCGCCAAAATGGAGATCTATGTCTAAAACAAAGGCGCGTTCAATAGCCTTTTCTCTCTTTAGTTTTTCCAGGGCAACAGCCATATTATTAAAATAACAAAACCCCCATGAGATATCAGTGGAGGCGTGATGGCCGGGAGGCCTGATCAGGGCAAAACTCGGCTCTTTCAATCCCTCTGATGCAGCCTGAATCGCTCCACCAGCAGCAAGGGCCGAGATATCGTAGAGACCGCATCCCTTAACATATTCTATGTGGGACAAGGTGTGAACAGCAGCAATATCCTCTTCCGTGGCAGCAGTGGGTTCGGTAAATTCATAGTGACCGGAAATCACGTTCACTATGCTTTCCATCCTTTCAGGGGCGGCCGCCGGATCTGAGGTATACACCTGATAAAAGTCAGGATGAAATATGATTTTCATAATCCCATCATTAAACGATATGTGAAAACAAAGAACACTCTCAGAGGTTAATTCTCAAAATCTTTTCTGTGGTGCTCGGGGAGGGCAAAGGCTGCTCGATGAATCTGTGGGTTATAATATCTGGTTTGGAAACTCTTGTCAAAACGGGATAGTGCTAAGTCCATCTCAGGGTGTATCGTCTTTGAACAGAAGGCAAAGCCATAAGGAACCATGGTATAGGAAGGTACAGGTGCGCAGTATATCCTGGCAACAGGAAACACCGCTTTAAGCTTACTGAAAACACCTAAAACAAGATTAGTCTCGAAGCCTATATCCCCTACCTGGGCTGCTAATATCCCTCTTTCGGTTAAGGCGTTCAGGCAATCTTCATAAAAGGGTACGGTAAATAATCCCCCACTTTGCTCAATAACCGGATCTGTTGAATCAATAAGAATGACATCGAACGTTTCCTCGGTCTCTTTGAGATATCGAAGGGCATCCATCACAAAAACATTCACCTTAGGATGGCCAAGGGCACGGGCTAGAGAGGGAAAATACCTTTTGGAAACAGAAATGACCTCCCCATCTATCTCCACTAATTGAATCTTTTTGATCCCCTTATGCTTAACCACCTCCCTGGCAGTGCCTCCATCGCCACCTCCTACAATAAGTATCTGTTGCGGATCTGGGTGCGAGAACAGGGGCACATGAGCAAGCATCTCATGGTAGACAAACTCGTCTCTCTCGGTAAGGTTAATAACACCATCAAGAACCAGCATTCTTCCAAAATCAAGAGACTGAACTACCTCTATCTTCTGGAAATCGGATTGGCTCGAATGCAGGATTCCGTCGCACTCGAGACACACCCATACATGAGGAGATATCTCGTAGCGAAAGACATGGGGCAACATTGCACTATCCAGATACTGCCTTCAGGCGTGAAGTAGTGTCTTCTTCTGCAATCCCTCGTATGATTTCTTTACTCACCCATCTCCTGGATTGCAACTTTTCTTTGATATATTCGAAGCCAATCCATGGATCCACCCGGGTGCCACAGGTGAAAAGGTCTACCGAGGCATATGCGAACTCGGGCCATGTATGTATGGCCAGATGGGACTCTGCTATCACCACTACACCGGTAACACCTTGGGGGCTGAAATGGTGAAAAATATCCCCTACAACTGTTGCTCCAGTTCTCGAGGCCGCCTCGAGCATCAGGTTCCTTATGGCAGGTTCACTGTCAAGATATGTGCATTCACATTCAAAGTATTCTGCCAATATGTGTTTACCAAAAGGACTCTCCATAATTGGCGAGCTCCTTTCACTCTTAGTAGAGATTGGTTACGTAGGCTCGTATCACTTGAGCACAAACAATGTAGTTTTGCCGCTGGTCCGCCGGCAGCGGACATCAAAGGAATTGTTGATACTATGGTTATTCAGGTATGACAAATAAAGCCAATAGATCGACAGAGGTGCCCTTCCGTGCCTAAACAGGCTGGGTTAGCACCTCAAAAGGTGGGTTACAATGCGGGTTTATACCGGTGGCCTTGTTTCAAGGCCTCTTCCTCCCTTAAGTAAGTATCTCATCATTGATCATTACTGATGACTGGTACTATTGGGAGATTTTTATAACGCTAAGTTGTTATTTTGTCAACAATGAAAAATTTGAAAAAAATTGGACTTTAACAGGCTGTTGCCCAAACGGAAATCCCTTTGAGCGGTCATTAAAACGTTTTTTGCCAAAAAACCCTTGGCGAAGCGGAAGATAAGCGATGTCAGCTGTTTGAGCCCTAAGGACAGGGTAACGTCAAAGCCCAGGGTATGGGTG
>Ga0114920_10000894_pt1 | contig 13406 bp, 12 predicted proteins | sample ChitaG_FD_88683 | JGI IMG/M metagenome (GOLD analysis project Ga0114920, IMG submission 88683) | Deep subsurface microbial communities from South Pacific Ocean to uncover new lineages of life (NeLLi) - Chile_00310 metaG | ecosystem: Environmental > Aquatic > Marine > Oceanic > Sediment ... | reverse complement strand
TCGAGCATGCTCGCGAGATCATTCACGACGTCTCATACTTCGGCACCATGCTGGTGCACAACGACATGGTCGACGGAATGGTGTCGGGGGCAAGACACACGACGGCGCACACAATCAGACCGGCGTTCGAGATCATCAGGACGGGAGAAGGCGTCTCTACAGTCTCGAGCATATTCCTCATGCTGTTGGCCGATGAAGTGCTGGCATACGGGGACTGTGCAATCGTGCCAGACCCAACCGCCGAGCAGCTTGCCGATATCGCCATCTCCTCGGCGCAGACCTCCGCGCAGTTCGGCATTGAACCTCGGGTGGCGATGCTGTCGTATTCGACAGGCACATCCGGCGCTGGGGCTGACGTCGAAAAGGTGAGGAGAGCAACAGCATTAGTCCGTTCCCGAGATCCTAATCTGCTGGTCGAGGGGCCGATCCAATATGACGCTGCCGTCGAACCGTCGGTGGCTGCCACGAAGATGCCTGACTCAAAGGTTGCCGGCCATGCCACGGTGTTGATCTTCCCCGACCTCAATACCGGCAACAACACCTACAAGGCGGTCCAGCGAAGCGCCGGAGCCGTCGCTATCGGACCGGTGCTACAAGGCCTGAACAAGCCTGTGAACGACCTGTCGCGTGGAGCGTTGGTCGAAGACATAGTGAACACCGTCGCGATCACCGCCATTCAGGCCCAGGGGTGATTACGTGACACCTTCTGTGCTGGTCCTCAACTCTGGTTCTTCAACAGTGAAATATTCAGTCGTGCAACCGGAATCAGGTATGACGGTTGCCTCCGGAGCGGTCGAACGCATCGGTGAGGAAGTAGAGCAGGGCTCGGTGGGGATCGCAGTAGCCGATCATGCCGCGGCTTTGAGCCTGGTGTTCGATGCGCTGGCCGGAGACGGGCATTCACTCGACGAGCTCGCACTGGTGGCGGTCGGGCACCGGGTGGTGCACGGTGGGCCGGACTTGTACCGGCCCACAGTTATCGACGATGCTGTGGTCGCACAGCTCGAGGAACTTGCTCCGCTTGCGCCACTGCATAACCCACCGTCGATCCTTGGCATCCAAGTGGCCCGCCAAGCGCTGCCGCACCTACCTCATATCGCGGTATTTGACACCGCGTTCTTCCACGATTTGCCTGCTGTTGCAGCCACGTACGCCATCGACCACGAGTTAGCCACCCAGTGGCAGGTCAGACGCTACGGGTTTCACGGCATTTCCCATCAGTACATCAGCCAGCAAGCAGCGTCCTTCCTCGGCTCGCCGCGCGAGTCTCTGAGGCAGATCGTTCTGCACCTCGGGAACGGGGCGTCGGCTTCGGCAATCGTCGGCGGCCGACCCGTGGAAACCTCGATGGGGCTCACCCCGATGGAGGGTTTGGTGATGGGGACGCGTTCCGGCGATGTAGACCCCGGCCTGATCAGCTATCTGTGGCGGACCGCAGGCATGAGTGTCGAGGATATCGATTCGATGCTCAATCGACGATCGGGCATGCGCGGTCTTGCGGGTGAGGTTGATTTCCGGGTACTCCACCAGCGGATCGAGTCGGGTCCCGAATCTGACCGGGCTGCAGCGCAATTAGCCTACGATGTGTATATTCACCGACTACGCAAGTACATCGGTGCGTACATGGCGGTGCTGAGCACAGCGAACGTCATCACGTTTACTGCAGGCGTCGGAGAGAACGATGCGGCGGTGCGCCGTGACGCCCTCGCGGGTCTGGCGGCGTTCGGCATCGAACTCGACGAAAGCCGGAACGACGGCCCGGCCGGGGAGGCCAGACGAATCTCTGCCGATGGTTCGCCGACGGCGGTACTGGTCATTCCCACTAACGAAGAGCTGGCGATCGCTCGGGAGTGTGCGCAGGCACTCGCCGGCTGACCCGGTTCCGGCGGGTCAGCCGGTGCCTCAGCCGCAGACGGTCAACTCAGAACGTCGATATTGGCCGCACGCTGTTGGCCAAATCGACTAAGGCGTAGCGGTGCGCCTGAGTAGGCGCGACCCTTGCGAGGTTGCGCAGCGACGCCTCGACACCGAGCTGCAGACCGTGCTCGGTGAACGGGAAGCCCAGAATGTGGTTGGTACTGGCGGTATTGTCGGCGAGCCAGTCCATGGCGGTCCCCAGTACCAACGCCCGTATCTGCAGTACTCGTGGCTCCGTGTCGGGCAGCGCCTCCACGCGACGGGCTGCAGTGCGGATCTGCTGCTCTGTAACCTCATTTGTTGACCGGCCGGACAGCAGCGTCACCGCGCTCGTCAGCCGCGCAGTCGCGAAATGTCTTGAAGTGGCAGGCACTTCATCGAGAATGCGAACCGCTGCATCGCGCTTGCCGTCAGCGGACAGAGCACGCGCAAGGCCGAAACTGGCCGAGATGACTCCGCGGTCAGTGGACCACACGGAGTCGTAGAACTTGCCTTCATCGGCGTTTCCGGCCAGCTCGGCGGTGGCTGCCACCGCCATTTTAGGTGCCAGCTCACCGGGAAATGTGTTGAGCACTTCGGTGAAATGTTTTGCCGCCGAGTCGTAGTCCGCAGTGAGCAGTTCGGAGACGGCACGGAACCAAACCAGCCGCCACCGCCAGCCGACCCGCTCAGCGAGGGTGTCGAGCTTGCGTGCGGCCTTGACGACATCGCCGAGGTCGAGCAAGGCGCGAACCTCCATCAGCGGTAGCTCTATCGACTGGGACAGGTCCAGACCTTCGGAATCCAATGACCCATGTCGTGCCGCACGTAACGAATCAAGGGTCTGCACGGGCTCACTGAGCACCGTCGCCGAAAGCACCGGCGCGCCAACGTCAGTCGGGTCCACCAACGGAACTTGAAGGGCCTTGATGATCTCCTGCGCGGTGAGCTTCTCAGAGTGAACCCGGCCGTCCAGGTAGACGTCGGTATGTGCGACCAGAAGGTCTACCCCGAAGGTCGATCGCGAGGGGCTGAACACAGCCGACAGGCCAGGGCGCGGCACCCCGGTGTCGTGTGCCACAACCTCACGCAGCACTCCCATCAGCTGGCCGGCCATTTCCTCGGCGGTGTGGAACCGCCGCCGCGGGTCGGGATCTGTCGCACGGCGCAGTAGCCGGCGAAACGAGTCGTACTCGATCAGCACCGGATCGTCTTCGGGCAACCCGTCGAGATATCGGCCCCTGCGGGTTGGCAGGTGCAACGTTAGGGCCGCCAGCGTGCGGCCCACCGTGTAGATGTCGGCGGCGATGGTGGGGCCAGTCCGCACGATCTCGGGAGCTTGATAACCCGGAGTCCCATAGAGAAAGCCGAACGAGTTGATGGGAGACACGGCGCCCAGGTCGATGAGCTTGAGCTGATCCTCGGTCACCATGATGTTCTCGGGCTTCAGATCGTTATAGACCAGCCCGTTGGTGTGCAGGTAGCTCAATGCAGGAAGAATTTCGAGCGTGAAGCCGATGGCCTCGGCGACCTCCAGCCGCGAGCCCGCACTCTTTTTGAGACGGGTCGCCTGTTTGAGCGAAGATCCGCCGACATACTCCATGATGATGTAACCGATTGGGTTGCCGCGCTTGTCATCGTGTTCGACGAAGTTGAAGATCTTCACAATCCCCGGGTGGGTCACTTCGGCCAGGAACTGGCGCTCGGCCATCGCGATGGCTTGAGCCTCGGCGTCACCAGAGTGCACCAGACCCTTGAGCACCACGGGACGGTCGTTGACGTTCTTGTCGAATGCCAGGTATATCCAGCCCAGTCCGCCGTGCGCGATGCAACCTTTGATCTCGTACTGATCGGCCACGATGTCGCCGGCAGACAGCTGCGGTAGGAAGGAATACGCGCTTCCGCAGTGTGGGCACCAACCCTCCGACAGCGCCTGCCCGTCCTTAGACGACCGGCCAACCGGGCGCCCACAGTTCCAGCAGAACCGCTTCGATTCTGCGACGACCGGGTCGGTCATCAGCGCGGTCAGCGGGTCCACGTCAGGCTCGCGCGGGATCACCACCAGACCGCCCCCGAGGCGCCGGGTAGGTGACAGGGTGCGAGTCAGCGTCGTCGCCTGCGCTTGTGGTTCGGAATAGCCGGTCTGCTCAGACTCGCCATCGCTGACGTCGTCGTCCTCGAAACTGGGCCGGAACACCGCTTGAGTTGACATGGGCCGCATCGTCGATACAGAGTCCATTCCCAGGTCGGCCAGACTCGCGCGCTGGGTTCCCGGGTCCTCGTCGTCGTGCTCGCCCATCAGTCCGAATACCTCGCCACCGGAGGGGTCGGTGCGGGTCCCAACACCGTCAACCACTTGCGGTACAACGTATTCCAGGTGCCATCTTTGCGGATACGTGCCAAGGTCCCGTTGACGAACCGCACGAGGCCGGTGTTCTCCAGATTTATGCCAACTCCGTAAGGCTCCACGTTCAGCGACGGCCCCACAATGCGCAGATAAGGATCCTGCGAGACCAGACCGGCCAGGATCGAGTCGTCAGTGCTCACCGCCTCGACTTGGCTCTGCTGCATCGCGACCAGACAATCGGCCCACGTCACCACACTGACGATGATCGGCGGCGGGGTGATTTCTTGTATCCGCTCCATGGACGTAGTGCCCTTCACTGCGCAAACGCGTTTGCCCGACAGATCCTCCGGGCCGCTGATCCCCGAGTCTTTCGGTACCAGGATCCGTTGGTTGCCGATCAGGTACACCGTAGAGAAGTTCACCAACTTCTTGCGCTTACAGGTGATGGTCATCGTCTTGACCACCACGTCGACCTGATTGCGCTCGAGCGCGGCGATACGGTCTTCCGACGACAGAATCCGATACTCCACCTGCGACGGGGTTCCGAAGATGTCGCGGGCAATCTCGCCGGCGATGTCCACGTCGAAGCCGGTGATCTCGCCGGTGATCGGGTCGCGGAAGCTGAATAGGTTGCTGCCGACGTCGAGGCCGACGATCAGCCGGCCGCGCGCTTTGATGTCAGCGACCGCCGCTTCGGCCTCGGCCGGAGTGTAGAAGGGCCGCAGGCTGGCCATCACGTCGCAGTCATCGTCGACCGCCATCGGTGGGTGCACCTGCTCCGGCGGCAGTTCAACCATTCCCGACGGTGTCGGCGGTGCCAGCGTGACGCCAGGGGTAGGCGGCACCGGATCCGGCTGCGCGCACCCGCTCAACAGCAGCAGCACCGCCGTGACTGCCGTGCCCAATCTCTTCGCGCGAGCGCTCATCGGTACCTGCATGTTCTTCGCGCGAGCGCTCATCGGTGTTCGGCTGTTCTTCGCGCGAGCGCTCATCACCGATACTCGCTTAGTCTCGGCCAGATCCCCAACGCCATGGCGATGGCAGCCACGACACTGAGCGTTGCGGCCCCTACCGTCGCACCGGAGAGCACTCGACGGGCACTGACGATTTCAGTGCGCAACTGGCCGCGGATCTGCTCGATGCCTTTGGTCAGCTCCTCGTCGAGCTTGTCGAACGCGGGGGTGGCGTCATCCTCGCCATCGCCCAGCGCGACTTCCGTTGCGGCCTGGTAGTTGCCGACAGCGATGTAGGCGGTGATCCGGTCGTCGGCCGTACGCCACCGTTGGAGTAATTGGTCTGCATCGGCGAGTTCTGACTTGTCGATTGCATCATCCTGCGCAAGATAGTGGGCCAGCTGGTGCCGCATCAGTTCAATCCGCTGGTAATAGGACTGTTTGCGCACGTTCTCATCGCCACGGCGTATCAGTGACAGGGTTTCGTCGGCCCGTGCCTGCTGGGCGGTGATCGCCAGGGTGGTCACCGTCTTGAGGGACTCAGCCGCCGTGTCTTTTGCGCTGCGGCTGCCCACCGTCGAGATCACCAGCGTCGTGCCGACCCAGATCAACATGATCAACACCGCCAGCCCACCGGCGACGAACCCGATATTGACCCGTCTTCGGGTGCGCTTGGCCAACCAGCGGTTAGCGAATACCCCGAACAACAGGGTCGACGCCACCACCACAATCACCGGGGTAGGGATGCGGGTCGACGCGGTGGCCTCGACGTCCACCTGCAGCGAGGTCGCCTCGTAGAGGTACTGCGCATCCGGCAGGATCAGCTGCTGCATTAGCGCGGACGCTTCCGACAGGTAGGACGAACCGACCGGGTTGCCCGCCCGGCTGTTGGCTCGCGCCGTCTCGATCAGCCCGGTGTAGACGGCCAGCCTGGCGTTGATCCTGCCGAGCAGCTGCACCAGTTCCTCATCAGCCAGGCCGCTCGAGGCTCGGGTCACCGCGACTGCGGCATCGGTGATCGCCTGCTCGTAGCGCTGTCGGACATCGCGGGGTTCGACGCCGGCGATGAATGCCGTGGCGGCGGCAGCGTCGGCGACAGATAACGTCGTGTAGAGCTGACCGGCTGCGTAGGCCAACGGTTCTGTGTGGTTGAGGACGGTGGTCAGTGCATGCTGGCGACTGTCGATGGTCATCGAGGTCGCGAAGGCGCTGCCGACTACCAGCGCTGCCAGAACGAAACCGATGCTCAAAATGCGGCCGGGCGTGGTCCACAGAAACCACCACCGCTGACGCGCGGGGGCGGTCGGTGACCGGGACGCAAGGGGTTCGGTCGAGGGATGCGCCAACTCCACAGTCACGTTTGCGCGGACCTCATTTTGATTTCGATCTCTCCGGCTGTCGCACTGACGCACACTCTATGAAAGAAGTCTAAGAGCTTCCCGCCCCACCGGTGTGGATTCGACGGCTCTGACTTCCCCGGTGTCGGCCTCTGTTCCCTATTCTGAACGCGTGCGCGGGGATGGTGATGGCTGGGTCGTGTCGGCTGGCGGAGTCGCCTATTGGGGCAGACACGGCGCCGCGGGCCTGCTACTACGGGCGCGCAGACCGGACGGTGCGGCCGCGGTGCTGCTCCAGCATCGTGCGCCGTGGAGCCATCAGGGCGGCACCTGGGGCCTTCCCGGAGGTGCCCGCGACAGCCACGAGACACCCGAGCAGGCCGCAGTCCGCGAAGCGCACGAGGAGGCCGGGGTACTTGCCGATCAGCTGCTCGTGCGCACCACGGTGGTCACTGCCGAAGTAGCCGGGTGGAGCTACACCACCGTCATCGCAGATGCTGAGGCATTACTGGACACCGTCCCCAACCGCGAGAGTGCGGAGTTGCGTTGGGTCCTCGAGGACAAGGTGGCCGACCTGCCGCTGCACCCTGGCTTCGCCGCGAGCTGGGAGCGGCTACGCCGCGTGGCGGCATCGATCCCACTGCCTGTCACCGGTGAGCGCTGAGCAGCTCGTTCAGCCGCTCAGCGGCTTCCTTCGGATCGTCGGCGGCCGTGATCGCGCGCACCACGACGATGCGACACGCCCCGGCGTCGAGGATGTCGGGTACCCGGGCGGCGTCGATTCCGCCGATGGCGAACCAGGGCTTGTCGGTTCCGGTTGCGTCCTCGACCGTGCGAGCGGCACGGACCAGTCCGAGGCCTGGCGCCGGCCGGCCCGGTTTGGTGGGCGTGGGCCAGCACGGTCCGACGCAGAAGTAGTCCGGACTGTTCGGGCCTGGGGCCACCGCTGCGTTCAGTTGGTCGACATCGTGGGTAGAGCGGCCGATGAGGCGGTCGCCGATGATGCTGCGCGCGACCGGCAGCGGCAGGTCATCTTGACCGAGGTGCAATACATCGGCGTCCGCGGCCAGCGCGACGTCGGCGCGGTCGTTGACCGCCAGCAACGCGCCATGGCGGCGGGCCGCGTCGCCGATCGTGGCCAGTGCGTCAAGTTCCTCGCGCGCCTCCAGAGGGCCGAATCGCTGCTCGCCGGGCGATCCCTTGTCCCTGAGCTGGATGACGTCGACGCCGCCCGCGAGTGCCGCGTCGACGAACTCCGCCAGGTCGTTGCGCTCTCGGCGGGCGTCGGTGCATAGATACAGCTTCGCGGAGAGCAGCCTGGCGTGCGGTGCGGAATCACTCACGCCGCGAACGCTAACCCGCTACCGAAGTAGGCTGGTAGCCGACCACGCGGGAGTCCCGGGTACGGGGACTGAGAGTGAGCTCGCCGCTCTTACCGTCACACCTGATCCGGATCATGCCGGCGAAGGGAGCAGACGATGCCTAGGACGGGCAGAGCTGGAATGGACGCTGGAATGGACCTAGTCGTCATCGGCGGCGGTGTCATCGGGCTTTCCGTTGCGCGTCGCGCGGCTCAGGACGGCTTGGCTGTCCGGGTGCACCGTCCCGGGGGGCAGGAGCGAAGCGACCCGGGGGGAGGCCCCGGTGAGTCGGGTGCCTCCTGGGTAGCTGGCGGGATGCTCGCGCCGCATAGCGAGGGCTGGCCCGGCGAAGAGCGGCTGCTCCGGCTCGGGCTGGCGTCGCTCGAACTGTGGAATCGGGGATTCCTGGACGGGATGGCGCCCGAAGTAGTGACTGCCCGGGGGTCGCTGGTAGTCGCCGTCGACCGGGCTGATATCGCAGATCTAAAGACACTGGGCGAGTGGCTATCTGACCAAGGCCATCCCGTGGCGCTGACCAATTCTGCACGTGATGTGGAACCCTTTCTTGCCCAAGGTATTCGGTATGGCTTGATCGCAGAAACCGAGCTCGCGGTGGACAACCGTGCGGTCGTCGAGGCGCTCGCTGCGCACTGCGATCGTCTCGGCGTCCAATGGGCGCCCCCCGTGCGCGACCTGGCCGATGTTGGCGCCGCCGATACCATTGTGATCGCCAATGGAGTCGACGCGCCTGCGCTATGGCCTGGACTACCGATCCGTGCGGTGAAGGGGGAGGTGCTGAGGCTACGTTGGCGCCCAGGGTGTATGCCGGTGCCGCAGAACGTGATCCGCGCCCGTGTGCACGGACGCCAGGTATACCTGGTTCCCAGGGCGGACGGCTTGGTGGTCGGCGCGACGCAGTACGAGCACGGCCGAGACACCGCCCCCGCGGTGACGGGCGTGCGCGAACTGCTCGACGATGCCTGCGCGGTGTTACCGGCGCTGGGTGACTACGAATTCGCCGAGTGCGCAGCTGGTCTGCGGCCAGCGACCACCGACAACCTGCCGCTCGTCGGCAGACTCGATGAGCGCACACTGGTGGCCGCGGGGCACGGAAGGTCGGGTTTCCTGCTGGCCCCGTGGACGGCTGAGGCCATCGCTGCAGAGCTCCACGGCGTGCCCTTGCCCGACGCCGAGTGTCTAGGGCCGGTGATAGCCCAATGAGGGTGATCGTCAACGACGAAGCGGTCGAAGTCGATGAGCAGATGACGGTTGCGGCTCTGCTGGACAAGCTCGGATTCCAACTGAACGGGATCGCCGTCGCGGTCGACTGGACGGTGATTCCGCGGTCTCAGTGGCACACCGCGCTCACCGACGGAGTGAAAGTCGAAGTGGTGGCAGCGGTGCAAGGTGGCTGAGGTGGCTTTGCAAACCGGAGCGAGCAAGCTGAGCATCGCAGGCGCCGAGTTCAGCTCGCGGTTGATCCTCGGTACCGGCGGCGCCGCCAACCTCGCGGTGCTTGAGGCGGCGTTGATCGCCGCGGGGACCGAACTCACCACTGTCGCGATGCGTCGGGTCGACGCTCAAGGCGGTACTGGCGTGCTCGAGCTGCTGGCCCGGATCGGTATCACGCCACTGCCGAACACGGCCGGCTGCCGCGGGGCTGCGGAAGCGGTGATGACCGCCCAATTGGCTTGTGAAGCCCTGCAGACGAACTGGGTCAAGCTCGAGGTGATTGCCAATGAGCGCACACTGCTCCCCGATGCTGTGGAATTGATCAAGGCCGCCGAGCAACTGGTCGACGATGGGTTCGTCGTACTGCCGTACACCAACGATGATCCGGTCCTGGCACACCGATTGGAAGCGGCCGGCTGCGCGGCGGTCATGCCACTCGGGTCGCCGATCGGCACTGGGCTGGGCATCGCCAACCCGCACAACATCGAGATGATCGTCGAACAGGCCAGCGTGCCGGTGATCCTCGACGCGGGTATCGGCACCGCAAGCGATGCCGCGCTGGCGATGGAGCTGGGCTGCGATGCCGTGCTGCTGGCCAGCGGCGTCACCCGTGCCGCTGATCCAGCGATGATGGCCGCGGCGATGGCAGCCGCGGTAAGGGGCGGATACCTGGCCCGCCGGGCGGGTCGTATCCCGAAACGGTTCTGGGCGGAACCCTCCAGCCCGGTGCTCTGATGATGATCGAATTAGTCTCTTTGACAAAGACATACGGATCGAATCGGGCCGTCGACGGTTTGACCTGCCTATCGGCAACTCACCAATCCGTTGCGTACGGTGGGCGCGCTCCTCGACGCCCGGCAGGTCCACCCGAACCGGTCGGTTCGTAGTCACCTACGTTGGATAGCGGCGACCAACCGCATCCCGGCTGTTCGGGTCGACGAGGTCCTGGAAATGGTGGGTCTGGCCACGGCCGCGGACTCCAAGGCAGGCACCCTGTCGCTGGGCATGAGCCAGCGCCTCGGTATTGCGGCCGCGCTGATCGGGGATCCGCCGGTGCTTTTGTTCGACGAACCGGTCAATGGTCTGGACCCCGAGGGCATTCACTGGATGCGGAAGCTGATGCGCACGCTGGCCAGTCAGGGGCGCACCGTGTTGGTGTCCAGTCACCTGCTCTCGGAGATGGCGAACACCGCAGAGCGCCTGGTCGTCATCGGAAAGGGCGAGCTCATCGCGGCCACCACGGTGAGCGAGTTCATCGGAGGCTCCGGCGAGGCCCAACCGGACCGTGGTGCTTATCGCCAAAGCCGTAGTCGCGGCGGCATTTTCCGCCGCCTTCGCGGCGAGCATGGTCCTCTGCTCGATCGTGATGGCGCGGATGGTCGCTGACCCGCCGGGGGTCGGGACGCTGAGGCTCGTCGATCCGGATGTGTGGCGTACGACGTTCGGGGTCGCTCTCTACGCCGCGCTGGCAGCCGTACTAGGTGTTGGGGTCGCCGCGCTGGTGCGCCATACCGCCGGTGCGGTCACGGTGCTACTGCTGTGGCCGTTGGTGGTCGAACCACTGCTGGGCAACCTTCCGGGCAGGGGTGCCCAGATCGGGCCCTACCTGCCGTTCGCCAATGTCTTCAGGTTCCTCGACGTGCAGTGGTTGTTCCCGACCTATGCGGTGCCGTGGAGCGAACTGGTATCACTGGGCTACTTTGCTGGTGTTGTTTTCGCAGCGTTGATCGTGGGTGTCTTGGTGGTGAATCGCCGTGATGCTTGACGAGCCCGCCGAAGTGATTGAACCGACGAAGGGGCTCCTGCCGCTATGGACGAGATCATGGTGACCGACCCAGAGACCTTGGTGCTGAAACTGCCACACCTGGACGTAACGGCGCTGTCCTGGGGACCCTCTGATGGCCGCCTCGTTCTGTGTCTGCACGGCTTCCCCGACAGTGCGTGGGGATGGCGCAAGACGGCCTCGATCCTCGCCGAGCAGGGTATGCGGGTCGTCGCCCCCTTCTCACGTGGGTACGCCCCAACCGGTCCTGCCGCCGACGGCGACTATCACATTGGCGCGCTGATGTACGACGCGCTGGCCGTATACCGTGAACTGGGGGCGCCTCCGGATGCAGTGCTGATCGGCCACGACTGGGGCGCCTTCACCAGCAACGCCCTCGCCGCGTATCCGGACTCGCCCTTTGCCGAGCACATCTCGATGGCGGTGCCACCGGTGGGAGCGATGAACCGGACCCGCGGCCCCGTGCGCCGTCAGCTGCAGATGATGCCGCGACAAATGCGCAACAGCTGGTACATCATGTTCTTCCAGCTACCCGGGTTGCCCGAGCGGCTACTTCCGCGGGTCATCCCAAGACTGTGGCTTGACTGGGGGCCGCCCGGCTATCCGACCGGTGCCGAATTGGAGGAAGCCCTGGCGGCCCTCCCGAGCCGGGCCCATCGTCGGGCGGCGGTGGGGTATTACCGCGCGCTGGCCCGCCCGACGCGCCCGGCGCCGCGATACTCCGAGCTGAATCGATGGCGCTTCGAGCTGCCGCGGGTGCCGATCCTGCACCTGCAGGGGGCGCAGGACGGCGCGATGATGGCCGGGTACGCCGACCAGATCGCCACGGTGCTGCCACCGGGCAGTCGGGTGCTGACCATTCCGGGTGCCGGGCACTTTTTACAGATCGAACAACCGCGGGTGGCAGCCGACGCGGTGCTGGACTATCTGGGCTCGCGCTAACGTGGTGGCGTGAAACGGACATTTCGGGCTGCGCCCATGACCTCGGCAGTCGCCACAGTAGCGGCGCTGCTGGTGGCCGCGACCGGATTGAGCGGCTGCGGTCGGGTGACCTATCCGGCGCCGCTCCGGGATGGGAACCGCGCGGCTGCGGCCGAGTTCGCAGACACGCTCTTCGAGCAGGTCACGGTGGACGCCATCATGACCCACCTCGGCGAGTTCCAGGAGATCGCCGACGCTCACGGAGGCAACCGTGCGCTCGGCACCCAGGGATACGACGCAAGTCTGGATTACGTAGTAAATACGTTGCGGGACGGGGGATTCGATGTCGAAACTCCAGAATTCGCGGTCCGCATTCCCTGGGCAGATGAGCCTTCGCTAACGGTTGCCGGCGAAACAATCACCGCCTACCCGCTGGAGTACACCGTCGGAACGCAGTCGGCCGGCTCCGAGGGTACCGCCGGCCCCTTGGTGTCGGCTCCGGCGGAGGACACACCAGGTTGCACGGCCAGCGACTATGACGGTCTGCCGGTCGAAGGCGCGGTCGTGCTGGTTGATCGTGGCTCCTGTCCGTTCGGCGAGAAGCAGACTGCCGCCGCCGAGCGCGGCGCGCTGGCGCTGATTGTTGCGAACAACGAAGACGGTGACGTCAAGGGTGCCACTCTGGGGGAGACCACCGACGTGAAAATACCGGTTGTCGCTGTCACCAAAGCGGCGGGCGCGCAGTTGCGTACGCAGCAGGGCGCATCGGTGGCGATTCAGCTCAATGCCGGTGTCCGCAAGGAGAATACCCGCAATGTCATCGCCCAGACCAAGACAGGCTCGACCATCGACGTGGTTATGGTGGGCGCGCATCTCGATAGTGTGGCCGAGGGGCCCGGCATCAACGACAACGCCTCCGGGGTCGCCGCTGTGCTGGAAACCGCACTGCAGCTGGGAAGTTCACCACCGATCCGCAACGCGGTCAGGTTCGGGTTCTGGGGGGCCGAGGAGGTCGGTCTGCGCGGTTCTCGCAACTACGTCGACTCGCTGGACGTCGACAGCCTCAGGGACATCGCGTTGTACCTCAATTTCGATATGCTCGCCTCTCCGAACCCCGGCTATTTCACACTCGACGGTGACCAGTCGACTCGGCCCGGCGCGCGGGTTCCCCGAGTTCCGGAGGGGGCGGCCGGAATTGAGCGGACCTTGGTGGCCTATCTGGACCGCGAGGGGAAGCCGGCCGAGGATTCACCGTTCGACGGCAGGTCGGACTACGACCCGTTCACGAAATCCGGGATTCCTGCCGGAGGCCTGTTCGCCGGCGCGGGCCAGGAGAAATCCGCGCAGCAGGCCGAG
>Ga0114920_10000892_pt1 | contig 13422 bp, 21 predicted proteins | sample ChitaG_FD_88683 | JGI IMG/M metagenome (GOLD analysis project Ga0114920, IMG submission 88683) | Deep subsurface microbial communities from South Pacific Ocean to uncover new lineages of life (NeLLi) - Chile_00310 metaG | ecosystem: Environmental > Aquatic > Marine > Oceanic > Sediment ... | reverse complement strand
TAAGCCCTTCGGCACCTTTGCCGCACATTTAGCTTGCGTTCTCAACCATACGTGGTTGCCGTTCTCGACGAACCTGATGTGCGGGAACTCCCAGAATATCTCCGGGCACGGCGTATGGAGGTAGATGAGTTTGAAGTGCTTGCTCAGGTACTTGATGACTACGCGCTGAAAGAAGCTGTCGCCGAAGCCGTTGGCACCATCAAAGAAGACAGCGTCGCCGCCCTTCTTCAGCTTCGTATATCCGAAGTCCTCGGATATCTTCAACACGCGATGTTCTTGGGAGACGAGCTTCAACTCCTCCCAGTTGTTACGCTGGATCTCCCTGAGCATTTGCTCTTTGTTCTTCCTGGCCGGACTGCCTCTAGTTGCAATTGCCTGAACGTCTCTATCTCTTGTTGTTACGATCATCACTCTCCATCCTTCACGACAAGCCCTATACCCAGCTCCACCCACGGATCCCTCTCATGCGCACGTTGCTTGTGGAAAGAGAGGAGCGTGTAGTGCTTTTCGCGTTTACAGAGCTCTCGCCACAGCTTATGCGTCTCGACGGGTGGGAAATTGGGATCGATTTTAGTGTTGAATATGTCATGAAGCGCAATCAAGTTTGCCGTCAGCGGACCGTAAATCTCGTAGTCCTCCTTCACGCCGGCATACGAGTGGTCGCCATCGAGGAAGAGCAGGTCTATCCGACGAGAGGCAAGCCGCACTTTCACCTCTTTCACGACCGCCTCGTCACGTGAGTTGCCCAGAATATCTATCTCGCCCTTGACTTTTGGATTGCTGTCTATTCCGATGTACTCGGCATCCAGCAGTTCTTCATAAAAGCGTCTCTGGTAATTATCCTCTGTCCCGATTTCCAGTACAATAGGCCGCTTAATATCGCGGTGCAGGAAGTAACCGTGTACATACTCGAGGAACGCCTGCCACTCTGGTATAGACTGAGAGAGGCCACCTAGTTGGTTTTGCCGTAACCAGTCCGGACCATCCATATCGCTGTGGTTAATCGTGCCGGCAATATTGTTGAATTTCAATAGAAACAGTGAATCCATCTTAGTTCCCGTCCTTTATGATGAGACCGAGTCCCATCTCGATGAATTTATTCTCCTCTTTTGACACCGAGGAGTTGTATTTAATGAAAGTCAAAGCCATGTGCTCATTCTCTTTTAGCACCCACGTCCAAAACTTCGAGACCTCAGAATTCACGCGAGCCACTATATCGTGGAACGCGATTATATGCCTCGTCAGTGGTGCATATAGCTCGTACTCGCGTGCTACGCTCACATATGCATGATTCGCATCAATAAATAACAGGTCAATTTTACGTCCTGCAAGTATCTCTCTTAGCTTTTTCAGCGTCTTCGCGTCATGTGAGTCGCCTAGGATGTCGGGCTTACAATTCGGGTTGATGTCTATTCCGATATGCAATGCGCCTAAAAACTGTTCGTAAAAGCCTTTTTGTACATTATGCATAAGTCCAATCTCAACGACAATCGGCGACGTAACGTTTCTGCTCTTAAAATATGCCTCTATGAACTCAAGAAACGCTCGCCACTCTGAGATGTCCTGTGCCAACAAGCGTCGCAGAGGCACGCCAGCGTTTAGATAGTCATTGAATCTCTTTAAATCCATCTGTTCTTTTCCTTCCCGAACTCGAAGCACCGCAGCTCGCTCTGTGGATTAAGATTCACCACGCGCACCCCTCTGCTCGCTAACTCTGGGGCCACTGCTTCGAAGTCACGTCTGAATTGCTGATATACCTTCTTCTCTTGTTTCACAGGATAGCCGTCATGCCACCACTCCTGTTTACCATCTTGACTATTCATGTCGAATCCAAGAAGGTAAATAGGATTAGCACCAAGACAAACCGCTAGATTTAGCGCCGCATATCCTGAGTTTGTGCCACTTCCGAGTCCAAACTCCATAGATTCACCGAAAACATCGCCCCCGGCACACGGCAAGAGATAGATTCCTTTGGGATAATCATATTCCATTGTATAGAGGCAGGCTTTGAGGCCTTTGAATGCCTGAAATTTGGCTTTTGCCTCCGCCCCCATCTCTCCGTTCGTTATCCATTCATGATACTGGCTATCCATGAAGAACATTATCGTGCAATCATGTCGCTCATAGGCCCGATTAATGCCTATCGTCAGCTCGCCTGCAAGCCGAGAGAAATCGAACCCCCTCAGACTCGGACCACCTCCGATGAGGAAGCAGCTCTTGCCTTCCCAGCTCCCGTCGGGCAGAACATTGAAGAATATCCGCTCATCACTCACCTCCAAGCGAGGCGGTGGATGAACGCCTGTTCTCTGCAATTGCAACTCTCTCCAGTTCGCCGCCTGCATCTTTTCAACCCGCCTGTCTCTCGTTGTTATCATTTTGTTCATTTTTTTCCTTATAAAAGAAAGAGGGGGTGTCTTGCTCACCCCCTCATGTTGTCAACATCTATCACAAACGATTAAACGATTGCGCAGCGTTCGATCTGATCAGAATCGCCCACGGCTCCGCCATAGGCCATCCAACCAGCAACAGTGTCAACGTAGGCGAGGATATCGAAATCCGCAAATGTAGTCAGATCCATCCGGTATCCAGCTTTGAGCTTCTTCTTCGGGAGCACCACGATATACTGCGTCGCCGAGGCGAGCATAGTCGTGGTTATGTGCGTGAAGTTATAGTCAAGAGTTTTCGGTGAGGTCGCGATCGCGTCATACTGCGAGAGCATAGCTGTTCGGATTCTACCTCTCAATTGCAACGGAGCTAGAACGATAAAATTAGCTGCATTCGGTGAAATGCCGTAGCCTTTGTTTGCACAAGCCAACAGAATGGTTTGTGCGGCCAGGTTCATTGTCGCCACATCATGAGCCGCAGTTCTGCCTCTCGTGTTAGCGGGTAGAGCGTCGGGGCCTGCTGTCCAGGGAATTATTACTTTCGCATTCACCGCTGTCTCTAAGAGTGCATAGAATGTAGCCGCCCGTATTCGGTAGGCCTCGTTCCTGAATTCAATAGCATTGTCCTCGATAGTCCAGTAGTCCTGGTTGTCAAAAAGGCTCCGGTGCCAGTTCAGCGCTCCGCCGTAATAGTCGAAGAATACGTACTCTTTCTCGCCTGACATCTGGTAGACTTTCAGCTTCTCGCCGGTTAGAACCTTCCTGAAGGTCAAGCCACTCTGAGTGGTGACCATAGCAAAGCCGTCGCGCCGTGAGCCCGAGTAGTCTCTGATGTCGTATATCTGCTCGAATCCGTTATCGTAGAGTGGAATCTCGTGGAATTTATCGATCACTTCTTTCGGGGCGGTCGGGAAATCATTCAGCGTAGCGAATGCCTGCATTGAGGCTCTATGTTCTTTCCGTTTCTCCTGGAACTTCTTGCTTACTGCGTCAGTGCCGCTGAATCTCTTCGGAACGAAAAGATCGGGCACCGAATACGAGTATTGGAGCGCTTCCATGAGCCGTTCTCTGTGCTTCGGGTTGTCGTAATCAAACTTGTCCCATTTTGCGTATATTTGTCCTTGCATGTTATGCTCCTACGGTGGCTTTGTCGCCCTTGAGGTCGATCTCAACTGTAGCGTCGGCAATACCAGCCGGCTCGGTTGCGATTCCGATCCAGTAATATCCTTCTTGCCATGTGTTCGTCACGGGGTCACCACTGGTGCCAGACCAATAGACTCTATCTCCGGGGAGAAAAGCCGTACCAGTTCCGGTGGTTTTGTCGACAATGACCTTCTCGATATGATAAACAAGCACGCCCTCTGTCACTGGGTCTGTAAGTGCAATCGTCTTGGCCTTCTTACAGCCAGCCGAATCGTATTGGATGTCGAGAAAAAGAATCCCAGGAGTATCTTGAACTTTGTAAAGCTGGCCTTCTGTCCACGTCTCGTCAAGAATCATGTCGAATTTGAATGAACGCCAATCGCCCATAGGTGTTGATGTTCTAAAAAACTGTCCCATTTTCAACTCCGGTCGTGTTGGATTTTTTCCGCCCAGGCGTTGACCAGGCTGCCTGTCGTATGTTTTCTTTACTTAATCCGGTATATGATCAGCCTCTTCCCCCTCTTCTTCTTCGCCGGGCTCTCCACCGGCTGTCTTCTTTTCTTCCGTTTCTGTTCCTTTCTCCACTTTGTGTCCAAATATCTCTGCTGTCTTTTTGTACTCCTCCAATGTCTCATCCATGAACACATCTACCTCTTTGTCGAGTTTCTCCAAATCCTTCGGCTCGAAATTGCCCTGTTTCTCAGCAACAAACTTCATTTGCTTTTCACTGAGCTTGCGTTCTTTGGCTTTTGAGCTAAAAAGATCCGTTGCGTCCCGCTTTGCACCCTTGATTTCCAGTTCCTTGATTTTCTCGTCCTTTTTCTTATTCTCTTTTTCCTGTTCTTCATCGGAGCTATAGAATCTATCTCCGAGACGCTTCCTGTGTGTATACTCGATTGTCTTTGCGTGGCTCACTGCTTCTTGCACTATGCCTTTCACTACCGGGTCTTCTGCCAAAATCTCCCTTCCATAAAATCTGGATGGTTTGATTTTTTCCTCCTTGATGAGCTTTTCCATCTCACCAATAGTGATTGTCTCTGGCATTACGCCTCCTCTGCCAGTTTGAACTTCCGATCATCCTGGCCAGTGTATTTATAACCAAGCTGCCACTTCTTTGGCTCGCCTGTTATTTCCGTCCTTTCTGCAAACGCCTGGATCTCGCTTAACAGTGTGGCATCCGCAAAGCCGGGTTTGTCCACCGCTGAGCTACCCAGAGCGATTCCCGTTATGTCGCCTACATCCACATCGTGAACGCTGTCATCCAGGTTCATATTAATATCAGCCTCGATAGAGGCAACGTCTAGTGGCAAATCCCTATACGCCGGGTAAATGTACATAATCGCAATGGCGTTAATTTTGTCCTTAATCGTTTTCACAACTTTACCCACTAACTCGCCTATCGGATTGCGCCCTTCATTCTCGTTCGTAGGGCCGTGATTGTGGAATATTTTTGTACCGTACTGCAATTTCTCTACTATTTTATTTATCGCTGAGGAGAACCAGTGGAGAATCTTTGCTCCCATACCCACTATCTTTCCCGTAGCCTCTCCCTCGTGGCCTATCACATAAGCCCGGAAGAGCGGCGCGGGATCTCGCTGCTTTATCTCAGTATAGACATCATTTGGGATTATAGCTGTAATCTCAGAAGCTGCCATTTGCTGTAGCTTAGCTGTGAATCTCATTTTAACTCTCCTTCTCTTTAAATATATTCTCTCTAAGAGGTTCTTGTCTGCTCATCATCGCAGTGCATTTCGGGCATTCCCTAGTAAAATAACGCCTAGAGTCTTCTTGGATATCATCAAATTCTTCCCATAATTCTACATAACCACAAGGACATTTCCAGATGAATAATAAGCTCATTTCTTTTTTTCTCCGTCCATAAAAGCTTTACGGGCAACAACCATAACTGAAATGCCGGCCGCAAAGCACAGAGCCAAAAACACCCAAAACAATACGCTTCCTGTCATTTTTCCTTTTCTGGCTCTCCTCGTATATCAGTCACAATTTTGTCTGCCACTTTCTCAATCTGCTCTACTATTTTCTTGCCCGATCCTTTTTTCTTCGCCTCTCTAGCCTTCGCCATCCGCTCTTGTGCGGCTATCTTCGCTTGATGCTCCTCAATGTTGTGCGTTGTGATCGTGGGACCTGATGGGCCTACTAGCGGCTCGTCCTGCCCTAAGTGCTTGACATTTATGTCTTTGGTCGTCTTCTGTTTGAGCTTCTTTCGGCTGTCATCCTCTGAAGCATCGATATCTCTAGTTGTTATCATTTTTCCCATTTCACCTCTCCTTTATTTTTTCTTCAATCCCAGTGGACAGAAGGCTAATTGGCAATGTTTTTGTATGCGGACAATTTAGGCAAACAATTTCAAATTCATAAGTATTCTCAATCTTAAAAGCCTCCATTTCCTCGCCACATTTACTGCAAATAAATGTAATCTTAAACACGCTTTGCTCTTTCTGACTCATTTACTTCTTCCCCGTCGCCGGCTCAAACCGCCCACCATGTGCTCTGCAATGCGCCCCTGCCTCTGAGGCAGACCAAACATCTGCCTCATAGAGATAGCTGCGCTCTGCTGAACCTTTCGTCCTCCCCGGCTTCCGTCCTATGCGCACCGTGTAGCTCTTGCCATTATGTGTCCGCTTCTGTGAGCCCAACACCTTTAATGTCGGATCGATAGAGCAGGCATGGTTGTTTGGATATGGAATTTAAGCCTCCTCCTCTTCCTCGCCGAATAGCTTCTTCTGAGTCGCTTTCTCTCGCTCAGCCTCAAGTTCCTTTTTCGCATTCTCTAGCTCACTCTCCTCTCGATCCTCTCGCCTCTGTTGCTCTGCCTCTAAATCAAGTCCAGGTACCTTCTCTTGAAAGAACTCATCCGATATCTTCCCTGCAATGCAAGCAGGCAACAGCACCTTCTCAAGATGCTCCCACTGCTCTTTCGTAACCACTGGAATCTCTATGCCGATCTTCGAAGGGTCGAGCTTCTTCAGATTGCTCATCTGCGGATTCACTTTATTGTTAAACATGATCATGGCCTTGTGGATTATCTCCTCATAGGCGCCTTTCCATGTCTCGCGCTCTTTCGTTGTGGCCGCCACCAGCATGTCGCGCAGATCATCGGATGTTGATCTGTTCTTCAGCAGATCGGCCAAACCTAGGTACTGCACTGAAACGCCGGTACAGCCAGCAATCATCTTCGACAGTGTTATAATCTCATTCTCCAGCGACTCAACGCCCTTTATATCGAACTGAGCGTAATAGAGCTTAGCCATGCCAACAAATATCTTCTTGATCTTCCAGTTCTTATCCTCAATGGCCTCTCGAGCCGATTTCACATGCTCTTTCGTTTCACATTCAATACCCATGATCGGGGCGGCGAATATTCGGTTGATCTCCCGCCAGTCCCTCAGCGCCTTGCTCAAATCATCGATTTGCGTCAAGCACTTCATCACCTTCGGCGCCGGCGTGTTCGGCAATGCTATCCGCCCTCCGAATTTCTTGTAGACAAACTCGGGAGCCTCGAGCACCTCGTCTTTGTCTTTGTTCTTTGGCTTCCACGTGCATGTCTCGTACTGCATATAATCCTGCGGGGCTGTCTTGATTACATATCTCTTCTCTGTCCAGCTTATGAAGCGCACAGAGATCATCGGCTCTTTCTCTTCTGTTTCGTCCTCTGCCTTTGCCTCGCCTTTCTCTTCAATAGCGATCTTCAGCACCAGCTTCCCCTCTATCTCCGCCTCTTTAGCGAACTCCTGCGGCACCTCTTTATCCAAGTCGTTGTATTCGAAGAACCTTGTGGCCCAATCATACTCGAGTTGTGCGTTCGTATCTTTCTTTACAATCTTCGGTCCCTCGTTGATTATAAAAGCCGCACGCAGGTCTATTATGTTTCCGGTCTGCAGCACCCCCCAGTCGGCTGTCCCATTGTACTTCTCGTTAATAGCAACCACCGCATCGCTGTACGTCGTATAATCATTGCCCTTGTATCGTGAAGCCTTCTCTTGGAGCGAGAGGATGTCGTCTTTTAAGAGATGTTGAAGTTGTCGGACACTGCCCTCGAGTTTAGTCACTCGCCCCTTCTGACTGGCCACCTTACGCCTCATCATCTGCACGTTGGTTAGGTTCATAAATGTTTTAGGAACACGAACTCTCATCTCCAATCCTCCCCGACGAAGCCAAAGAAGGCATCGCCCTGGCTCTTGCAATGTGTATATATCCCATACCGGGCCGCCGAGATGGCGTGGTTGCTGAACTCAATCGGTGCGCTCAGATAATTTCCGTCCTTGTCCTTCTTCCTCACATACGATTGCACTTCCCGGGACAGGTTCTCGCTCCCATCAATTATATGGATCGTCTGCTCGCAGAGAAAATCTATCCCCGCCCTCACTGAGTCAGGCCCCTTCTCGCAAGGCCTCGCGTTTATCCCCATGTCGTAAAGCTCTTGAATCGACTTAGGCTCGGCACAGTCCCAATAGCTCTCTTCCTCCACTATCCCGAAAGCCTTCATCCTGTTCCCGAGCTCAATATTCGTCAATCCTGTCTCGTAGATAACCTCTTCGAGCCAGAACTCATTAGCCTTTCTGTATATCCTCACAAGCGCGGCAGGGTCCACGCTGTAGCCGAAGTCACCGCCGTAGAATATCTCGTCATAGAACACGCCCTCCAGCTTGGCCACAATGTCCCAATTGAAGATAATACCCTCCAACTCTCCCCACTCACCGAGGAAATAGATGTCGTAGAAGTTCCTGTTGATCTCCTTATACCGCTTGAGCTTCTCAATCTCCTCCGGCCTGGCCCAAGGATTGTCGTAAACCGTGTAATGAAGCTTGTGAGTCCCGTTGTTACCGTTCTCGAAGAACCGCTTGTAGACCCAGCTTGTCTTGCCGACCGGGTTGAAATCGAAAATGAACTGGCTGAATTTGCTCTCGCCCCCTCGTATCACCATGCTGAGCATATCGAAGTCCATCTCCTTCATCTCCGTGATTTCGTTTATCCAGACAAAATCAACATCAGTTATAGACTTGGCTTTCTCGTAGTCGTCGCTGTTCTCGATTCCCAGGAACAGAACCTTCAGTCCTAGACACTGCGCCACGTAGTCGCTTCTGTTCACCTCGAAAGGGAGTCCAAACGCTTCTGCTCGCCTCTCAAATATCTCAATGGCGGTCGATTTCAGCCTCGGCAACGTCTTGCGCGCCACGATGGCTTTGAGTCTCTTGTCGGACTGCAAGATAGCTTGAAGGAGCAGTTTATCGACTATAGAATAGGTCTTGCCGGCGTTCTTCCCACCTCTAACGCAGAGCTCTGGAGCTGTGGACTGAAATAGCTCCGTATGCTTGTGGTTCAATAGTTTATTTAGGTTCATCTTTCTCTTTCTCCGGCATATACTTCTCCGACAGCTCCCATTTGAGGTTCAGATCGGCTACGAACCTCTCAATGAACATCCCCAAATGACGACCTATCATCTCTAACGTCTTGGTCTTGCTGTGCAGCTTGAACTCGATCTTGCCCTCTTTCACATTCACTTTTATTGCCTCGATCGCTCGGGCCTCATCATCTGTTATCTGACCGATATCCTTGAAGACAATGAATCCGTCGGTAGAGGCTTTTATGTAATTCTTTATGTTAGAGAAACTCAGACATGCAATCTCTTCGAGTACCATGTCCTGTGTTATCTTTGTCCTCTCTGATCTGTCTTTCAACAATTCCGCGATTCTCTTTTGAATCTTAACATTACTTAACAGCCTGCTACCTTGCTGGGCCGCGGTCTTTTTGCTGTACTTAGCCCGCTCTGCTGCTTTCGTTCGATTGAAGTCAACGATGTATTCTTGACAGAAGCATTCATGCTGATTGCTTTCCAGTTTCATTTCCCTCTCGCTATTTTTAGTAACTCTTCTTGTTGCTTGCTTATTGCGTTATCAAAGCGCTCGACTGTCGTCACACACTGCTGTTTTTGTGCATCCACAGCAACTTGTATCTCAGCTACCTTGATTTTTGTTTCCCCCACTTTCTCATCGATGCCCTCAACTTTAGCTTTTATCTCCCCTAGGTCTTTGCCGTTCGTTCGCCATGTACGATGCTTTCGCCACTCCCGGTACCAATAGCCGAGAATATTGAGGAAGAGAAAGGTTAGGCCGCCTATGCCTGCCGTTCCTGGATCAATTGCCACAGCAAGCGCCTCCGGTGGTGGTGGTTGAGCGTGGCGTAGCCGTACTCGCATAAGGCAGACCGCACCACGCTCGGGTTGAAGATAATGTTAAAGGGGAAATGACGGCACAATAAAGGAGGATCTCAAACAAACTGCGCCGCTTGTCCATACATAACTAAGATAAGCGAGGGTTTATTATTTTGTCAAGTTTATTTTAAAATTTGTTTATGTGCGATACAGCCAAAGTTTTCGTTTACCTGGAAGCTTGCCCCATATCCTTCGCAATCATGGTATTTAAAAAGCGCCGTATCGAGAGGCTTATCCATGGGCCATCTTGAGCTATCATGAAAGACCCCTTCGTTATTACAATCGCCCCAGCCATTGATGGGATTTTTGTCGAAAAATTCGCATGTTTTACATTTTTTCATTTATTTCTTTTTATTTACTACCGTTGCCGTTGAAGTCACGACAGATAAATGTCGAGATCGGGCCGTCCAGCACCTTGCACTCCTTGGTGCATTCATCGCAGAGTGGCTGAATGCCTCGCTCTAGCATTGCGCGCTGCACCCAGCTCCCAGGCCAGTATTGCCCCTTGATCGCGTTCCGACTCCTCATTCACCGCGCTCCTTTTTCTTCGTTCTCCTATATGTGGTGTGCGCCTGGCTCTCGTGTATGCCGAGCCGTTCGCCGATCACGCCAAAAGTGAGATTGTATTTATCGCGCAATTCGATAATCCTGAGCGCGAGTTTGCACTTCTCTTCTTTCGGCATATAGTGCGAGTACATCATTTCTCCACCTCAAAACCTAGCTCTTCGAACATTGCTTCTAAGGCTTCCCAAAATGTTGGATACCCATGTCCTCCGTGTCCTCCACCAAGTTTTTCTAACCACTTCTCCAAAAATTCCTTCGTGATTCGTGGCTTCTTTATAGAAATTCCAGCATTATAACCAAAGCCCATATTTTTTGATTTGAAAAATGTATCATCTTTACCTGCCTGATCGCCAATGGGTGTTATGCTCTTCTCTTTTATCTTTGGCTTCTGAATCTCTGAGATAAATTGAGAGATAATTTTATCAAGATCTCTCCGATAATTCGGATAACTCAGTGGATATTTTTTTTGATTGGCTAAAAGATCGCTCTTTAATCCCTCAATTTTAGCATGAGTCTCCTTGGTTTCTCTTATGATCTGTAGCCTCCCATCTTTTAATCCCCTTTCATATTCTTGTGCTTTTATCTCAAAAAGCTCATCATCAGCTTGTAGTTTCTGAATCTCTTGGACAATGGAGCGGATGAAGGTTCTAAGTATAAGCATTCTTGAACAATCATAATTTGGAAAGCTGATTGCTGACAATAATTCCCTTGCCTTCTTCTCAATAAACTCTTCATCCACCTGCGTTTCCTGCGAGATTAGCTGTTTTAGTTGCTTGACAGCTTGCTTTATTTCTTCTTCCATTGGTTCTGAATAATTACTTGGTTCATGCTCAAAGAGATCTGCACAAGCCCTAATCAACATAGTATCTAATCTCTCTAAGAGTTTCTCTTTATTTAATTCCTTCATTCCCTCCCTCCCTTAATCATCAAATTGAAATCTTTCTTGGTGTCCACATCTTGGGCAATAAAACCATCCTCCCGCTGAACACTGCTCATTTTTCCAAGTTATAATTGCGAGATACTTATGCCCAAACAGGTAGCAAATTAATTTTTTCATCACGTTACCCCTGATGGCTGGATAGGCTTGCAGGGCTTGTGGCATTTGATAAGATGCCTCTCGAAGTTATACCACGCATTTAATCTCATTAATTGTCGAGTTCCATACATATGTTGGAATCGTTTTGTTTCGTATACCCTTGGAAAACATCGTTGACATGAGAAACATAAATAATAACTCCTCCCACCTCTTTCTATAATTTTATAATGCTTCCATTCTTTGTGTTGCTCATCGCTCACATAATCAGGCTTCATTTTTCCTCCTTTCTCATCTAAAGCAGGCTTATGGCAAGGACACAAAAAATTGTCCATAGCACAATAAACACAATAAACCATAAATGTCTTTTCATTGGCTCTCCTCCTCGTTTGTATACCCTTCCTCGTTAAAAATAGGAACATTGCCTTTTTGTTTCGTTTTACATTCACAATTAACTGCTTTTACTTTGTCTTCGTCTATATTAATTTCTTCCATTTTGTGTCCTTCTGAGAGATATTGAATTATTTCTTTTTTAAAATCTTTAATAATTTGTTTATCTCTACGGCAAATAAAAAGCCATCCTCCACAATCTTTACAATAAAATATAATCGCTTTTCTACTCATTTATTCCTCCTTTGGCACATCGCCATCGTATATGAAGTCCTCACTATTCCCCCCTCCAAGGTCTATCCCGAACTCAAACTCTTTACGAGGGTCTATCTCATCCACAAACATAAACCTGACCGAATCGCACAGCTTCTTCCAGGTCTCCCAGTTTGATATGTGGTGCGTGGTCATTCCGGGAACTCCTGTATAAGATTTTCTCCCCAAATATCCTTGAGGTTGTTTTTGAGGAAAACTTTTGTCCCTTGATTAGTACAATCTTTTACAATGTCGTTTATCCAAGCAATGTCGGGGTCGTGTTTATGGCCATATCCCGTCAACTTTCCTATGATTATCCAATCGGGGCCTGATGGATAGCAATCTAGCCGCTCTAACAGAGGCTCGAATGAAACGAACTTTAGGTTCGCTCGTTGATGAAAATACAAATTAGTCCATCTTTTCATTTCGGATGGCCTTGTTATGCTCACCCCTAGCCACACATTATCAGGCATCTCTCTATCTATGTTCTGAGGGAATTTGGTCAAGATTTGGAAGGTGTGTTGAGGATAATACGGAATGTTTGCGAATATTAAATCTCTCCATGTTTTTGATATCCAATCCCCAAACAGATCATGTGTGGAGCAAAGGAATATTTTTTGGGGCTTCTTCGGAAGGTGGTCAAAAACGGTTAAATCAAGCCTGATTTCAGGGGTTAAAAACTTTCTTTTATAAAGAGGCTTGGTCCAGCAGTACCAACATTCGCTTTTACAGAGACCTTTTATTGGATTGATTGAGAAATCTGCCCATCCAACACTTTTTTTAAAACTCATAATAACTCCTTTTAACAGGATAAAAATATTTGAAAAATCTCTCTTTTTCTTTTTTGTCTCCTCTTAATCTAATGCCATTACCCTTTTTTGATGGATAATTTTCTTTATAAAAATCAAAATTAAATTCTTTTAAAAAAGAGATTAATTTGTTTTTTAAAATTTCATCATAATTATAGATTCTTAAATTAGCCTTATGGTGATTTCCTTCTGCATCATAAACTCCGGCAATAAAACCTCTTCGATATTCCCTTGAGGGATTGCCAAAATCTCCCTCATTTATACAAGTTTGAATTTTTGCAACTTCAAATTGCTTTCGAGTCTCTAATTTATACATTCCTTTTGTGCTAAATTTTTTAACATCTAAACCTATGCAAATAACTTTTAAATATTTTTGTAATCGAGCCAAAATCTCCACGTCCTTTAATGCAACCCTCCAATAATATTGATGTTCGTTATAATTAATTCCATATTTTTTTATTCTAATTGTTCCATCTCCAATGGTAAGTCCCGAAATGTAACCAATTTTATAATCTGTCCATTCAATCTTAGTCTTTTGCATCTATCCTCCCCTCCTTGAGCTCCCACCACCAATCGGGTAGCTCCTGCTTGGCTTGCCTGTTCCATTCCAGGCTG
>Ga0114920_10000891_pt1 | contig 13426 bp, 14 predicted proteins | sample ChitaG_FD_88683 | JGI IMG/M metagenome (GOLD analysis project Ga0114920, IMG submission 88683) | Deep subsurface microbial communities from South Pacific Ocean to uncover new lineages of life (NeLLi) - Chile_00310 metaG | ecosystem: Environmental > Aquatic > Marine > Oceanic > Sediment ... | reverse complement strand
TTTAGCCCTGATGAGGTATTCTGTTTCAAGTACCAACGCACTGTAGGTCTGGATAATGTGGTGCGGTTCGGAGAGCACAGGATCCAGATAATACCCACCAATGCCAGGCTAAGCTATGCTAAGGCTAAAGTAGAGGTGCAGGAGAGAATGGATGGTAGCCTGGCCGGTATACTACAAGGGGCAATGCCTCGCTACCAGGCCAGCACCACCAGAGGCTCCATGGAAACCCGGGCCAGCCCACCCCTGGCGCAGACGCTTTAAAATGTATGTCGATAGATAGGGGTGACAAATTCGCTTGACAGCAACATTCGTTTTCTTGACTGTGTCTAATAAATAGGATAGGCTATTAGCCCAAAACTAGAAGGGATTATACGAAGTTGCGTTGCTGCGGCATCAGAGGGGCTATAACAGTTCCAGCAAATAATAAAGGAAGTATCATAGCTGCAACTAAAGAGTTGCTTAAGGAAATGATGCGAGCTAACGAAGTTGAAACAGGGGAAATAGCGGCTATATTTTTTACCACTACATCGGACCTAAATGCTGAGTTTCCAGCAGCAGCAACGCGAGAGTTAAAATGGCCGCAGCATATTGCTTTACTTTGTGGGCACGAAATGACTGTCCCCCATAGTCTGCCTAACTGCTTGAGGATCTTAATGCTAGTAAATACGGAAAAAACAGCCGAGGAGATCGTTCACGTCTATTTAGGAGCAGCCAAAAAACTAAAAGAGGATAAACCAGTAACATCGGGAGATAAGGCATGATTGTAGTTATGAAAGCCGGTTGTAGCCAAGATGATATCGGAGCAGTTGTTAACCGAATCAAAAAATTAGGCCTGAAGGAGCATATATCACAAGGCGTCGAGCGTACAATTATAGGTGTATTGGGCCAAAACCTTCTTGACTTTCAGGATACGCTACAGTTACTCCCCGGGGTGGAGGAGATTATCCCCGTTAGTAAACCTTATAAACTTGCTAGCCGTGAGTTTCATCCCCGAAATACCGTAGTTAGGGTAAATGGAGTCGCCATTGGCGGTGATGAGATAGTTATTATGGCTGGGCCTTGTGCTATAGAAAGTGAGAAGCAACTTCTAGATACAGCGCGGCAGGTTAAAGCAGATGGCGCTAATATATTGCGCGGTGGTGCTTTCAAGCCAAGCACCTCGCCATACCACTTTCGCGGATTAGGTAAAAAGGGACTCGAAATGCTAGCAAAAACTCGAGAGGCAACAGGAATGCCCGTCATCACCGAGGTAATGACGCCAAATGACGTTGAATTAGTAGCTAATTATGTCGACATTCTCCAAATTGGGGCAAGAAACATGCAGAATTTTATTCTGCTGGATGAAGTGGGGAAAACAAGGAAGCCGGTTATGCTCAAGAGAGGCTTGTCATCCACAATTCAAGAGTGGCTGTTAGCCGCTGAATATATTCTGGCTCAAGGTAACGAACAACTTATCCTTTGCGAACGTGGCATTAGAACTTTTGAAACTTCCACCCGCAATACTATGGATATCAGTGCTATTCCCATCATTAAAAAAGTGAGCCACCTGCCTATAATTGCTGACCCCAGCCACGCCACAGGCAAGTGGTATTTGGTAGCTCCACTGGCACTAGCAGCAATAGCCGCTGGGGCGGATGGATTGATGATAGAAGTCCATCCCAATCCTGCCCTGGCGCTTAAAGACGGTGCCCAATCGCTTACCTTTGAAAGTTTCCGGCAATTTGTGTCTCAAGCCATACCTATAGCCCAAGCTACAGGTAGAAAGCTAGCCACTTCTGGCACGAAAGTGAAATCCTGAGTTCCAATGGGGATTGAACAGGAACTAATTAACATAGCTTCCCAGAGAGAAACATTCCTTACTGTTGGTATCTTCGACGGTGTTCATGCAGGGCATCGTTACTTGATTAAAAGATTGAATCAGCAAGCGCAGGAAAGGGGCTTACTTAGCTGTGCAGTCACATTTAGTTCCCACCCACAATCGGTACTACAGCCGCACACTCGACTACCCTGGCTAAGCAGCTTGCAAGATCGAATTAAATCTCTTCGAGAATTAGGCACAGCTTTAGTCGTTGTATTATCTTTCACCCCGGAAGTGGCTCAATTTAATGCCCGAGAGTTTGTTACCTTGCTCAAGAAATATCTCAAGATGAATGGCCTTATGATTGGCTCCGACTTCGCCTTAGGGAAAGAACGTGAGGGTGATGCCAATCTGCTTGGTTCACTGGGGCAAGAAATGGCATTTAGTATAGAGATCATCCCTCCCTTCACAGTCAATGGCGAAGTAGTGAGTAGCTCTCTCATTCGCCAAACACTGGCTCAAGGCGATATGATGAAGGTAAAAAGGTTAATGGGACGTTACTTTACTCTTAGCGCCAAAGTTATCTCCACGGATAAACGCGGCCAAGCTTTAGGATTTCCTACCGCTAACTTAAATATAAAACCAGAACAAGCATTGCCTAATAATGGTGTTTATGGCACTATTACTCGTGTGAATAATAAGCAATTTGCCGCAGCTACAAATATCGGTGCCCGCCCCACCTTTGGAGACGCTGAAAAAATTGTGGAAACTCACCTCCTCGATTACGAAGGTAATTTATACGGTAAGGAGCTCGAGGTTAAATTCATTCGTAGACTGAGAGACGAGAAACGCTTTGCTTCACCTGAAGAACTGAAGATTCAGATTGAAGAAGACGTTGAAAAGGTAAGGGTATTGGCAGCTAGAGAATTAGAATGATTGATCTTAGATTTGGTACCCTGCTGAAACGAGGCGTAGAAGAAATCATTGTTGAACAGGAGCTAACAAAGCTACTGGAGTCAGGAAGATGCCTCAGGTTGAAGCAAGGTTTTGACCCCAGTAGCTCTGATATCCACTTAGGGCATGTAACTGGTTTGAGAAAATTGCGCCAATTTCAAGACCTAGGGCATAAGGTCATTCTCGTAATTGGCGACTGGACAGCACGAATTGGAGACCCAAGTGGTCAATCAGCTACTCGTTCTATGCTCTCTCCTCAAGAAGTGGAAGCTAATGCCGAAACTTACATGAGGCAGTTCTTCAAGGTGGTAGACAAGGATAAGACAGAGGTCAGATGGCAAAGTGAATGGTACGGTAGATTCACTTTGGACGATGTCATTAGACTTACTAGTAAGTTTACCATAGCACAGCTTCTGGCGAGAGAAGATTTCAATAAAAGATATAGCTCTGGTAATCCTGTCTCTCTAACTGAATTGCTCTATCCCTTGCTTCAGGGCTATGATTCGGTGGTTATTAAAGCCGATGTCGAGTTTGGCGGCACTGACCAGAAATTTAATTGTCTTCTGGGGAGAGAATTACAGCAATCCATGGGACAGCCTTCTCAACAGATTTTTCTCGTTCCTCTCCTCATTGGCACTGATGGTAGCCAGAAGATGAGCAAGAGCTTGGATAACCATATAGGCATTGACGAAACTCCTCAAGAAATGTACGGCAAAGTAATGTCTATTCCCGACTGTCTTATTATTGATTATTTTGAGTTAATAACTGACGCCCCAGATGAAGAAATCGCTGCGTTTAAGGAGCAGATGAACACTGGTTCAGTTAACCCTATGAACCTTAAGAAGAGGTTGGCTCATGAAATTGTGAAACAATTTCATGATAATCAGGCAGCGATTGAGGCAGAGGAGCATTTTACCAAAATTTTTCAGAAAGGAGAGATACCAAACAATATTCCTGAATATACCTTCACAGCCAAATATGCTCAAGGTGGACTGTACGAGGTTGATATTGCTCCAACCTTGCTTCAAAAAGAGCTGGTTAAAAGCAATAATGAATTGAAACGCTTACTGGCCCAAGGGGCAATTGAGCTAAACGGCAGGAAACTGAGCACAAGTATAGTTGACGCTCAGGATGGTGGCACCCTCAGGATAGGAAAACGCTGCTTTATCAGGATGGCCATCAACCAAGCCCTGTAAGGAGGTTAAACATGCAACTACGCATACCAGGGCCAACACCTTGCCCACCACAGGCTCTTCAAGCTATGAAAAAACAGATGATAAACCATCGGGGCAAGGAATTTGGTGAGATTCTTAACTCGGTAACAACGAAACTAAAACAAGTATTTCAAACCACAGGAGACGTTTTCCTTCTTACGTCTTCGGGCACCGGCGGTTTGGAAGCAGCTATTGTTAATATCTTGTCGCCAGGCGACAGGGTTTTAGCAATATCTTGTGGCGCTTTCGGTGACCGCTTTGGCGATATTGCTGAACAATACGGCGCCAAAGTGAAACGCCTTAACTTTGAGTGGGGAAAACCAGTTGACCCTGAAGCAGTAAGCCAAGTTTTAAGGGCAAATGATGACATTAAGGCGGTGCTAGTGACTCATAATGAGACATCCACAGGGGTAACTAACGACCTTGGCAAAATAAGCTCTGTAGTTAAACAGTTTGATAAGCTTTTCCTAGTAGACGCTATAAGCAGCCTTGGTTGCATTGACTTGCCTACGGATAACTGGCATTGTGATATAGTTGTCACTGGTTCCCAAAAAGGCTGGATGGTTCCCCCGGGATTAGCTATGGTTAGCCTAAGTGAAAAAGCTTGGCAAGCTCACAACCAGGCAAGAATGCCACGATATTACTGGGATTTCACTAAGGCCAGAGATTACCTACAAAAAGGGCAAACCCCCTGGACGCCAGCCATCTCTATCTGCTACGCTCTAAACTCCACTCTGGATCTCATGCTAAGCGAAGGATTGACTAATGTATTTGCTCGGCATTCTAGAATAGCTCAAATGACCAGAAATGGAATAAGATCCCTGGGATTATCTCTTCTTTCTGAGGATAGCTATGCTTCCAATACTGTGACAGCAGTTTCTGCTGTCGGCAGGAAGGGGGGCAAAAACGATTCCACAGACTATCCTGCGGCAGAGTCGCAAATCGATGTGGCTAAATTAACCCAAGTTCTCAGAGACGAACATGATGTGGTTATTGCCGCAGGACAAGGAAGACTGGCGGGTAAGATCTTCCGGATTGGCCACCTTGGTTTGGTTAAGGAGAGCGACATCAAGACAGTATTAGAGGCTTTAGCCAAAGCTTTGCCAAAAGCAAGGTCATGATTTAGAAACCAAAGATGCAAATTCTAGTTACTGACCCAATCGCTGAAGAAGGACTGGATGTCCTTCGCAAGCATGCTCAAGTGGATGTCAAGCTCAAATTGGCTCCTGAAGAGCTTCAAGCTACGATCGGTAATTATGATGCCCTAATTGTGCGCAGCGGAACTCGAGTAACTGCTGAAACCATTGAATCTGCAAGGAAACTCAAAGTGATCGGCAGAGCAGGAGTCGGCATAGATAATATTGACGTTGATGCTGCTACTAGAAAGGGCATAACAGTAGTCAACACTCCTGCAAGTAACACTATTTCTACTGCTGAACACACTATTGCTTTGATGCTTGCCTTAGTACGTAACATACCTAAAGCAAATAGCCAGCTTAAATCAGCTGTATGGCAAAGGGGAAAATTAATTGGAACGGAACTTAGAAACAAAACATTGGGGATTATCGGTTTAGGCAATGTAGGCTCAGAAGTGGCCAAGCGAGCTCGAGCGTTTGAAATGCACATCATCGCTCATGACCCGTTTGTATCTACGAATTATGCCAACACTCTCAAAGTGAGCTTGGTCTCCCTAGCCCAATTGTTTGAAGAAGCCGATTTCATCAGCCTCCACGTGCCATTGACAGAGAGTACTGAGGGATTAATTGGCGTTAAGGAGCTAACAAAAATGAAACCAACGGCCCGAATCATTAACACAGCTCGAGGTGGGTTAGTCGATGAAGGAGCACTTGCCAAAGCAGTTGAAGACGGGAAAATAGCTGGTGCTGCTTTCGATGTCTTCTGCACTGAACCACTAACTGCCAGCCCCCTATTCGAGGATGATAGAATAATTGTTACTCCTCATCTTGCTGCTTCTACAATCGAAGCTCAGGCTAACATTGCCAAAGATATCGCTGAGCAAATTTTAGCAGTACTTCAAGGACAATTCTGCAAGTACGCCATTAATGCTCCTTACATCCCTTCTGAACTAGTACCATTCATAAAAGCAGCTTCGACTATTGGCAGCCTTGCCAGTCAACTGATGGAAGGGCAAATAAGCAAGATATATATTAAGTATTGTGGTGAAGTCGGTAATTATGATTGTAACTCAGTAAAATCAGCGGTTCTCAGTGGCCTGTTACAACAAACACGCAAAGAGAGCATTAACCTAGTTAATGCCAGTTTCATCGCCGCTCAGCATGGCCTAAAAATCAGCGAAGAAAAAGAGCCAATTTGCCAAAATTACCCTAACTTGCTTAGCCTAAGAATTGACACTGAGGCGGGAACTACTGTTATATCGGGCACAGTTAGAGATAATGAGACTCATATTGTTCAGGTTAATGACTTCTGGACGGACATTGTGCCCACCGGCGCCTATTTCCTTTTATGCGATCATCTTGATCGCCCTGGCCTAGTAGGTGCTATCGGTGCCATAACTGGTAAAAGCAATATTAACATCAGTTTTATGTACCTGAGCCGACTTCAACCTCGAGGGCATGCACTCATGATTTTAGCTCTGGATGAACCACTAGACGAGCAGCAAATACAGGAAATATTGGCTCTCCCTGACATCCACACAGTTAAGGCAGTAAAGCTTTGATCAAGCGAGTGGGTTTATAATCAGACCAGTTGGAAGCTTAGGATGAAAGTAAGTCGATTTGCGCGGCATCCTATCTTTGGCATCAGCAACAGTCTTGATTATTTCTGGTGGTGGTGAGCTTAAGAGGAAAGCTAGCTGGTATTTTTTTTCCTTTATTCCTTGCCAAGCCGCCTCTACATCAACAGCATAAGCGATGTCCTCACTATCTTGGGCAACACCTAGCATTCTATCCAAAATAAGGTGATTGAGAAGGCTAACACCAAAATTTTTGTAAGACAGAGAATGGTTCTTCCGCATTAGATCCTCAAAAGAAACACCATGGCATTCCTTCAGCAGTATCAGAGACTGTGGAACTAGTCCTAAAACTCCTAAAAGCGCCCCGCCAATCATTTTGTATTTCAAACTGCTAACTAAATTCTCAGTTAATGGGACAGATTCTAAAGTGAAAGCTTGCTCAAGCTGGCCTTCCAGCCTAGCCAAAGCAGAAGATGCTATGCCTCGCACTAATCTATGAACGGGAAAGATAACTAGCCCCGGGTCGGAAAAATCAACAAGGGTCATCATTACATAATTGAAGGCTTCCTTACCAGTCAGAGATTGCCTCGCTTCGCTCGTAATAATGTGTGCCCTTTCCCGTTGGTAAGCTAGTGCTGTTTCATATCTGTGGTGCCCATCAGCCATATAAAGAGGTTGAGCAGCTAGAAACTCACTGACCTGACATGCGAATTCAGGTTCAGTCACTGCCCAAACAACATGGTTCTCTCCAGAACCAGCAAACTTCATTATGGGCTCGCCCTGTGAAGCTTCAGCCAGTATTTTGCCGATCTTACCTTCCGAGTCTTGGTATAAAGCAAAAAGCGGGCTGAAGCTAGCTTGGCAAGCTCGCATTAGCTGCAAACGGTCGTTCTTAGCTTTGGAGAATGTTTCCTCATGAGGATATATATTATTACCCCATGGCTCTAACTTAACCCGCGCTATCACCCCTCGCCTTCTCCTTTTCTCCCCTAAAAAGGTAAACCAGTGGTCATGGATATAAAAAGCTGGATAATCCTCAACCTGAAGAACTCCCTCCCCAAGCCATCGCTGAAAGGTAAGAGCTGCTTCGCTATATTTCCTGTGGATAGACTGCTTCGCTGTTACAACAGGTAAAGGGTACTCCAGGCGGATAACGTTATAATCACTCTTTTCATAATAATGCTCTTGCTGCTGAGGAGTGATAACGTCATACGGAGGGCAGGTAACCTGAGCTAAGTCTTCAATTGTTTCGCGATTATAACGTATCCCTCTAAATGGGCAAATTTCAGCCATTTGCTTGAAATCTCTTTATATCCTTAGCAATCGTTCCAGCTCTTTCCCATCAAGCTCTTTCCACATCAGCTACAGATAAGTCAATATAACCTTCTTAATCAATAATCACTTCTAAAGTAAGTCTATATCTGCACTGTCTAAGAATGGCATATAGCCTCACTCAGGACAATACCACAAGTCTCACAGGCTAAAAACAAAATAATAGCGGCAAAACAATACCGCTATTGTCAAAATCGCCCACTCTCCTGCAAAGTCAGGCAGCACTCAGCAATTCTGACACTATCTCGCTGACCTCTTTCCCATCAGCTTTACCTCTTAGCTGGGGCATGAGTTGAGCCATAACACTTCCTTTACCTTTTACCCCCACTGTCTCTATTATTCGTCGTGCCGCAGCTCTAATTTCCTCACGGCTCATCTGCTTAGGAAGGTATCCCATCAGGATAGACAATTCTGCCTTCTCTTGAACTACGAGATCACCGCGATTCCCCTGCCTAAAAGCTTCAATGCTTTCCCGATGTCGCTTCACTTCCGTACTAATAACATCAAGAATTTTATCGTCATCAAGGTGTTTCTGCTGAGCGATTTCAGTGTTTTTTATCTCAGATAGGAGCATACGTAATACAGAAACTCTTGTTTGATTCCGCTGCTTGAGTGCTTCCTTGAGGTCTTCCCTTATTTTACCCTCACAAGTCACCTTAGCCACCTAGAGCTTTTTCGCCTCTTCGCTGCCTCTTTCTTCTTGCGTTGCTCACTAGGTTTCTCATAGAACCTGCGCCGGCGAATCTCAGCTAAAATACGATCCTCCTGTACTCGCCTATTGAATCTACGCAGTAGGCTGTCAAAGCTCTCACCTGTACCAAGTTTTACATTAGCCATTATTACATCGTCTTCACAATCTTTATACGAGACGCTGTATTTTACCCATCTGATTCCATGCATGTCAAGCATACGAATTGACTCGAAGAAAAAAAGGCTTTATACTGCACAGTCTTCATGCTAAATAGGAAAGTAAAATAAAAAGGAGGTATTAGAGACATGGCGATACTGGAAGAACCGATAAAGGGAGTGCCAGTAATCAAAAACTACATCGGTGGAGAATGGGTTGAATCCAAAGGCGAGCTTGTGGATGTTGTGAACCCTGCCAAATGTGAGACTATTGCAAAAGTTCCAATTTCAACACGAGAAGAGATAGACGCCGCAGTAGAGGCAGCCCAGCAGGCTTTTCCTGATTGGAGGAGAACGACCCCACTGGCCAGGGTGAGATGCCTCTTCAGGTTGAAGGAGTTACTGGAGGAGCAGTTTGAGGAATGTAGTAGAATCCAGACGCAGGAACATGGTAAGACTATAGATGAGTCCAGAGGAGAATCGAGGCGGGGCATCGAAAATGTGGAAGTGGCTACAGGAATTCCATCGTTAATGATGGGATACAATTTGGAGGATATCGCCTCCGGCATAGATGAATATCTCATTCGACAGCCGTTAGGCGTTTTTGGCATAATAGGACCTTTTAACTTCCCCTTTATGATTCCACTATGGTCGGCACCGTATGCTGTGGCTACCGGAAATACGGTTGTCGTCAAACCTTCAAGCGAGGTTCCTCTAAGCCAGAGGAAGATTGCCGAATTGGTAGATGAAGCTGGCTTCCCTCCAGGTGTGTACAACTTGGTCAATGGAGGGAGAGCAGTTGTAAATGGCATGTTGGAGCACCCAGACATTAAAGGGATAACTTTCGTTGGATCCACTCCAACGGGGAGAGATGTTATTTATAAAAAGTGTGGTGAGACAGGTAAGAGAGTTATTGCTCAATGTGGCGCCAAGAACTACATGGTCATAATGCCAGATTGTAATGTACAAAGAACTATACCATCTCTCATGACATCATTTTTTGGAAACACAGGCCAACGATGTTTATCAGGTGCTGTTCTTTGTATTGTCGGCGATGATGCTTTCTACAACAGGTTCTTGGATGATGTTGCCGATACGACATCCAAGATAAAGGTGGGTTACGGGCTTGATGAATCAACTCAGATGGGCCCTGTGCGTGATGTAGAGAAGAAAGAAAGCATTCTAAGATATATAGAAGATGGTATAAAAGCTGGAGCGAAACTCAGGCTTGATGGCAGAAAGCCAACAAACCTTGCGAGTGGTTACCCTGATACATGCTTTCTTAACCCAACTATATTCGAGAATGTTAGACCAGATATGAGAATAGCTCAGGAAGAGATCTTTGGACCTGTGATGAGTGTTATCCGAGCGAAAAATCTAGACGAGGCGATAGATATGGCTAATTCCACCTCATTTGGCAATGGTCATGCTATCTTTACTTCGAATGGTAAGGCTGCCAGGCAATTTCAATACAACATCATCAGCGGTAATGTTGGCATAAACGTTGGAATAGTGGCGCCCATGGCATTCTTCCCATTCAGCGGAATGAAAGATTCGTTCTATGGTGTATTACATACGCAGGGCTCGGAAGCTGTTCGTTTCTTCACTGAAAGCAAGGTTGTCATCCAGAGATGGCTATAAGTAAGGAGGTAATTGCAAATGGAGCTAAATACGGCTTCTGAAGCTATAAGTTTTTCCAGAGAACTTGAGGGCGAATCGGCCAAGTTCTATGAGAACTTGGCCCAAAGATATGTGGAGGGTAAGGAAATATTTTTGTCCTTTGCCAAAGAAAACAATAAGAATATCGTACAAACCGAACGGGCCTATTTTGGAGTTATCAGCGATGCGCTTGAGGGCTGCTTTTCCTTCAAAGGCATAGATACTGACAATTATTCTATTGAAACTACGCTGTCTGAGGGCAGGAGTTATGTCGATGCCTTGAATGTGGCTGTAGCCGTGGAAGAGAAAATTGTGAAATTCTATATGGATGCAGCAGAAGTTTCGAAATCCTTGATGGCGGATGTGCCTCAAGCTTTCGAAAGAATAACTAAGAAGAGAAATGAGCGCATTCTTAAGTTGAGGTCTTTGCTTTAAGGAGGGCTAAGTATGCCTAAATTGATTAAAACTCGCCGCGTGCACTGCCCGTTGCGGCATGTCAATGCTTTTGTTAGTGAGTGGGATGACGGCCACAGCACAATTAAATGTGGCCTTTCGAAGGCTTGTGGAGATAGTTGTCCCTATTTAGAAAACCCAAATTACAAAAGTGAATATAGATCAGCGCCTGAATATAAACCTAAAGAGGAGGACTGAAAATGACTAAAGCAGAAGAAAGAGTTCAATCGTTAACGGAACATACTTATGGTACCTGGAGAGCGCAAAAGGGATGGAAGAAGCCGTTATTCATCAAGGATGCTGAAGGCGTCTACATGTATGACCAGAACGATAAGCGTTACCTCGATTTCTCATCTCAATTAATGTGTTCTAATCTCGGCCATAAAAACAAAGTAGTAATTGAAGCTATAGTCAAACAAGCTGAGAAGATGGCTTACATAGCTCCTGGATTTGCGCAGGAGGCAGCGGTAAACGCAGTTGAAGCTTTGCTTACTGTGATGCCCAAAGGCTTGGATAGGTTTTTCTTCTCCACATCTGGAACTGAGGCGAATGAAGCTGCATTGAAAATATTGAGGCAGTATATGGCGCCGAATTACAAGGTAATTTCAAGGTATCATTCATATCATGGCGGTACTGTTGCAGGTGTTACATTTACCGGAGACCCAAGGCGGTGGTATGCGGAACGGGCAAGATGTACGGTGGAAGGTGTACGTTTTGCTCCAGATGCTTACTGTTACAGATGTCCGTTTGGACTGAGTTATCCTGATTGCAATATACAATGTGCTGAGTATGTAGATTATATGATTAAGGAGGAGGGAAATGTAGCTGCGGTGCTTGTTGAGCCTGTAGTGGGTACTAACGGTAGAATAGTTCCACCACCAGAATACTTTCCTCAATTAAGGAAAATTTGTGACGAAAATGGAGTATTGCTTGTTGCAGATGAAGTAATGACTGGCTGGTATCGTACAGGGCCAGCTTGGGCTATGCAAAACTGGAATGTCATGCCTGACATATTAACCACAGCAAAAGGATGCACGGCTGCATATACCCCTGTTGGAATTACAGTAACAACGAAAAAAATCAAGGATTACTTTGAAGAAGAAACGATGTGCCATGGACATACATACTCATTCCATCCACTCGTCCTATCAGCCGTACCGCCCTCAGTGGCAGAATATAAGAGGCTCATGGCAACAGGACTTCCCCAGAGAATTAGTGGATACCTGGAAAAGAAATTATATGAATTAGAGGAACATCACGAGTGTATTGGAGATGTGAGAGGTATGGGGCACTTCTGGGCTCTTGAGATAGTGAAGAATAGAAAAACAAAAGAGCGATTTGATACAAAGGCTGATAAATTCCGCAAAGTTCTCATGCCGGATAGAATAGCTGGTGAGGCATTGAAACGTGGGTTATACACGGCTTGCTGGTACGATACTCTAACGATTGCGCCGCCATTGATTATTACAGAAGAGCAGGTAGATGAAGGTATAGGGATTCTGGATAAGGCATTGGAAATTGCGGATCGAGAGGTGGTGCATACTGATACTCCAGGGTCAAGGAGTAGCGGAGCATTCAAATAGGCTTCTTAGATAGCTAACCTAACCCAAGGCCTGGGGCTTAGGCTCTACCCTTAAGCGTGGTATTGATTATGCCTACAGCTTCTTAGTGATTGATAATCTCAGAAGGTGTGGCTAGGGTCTGCGGATCTTGGATAAGGTAGGAAGGCCTTCTCTAGCGCCTGTCTTGCTCAAGGCATAGTGGGCTATTATGTCGCCCAGTTGTGCACATTGCTCCAGGTTTTTCTTCTTGAGGAAGCCAAAGAGGAAACCAGCGGCAAAGGCATCACCAGCTCCAGTGGCTTCTGGGTGAGTCTTCCAGATCTGCTTTTGAGACTCAATTTCATATTCTTTCTCGCCGTGGCAAATATAGCTGATGAAAGTTCTCCCTGATTCTAAAGCTAATCCTCTGCCAAGGGTGACTACGACAATTTGGCAGCCCAATTTGAGGCATTCCTTTGCTCCAGTGGTAAAATCTTTGCCGGTTAGCTGCTCCATTTCCTCTCTGTTAATGAAAAGGATGTGTGTTTTGGTCAGTAATGGCGATAGGGTTTTTATTCCCTTGATGGCATAGAGCATTCCTGGAGCAAAGCTGATTTTAACTGAATTTGGCAGCTTTTCTGCTAGCTCAATCTGAATGTTGAATTGTCTATCGTCTGCAAAGGAAGAGAGGTGAACCATTTTAGCTTTATTTACATAATTTAGGTCTATGTCCTGCCAATCAAGCAGATTATTGGCTCCAGGCAAGACATAGATGGAGCGTCTGCCTAGTTTGTCGCTAAGGCATAGTGCGTAGCCTGTTTTCTCTCCTTCCTTAATGCGTATTTGGATGGTATCCACCCCTACAGTTTCAAAGGCTTAAATAGAAGCTCTGCCTTTCTCATCATCACATATACCG
>Ga0114920_10000890_pt1 | contig 13427 bp, 15 predicted proteins | sample ChitaG_FD_88683 | JGI IMG/M metagenome (GOLD analysis project Ga0114920, IMG submission 88683) | Deep subsurface microbial communities from South Pacific Ocean to uncover new lineages of life (NeLLi) - Chile_00310 metaG | ecosystem: Environmental > Aquatic > Marine > Oceanic > Sediment ... | reverse complement strand
CTCGTCAATGCGAGCCTCAACAAGTCGTGGAGTGCGGATGCCGGTACTGGTTCGAGCAAATCGGGCCGTGTGACGGCGACACCGTTGGTGTTCGGCGGGCGAGTTTTCACACTTGATGCCGCTGGTCAGGTCAGCGCTTTCTCTTCTTCCGGCGGATCGGCCATTTGGCGGGCCTCGTTGGTGCCGGACACTGAGCGCAACGCCGGGACCGGATTCATGTCGCAAATGACGTTCTCATCCAGCGCCCTGGGTGGGTTTGGCGGCGGTTTAGCAGCCGAAAACGGCCAGCTTTACGCGGTGAGCGGCTTCGGTCGGGTTGCGGCTTTCGATCCGGCAACGGGGAAGGTGCTGTGGGAAAAAAATCTCGGCACGCCCGTTCGGGCAGCGCCGACGGCGGCCGGCGGCCGCTTGTTCGTCATTAGTATGGAAGGGCGCTTCTATTGCCTCAATGGAGCTGACGGCAGCGAGATTTGGGTGGTTCGAGGACTGCCCCAAAAAGCAAGCTTGGTTATGAACGTTAGTCCTGCGGTCGACGGTGAAATCGTCGCCGTTCCGTATCCTTCCGGTGACCTTTTGGCCTTGAATGTTGCGGATGGATCGGCGCGCTGGTCGGAGAACTTGTCCCGCACCCGGGCCCTCTCACAGTTAGCTTCCTTGCGTGACACGGCAACCCCGGTGATTAAGGATGGTGTCGTATTTGCGGTCGGCCATTCCGGGCGGATGGTGGCGACCAAGGCGGATACCGGTGAAAGGTTATGGACGCGCAACGTGCCCGGCACCCAGCGCCCCTGGGTTGCCGGCGAAACTGTCTTTGTGGTCGATACTGCCGGTCAGCTGATGGCGGTTGATCGCAAAACCGGCCACATGCTTTGGAGCGTCAATCTGTCCGGCGCCAAGACCTGGTCGGGTCCGACGCTTGCCGGTGGGCAGTTGTGGCTGGTTTCCGGTAAGGGAGCGCTGGTCGGCGTGGACGCGGCGACGGGGCGGGTGGTCTCGCAACAGGACGTCGGCGGAGGCGCGTATATTGCGCCGGTGGTGGCGCAGGGCCGGATGTTTGTTATGCGAGATGATGCCACACTGGTGGTGCTGAACTGATCCCTTCGGGTGGCGGTCGTCTGCGGGCGTCTGAAATCCACCTTCCTCAGTGGGAATTGTGTGGATACCAGGAGCCGTGCGATAGACACGCATGGCTTCTTTTACCGATGTACTAGCTGATGAGATTTCGGCCCCGACGATTGCCATCGTCGGACGGCCTAACGTTGGCAAATCGACCCTGTTTAACCGCCTTACCGGGCGACCGACAGCGCTCGTTTCCGATCTGCCTGGCTTGACGCGCGACCGGCGCGAAGGTGAGGCGGAACTTGGCTCCCACAAGGTTGTACTGATTGATACGGCGGGTCTCGAAGAGGCCGCAGCCGGTTCGATCCAAGCGCGCATGCGAGAGCAAAGCGAACAGGCGATTGCGCAGGCCGGCCTCATTCTGTTTGTGATCGACGCACGGGAGGGGGTGACGCCCGCCGACGACGTCTTCGCGCGTGTTGTTCGCAGCGCCGGCCAGCCTAGTATCCTGGTCGCGAACAAGTGTGAGGGCCGGGCGGGGCAGGACGGTTTTTACGAAGCCTACGAGTTGGGCCTTGGTGCGCCGATCCCGATTTCAGCCGAGCATGGGGAGGGCATTGGCGAACTGGTCTCCGACATGATGGCGGCGCTTGGCCTGCACGAGGAGACCCGAGTGCGTGAGCGGGGCAGTCGGCGTGGGGCCGATAAGGACGCGGTTCGCAAGGAGCAAGAGGCGCGGCGCCAACGGGTTCTCGACCGGCCGGTGCGCGTTACGATCGTTGGGCGTCCGAATGCAGGCAAGTCGACATTGGTTAACGCTCTGATCGGTGAAGACCGGATGATTACGGGTCCAGAGCCTGGATTGACACGGGATTCGGTATCTACGGACGTGACCATCGAAGGGCGCGACCTGCGGCTGTTCGACACCGCCGGGTTGCGCCGTAAGGCCAAGATCCACGATAAAGCCGAAAAGCTTTCGGCAAGCGATACCATCCGCGCTATACGGTTTTCCGAAGTAGTGGTTCTACTGATCGATGCGGAGCGTGGCATCGAGCATCAGGACCTGACGATTGCCGATATGGTGGTCAAGGAGGGGCGCGCCCTGGTGATTGCTGTCAACAAGTGGGATGTCGTTACGGAAAAACAGGCGCAACTGAAGGTACTGCGGGAGGCGTTACGGGAGCGGCTGGCGCAGGTGCCAGGGGTTAAACTGTTAACGATCTCGGCACTTGCCGAAAAAGGGCTCGAGGGTCTGACGCGGGCGATTTTTGAAACCTATGAGCTGTGGAACCGCCGGGTATCGACGCCGGCACTCAACCGTTGGCTTCAGGAAGCGCTGGTTCGCCACGCACCACCGGCTGTTGCAGGACGTAGGATAAAGATCCGATATATTACGCAGCCGTCAGCTCGGCCGCCGACGTTTATCGCGTTTTGTTCGCGTGCCGAGCAGGTGCCTCAGAGCTATTTACGTTACTTGACTAACAGTCTTCGCGAGGTATTCGACTTGCCCGGTGTGCCGATTCGTCTCAACCTACGAAAGGGTGAAAACCCGTTTGCGCCGTCGAAGCGTCGCGGTAAATGAGCAATCGGGCGGCAGGTTTTGCCCGTATCTCTATTTTTAGTTGGCTATACCAGATGTACGTGTTCGAACAGCTTCCTTTGTGAGGGTTTGCCAGAATGACGGTTTTGAAATCGACCTGCGGGGGTAATGCCGGAGTGGCCTTTGGGCTGATGCTTGGGGCTTGCACTCTGTTTGGCTATACATCCGACGCCACCGCGCGCGCCGTGCCAGACTCCGTCAAGGTCGCCTGCAGCAGTGACTACAGTAGGTTCTGTCCGCGCTACAAGGTTGGTACCGGCAAGCTCAATCGCTGCATGCGCTCGAATGGCAAGCGGTTGTCCCGGGTGTGCGTTCGCGCACTGATCGACAATGGGATGGTCCCGCGCAGTCTCCTGAAAAAGGCGCGTCAGCGCCAATAAGCTTAGTTGGAATCATGGCGGTCGCGAATTCGCTGAGTTCCACGCAGCTTGCTCGTTAGAGAACAGAAGTCGTGACCGAGGTCTTCTTCTATCATCTCGAACGCCAGCCGCTTGACCGGGTTCTGCCGAGCTTGCTCGAAAAGACGTTGGAGCGTGGCTGGAAGGCGGTCGTACGGGTAGGCAACGAGCAACGCCTTGAAGCCCTCGACCTGGCGCTTTGGACCTACCGCGACGACAGTTTTCTACCGCATGGGACTAAAGCGGATGGTCACGCGGAACTGCAGCCGGTCTATTTGACAACTGGTGACGAAGTTCTCAACGCCAGTGGTGTCCTCTTCCTGGTCGATGGTGCCGACACATCGGAGTTTGAAGGCTTCGTGCGTATCGTGCACATGTTTGATGGACACGATAGCGAGGCCTTGGCTCTGGCGCGGCGTCAATGGAAGGCAGCGAAGGCTGCGGGCTGCTCGGTAACGTATTGGCAGCAAGACGGCCAGGGGCGATGGGAAAAGAAGGCGTGAGGCTGGAGATGTGCCGGGGCGCCGGTCATGTCCACGGCGACACGCGGGTTCAACAATGAACTATCGGCACGTGTATCACGCCGGCAATTTTGCCGACGTTTTGAAGCATTTTTTGCTGTCGCGCGTGATCGTGCACTTGAAGCAAAAGGCAGCACCGTTTCGTGTGATCGATACGCACGCTGGGGCGGGCCTTTACGATCTCCATTCGGAACAAGCAGCAAAGACAGGTGAATGGCACGAAGGTATCGGCCGTTTGCTGGAGGCGAAGATCCCGGCTGAGCTTGCCGGGTTATTCGCGCCATTGGTCGAGGCTTTTTTGCGCGTCAACGATGGGGCTCATCGGGGGCCGATCACGCGGTACCCAGGCAGTCCTGTTATTGCCGCCGAGCTCGTCCGGCCCGATGACGTGATTTTCGCCAACGAGCTGCACCCGGATGACCGGCGGGTGCTGGAGCGGGCGTTGTCGCCTTACCGGAACGCTCGGGTGATGGGACTTGATGGCTATGTCGCTTTGAAGTCGTTGTTGCCGCCGAAAGAGCGTCGCGGTGTTGTGCTGATCGATCCGCCGTTCGAGGAAACGGGTGAGCTTCAGCGGTTGACTCAGGGCTTGCGCGAGGGAGTAAGGCGGTTTTCAACGGGCACCTTCTTGCTGTGGTTTCCCATCAAGGATCCGAGTTTGATTGCCGCTTTCAAGCGCGAGCTAGCCGGGCTCGTACTGCCGAAACTGTTGGCTGTGGAGTTTTACGTTCGTGCTCCAGACGACGTGGAGCGTCTCAATGGTCACGGGCTAGCCGTGCTCAATCCACCCTACACGCTGGCCCCTGAACTGGTGCGCGTCCTGCCGTTCTTGAGCAGTGTACTGCGACAAGGTAATGGGGCCCGGTTCGCGGTGGATTGGTTGTCCAAGTAATGCTCAGAGACGATCGAGAATAGGGGGCAAAAGCGTAGCGCTGATGCCACGGGCCGGTGCGAAAACGGCCAAACGGAGTGGATTACCGTGAATGCCCAATATGCAACACGAATCTGATGCTGCATCGTGCCGGCCATTGTAAGGCCGCTTGGTAGGGCGTTCTCAGGAGAAGAGATCATGCAGAAACTGGTGACGACTTCTGCGAAGTTTGCACTTGTTATCGGATTTGCTCTGGGCGTTGGCTTTAGTGCCGACACTGTGGAAGCACGATCCTGCTTTAAGAAAGCGGGACAGGGTACGGCCGGCACGCTGGCGGGGGCCAAATTCCAGGTCGATGAAGTGCTGCTTCAGGCCACAGATTGGGGTGCCTGGGCGGAATGGATGGCGACCGGCAAGACCAGTGGTTACGACTTCGGCAAGCGCAAGTATCGCTGCAAGAAGGGCGGAATGGGTTACGAGTGTTATGGCACCTCGACGATCTGCAAGAAGTAGATGTTTTGGCTTTATGGGTTCGAACTCACCTGAATTGGTAACCGGGCATCTCGCGGAGATGGCTAAGTGTTTTTGAATTACCGGCGATGGCCGGAAAGTCTGGAGTTTGGTGAAATGAAATCTCTCGTCTTTGCAGTCGCACTGACCGCGGTAGCTTTCGCAACGTCGGCGGCTCAGGCTAGCTGCGTAAAAGCCGGTGGTGAATCGACCATGCTCACCGAGGATCTGGCGAAGTTCATGGCAAAGGCCGCCCTCAACAATTCTATTAAGAACAACGGCTTCAAGCCATCGGGCCAAATTTCGTTGACCTGCAAGCCTGCTCCTCTTGGCACCCACTGTGTTGCTCGTCAGAGGGCCTGCCAGTAACTAAAGAGTGCTGTCTCCTGCGGATCGTTAGTTGGGGGCTTAGGAAAAAATGCAAGGTTCTTTCCTAATCGTTAACTCCGGTCTGTCGATATTCGATGCTCGGGTCGCTGAAACCGTTCAGGTCCTGGAATAAAGCATTCACCCTACGTGATTTCGTTGCTGAAGTTTCGTCTGGTTAGGGTAACTTGGTGCAATCACCCCCCCTGAGGGGCCATTGATGGGGTCAGGAGTGAAATCATGAAGCGGTTTTTATTGGGCGTTGCTTTCGTTGTTGGGCTTACGGCAGTTGCGTTCGAAGCGAATGCCGGTGAACGTGGCTATCGCGGCGATAGCGCTTACAAGAATTCGCGCGCTTATCGCGGAGGCCCGAAGGTCAAAGGCTATACGCGCCGTCGCGGCGGTTATTCGTACACCTACGAAGAAACCATCAACACCTACAGCAATGTTGATGAATTTCGCGACCCAGGAGTCGACCAACAGTCGGATTTCGGCCCCTTCGACAGCGGTTTTTTCTTTGATACAGGGCGCGGTCTTGCCGGCGGTAACGCGCCTTACATGAACTAGCGCAACCAAAATCTGCGTTTAATTACAAAGGGCGGCCCTTAAGGGGTGGCCCTTTTTATTTCCACAGAAGAATAACAAGTGTGGTCTTCTCGCACGGGTCGGGGGGATTCTGTTTGGCGCCTCTAGGCGCGTGGAATTGGTCCGAGTAGTGTCCGGCTTGGTTAATGTCCATCAACATCGCTTGAGTGTTCACATGCGCTTTGCAACCACATTCCTTGCCGCCGTTCTAGTGTCAGCCACGGCCTTCATGGCCACGTCGCCGGCCCACGCTAAATGCACGCGCTTGGCCTTTTCCGTGAATGACTACGGTAAAGTTGGTCCAACGAAAGACGCCAAAGAGCTGCTCGACAAGTACATCTCGACTTGGACAGCTGAGAGAGGCATTTCGGGTTACCGCACCGGCAAAAAAGACGTGCAGTGCGAGCTGTTCCTCGACTTCATTGTCTTCGATGAATACACCTGCCGCGCCGAAGCCAGCGTCTGCTGGTAAGCGCCGCTGTGATCGGTTGCGGTGTTTCTTTCTCGGCGCAGTGCGCCGGGAAGGGCCGCGAACTGTGATCAGGCCTTGGCGGGATGAAGCCGATCAAGCCTCAACCTGTGGCGGTTGTCGGTAATAAGCAGGACGCCCGCATAGCCGGCGATGACAACGCCGAGCGCCGTGGCGCCTGCGATCAGAAACATGATCATGATTTGATATTTGGTCGCTTCGATCGGATCGAGGCCCGCCAAGATCTGGCCGGTCATCATGCCGGGTAGGGAAACGATGCCTGATGCGGCCATGGCGTTCAAAATCGGCATCAAGCCGGTGCGGAGCGACAGGCGAAGGGTTTCGCCCATTGCGCTAAAACGATTAGCGCCAAGCGACAGACGCGCTTCGATGGCGGTTCGGTCGCGGTTCGCGGATTCGAAAAGCGTACTGGTGGTGAGTGCGATGCCGGTCATCGCGTTGCCTAGCACCATACCGAGGATCGGCAGTACATAACGCGGCTGATACCATGGGTCGGGACCGATGATGCCGAGAACCGCGAAGCCCGTCCCCAACGTGCCGACCAGAAACAGCGTGCCGGAGCCGAGGAGGTAAGCCGAAAAGCCCTTCGGCCGTCGCGACAAACGCGAAACGATCTCATAACCGGCGACCAGAATCATGATCGTGGCCAGCCCGGCGGTCCAGACTGGTGAGGTCTGCGCGAAGATCCATTTCAAGACGAAACCGATCATCGCCAGCTGCAGTGCCATGCGTACGGAATTGATAAAGAGCGTGCGCTCGAGTTTTAGCGCGAAGGCCCATGAGACCAGGCCATTGATCAGCATCAGCGAGGCGGCCACGACGAGATCGCTGATATCGAGGGGCACATAGGTCATTTTTGCGGTGCGCTCAGCTGGCTGGTTTGGGTATCTGAGAGGATCGGTGAGGTCGTTTGCCTCGCGCTGTCGGGGGTCTCATCGACGGGGGCCAACTGCAAGCGCAAATCGGCCATCCGAGCGACCTGGTCACGGTCGTGACTGATTAGCAGAACGCTGCGGCTGTTGATCAGCTGATAGCGCAGCACCTCCTCGACCAACGCTGTGTTGCGCTGATCGAGGGCGGAGGTCGGCTCGTCGAGGACCAGAACAGGGGGATCGTCGATGAGGGCGCGGACCAATGCGAGGCGTTGTCGTTCTCCTGTCGACAACACCGAGACAGGTTTGTCGAGGAGTTGGGGGTCGAGGTTCAAACTCGCCATCAGCCGTAGTACCTGGGCTTCGGACTTGGGATCCATGGGCAGTCCTTCGCGCGGCGTATCGGTCCACCAGCCAGGTTCGGCAGACAGATAGCGCACGAAATGGCGCCAAGCCGGGGCAGGCGTTTCCAATCGCTCGGCACCGTTGACAAAGATGTGGCCCTGGGCCGGTTCGAGGTCCGCCAAAGCACGCGCCAAGCGGGTCTTGCCGCTGCCGGATGGACCTTCGATGACCATGCACTCCCCGTCGCCGACTTCGAAACTCAGCGCAGGAAGGTTGGCTATTTTCAGTTTATCAACACGAATCAAAGACGACAGCTCTTCAATGGGGACGCTGGGGACCTCCAGAATTAGCAGTCGTTGCGTGACACGGCCAGTGGGGGGTGGGTCGTTCGCTCGAACTAAACGTCAGAAGTATTGTGCATGCCGGCGATCTTCGGCACCAGAGTCGTCCGGTCGAACGGTTTCAGAACGAAATCGCTGATGCCGGCGCGATAGGCGCGTTTAAGATCACTCGGATCGGCTTCCGTCACGCAGTAGAGGATCTGCGGGCAGACATCGGATTTGATGGCTTTGAGTTCGGTGAGAAAGTCCAGTGCGCTCATCGTCGGAAGATGCCAGTCAAGCAGAATTATGTCGGGCATCGAAGTCGTGCAGAGCTCAAGGGCTTCCTCGGCCGTTGCCGCCTCGATGGGAATGTGACCCATCCCCTCGACAATTTTGCCGGCGACTTTGCGAACGATGTCAGAGTCGTCAACGACAAGGCAGAATTTCATCGGTTCCAAGACCCATGCGTTCAAGTGACTGCGAGCGTCTCTTTTTTCTAATTTGGCGAGAGAATCATTAAAACTGCGTTGAAAATCTGTTTAAGGCCGTCGGCTTTATTGGTTTGGCGACCATATTCCTCTGCATTCTCCATAAGTGACGCAAAAGCTTCAGTTCCTCGCCGCCAGCAAGATGTCTTCGCCATCTTGGAGGATCTCAATGGGCATGCCGGTGATGCCGGCCAAACGCCAGGTGTAGTAGGCTTGGATGTTCATGGCGTTGAGTTCGCCGTCTGAGGTTCCCGCGACGATATCGGTGAGATATTGCGGTGGACGTGCGCGATTGCCCTTGCAGCGGATTTCGAAACTGGGCCGCTCAAGTGTTCCAATGATCGAGACGGCGATTTCGCCGCCGCGTGGGAGCGCGGTCACGGAAGAAGAAAGAAGATTCAAGAGCAGTTTCACGTAATCCTTGCCCATGTGGCCTGGCGGTCCGCTCCAAATAAGCGTGTGCTTGCCCTTGCCGAGGTATCCGCGGGAAATCTGTTCGGCCATCGATAAGTCGATTTGGGCCCCGGCTGAACCCGCGGCTCCGAAGGCGAAGCGGGCGAATTGAAGTCGCGCGGAGGCTTGCTCGGTGACGTTGCGGATGACGTCCAGGGCGTAGCTCTTGGCCTCTGGGTCATCGTCCTCATCGAGGATTTCCATGCCATTGTAAATCGCTCCAACCGGACCGATGACGTCGTGGCAGATCTTACTTGAGATGAGTGCGGCGAGTTCGAGGTCGGTCGGATTATCGATTTTCATGTAGGTCGCGCCCTTCGTCGCCCGTGCTGAGCAGGGGTTATTCGTTGTGGTCCGGTTGCCTGGTTGAAGCTGCCTTGCAAGACAAGCACACTCAGGACCGTTGGTAATTCTTAGAGCGTGATTCTTTGCTTTATTGAACGCCGCGCGGACCTGCTAACCGCAGGATCATTGGCGACTACGCCCCAGAAACCACACCGGTAATTGTCTGTAGTAACGCTAGACAACGCCTTAAGCACCGCAAAGGCAGGCTCAAAAGCCACAGGTTGGCTGTTTCGAGGTCAGCCTGTTGGCCACACTTTCGTAACAACTTCAGAGCAATGGTAAGTTAAGAGGGGATTCGCGTCGGGTGTCAGGGGGCGTCGTGTGCGCCGCTGCCAGAATGTTGTGTGGACTTGATGCAGGCGGGCCGCCATCGGGCCGCTCAACGAGAACGTGAGCTCTCTATGTCGAAATCTGAAACAACGTATCCACGTGGGCGGGGCTTATTGGGCCCGCTTTTTCTCTTTGCCGCCTGTGCGGTTTTCATTTTCTGCAGCCAAGCCAGTGCGCAAGAACAGCTCCCTTGGAAGGATGATTCCAGCCGCGGGAACTACGATGTTTATCGCGAGGTGCCGCAGACGACTGCCCGGAGTTACGAAAACGATCGGGATGGGCCGCCCCGCTATGTCGCTCCCAACTCGCGGTATCAAGATAACAGTTACGGCTCGGGCGACGCCTATAATCGTGGTAGCTCGGGCAGCACAAACTCAGACTATGGTGCGCGGCAGGAGCCACCTCCTGCCAGTAGGGATTACCAGCAGCGCGTGCCTTCGCAGACCGACCGGAGCTACGATCGTACCGATTACGATCAAGGCGGGGCGCGCGAAGAATACAATCCCGGCTACGACAATGGAGCTGCTCCGCCCCCTGAAGCTTATGACGAGGGTGGCGGCAGCTTCAGTCAGAGCGAGATCATGCGGGCGGGACACGGATTTTTCGGCTCGATCAGCTCCGGATTGGCGCAGGTGATCCAAAAGGCCTTCCAGGATCAGGGACAGCCCAACGGCTACATTCTCGGTGGAGATCGCGGCAGAGCCTTAAATACCGGCCTAAGATACGGCGAGGGCAGGCTGTTCACGCGCGATGCCGGCACACACCGGATCTACTGGCAAGGGCCGACATTGGGTTACGACTTTGGTGCCGAGGGTTCCAAGACCATGGTGCTCATCTACAACATGAGGCATCCAGACCAGATTTATCAACGTTTTGGTGGTGTTCAGGGCTCGGCTTACCTTGTTGGCGGCGTTGGGCTGCAGCTCATGCAGCGCGATGATGTCACGCTCGCACCGATTCGTTCCGGCATTGGGCTTCGCCTTGGTGCGAATGTGGGGTATTTGAAGTATACCCGCACCGCAACCTGGAATCCTTTCTAAGGGGCGAGGATGATCGTCTGCTGGCTGTTCAGCTCAGCTGACAATCCTCCCGTCTTGGATTGGTGAACGGATATGGCGGCGCCGGTTCGCGCGGCTAGTGTGGAGAGAGCCGATTGGTCTATCGTTGTGAAAACAAGCTGGGGGCGAAGGCGTGTTGACGATCGAGACAGTCATGCTTACGGCGCTCGGATTCCTGATCGCCTTGTTTGCTGGACTGCTCATCCTGCCGGCGTACAAGCGCCGTACAATTCGTCTCAATACCGAGGCCATCAAGCGCTCGATGCCGCTGACCGAGGCGGAAATCCGCGCCGATAAGGACCGGCTGCGCGCGGACTATGTCCTGTCCATCCATGAACTTGAAAGCAAGCTTGAGAAGGCGACGCTGGCTCACGCACGTCAGCGGGTCGATATCAACCGCCGCGATGCGGCTATCAGCGCGCTCGAAGGGGAGCTTGAGAAACTACGCGGTTCGCTGGAAGAGCACGAAAACGCGCACCGGGTTCTCGAGCAAACCATCATGGACCGGCTGCCGCGGGTCGAAAGCCGGCTGGCGGAAGCCAGGCGACTTGTGCTGCAAAGGGATCGGGAAATCGCGCAGCTCTCACAGACGGCTAGTATTCAGTCTCGTGCGCTGGAAGAGGCCGGCCAGATCAATACAAAAGGCCGCGACGAGCTGTTGCGCCTCAATGCCACACTGGCGACGCGTGCCGCCCGTGGCCGAGATAGTTATGGCGACGACCGCCAGGACGGCGAAGTCGCGCTGCGGACGGAACTTGAAGCGTTAAGGGCGAAGAGTCGCGAACAAACCTCGATGGTCGCGCGTCTGCAAGGGCTGCTCGGGCGGACCGGCACGCGGGTCGGGCTGGGTGGTGAACGGCGCTCCGAGGAGGGACAACCGGTGCAACACCCGGCTGCCGATGGAACGCCACCTGCCGTTCACAACGCGGACGAGGAGATTGCCCGCGTCAGAAGCGAGCTTGCAGAAGCCGAGGCGACGCTGCGGTCGGTACAGACATCGGCGGATGCCGGCATCGAAAACGCCGCGCGTCTCGACACAGAAATTGCCAAGCTGAGGGGTCGCAACGAGGATCTCCAGGCCGAACTGCAGACCGTTCGTGCCGAAGTGGGAGCCTACAAGGAATCGGAGAAGGGTGATAAAGCCCTGCGAGAAGGCAAGACGGCGATGCGGGCGAAAATAGCCTCGCTGGAATCACAAACTTCGGAGCAGACGGGGATCATTCAGCGTTTGCGCGCGGAGATCGCTTCGGCCAACGAACGTACGGCGCGGCAAGCAGCCCACTTTACCGAAGAGCTTCGCCGGCTCGGGTCAGGGACTTATCAAACGACGGCCTCTCCTCAGCGCGGCAGATCCGCTTCTTCCAAGCGACCGCCGTTGTCCGACCGTATCAATGACCCCGGTCCGTCAGGGGAGAATGCAGATGAACGAGCTGCCGCTTCCGCAGAGGGGGCGGCGGAAATCCGTGACATGGAGCGGGCCACGGGGTTCTTGAAGGCGCTTGGTGGATTGCGCGGTGTTGCTTCGGCTGGAGGAATGTCTGGTCAGTCGGCCGCGGGTCATGCCGAGCAGACGCCGGATGCCGCTGGCAAGGAAGCGGGCTCTCCAGCACCGCGCCGTGGTGGTCTGTTGGAGCGCATTACGCGCAGCAATCGTTCCGATTGAGTGATGCTGGCTGGTCTTCGATGACCGCTGCGAAATCGTTCTGCAGTCTAAGCACGATCTTGAATATACGCGGGTGGAATTTCGTAAGCGACGCGTTTCCGTGATGCGTGACATTTCCGTTTGTTTAGGTGAAACGTCTTGCAAGCCGCCTGCGCTCAGTTCGATCTATTGTCCTTGGAGGCGTCCGAACTAACTGCGCAAATCGCCAAGTCACCGCGCCGGAGCTGTAAACCCGGCAAGGGCGAACCAGATACAGAAGTGAGTGAGGATGATGAGCCCAAGGGCACTACGGGCTGACGCCCACGATGATCTGCTCGATGACATCGACGCGAGGTATGACCGACGGTCCTTTGGCGGATCTGGGATGATTGAAACGAAGCGTCGATTGATATGAGTGAGAGTTGGCGTCCCGTACGGGAGTCGAACCCGTGTTACCAGCGTGAGAGGCTAGCGTCCTAACCACTAGACGAACGGGACCCGTTCACTCAGAGCACCTCGATATGGGTGTAGACTGCGTCTCAGTCAAGCTTTACATCAGGGCGCGCGGCTATCGCGCTGCCGGGGCGATGGGTATGCGATGTTTGGTGTGCCCGCTCGCCGGGTCGATGATGAGGATGCCTTGACCGTCGGCGTTGCGGTAATGGATGGCAAGGGTGCCAGCACCGATCGCCATGTGCTCAATTGTTGCTCCCTCCGGCAAATGGATGGCCGCTGTACCCGAACCGACTTCGCCGGTTGGGACGGCGTTTTGCGTCGGGGGAATCGCGGCGGCGGAGGTCACGTGCTGCACGGGCTGCATGGCTAGATACGCAATACGGCCGATGACGGAGGCGAAGCCGGCGATCAAAACGATGGTGAGGAAGACGACCAGGATTTGCAGCCGTTGCACTGTTCTGGGATGCTCTATCCAGTCATGCGAGGCTTGTTTGGTCTCGTCGCCTTGTTCGGCATTTGAGTGGCTGGTATCGGGTTTAGACTGGACTGCGGCCCGTTTCGCGTCGCTCGGCGTCATCAATTGAAGCCCCGTTGATCGTTCAATTCAAGAAAGGAGCCCGCGGTTGAGTGGAGCCTCACGCCAGCTTTCCGCCACCGACGAAGAGGCCGGTGAGCGGATCGACCGTTGGCTTGCCGCGAAAATCCCGGAACTGAG
>Ga0114920_10000889_pt1 | contig 13432 bp, 7 predicted proteins | sample ChitaG_FD_88683 | JGI IMG/M metagenome (GOLD analysis project Ga0114920, IMG submission 88683) | Deep subsurface microbial communities from South Pacific Ocean to uncover new lineages of life (NeLLi) - Chile_00310 metaG | ecosystem: Environmental > Aquatic > Marine > Oceanic > Sediment ... | reverse complement strand
TTTGGCTCATTTAAAATTAGTGCAAGATCTCTAGAATCCATTTTTGAACATATAAATCTAGCTGGCTCGTACATAAGCTGATCAAGATTTAAGGCGTTTGAAATTAATGTCAACGTTTTTGCAACGTTTTCTATAATAAGTGGCACTAGATGGCCGCAAGTGTCATTATAAATAAAGTCAGAAATTGTTGATTTATATGAGGTAACGGGAATCATATTTGTAAAGGAACATATCGGGGCGAGGGGATTCGAACCCCTGACCCCAGCGTCCCGAACGCTGTGCGCTAACCAGACTGCGCTACGCCCCGATCGTATTGTCTAGATTATACCCTTTAATTGTGAGAGATTAAAGTCTGAACCAAAATTATCTATAGATCACGAGGATGAATGGGTCCTGTCAGAGTTATAATGACATAAATATTTCTTTCAGCAATTTCTGTTAGATGAAGATAGTACGTGAGAAACATAGGACAAAAAAAGACATCATATGACATAAAACGACATTTTGGCTGCAAATATTGACAAATCCCCTTTTCAGCCTCATATTTTCAATGTAAGCTGGAGAGAAAAGGTGCGGTCCATGTCTAAAGCAAGGGGGGTTTATCTATGAGCAGAAAGAGTGAAAATCGCCTCTTTATCTCTAAGCCTTTAATAGTATATTTTCTTCTAAGCTTTGTTTTTTTGACGCTACTTTTTATTTTCTTTAGAAATTCTATGGAAGATGTAAAAACCTTTGATATTTCACTCGTTTTAAAAAACACTGAAGCCTTTTCTCACCTTGGAAAGGTTAAAGAATTATCTTATAGAATAAAATCAAGAAACAACCTGAATTCAAGCAATGTTCATCGGGTAAGTTATCAGGTAGAGATACCAAAAGGAGTCAATAAAGAACTACTCATGGCAGTAGCTCAAAAGATTGTAAAAGATACTATTGGCCGTGAGTTATGTCATAGCGTTACCATTGATTTTGGGGAGTATGGCTACGTAAATTTTGCTCCATACGGAAATTTGTTCAAGGCAGGTGAAGTTCCTTTTGATAATTATAAGAATTATCGATTTAATTATGTCTTCTTTCCTTCTTTTTCTAAACCTCAAAAAAAAGATAGTTCCTAGAACTATACGCTTTACTTTTTTCCAATTTATTTCTATTTCCATTGTTTCCAATTTGGATTTTGTGACAATGGATAGATAAATTACATATGCAGCTCAATGATATCTTCGTCTTCTAGAAGATAATCTCGGTTTACCTTTTGACCTTGGTATTTGCTTTTGCTCCAAATCCGCGCATATTTCAAATTCTGGGCAAAATCCTTATGGACGACTTTAGCCATATCCATGACCGAACTTCCCCTTTTGAGGGTAAAAGGATCGGCGAGGTCAACTTTTTTGCCTGGAATCTTGCTGTAGACCCTGAGAACTTTGATTAATGCGAAAATTTTCTTCTTTAGATCTTCAATGCCATTTCCATTTGCAGCAGAGACAGCGATCAGGTTAAGTTTTGGCTCGACAGCTTTTCTCAAAATATTGAGTTTCTCTTCTCCTGTGGGGACATCTTTTTTATTTGCTACTATCAGCGCTCTTTTATGAAAGAACCAGGTGTCTGATGGAACTTTTTGGCCTTCGCCAATGAATTCGATTCGTTTCTCTTTCAATTTAGCTAAAAGTATCTCTAGAACTTCGGTTGGGCTGGGATTGGTCAGATCAAAAACAAGTAAAACAGCGTCTGCCCCCTTGATCAATTCAGTGTGCCAGACTTCGATGTAGTCAGGTGTTATAGGGGGGGTATCTATGAGTTGGATCTGTATGTTTTCATACTTCATCATAGCCGGATAGGGGGTGTGAGTAGTGAAAGGGTAGTCCCCGATTTCAGGATCTGCATTTGTCAGGGATTTTATAAGCTGGGATTTACCTGCGTTAGGAGGTCCGATCAACACGACCTGACCTGCTCCTGTCTTATCAATGTGGTGTGAAGGTCCGTGTTTGGCCACAGTGGGCTTTTTTTGAGAAGACGATTTAAGTTTAGAGATCTTTGTTTTAAGGAGAGCCTGTAATTTTTCTGTCCCTTTGTGTTTAGGGACTAATGAAAGGAGCTCTTCCAGAATTTCAAGTTTTTCTTGAGGGGTCTTGGCTATTTTTAGTTTTTTTTCAGTTTCGAAATATTGAGGGGGCAAATTTGCTGGCATTTTGGTATCTCGCTCATTCATTATAGCCAAACATGACCTCATTTTCAAAATAAAGGGGACAGTTCTGTTTATATTGAAATGTCAAATGTTGAGATGCGACCCCTTCTTTTATTCTTTTACCTTCTTTTAGCTAAACATGACCTCATTTTTAAAGAAGGGGTGTGAGAAGCATTTTATGCAATCTGAGAAAAAAGAAAAATAGAACCGTCTCCATTTTGTGTGTATTTTTTTTGCCTCCAAACTGGATTAGGCAGAGTTTTAATTTATCTTAAGATTTCGATGATTAAGTGGGTAAAAATTGAGTAAAAAAAAGGGGAAAAAATAGGGGTTTTTCCTTTACTAAATTGTGAAAATCAGATATAATCTTACTTGAGAAATATGCCCGTTAGGTTATGTGAAATTCCTTCCACTACAACCTTCTTTTTTCCTCAATTTTCAAGAAAATGAAAGCAAAAAAATATACAGCCGAAAGTATAAAAGTATTGAAGGGTCTGGAAGCTGTTCGCAAGCGACCAGCAATGTATATAGGAAGCACTGGAGCTGTGGGGCTTCACCATCTGGTCTATGAAGTCGTTGATAACAGTATTGATGAGGCATTGGCTGGCTTTTGTGATAAGATCGATGTTGTTATTCATGTGGATTGCAGTGTAACCGTAACAGATAACGGCCGGGGTATCCCTGTTGGTATTCACAAGAAGGAGAAAAAACCGGCTGCGGAAGTAGTTATGACTACCCTTCATTCTGGGGGGAAATTCGACGCTAAATCATACCAAATCTCTGGCGGTCTTCATGGAGTGGGTGTATCTGTAGTCAATGCCCTTTCAGAGCGGCTTGACCTTGAGATAAAGATAGATGGAGGTGTGTACAACCAGAGTTATGAGAAGGGAAAGCCGGTAACCAGATTGAAAAAGATAGGGAAAACAAAGAATACAGGCACAAAAGTCACTTTCATGCCTGATACAGAAATATTTGATTTAATCGAATTTAATTTTGAAACTCTCAGCCAGAGATTAAGAGAGCTCTCTTTCCTGAATAAAGGGTTGAAAATCAATATTGTAGATGAACGAAGCAACAAAATGCATGAATTTCAATACAGGGGGGGAATAAGGGAATTTGTCCAGTATCTCAATCAAAACAAAACCGTTCTTAATCCGAAGCCCATATATTTTGAGAGCGACAAAAATGACACTATCGTCGAGATGGCCCTGCAATACAACACGAGCTATTCTGAGACAATTTTTTCTTTCGTAAATAATATCAATACTATCGAGGGGGGTACCCATCTCATCGGATTTAAAGCTGCTTTAACCAGGTCGATAAATAGTTATGCCAACGCGAATAACCTGATAAAAGATTTAAAACAAAACCTCACTGGCGATGATACACGGGAGGGATTGTGTGCTGTGCTGAGCCTGAAAATAAAAGACCCTCAGTTTGAGGGACAAACCAAGACGAAACTCGGAAACAGCGATGTGAAGGGATTAGTGGAATCCATAGTGAATGACCAGCTATCAATCTTTTTTGAGGAGAATCCGGCTGTTGCCAAGAAAGTCGTGCTCAAAATTTTAGAGGCGGCCAGGGCAAGGGAGGCTGCTCGAAATGCGAGAGAGCTGGCTCGGCGCAAGGGTGTTTTGGAGTCGACATCTCTTCCGGGTAAGCTGGCTGATTGCCAGGAAAGAGACCCTGCTGAGAGTGAGATATTTCTTGTGGAAGGTGACTCTGCCGGAGGTTCGGCCAAGCAGGCTCGGGATCGTCGCAATCAAGCTATTTTACCCCTCAAAGGTAAAATCCTCAATGTCGAGAAGGCACGGTACGATAAAATTATCAAAAGCGAAGAGATTGGCCTGATTGTTTCAGCTTTAGGGACCGGAGTTGAGCAATCAGATTTTAATCTTGAAAAATTGCGTTATCACAAAGTGATTATCATGACAGATGCTGATGTGGACGGCTCTCATATAAGGACCCTCATCATGACCTTCTTCTACAGACAGATGCCTCAGCTTATTGAGGGAGGGCATCTCTATATTGCTCAACCTCCACTCTATAAAATAACAAAAGGAAGGTCTTTTCAGTATTTGAGAGATGAACGGTCTTATGAAAAATTCATAATAAAGAAAATATCAGACGAGTTTAAATTAAAGGTCGGCCGGAAAAGAGATGTCATCGGAGGGGATAAATTCAGAAGATTTCTTCAGAAAATAATTGCTAAAAAGAATTTTATTCAAATACTGGAGAGAAAAAATTATCCATTCTTTCTCATTGAGATCCTCCTGGAGAATGGGGGTGAGGATTTAGAGTTCCTACGGAAACAGAAGAGAATGGAAAATATTCAAAGCATCCTTACTGAGAAAGGCATTGCCTCTGTTTTAAGCAAAGATGAGGAACATGGAACCTATGAATTATCCGTGGATTTTCAAATAAATGGGATGAGTGTGACTTCCAAAGTGAACCTGGATCTCATAACAGCTGTTGAGTACAGGAACCTCTCTAAAATCCATAAAGAGTTGGAGGATTTTAGACCTCCTTTTCTCATTTTGAGCGATAGTGAAAAGGTGAAGATCGATAATGAGGCAAAGCTTCTCGATTACCTCTTTAATCATGGAAAAAAAGGGATAGTTATCCAGCGATATAAAGGATTGGGTGAGATGGCTCCTCAACAATTGTGGGAGACAACCATGGACCCCGAGAAACGATTGCTTTTGAGTGTCTCGATTCATGATGCTGTTGAGGCAGATATAGTCTTTACTACCCTTATGGGGGAGGAGGTAGAATCAAGAAGGAATTTCATCGAGAAGAATGCCCTTGAAGCCCAGAACCTTGATATCTAATAAATGGGGACGGTTCTATTTTTCTAAGAAAAGTAAGAAAAGGGGTCGCGTCTCAACATTTGACATTTTATCCTGTGTTTTATATTGCATTTCCGGTTCAGAAAGGAGCTATGAATTAAAATCGATGTTTGAAGTACCTAAAGTAGGAGTAGGATGTGAATGAATGTCAAATGTTGAGGAGCGACCCCCTATCTTTTTTAGAAAGGAGAATTGATGAGTACTAAGCCTACTGTGGTTAGCCTCGAAGAGGAGATGAAGCGGTCATACCTCGACTACGCAATGAGTGTGATTACAGGCCGAGCCATTCCCGATATCAAAGATGGATTAAAACCGGTTCACCGCCGGACTCTTTATGCAATGTATGAAATCGGCAACACTTGGAACAGGTCCTATAAAAAATCTGCTCGGATTGTAGGAGATGTGATAGGAAAATTTCACCCTCATGGAGAGGTAGCTGTCTACGATACCCTTGTACGAATGGCACAGGATTTCAGTCTGCGCTATCCCTTGGTGGACGGCCAGGGTAATTTTGGTTCTATTGATGGGGATCCTCCTGCTGCGATGAGATACACCGAAGTCAGGATGAAAAAAATTGTCCAGGATCTTATGGCAGACATTGAGAAAGATACAGTCAATTTCGTACCTAACTATGATGGAAGCCTTCAAATGCCTGAAGTTTTTCCCGCAAAAATACCAAACCTGCTAATTAATGGAGGATCAGGCATAGCCGTTGGCATGGCTACAAACATTCCTTCCCATAATCTTGGGGAGGTCATAGGTGGCATTATTCATCTTATTCAAAATCCTAAAGCAACTTTAGAAGAAATCATGAAGTATGTCCCTGGCCCAGATTTTCCGACTGGTGGATATATCTTTGGCTTAGATGGAATAAAAGATGCCTACAGGACAGGAAGGGGCATCATTCGTTTAAGAGCGAGAGCCATGATTGAGAAAGGGAGGAAGAACGAGAGAGACCAGATCGTTGTCATTGAAATTCCATATCAGGTCAATAAATCACGGCTTCTGGAAAACATTGCCGACCTTGTGAATAGCAAAAAACTTGAAGGTATTGCAGATATAAGGGATGAGTCAGACAGGGAGGGCATGAGGATCGTCATCGAGATAAGAAGGGGAGAGTATCCTGAGATTATTTTGAACAACCTCTACAAACACACAGCTCTTCAGACGACTTTCGGCATCATCATGTTGGCGATCGTTGAGAAGCAACCCAAGGTGCTCAATCTTATTGATATCATGCGCTACTTCATCTCTCATCGTCAGGATGTTGTTCGCCGCCGCACGCGATTTGAATTAAAGAAAGCAGAATTAAGGGCTCACATTCTGGAAGGATTAAGCATTGCCCTAGATCATTTGGACGAGATCATAAGTCTTATCCGCTCCTCTCGAACAGTAGACCAGGCAAGGGAAGGCCTAATCGCCAATTTTCATCTGACCAAGATTCAGGCTCAGGCCATTCTGGATTTACAGCTCCAGAGATTGACTCGATTGGAGAGAGAAAAAATCCAAAAAGAGTACCAGGAGCTGAAGAGAATAATTATTAAATTGAAGAAAATATTAGGCAATGAAAAGCTTATTCTGGATATCATCCTGGACGAGCTGAAGAAGGTAAAAGAAGACTACCAGGATGAGAGGAAGACAGAGATAAAAAAGGAAACCATAACAGAACTAAGGCCAGAAGATTTGATCAAAGAGGAAGACGTTGCGGTCACCTACACATCATCTGGCTATATTAAGAGGACCTCCCTGAGCGACTACCACTTCCAGAGCCGTGGAGGTAAGGGAAAAAGAGGGATCAGCATGAAGGCCGAGGATGTTGTACAAAACCTCTATATCTGTTCTTCCCATAGCTATCTTCTCTTTTTCACCAGCAAAGGACGCCTTTACTGGTTGAAGGCTCATGAGATCCCCGATGTGGGGGTTTCAGGTAGAGGAAAATCCATTAAAAATCTTGTCGAACTCAGTCCAGAGGAGAAAGTTCATTCCGTAGTTTCTGTGAAAGATTTTTCTGAAGACCTCTATGTTGTCATGTTAGCCTCGAATGGGAAGATGAAAAAGTCACGATTGAGTGATTTTAAAAACATACGCAGAGGGAGCATTATCGCTATCAGCCTCAGCCGTAAAGCCGAATTACTTATGGCCAAATTAACAAACGGAAAACAGGATATTTTGATCGGTACAAAATTGGGAAAAGCAATCAAGTTTAAAGAGAGCGAAGTAAGACCCATGGGACGAACGGCAGCCGGTGTGAAGGCTATTTCCCTGGGTCCCAAAGATGGAATTATCGGAATGATTGTTGTAGGGGAAGACGATCAATACGTCTTTACCGCAAGTGAGAAAGGCTGTGGAAAAAAGACAGATGTCAACCTCTATCCAAGGCGTCGAAGAGGGGGTAAGGGCGTTCTGAATCTCAGGATTAGTGCTAAAACAGGTAAGGCGGTAGGGATGGTTGGGATTTCTGAGGAAGAAATGCTTCTGATTACAAAGCTTGGTAAGATTATTCGGATAAAGACAGAGCAACTCAGATCTATTGGGAGAGCAACCCAAGGAGTGAGAATAATTGACCTGAAAAAAGGCGACAGAGTCGTTTCCATTGCTAAAGTAAGGGGAAGCTAAAAACAAACTTAGATTAAAAAGGGAACAGTTAAAAAGGACAATTAAAGGGGGACAGTCCCCTTTTTAACTGTCCTCTTTTTTATGTAGGGGCTTGATTCATCAAGCCCACCTTTATGTCATTGCGAGGAACGGAGCAATCTCTCCTGCTAAGAAAAAAGGACAGTCCCCATTTTCTGATTTGACAGAATAATCTCATCTTATTTAAAGTTTTGCCACAAAATTAAAAGAGGACTCCATGGTTGAGACATTAAGTCAGCTTTTTCTCAACACAGTCAAGTCTTATCCCAAGGATGATTTGGTCCTCTGAATCAGGCCGATTTTGGCCAGTACAATATCCTGCCGCAGTTTTCACAGAGATAAATTTCTTTTTTTTCTTTCAGTTCATTCAATACTTGAGGTCTGATGCGCATATGACACATTGAACAGAAATCATCTTTCACAGGGGAGAGGGCGATACCAGCTTTATTATTGAAAATCTTAAGATAGAGGTTGACCTGATTTGAAGGGATATTTGGCGTGAGTTCTTTTTTCTCCTGCGTCAGTTTTTCTCTTTTTTCTTCCAGTTCTTTTTTCTTCTGATTCAGGACTTCTTTTTCCTTTGAGAACTTATCCTCTGCTTCACTATATTTCTGATTGGACATCTTGATCTGTTCCTCGATCTCATCAGCAGAGAGCATTTCACTGATTATCTCTTCTTCCAGTTTATCGATTCTTTGTTGGGTTTCATCGATTTCTTTTAACAGTAGGCTGTATTCTCTATTGGTTTTGACTTCATTGAGCTGACGTTTGTATTTTGACATCTGTTCTTTGACATCTTTGACTTCTGCCTCTAATTCCCTTCTTTTTTTCTGGTTTTGAGCCATTTTCTCTTTGGTGTGAGTAACAATTTGGGACTTTTCTTCTATTTTATTGTTGATTTCATCGATTTGGGGAGGAATATTTTCGAGGAAAAGAGATACCTTTTTGATTTCTGTATCGAGTTTTTGGAGCTGAATCAGTTTTTTAAAATCAATATCCACATCTTTTTCCTCTAGGGAGAGATGGGCCTACCAGGATTCGAACCTGGGACCTGCCGGTTATGAGCCGGTGGCTCTTCCGCTGAGCTATAGGCCCTGCATTGTTTATAGCAAATATGTAAATTCAAGTCAATTTGGTTTAAGAAATGGGGAGGCATTTTTTTCCGTGATGGCTATAATCCTTTTATGGATGGGTCCTGCCAAGGAGTGTCCCCCGTCCGTCCTCGCTCAGCGGATTTGTCCCAATGCAAATCCGCGGGGGGTTCCAGGGGGGTATGCCCCATTGGTCGCAGGATGAAAGTCCGAGAAGGGGAGGCAGAGAGCGAAGCGAGCGTTGGGAAGGAGGAAGGCGGAGCGCTTTCCCCTCCAGGGACACCTTTCCCCCCGTGGGGAACCCCTTACGCTGCGGGCGTTGCGGAGGAGCACCCCGTGCCCACCCATCCTCTCTTTAAAATGAAATTGCCAAAATCACGGAGAAAAAAATGCTTCCGAACAAAGGGAGGTGGATCTTTAAAAAAAAGAAGCATCCTCTTTTGAAGTTTCAAGTTTCAAGAACCGACCCCATCTGTTTTTAAATGTCGTCGGTGAAAGATTTCAATTTGCGGCTGCGGCTTGGATGTTTTAGCTTTCTGAGAGCTTTGGCTTCGATTTGCCTGATTCTCTCACGAGTGACCTTGAATTGCTGTCCTACTTCTTCCAGAGTATGTTCATTACCGTCCCCTAATCCGAACCTCATCTTTAAAACTTTTGCTTCTCTTTCTGTGAGGGATATTAAAGCTTCCTCAATCTGCTCTCTTAGATTGATGTGAATCACTGTATCAGGTGGAGAAGGCATGACTTTATCTTCGATAAAATCGCCCAAATGGCTGTCTTCTTCCTCTCCTATAGGAGTCTCAAGCGAGATGGGCTCCTGGGCGATTTTTATGATTTTCCTTACTTTGATGATTGGCATATCCATCTTCTTTGCTATTTCTTCGCTTGTAGGCTCTCTCCCTATTTCTTGGACAAGACTCCTTGATATTCTGATAAGTTTGTTTATGGTTTCTATCATATGTACAGGGATTCTTATTGTTCTTGCCTGATCAGCAATAGCCCGAGTTATAGCTTGTCTTATCCACCAAGTGGCGTAAGTTGAAAATTTATATCCTCTTCGGTATTCAAATTTATCCACTGCTTTCATCAATCCCATATTTCCTTCCTGGATGAGATCGAGAAATTGGAGTCCGCGGTTGCTGTACTTCTTGGCGATGGAAACCACAAGTCTTAAGTTGGCAGCTACCAGCTCTTTTTTTGCCTGATTGCTGATCTTCTTCCCTGTGGTGATGGACCGGACTGTTTTTCTTAAAGCTTGTGAGTCAAGCCCGATCTCTTTCTGATATGTTCTCATGAGTTTATTAATTTCTTTTATTTTTTGCTTTACTTCCTCTTTTGCTCTTTTCCCTTTAGCTTGACTGAGCGATAAATTCAATTCTTCCTTTGTTTCTTCTAATTCGTTGATGACTTTGAGCTTCTCCCGGAGGCTTTTGATGATTATTTCTCGGTGAGCAGAACGGATATTAAACTCCATGATAATGTTGCTCATTTTGACGATAACGCGTCCACGAGGAATAGTATTTCTTTTTAAGGGAAGAATACTCTCCAGTTTCTTGCTTAGTTCCCTGATCTTTTTGATTTTGTTTAAAATCTCCTTCTTTTTTTCTTCCAGTTTCGCTTCAGCAATGTCTTCTTCACTTATATCGAACATCTCCAACATGGTTTCAGGATTATCCTTTATCTTCTCTTCCAGGGAAAGGACCTCATTGAGAACGAGCCGCGTTTTGGAGAGGGCTTTAATAATAGCTTTTTCACCCCGTTCTATTTCTTTTGCTATGGCAATTTCTCCCTCTCGGGTCAGAAGCGAAATATTGCCCATTTCTCTTAAGTAAAGCTTCACAGGGTCTGTTGTTCGCTCTAGGCCATGGAGAGAGACAAGGTTGCTTTTTTTTCTCTTGGGAATGAGCTCCCTTTTTTTGGTATCGAGGATTTTAATTCCATAGTCGTCCATGGAGCTGAGGAATTCATCAAAAGTCTGTTCAGAATCCACATCGTCCTGAAACGTTTTATCGATTTCTTCAAAAAGGAGATATCCTTGCTTTCTCCCTTTAGCGATCAGTTTGTTAATTTCATCTTTTTGATACTTGTTGTCAGAAGACAATGCTAACTCCTCTCTTTCGTGGTATTAGCCAGTTTATTATAACTCAAATCTTGATAGTTTCGTTTCGATAATGTTTCGAGTTGCTTCTTTGTTTCGATGAATTGCTTGATGAGCGCAGAGAGCTTTTCTTTTTCTCCCTTTCTTTCAAATCTTGCGATTTCTGCTTTGAGTTTTTTTGCTCTGTTGTCAAGTGATAGTTGCCTTAATGTGTATAAACAGTCTAAAGCCTCTTCAATCGTGGACGCTTGTTCTCTCTCAAGCAAAATCTCTGTTAAATAGCTTGCAAGGGAAGAGGCGATTTTCTGCTTAAGCTCATGAAGTTTTGGTTCTTTTCCATTCTTGAAATACTCTTCAAGTACTAAGAAGATTGGCTCACTCTTTAGGCCCTGGAAATCTTCTTCTTTCATTTCAGGGAAAACATTGGGTGCGGTTTCTTTGTTTTCGATGAGTATCTGGAGAAGCCTTTTTTCAGCTTGGAAAAAGCCGCCTTTCTCTTCTCTTTCTTTATCAGTTTGCTTCTCTTTGATTATTGACCGTAATGTTGTTTCATCTATCTTGAGATACTCACTCGTTTTTTTTATGTAATCGCTGATAACAATAGAATCTGGTATCTTTTTAATCTCATTCCAAATATTCCTGGCGATTTCTGCTTTCTCTTCAGGAATATCGATATTTGCTTTCTTAAGCATGGAATTTATTAGAAAATCAAGCCCTGGTATACTCTTTTTAATAAGGTTCTTATATTTCTCTAGGCCATATTTCCTGAGGTAACTATCAGGATCATGGCCTTTGGGTAGAACGAGAACTCCAATTTGAGCTCTGTTTTCGAAACAAAGGGAAATCGCTCGCAAAGCGGCCGCTTTTCCCGCATCATCGCCGTCATAACTGACGATGATTCTTGGTGCGAAACGTCTAGCAAGAGAGATTTGATCGGATGTCAGGCTTGTTCCTAAAGGAGCTGCAACATTAGTAATTCCAGCTTGATAGAGAGCGATGAAATCTGTGTAGCCTTCCACAAGGATGGCTTCGCCTTTTTCCCGAATGGATTCTTTACAGAAATTCAGTCCATACAAGAGATTTCCTTTGGAGTATACAGAGGTATCAGGCGAGTTGAGGTATTTCGGGTCTGCATCAAAAAGGGTTCTTCCTCCAAAGCCTACAACTTTTCCACTTGGGTCGAATATGGGGAAAATGATTCTTCCTCTGAAGCGGTCGTAGTAACCTTCTTTCTTTTCTCTTCGAATAACTAATCCAGCTTTCTCAAGAACATCGGGAGGGACGTTTTTCCTCTGGAAGAAAGTCAGGAGAGAATCCCAGGAGTTCTTTGCATAGCCAATTTTCAGTTTTTGGATCACTTCTTCAGAAATATTCCTTTTTTTGAGATAATCGAGAGCACGTTGTCCTTCTTCGGTTTTAAACAGGTTTTTCTTGAAATATGCTAGTGTGTCTTCATTGATTTTGTATAATTTTTCTTTCTTTTCTCGAAATTTTGGAGAGAATTCTTTTCCGACTGGAAGTGGAATGTTGTATTTTTCTGCTAGATATTTTAAGGCTTCGGGAAAGCTCAGATTCTCTTTTTCCATAACGAGAGTGAAAATATCGCCTCCAGCCCCGCAACCGAAACAGTGATAGAGCTGTTTTTCATCGTCAACAGTAAAAGAAGGGGTTTTTTCTGAGTGGAAGGGGCAGAGTCCTACAAACTTTCTCCCGCGTTTTCTCAAAGTAGTGTACTGGGAGACGATATCGATTATGTTTGCAGCTTGCCTTATTTGTTCAGTAGATTCCATGGTGGTTCTCTCAGTAGGTAAAAGAAAACTACTAGTAAATATAAGTAGCAGACCCTTCCTTGTCAAGGGTCTAAGTTATTAAAAATTATAGTTTTATATTTTTTATCCATTGGAGTCAGACTTTGAAAGATGGGGGTCAAAGATGGGGTCAGACCTTTAAAACTTTAGTAACTTCTTGATAAGGCCTTATCCAGGGGAAGCGTGTATAATCAGAAGAGAGAAATCTCTCTTCATAACGGGAGGGCATGGCTCAAGATATAACAAAGTTACTAAAGTTTTAAAGGTCTGACCCCAATGTGGAATCAGAGGTGATTTATCAGGCTTGCCAGGTATCCAGCACCAAATCCATTGTCTATATTTACAACAGCCACTCCACCTGGACATGAATTAAGCATGGCTAGCAGGGCTGCTAATCCTTTAAAGCTTGCCCCATAACCGATACTGGTCGGGACGGCTATTATCGGACTTTTGGTTATTCCAGCTACCACACTGGGCAATGCCCCTTCCATCCCAGCGACAGCAATGATGACTCTTGCTGTCTTAATTTTTTCATATTCTCCAAAGAGGCGGTGGAGACCTGCCACTCCCACGTCATATATTTTTTCGATTTCATTGCCAAAAATGTCGCAGGTAATAAAAGCTTCTTCAGCAACTGGAATATCAGATGTTCCTGCTGTCATGATGACTATTTTCCCTTTTCCTAAGGCAGACCTTTTTTGCTTGAGATATGCAGCCTTAGCCAGGGCGTTGTAGCGAAGTTTAGGTATTTTTTTCTTTGTTTTCTTAAAAAC
>Ga0114920_10000888_pt1 | contig 13438 bp, 13 predicted proteins | sample ChitaG_FD_88683 | JGI IMG/M metagenome (GOLD analysis project Ga0114920, IMG submission 88683) | Deep subsurface microbial communities from South Pacific Ocean to uncover new lineages of life (NeLLi) - Chile_00310 metaG | ecosystem: Environmental > Aquatic > Marine > Oceanic > Sediment ... | reverse complement strand
ACTCTCCCTCTCCAAAGCAAAAAAGATCCTCTTCGGAGGAGATGGAGATTCCTGGATAATCTCGGGAGTAGGTGATTACTTCCCTTCTGCTACCTATCTACTCTGTTTTTATCATCTCTTTAAGAAATTAAGAGAATGTCTGGGAAGAAGGAAAAACGAGCAGAAGGTAATAAAAGATCTGCTATTATCCAATCAGATAAATAAGGCTTTATTAAAGATAGAGCAGCTAATCAGAAATTCCTATGACCTTAAAGAAAAAGATAAACTAACTAAATTCTATACCTATATCTCTCGCAATCGTCAAGGGATTGCCAACCAGGTTATCTTAAAGGGCAAAGAGATACAGAGGACCGGGGCGATAGAATCAAACATAAATAAGGTGATTGCCTCTCGCTTTAAAAAAAGAGGAATGAGTTGGAGTAAAAAGGGAGCTCTCAGCCTCCTAAAGATAAAAGAGACCATCTTAAATAATGAATGGGATGAGTGGTGGGAGAAAGGAAGAGGACAGGACATCAAGATAAGTAAATTTAATCCTCCCTTGCCAGCCTCCTATTTTAAGAAAGAGGCAGAATCTTCTCCTCTTATCGAGGCAACCATACCTGCTCTTTCCGGACCAGATCAGGGCAAACCCTGGGTAGGTGTTTTGCGTAAACTCTCTGAAGCAGGATATTACAATTAATTAATCAAAAAAGTATAAGAAAGTTGATACCAATGTATTATTATAACCTAAATAACATAAGGACAATTATGCTTATTCATACAAATAATAAGCTATAATAAAACAAGGAGTAAGTCTATCCAAAACCAGAAGAATTTTTTGCACTAAAAAAAACTACCCCCAAAGAGTTGACACAGACATGCAACTTATTCCGCTTGACATTTCCTACTCAAATGTAATATAATATTTCTAAGTTCACATTCTGAACATAATAACTGAAACTTGCAATTCACAACTTATTTTTTTATCTTGCATCTTGAATCTTTCTTTGCATTTTGTTTCATCATTCGCAACTTGAAATCTGCACATCGTAACTTTTGTATTTTTTCTTGATTTTCTTCAACCAATAGACTTGAATCTTGTGAATAGAGTTAACAAAATGAATATTGCCGAAATCTTGATTTATTAAAAATAAAAAAACTACTCGAATTTACTATCCTGCTTGGTCTAAAAAATTTATATAAACCAGCGATATTCTTAGGCTTTACTTATGAAGGAGTAGTGAGAAGATAATAAATTAAATACCAAATATTGATTCAAAAGAGGAATTATATGTTTCCAAATTTTAATAATTTTACATCTAAAAAAGAAAAAATTGCTATAATTGGCATCGGTTATGTTGGATTACCATTAGCTGTGAATTTTGGACGCCTATATAAAGTTATAGGGTTTGATATTGATACTCAAAGAATTAAAGAACTTGAAAATAATTATGATAGAAATGGTGAAATAAGGTCTGAAGAATTAAAAAAAATCAATATAGAATTGACTTTTGATTCAAAGAAATTACAACAGGCACATTTAATAATTATAACTGTTCCAACTCCAATAGATGTTTACAAACGTCCTGATTTAACTCTTATTAAAGAGGCTTCCAAAATTGTTGGTCGAAATTTAACCAAGGGAACAGTAGTAGTATATGAATCTACAGTTTATCCTGGTGTTACCGAGGAAATATGTGTTCCAATTCTTGAAAAACAATCAAATCTAAATTACCGTAAAGATTTTAAAGTAGGATATTCTCCCGAAAGAGTATCCCCAGGTGATAGAAACCATTCTTTATCTAAGATTGTAAAAGTTGTATCTGGCCAGGATGATGAAACTGCTAAATTTTTAGCTGATATTTATGGATCTGTGATTGAAGCAGGAATACATATTACTCCAAATATTCGTACTGCTGAAGCGGCGAAAGTTATTGAAAATATACAACGGGATTTAAACATTGCTTTAATGAATGAATTAGCACTAATATTTAACAAATTAAATATAGATACAAAAGAAGTGCTTCAAGCTGCTGCAACTAAATGGAATTTCTTACAGTTTGAACCGGGATTAGTAGGTGGCCATTGTATTGGAGTAGACCCTTATTATTTAACTTATAAAGCAGAAGAAATTGGATATCATCCCGATGTTATTCTATCAGGACGTCGTATCAATGATGAGATGGGTAAATATATTGCTGAACAAACCGTAAAACATCTTATAAGAGCTTGCAAAGCTGTAAAGAAAAGCAAAGTTTTAATTTTGGGAATTACCTTTAAAGAAAATATTAAAGATATTCGTAATACAAGAACAGTAGATATTTACTATGAATTAAAAGATTACGGTGTAAATCCATATATTTTTGATCCTTTAGCCTCGAAAGATGAAGTAAAAAATGAATATAATATAGATCTTGTATCTGATTTGAAAGATTTCAGTCCGTATGATGCTATTATTTTAGCCGTGAAACATGAAAAGTTTTTGAAGTATAAAATATCGTTTTTGAGGGCATTTACAGGTAAAAATCCTGTTCTTATTGATGTAAAAGCTGTTTATAATAAAAAAGAAGCAGAGAAAGCGAGTTTTTTATATTGGAGGTTATAGAATGAAGAAAATTTTAGTAACAGGTGTAGCTGGATTTGTGGGGAGTAAAGTTACAGAAATGTTACTTAAAAATGAATATCAGGTTATTGGAGTAGATAACCTGAATGATTATTATGACGTAAAACTTAAATTATGGCGTCTTAATAATTTAAAGAAATTTAGCAATTTTAAGTTCTACAAAAATGATATTGAGGAGTATAATTTTTTAAAAGGAATATTTCAATTACACCATTTTGATGCAATAATAAACTTAGCAGCTAGAGCAGGGGTACGTTATAGTCTTGAAAATCCCTTTATTTATCTTTACACAAACGCTGGTGGTAATTTAAATTTGCTGGAATTATGTAAGGAATTCAAGGTATCTAAGTTTATCCTCGCCTCAACTTCGTCTTTATATGCTGGACAGAAAATGCCTTTTAATGAAGATTTATCGGTAAATATTCCCATTTCTCCATATGCCGCTTCAAAGAAGTCAGCTGAAGCGATGGCTTATACTTATTATTATTTATATGGGATTGATGTAACAATTTTAAGGTATTTTACAGTTTATGGACCAGCGGGAAGGCCAGATATGAGTATTTTTAGATTTATAAAATGGACAGCAGAAGGGTCCCCTCTTGAGATTTTTGGAGATGGTAGCCAGATGAGGGATTTTACTTATATCGATGATATTGCTAAAGGTACAATTAAGGCATTAAAACCTTTAGGTTATGAAATTATTAATTTGGGGAACAACCATCCTCATAGATTATTTGAAGCTGTAAAATTGATAGAAAAATATACCAAAAGAAAAGCTCGTTTTAAATATAAAGAATTCCATAAAACTGACGTTAAAGCCACCTGGGCAGATATTAATAAGGCAAAAGAATTGCTTAATTGGTCGCCTGAGGTAAGCTTGGAAGAGGGTATAAAATGGACAGTGGAGTGGACAAGAGATAATTGGGAATGGGTACAGAAAATAAAAATTTAATATAGAAAAAATATTTTTAGAAATTTTATATCCAATATAATGATATACATATTTATAAAAATTGTTGTGAAGGATTATTAAAAGAAAAAATAGAAGAAGTATTGCAATATGTTAAAAAATAAAAAATTGGCTTTGCTTTTTACAACAGGTATTTCTTTGAGAACATGGGAGAAAGTAGGGAATTTAGAAAGAGAAGTAAGGCCTTATAAAGAACTAACGAAATATTTTGATAAAATATACTTTTTTACTTATGGCGATAGTAGTGACCTAAATTATCAGAATGTTTTAAATAGAGATATAAGGACTTTCCCTAAGAAATGGAAAATACCATCTAAAATATATTTGTTCTTATTGCCCATTCTCTATAGAAAAGAATTAAAAACAGTAGATATTCTAAAGACAAATCAGATGAATGGAGCAATTGCAGCGGTTTTAACAAAATGGTTTTATAAAAAGAAATTAATTGTTAGATGTGGGTATGAATGGTTGACTAATTTAGAATATCGGAAAAGCCCTTTTTTAAAAAAGACAATAGCTTATTTTATTGAAAAAATTATTTATAAAGCATCCGATAAGATTATTTTAACTTCTAAGAAAGATAAAAAATATATAGAATCAAAATTTAATATACCTTCTTCTAAAATAAAAGTAATTCCCAATTATATTGATACCGAACTATTTAAACCAGTGTCTTTAAAAAAAGAAGTGGAGAGAATCTGTTTTGTAGGTAGATTAGAAGAAGAAAAAAATTTATTCAATTTAATCAAGGCAATTTCGTCTTTACCGGTAAAATTGATCATCTTTGGAAGTGGTTCATTAAAAAAGGACTTAGAAAATTATTCCAAAAGACAGAAAGCAAATGTAAAATTTATGGGCAATATTCCCAATCAAAAATTACCTAAAGAATTAAACAGATCAAATTTATTTATTTTGCCTTCTCTTTATGAAGGATGCCCCAAAGTTTTATTAGAAGCGATGAGTTGTGGACTACCTTGTATTGGAACAAATGTTGCGGGAATTAAAGAAATAATTAAACATAAAGAAAATGGATATCTTTGTGAAACCGATGCTACTTCAATGAAAAACGCGATCTCAGACGTTTTAAATAATAAAGAACTTAAGGAAAGATTATCTAAGAATGCTAGAAAAACAATTATTGATCATTTTAGTATAGAAAATATTTTAAAAGAAGAAAAAAAAATTTACGAGTCATTATGAAATACTACGATGACAAAAACAAAAGATTAATAATATTTCAAGAGAAAGCCAATCCAGAATTTTGGGTAAACATTGGCGCATGGATGATTTTATTGGTGTTTAAGAAATTATGAAAAATATAATTTATAAAATTTTAGTTAAATTTATTTTAAGGTTGCATAATTTTTCTTATAAATTATCTTCAAGATTTGCAACTAAAGCCGAGGGAGAAGGATTACATCCAAAACATCGTTTAATGAAGTATCATAAATTTTTTGTTGATAACATTAACTCAAATGATATAGTATTAGATATTGGCTGTGGGAATGGGGCCTTAACCTATGATGTAGGCAAAAAAGCTAAAAAAGTTGTAGGAATTGATTTAAATAAAGAAAATGTAAAAAAAGCAAAAGAAAAGTATAATGCTTTAAATATTGAATACAATATTGGAGATGTAACAAAAATTTTACCCGACCAGAGGTATGATGTAATAATTTTATCTAATGTTTTGGAACATATTGAGGATAGAATAGGATTTTTACACGAAATAAAAAAATTAGCACCGAAGATATTAATCCGAGTTCCAATGATAAATCGTGACTGGATAACTTTATATAAAAAAGAATTAGGAATTGAATGGCGTTTGGATTTAACTCATTTTACGGAATATACTTTAGAAGGTTTTCAAGAAGAATTAAAGGAAACCGGCTTAAATTTAAAGAAATATAAAATTCAATTTGGTGAGATATGGGCAATAATAAAGTAAAGATATTTATATTTGGAAGAGATAAGGTTGGATGGTCTATTGATGAAGACAGGAAAGCAGTCACTTATATTTTTAAAAAATGTGGATTTCTTCTAACTGGAAATATTTTTAAGGCTACGCATATTTTTTGTGTGTGGTATGATTTGCTTTTAAATTTTAGATATAGATGGTTAATTTATTATAGTAAATTATTTAATAAAAAGATTATAGTTGTAATTACTAATAATATAACTCTTTATCCATACAAAGTAGATTTATTAAAGAGATTTGTTGATATTTGTATTTCTCCTTCAGAAAATATTTTAAATTTTTTAAAAATGCAAAATTTAAAAGTATACAAAATTCCTTTTTTTGTTAATGAAACTATATTTAAACCTTTAAATATTTCGAAACAAAAAATTTGTCAAAAATTAGGGATAGATTTTAATAAAATTGCAAAAAAAATTGTAATAGGCTCATTTCAAAGAGACTCCTTGGGTAATAATTTAATGAAACCAAAATGGCAAAAAAATCCTGATTTATTAATAGATATTTTAGAAAAATTACCAAGAGAAAAATATATTTCATTGCTTGCGGGTCCAAGGAGACATTATATTATGAAAAAATGCAAAAACAAGGGAATACCTTTTTTATTCTATGGAGACAGTAATTATATTAATAATTTGGAGGATGACATTCTGATAAATAATTTGAATTTAGAAATAATTAACTTGTTATACAACCTTATAGATATTTATATTGTATCCTCTAAAAGTGAAGGCGGACCAAAACAAATTTTAGAAAGCTCTTTAACTAAGACTTTAATTTTTAGCACTAAAGTTGGATTTGCTCCAGATATTATTCATCCAGAATTATTATTTAATGATAATCATATTCAATCTGTTATTAAAAAAATTATAAAGTTTTATGAAAATCCCAATGAATTTAATAAATATATAGAATATAATTTTAAAAGATCAAAACAAGAAGTTAATATTGATGTTTTGAAAGAAAAATATAGAAAGGTAATTTTAGAAAATTGAAAATTAAATATAATATTTTATATGATTTTCAAAAAGGACCTTGGGGCGGAGGGAATCAATTTTTAAAGGCATTAAAAGAGGAGTTTAATAAACAATATATTTATGAAGAAGAAATATATAAAGCTAATGTAATTTTAGTAAATAGCCATCATAATTTAAGATATTGTTTTACAATAAAAAAGAAGTACCCAAATAAAATAATAATTTATCGTCTTGATGGACCTATTTCTTTTGTGAGAGGACAAGATAAAGGAATCGATAAAATTATTGCTTTATTTAATAACTTGGTCGTTGATGGAATTATTTTTCAATCAAATTGGTGCAAAGAACAAAATAAAAAATACTTTGGAATTTTTTCAATATACGAAAAGATAATTTATAACGCACCGGATAGCGAAATATTTAACGAAATAGGCAAAAAAGTTTTCAATCCGGAAGAAAAAAATAAACTTGTTGCAACTTCTTGGTCTTCTAACTGGCGAAAAGGATTTAATGTTTATAAATTTTTAGATGAGAATTTAGATTTTTCAAAATACGAAATGACCTTTGTGGGCAATTCACCAATAAAATTTAAAAATATTAATTGGATTAAACCAGTTGATTCAAAAAAATTAGCAGAAATATTAAAACAAAATGATATTTATATTACTGCCAGTCAAAAAGATCCTTGTTCTAATTCTTTGATAGAAGCGTTATCCTGTGGTTTGCCCGTAGTAGTATTAAATGATGGCGGACACCCGGAGTTAGTTCAGCGAGGTGGAGAATTATTTAGAGGGAAAGAAGATATAATTGAAAAAATTGATAAGGTGACAGAAAAATATTCTTATTATCAATTAAAAATTCCTAAATTTTCAATGGAAAAAGTTGCAAGGAAGTATTATGAATTTGCTCAAAAAATATATAATAATATGCAAAAAGGAGAGTATACTCCAAAACATGTAAATTTTTTGACTAAAATAAATTTCTTAAAAATAGAGGGTATAATTTTAAAATGGAAAATAAGAAACAAAATCACATCAATTACACAAAAATAGTAGAAAGAAAAAAACAAAATAAAAGTTTTAATAAATTTGATAAAGTTAATATAGACGTAGAACGGAAATTTAAAGAACAAGATTTAGATCTAATAAAAACCCACAAATTCGATAATAATTTTTCTACAAGAAAAGAATATAGATTAAAGTTTTACCCAAAAGTTATTTGCTTACCAAAGATGTATTTTATAGGAGCTCTTTACAAATCAGGTATTTTAGAAAAATCTATTTATTCGAACTTATACATTAATTGGTTTTATGAATTTAGAATATTTTGGGTAGATTATCTAAAAAATAGACCAATAGACATTGTTGATTTTCATTTTCTTCGATTAAATTATAGAAAGAAATTCCAAGGAGTTTCACATGAAGATGAAAAAAGTCCTCGAAAATTTATCAAATCTTGGCAAAGATATGAAAATATAGCTATACTCTTTTCTAGTATATGGAAATATGCGAAGTCACAGTACTTAAACTTTCATCCCTTTCTAAGGTACATTCCTATCAATGCACACATATTAGAGTATGGATGCGGAATCGCACCAATTACAGAGGGGCTTATTAAGTATTGTCCATACAAAAACCTTAAGTTCACAATAGCAGATATAAAACAAATAAATTTTTTATATGCGAGATGGAAATTCCATTTAAAAAACTATATAAATTTTGTGACTATAGATCCCGCCATTTTAGACAATTTACCTAAAAATGAGAAATATGATGTAATTCTATGCCTTACTGTAATAGAACATTTACCCAACCCATTTGAGATAATTAAAGTGCTTTATAATCATCTAAAACGGGGGGGGGGTATTAATTTTTGATTATATTAAAGGAGAGGGTAGAGGATTAGATACAAGGGGAGCTGTAATTGAAAGAGAAAAAGTATTAACCTTTATAGAACAAAACTTTAAACTTCTTAAGGGAACAATTGATTATAAAGAAAGTATGGGGGTAACTATAGTAAAAAAATGAATTGGATTTTTGAATTGAAGAAAAAAGTTCCACAATTCTTTAAAGAAACAAAAGGTAAAAAAGTTACCGGGTTTTTTCATTATTCTTTGTCAGGAGATTTATATGACGAGGATACAAAATGGGGTTTAGGGAATACAGTTTTTGCTGTAAAAATTTATTATACTTTAAATTTGTTGGATGATTTAGAGAATAAAGAAAAGAAATCAATAGTAAATTTTATACAGAGCTTCCAAAAAAAAGATGGGACAATTTATGATCCTTTGATAAGAAGACGGGCATTATTTAGAAAATTTTTATCGGCAGTAAAGAATCTAGATTTTAGCGATGCCTTTGGTAGAAAGACAATCATTGCTGAAACAAGGCAATCTATTTCCGCTTTAAATCTTTTGGGAGAAAAATCGAAAATTCCTTTTAAGAAATTTCCAAAAACAAAAAAAGAAATAGAAGAATGTCTTTTAACTCTAAATTGGCAAAAACCGTGGGGGGCTGGAAGTCATTTTTCACATTTAATTTTTTTCTTAAAAAACAGTGATTTAAAAAATAAAGAAAAATTGATTAATTTTGCAATGGGTTGCGTTAATAAATTACAAAACCCAAATGATGGTTCATGGTACATAGGAGATCCTTCTTTACAACAAAAAATAAATGGGGCCATGAAAATAATTACGGGCCTAAGAGGTGCAAATAGAATGAATTTTCGATATCCAGAAAAAATAATAGATTTATGCCTTTCTGCGAAAAATGATGAACATGCTTGTAATAATTTTAATATTATCTATGTTTTGCACTATGCTAACAAAATGACTGATGGAAATTATAGGATTAAGGAAATAAAAGAATTTGCCTTTGAGAGATTAGGAATTTATAAACAATATTATTATTCTAAAATCGGAGGCTTTTCATTTTTACCACACAAAGCTAATGTTTATTATTATGGAGCGAAAATTACTAAAGGTCTAAGTGAACCGGATATCCACGGTACTTGCATGTTTCTATGGGGAATTTCAATTATCGCTCAAATTTTGGGAATTAATCAAGAGTTAGGATTTAAAGAGCAAATACCATGATAAAAAGAATCAGAAAATCTATCCATTATTATTTTTAGGCAACTTATAGGAGAAAAATATTAGATAAACTTTTAGAGAAAAACAAGCATTACTATCAAGGAATAGTTTTAGATATTGGTGGTAGAGAAAGAGGAAAATTTAAAAAGCCGAGGGATAAAGTCAAAAAATGGATATTTGCCGATATGAGGAAAGACATAAACCAGATATTGTTTTAAATGTTACTAATATGAAGAACATTAAAGATAAATCTATAGATGTTATAAATGCTACTGAACTTTTTGAACATGTGGAGGATATTGAAAAGGGATTAAGAGAATGTAATCGGGTTTTAAAGAAAAGCGGAGTGATGATTTTATCAGCACCTTTTTTATATACTATTCATTCTGACCCTTATGATTTCCAGAGATGGACAGAAGATAAATGGAAAAAAGTTTTAAAAGTAATTGGTTTTAAAATAGAAAAGTTTGAAATTATGGGAAGGTTTTTTACGGTTTTAGCAGATATGAAAAAAACATTTGTAAAATCAATGCCCAGAATTTTAGGATGGATTCTATATTTACTATATCCACTACTTGATTTATTAATAAGATTAGACAATCTTAGATTTATCAAAAATAATTCTAAATTAGGAAAATATCACGTAGGATGTTTTATAATTGCGAAAAAACGAATTTAATATAAATAATTTTGTAAAAAATTTATTAGAAATTAAAAACTCTAAAGGAGAACTTGTTGTTTGCCCAGGAGAGGAAAATCATATCTATAAAGATTTCGACGATGTAGTTCCATTTTTGTTGTATTTTAATCAAAGTAAGGAAATAAAAAAACAAATTTTATTATCCAGAAGATATATTAATAATGGATTTATAGAATATGGTTCTTATTTATTTTCATGGAGAATGGATGAATATATTGGAGGGCTAATATTTTATTATCAAAATACGAAAGATAAAGATGTTTTAGATATTATAGAAGAACAAGAACATTTTTTGAATAAATTGTTTGAATTGCATTATATTCCTGGATATTTTTATATACCCAAGGGGAAATTTACGGATTTAAGTTTTTCTAGAGGGTATGGCTTAATTGAAGTTTGTTTAGAAAATGATATGTTTAAAAAAGAAACCAAATTAAATGCACTAAGAATTTTAAATAACTTTTTAAATAACAATAAGTTTTTTAGGAAGGAATCTCTATTCTTAAATAAATATAAATATCAAAATAAAGAATTTAAAGCTTATATAACCCCCCTTTTTATAGATAAAATAAATTTTATAAAAGGTACATCAACCTATTTTGGAAGATCAAAGTTGAAAAATACAGTATTGAGATCTCTCCAAAACAGCTCTATATCTAGAGTCAAACTAATGAAAGATAATTCTAATTTAATTTATTCTGTTATAGAGGCATACAAATATACTAAGAAAAATATCTATAAGAATGTTTTAAAAAAATGGATATACGAAGGAGTTTTGACTAAAATGTACAACCAAGATGGATTTGTGCATACTTATTGGGAAAATAAACCTTATGGAATTTCGCTGGCTCAAAATTTTACTTTTATAGACATATTAATGGATTATTATCATAATGTATATCAGGATAATAATTTATTAGAAATAGTAGAAAAAATTACTAAATTTTGGTTGAATAAAAAAATGCCCAATGGCTTAATTCCAGAAAACCCAAATGAAAATATAGACTTTTTAGATTGCCAGACCGATTTCTCAGTATGTTTAAAGAAATTATCTTATTTAACAGGCAATTATTACTATCAAAAAAAAGGGAGACAATTATTTCATTCAATTATTTTAAATCACTATAAAAATGGATATTTAGTTAATAAAGTTGACGATAAAGGTAATACGATTGATAAAACAATTAATTTAAAGTATAATATTTTGTTTTTAAAAGCATACATAGCTTATAATTCAAATTTGAATATATTTAATGATTTATTTAAAGATAGATAAAAGAATAATAAAGGGTAGAAATATTATACTCTGCAAACTGCTGTGATTTCAAAATGATAAAAAAGATTTCAATTTTAATAGTGAATTATAATAGTTCTGATTTTATAGATATTTCTTTATATGCATTATCGAAATTAACTAAAAATTTCTATAAAATATTTATTTTAGATAATGGTCCGAATATTACCGATTATGAAAATTTGAAAAAAGTATGTTCTGAGTATAAAAATTGTGTTCTGGAAAGAAGAAAGACTATTTTAAGAGGAAGTTTAGCTCATGGGATTGCTTAATTTATTAGTAAAAAAGATAGATACACCCTATTTTTCTATTCTTGACACAGAAGCTATTTGGCTGATTAAAAATTGGGATGAAATTTTAATTAGTCATTTAAGTGATAAAGTTAAAGTTATAGGCACTCAAGCCCCTGTAGGTTCAGCAAAGAAGCAGGATTTTCCTTTGATGTTTGCAGCTTTATTTGAATTAGAATTCTTTAAAAAATTAAATATTAGTTTTAAACCTAAAGAAAATTCTATTTCTCAGGATACAGGTTGGGAAATCAGAGAAAAATATCTTGGGGAAGGATATAAAAGAACGATCTTAGAAATGAAAAACACGAGGATTTTCAAGGACGGCCCCTTTAAAGAAGTTATTTGTGGAGAATATTATTTGCCAGGATTTCCCCATATTTTTGCTTCGCATTTTGGGAGAGATTCAACTTTAGGTGAACATAAGTATAGAAAAGGATTTGGAAATATTTATAGATTTCCAATAATAGGTAAATATTTAAGAATGAAAAAAGGAAAAGAAGAAAGAGAAAATTGGTTTAAGATATGCAAAGAAGTGATTAATAAACAAATATGAAACAATTTAATTATTCAAAAATAGAATTTGAAAATGTTCAATGTTTATTTTGCAAGGAAAAAACTAAAATGGAATTTTTATTCGAAGTACCAGATAGAATAAATAATTTACCAGGCATGTTTTCCTTAGTAGGGTGTCGTAAGTGTGGTTTAGTTTTTCAAAGTCCAAGACCAAAAGAAGAATATATAAAATACTATTATCCTGATAATGTCAATTATTTTAAACCTTCTAAGTTGAAACAATCTAATTTTGGCATGAAGATAGAAAGGAAAATTCTTTCTAATTTTTATAACTATGAAAATTTGGGAAGTAGTAACTTTTTTAGTAAAATTCTCTATTTTCTATTATATTTTTATTTTTATAGATATCGTTCAATTCCAAAATATACACCGAATGGAAAACTACTTGAAATTGGTTGTTCTAATGGAGAAAAATTAGAACGGTTTAAAAAATGGGGTTGGAATGTTATGGGTATAGAGTTAAATAGAAATGCTGCCACTTTCGGAATTGAGAAAAGAAAATTAGATATAAAAATTGGTTCAATTTTTAATTATGAGTTTCCTTCTGATAGTTTCGATGTAATTATAATGGATATGGTTTTAGAGCATTTATATTATCCGGATAAAGCGATTTTAAAAATAACAAAATGGTTGAAGCCCGGCGGCCAATTAATATTTAGTATTCCATATTTTGAGGGAATTGAATTTAAATTATTTGGTAAATATGCACATAGTATTCATTTACCATGTCATATATATTTTTTTAACAGAAAACACATAAAAATACGACTTGATAATAATTATCAAAATATTAAAATTATTTTTCATCGCTTTGACCGCGATATTGTTGCTTCTTGTCATTATAAGTGCCAATTTACAGAGAAATATTTTTTTAAATTTGTTGCCTATAATAAAATAATTAGGTATTCATTAATTAAACCTTTAGTATTTTTATTATCTTTATTTAAAAGGACCAGTCGAATAACAGTT
>Ga0114920_10000887_pt1 | contig 13438 bp, 23 predicted proteins | sample ChitaG_FD_88683 | JGI IMG/M metagenome (GOLD analysis project Ga0114920, IMG submission 88683) | Deep subsurface microbial communities from South Pacific Ocean to uncover new lineages of life (NeLLi) - Chile_00310 metaG | ecosystem: Environmental > Aquatic > Marine > Oceanic > Sediment ... | reverse complement strand
TTGCCCCCACGCTCTTGTAGAGGTTTATCCAGTAGAGCTTTCCCTTTGCGGTTCGCGGTAGGACAGCAGCGGTCAGGCCGGTGTACTGCAGGCCCAAGATTGCCATACTGATACGGTTTGTCGCTGTTGAGAGGTCTGTGACCTGCAACTTGATCTCGCGCTCCGCAGCATAGACCTTCTGCGCGTCCGCCGGAATCTTCAGGAGCTTTCCTTCCTGTCCGAATTGCGCGGCAAGGTCGCCTTCCGTCCGGGCAAGCGGTTCTTCGTCAACAAAGAGCTTGCCTATCGCGCGGCCTGTGGAGTGGTAACCGATCGCGAGCGGTTTGAAGGGGTACGGAAAGGCCTTGGGGCCTATGGTCTTTACGCCGCTTCCGGCGCAGGTGTCTTTTACCACCAGCCATTTCAAATCGGGCTTCATGCTCGTTTCTCCTGTTTGTCAATCCTGGCGGCCCGGGCGCGCTCCATTTCTGGTGCGCGCCCTGGGCCTGCGCAGGTTTTTCCTTCGGTCGTTACGAGGCCGCTGCAGCCGTCGGGTAGGCGTAAATGCCGGCGAAGATTATCGTTACCTTCGTGGCGGCACTCGGGGCTATCGCCGCCGGGTGCAGTATTTTGCACACGAAAGGCTCCCCGCCGCGAATCACTTCCGGCTTGCGCAATTTGAAAACTGCGTTGTGCTGCGGCACCCCGTGGGTTCCCACGGTGGTTGTCGCAGTGCTTGGCCCGCCGCCCGCGCCCAGTATTTCGACCGGGAAGTAGCGGAGCCTCGAGTCCTCGTTGGGCGCGAAGGCAAGGACCGCCTCTTTCTCGATCACCTGGATGTCTGCGACCACTACGTCCGGGGCCAGGGATACCCTGATTTCCTCGACCACCGCCAAGTGCCCCTTGGGGAGTTCCCTTGCCTTGACAATGTTTGTCTGCGTCTTGTCGCTGCCTCCGGGGAAAAAGTCCGTGGAGGCCTTGTTCCCGCTCGTGCCGTACTCCACTCTGGTGAACAACGGCTCGGCCGTAACGTTGGCCATGCCTGCCAGCTCTTTCCGTAACCCCTCGTTTATCTTGAGGGCGTTGTTCTGTGGCGGCATACTTTTCTCCTTTCGTGTGCCGCGCGAACCCCGCACCTGTCCTCATTCCGCTATCCCTGCCTACCGTCTTAACCGCTATCCGGCATAACCACTATGCCTGAAGCGCGGTAAGATTAAAGATCGTATTCGTCGTCGTACTGCCCGAGCATGTCTTTTTCAAGAAGCCCTACGCCCGAGGCACCGGCTTCTTCTTCCGGCGGGCCTGCCGGTATCGGCGCGGCCGCTGGCAGCAGGTTCATTACCTGCGACGGCACGTCAAGGCCCAGATTCAGGACCGCGGCCTGGTGAATCGTCTCAGACAGCAGGCCAAGCCTCATTAGCCGGCCCAGGCTGCCTTTGAGGAAGCGCCCGAGCGCAAACCAGAGCCCCACCTGCGCCGCGGCCGGTGCAAAGTCGCCGATTGTGTCGCCGAGGTAGCGCGCTCCGACCTCGCCGCCGACCTCGCCGACATAGCGACCGCCAAGCACCTGCACACCCTCTTTCGCTTCTCTCACGAGGTTCTTGACCAGGTTCTTGCCAAAGGCTGCAGGGTTGCGCCTTTTCTTCCGCTTCCCCTTTCCCTTGTTTGTGATAAGCATGCGCCCCGGGTTTTTCTTGCGTCCCTTCTTCCTTTTCTTCTTCGCCACTTCCGTCCCTCCTGATTGTGCGGAAGCGTACCCTTCGCCTCTCTTGCCGCTGACTAACTGACTATCCCCCGCGAATCTATCTTGTATCTGCCCTGAATCCGGGCAAACTTGCCTCTTGTGTTTGCAACCGCTATTAGCTTTGTGCCTGGTGAGAATTCGTGCACGTAGAGGCGGCTCCCTCGCCCTTTGTCTGTCTGATAAACAACTATGCGCAGATTTGGGATTGACGCCAAGGTGCCGCCCGGGTCGTAGGCATACAATATGCCGCGCGACGTGGAAAGCAGCAAGGCTCCGTGCTGGCTTCCCCAGCCCTGCTGCACAAACAGGCCGTTCCCCCAGCCCTTGTAACCCTGCAACTCTCGGAGCGCCCCGAGCTGCGCAACCTGCGCCGGCAGCCGCGCGCCTCGAGGTACGCGCAAAACTTTGGTCCGCTTAGGCTCCCGACCAGTAAACATGCGGTAAACGTCGACTGTGTCCATGTTGCCATTCTCCAGGGACGCCCCACTGGTGAACAAGTAAATTCCCAAAAGACAGAGAGCGAAGATTAGGACAACCAAGAATATCAGCTTTTCCTCTCCACTTAGCTTGTTGAGCATTATTTTTTCCTCAGTAGAGAATAGGCAAGAAGGGCTGCGAGTCCCAGGCCGGCATACAAAAGATACTTAGTTTCCTTGCCCGGATATTCACGCGGCGGAAGTCCTTCGGCTTTCCGGTAATCGTCGTATTCCTCTTTGGAAACAATGCCTACTTTGGCTGCAAGTTCAACTGCGCTGTCTGCTACCGCCCCACCCAAAATCTTGAGGTGATCTATCGGCTTTCCGGCTTCTGGGTTCAGGGCGCTGACAATCTTCGCAGCAGGTACTCCCTCGATTTTGCCTCTCTGGTAAATAGCAATCAGTTGAATGTGCTGCCTTTGATCTGCTCTCGTGTATTGCGTTAAAAGCCGCTTCTCGGTGGCGTCGACTTCTGCTATTGTCGCTGTCCTGCCAAGCTCTGCGTTTATGTCCTCAATCCAACCTTCAAGCCCCGCCAAGCTTCGTTTGTAACTCAAAAGAGCCTGCTGTGCGGCTTCGGGGAAACTTGTGGCGCGAAGATTGCCAAGGCTTGCCCGGGCCTTTCCTATCAGTGCACGTCTCAAAAGCATGCAAGTCCTCTATTTCAGCGCGAAAAACAACAACGGTATTGCGAAGGGGAGAGCTGCCTTGATTGTCTCTGACATTGCGAGCGACCTGGCCGCCGCTTCCGGAGTCTTCGGGGCAGGTGCCTTGACCGTTTTCGCTGCTGCCTCGAGCTCGGGTGTTACCGGCGCGTCCGGAGAAAAACCAAGCATTTCCGCAAGCTCCGCTTCCCTACCTGGCACCCACTCTGCAATCGCTTTTTCTATTAGCGTGCGTTCTTCCTCTGTCGGCTCAACAGGATCAGGAAGAACCGGCTTCAGGCTTTGGAAACTTATGTTGTCGAGCACGATTTCAAGGTTTTTTTTGATGTCCGGCAGCATGAGGCCGTGGAGCCATGCCGCTCGGTCCGCCCGCTTTTCCGCCTCCGTCCTCCCCAAGCCGGAGAACCCTCGCATGAAAAATGTCCGTTCACGCAGGCGCATGCGATCAGGCCTTGCCCTTCGTGGCCTGCGAATCCGCGCTCTGTAAATAGCGGTTGCCTGCGCAACTGAGGCCGGCGGAAGCGGAAAGTGGCGGCGTCTTATGCGGGCGGCCGCGCGCGCAATCGAAAACGGCCGCGCCGATCGAGCGGCGGCCTTTTCCGCCCCTGTTCTGCCCAGGCCTATCCCTTCCGAAGTCCTCTGCAACATGTTTGTCCCCCTAAAACCCGAATCCGGCCTCGGCGGCGTACTTTTTGGCTGAAGCGTGCGTGTTGTTGTTGATATCTATTGCCATTTTGAGGAAAGCGTTTCTCGTAGCTTCGGGAAGCCTCAGATTGCGAAACTGCCCTGTCTGCTCTGCGGTGGTCCTGGCCGCGGCTTGCCACTTGTCAAGCTGAAGCATGGCTGCTATCCGCCCTGCCCTGGCCTTCTTGCCAAGCCCTATGCCTGCAAGTATCTTCGAGCCTGCGCCCAGGACCGCGCCAATGACTGCCCCAACTGGCCCAAGCGCGCCGCCGGTCGCAGCGCCAGCCGCGGCTGCCTTCGCCGGATCTGCAGCCTTTTCTGTCGGTGCAGCTTCGGCCCCCAGGCCTCTCAGCATGAAGTTACGAGTTAACATGACCTTTCCCCTTTACGTATGCAATGTTGCATATTGTTTCAAACCCTAAACAGCCTCTCGACCGGCGCTTTGTGCCTGTATCCCAGGCCTGCGCGCCTTCGGATTGCACGGCTCTTTGCCGTCGTAGCTGTCACGTCCGCGGCTACCCAACGGCCGCGCAGATATAGTTCAGGGTGTATGTGGTAAAACTCCTGCGCGTTATCGCCGATTATCCGCAGCCGAACCGGGATATTCAGAGAGCGTGCCAACGCCCCCACAAGCGCAGTCTGCGTTACACAATCGGCTGCCGTTTTCCTTCCTGCATTGTGATATTCTCGAAGGACAAAGGCTGGAGTCTTGAAGGTGTCGGTATCCGGCGGGTCTTCCGTGTATCTTATTATGCTGTTTGCGAGGTTGTAAATCGCCCTTGCCTCTGCCACCTGATCGCGTGCCGGGAGGTTTCTGACAAGCGCGTCCCTCTGTGCTATTACAAGCGGGTGCGCCGCGTCCTTGCGGATCGCCTTGATTATCTCAGACACTTCGGCCCGGGCCGCGTAATAGCCTTTACCGAGGCCCCGGGTCCTGGTTCTGCGCGCCTGGCTCAGTATCGCCGGTTCCCGGCTGGTCCTGCCCAGGTTCTCCATTCTCTTCAGCAACTTCACCCTCTCCCTCGTTTTCTTCCTCGCCTACCATGTAGTCAAGAAACTGTCTGACGTTTGTCAGGAGCTCGTCAAGCGTCTTGCTTCCCTGCAGTGCGCTTCCTGCAAAGGCGCTATATTCAGTCACCACCTGTGCAAGCTGATCTCGGAACTGCGCGAAGGCAGCGTTTGCAATCTGTGCCGGCGTTGCCTTGCCCTTGCCCCCGCCGCTGAGCTTCAGCTTTGCGAGCTTTTCAGCCTTGCCTGCATTTAGGAGGTCCCCGAGAATCTTTACCATTTCCTTCTCGACACCCGCGTCGCCGTCCGCGTCCGATCCGAGCTGCGCTACAAGCTCTGCAAGCCGTTCCCCTTGCTTCTGTCCACTATCGCGTTCGTCTTTGAGTAGTTTCAGTAAAGTCAGCGTGTCAAGCGATCCGCCCTGCCCTGATCCTATCCCCACAACGTCCCTGAGCTTCCCTACGGCTTCTACGGCGTCAAGGAAGTCGCTTCGGCCATGTCCGTTGCCGTTTGAACTGTGCAGCGCCTTTTCCAGCCTTGATATCGAATTGCGCAGCTCCCGGAGCTCCGAGTCGTGTTCTGCTTTGCGCAGGCCTTCCGCTATCCCTTCCTCATAACTGCGTCCGGACGCCGCTCGATGGGCTTCTGGCTGCTGCGCGGGGCTTACCTCTTGTATCCCCACAAGCCGCGCGGCCCCAGGTACACTAACGCTTGCCCTGCCAACATACTGGCCTGCATGTGGGGTTCCTGCGTGCCCTCGCACCTCAACCGTGTATTCGTTCCCGCCAAACTTCTCCATAATAAGGTCTTCTCCGCCCCGAGCTATATATTCGCCAAGCGGAAAGCTCCCCTGGTACCCTGCTATATACATGTTGTTCTTGTCGTACTCTGGGAGGGTGCGAAAAATACGGACCCTGTAATCTTTGCGGTCCTCTTTTGGGATACTGTGTAGCTTCTCAGTAAAGTCCTGCTCTTTGGTTGTAACGGTCTCTTTTTTCGGCGACAAGGCTCTCTCCCGGCTTTTTTGTGGCTTTTCTATCGGCTTTCAAACAAGCGCTTCACACTACTTTCCACATCTCACTCTACATATTGTAACTCACTCTCGGTCCATGTCCGATTGTCAATGCACTATACTTTAGTCGCTATGGTTGTATTGTCAACCGATATTCTGAAAAATCTTTGTCGGAATCTTCGGACCTGCGCGATCTCGTTGGCTGCGGAGTCTTCGCAAGAAACCCTCGATCATGTGACGCTTGGTCTGCCTATCTGCAAAAATTCCCTTCGTTCTAAAGTTGACGTCCGCTTCCGCGCGTTTGATAATTTCGTCCTTGTCAAGTTGTTGTTCAAGCCATGCCTTAAAGCTGCATTCGATCTTGCGCTGGCCCTTATGCTGCCCTACTTCGGCTCGAAGCTGCTCTTGCAGTTCTGCGTGCAGTATTTCGTTCGCAACTGCAATTGCTTCCCTGGCCTTAATCGGCTGTTTCAGGGCATAGCGAATCAAACCTGGAGGGTTCTCAGGTGCTGTTTCTCTGACGGCAAGTTGCCTCTTGACGTGTAGAACCTTCGCCGCTCCGTGCCTCCACAGGAGCTTTTCGGCTGTTTTCATGTCAAAGTGCATTGTTAAAAACGCAGCAGCAAGATTTTCGATTGTGGGGTCACTTCCCTTCCTGTTACAACGGTTAGCAGTTTGTTGATTTGCTGCGTTTTTGTCACTTGGTTTGGATTCGCCTTTAATAAGGATACCCTCTGAGCAACCGGCTAAATCTGTCCGGTTGGTACCGGCCAAATCTGTCCGGTTGGTATCAGGGCAACCGGCCAAATCTGTCCGGTTGGTATCTCCTTTCACTTCAAGGAAGTAGTAAACGTTGCGGCCTGTATTCCCGTTTTTTTTTATTGCTATAACTTCAGCCGATTCAAGCTCTTGCGCGTGTCGTCTTATAGATCGCTCACTTTTATTACAGGCTTTTGCAAGCTCTTGAAGGCCTGGGGAGCAAAAATCGTCTTTTGAGCTACGGACAAAGCCGTCGAGGGCGGCATAGAGGCGAATCGCCCCGTCCGAAAGCCCAGACGAAAGCAATACGGCTGGAACTACATTCCAGCCGCCGGCGGCCAGCCTCTGCGCCTTTGTCACGAACTTAGCAGGTCCTCGATTTTCTTGAGCTGCCATTCCTTTCCTATCTATTAGTGCCTTTTAGTGTACTACACTTTTGTGCAACTACTGTCCTTCCGAATTCAAAAAAAACAAGGCGGGCGGAAACTAACCGCCTACCAAGTTGTTGTGCTCTCTAAAGCATTCGGCCAAAGCCGGGAGAACACTGTCCACTCTGCAGAATCCGCCGTTTGTATGGTGGTCGGTACAACCGCCGCAAGACTTGCCTTGCACTATCTTCGCGTCAGAGCCGTCCATACGCGCCCCGACGGTTAGCGGCGGCATTGTGTCGGCAAGCCCTATTGCCGCCTTGTCTATACCGGCCTCAGTGAAGACAAAGCCGATAGTTATCGCTGCCTCCAGAACCGCCAAAGAGATTCTTTCCACAGCCTCAATTCTCTCGGGTGAAAAAAAGATTGTGAGCACGACCACCAGCGCACCAAGTATCGTGGCCCAGACCTTCTTCTTACGATACCACGGCTTCATGTGTTTCCCCCTTTCTGCTTTTTCCTTTTTCGTAATTCACAAGTTTGGCATGGCCGCCCTACGTCTCTCATGCGTTTACACCTTGGGCAACGGTACCAACCGCGCGGCAAGGCATACTTCCCCCTTTCAAGAACTGCGTCTATGCCTTCTATTTTCAGACGGTCGATCCATTCGCTACACTCTGTTTGCAGCACTTCTGCTATATTCTTCGCGCCGCGACAATCTTTGGTCTGCTCAAGATAAGACGAGAGCTCGCTGTCGAGCCTTTCCATGAACTCAATCAACCGCCTTTCCTCGGTAGGATATATCATTTGCCCGCACCCCTTTCAAAAAGCGATAGCTTGTTGGTTGTTTATCGCGTCTGTAATTGATAGGCCCTGCCTGGCCTCTACGGTTCTCTCGTTTCCTTCCCTGCAGAACTCAGCGTCAATTTCGATCCCCAGGAACTCAGCGCCGGTCCTGAGCGCAGCTATGCCGGTAGTACCGGAGCCGGCGAAGGGATCGCAAACAAGCCGGTCCGGACCGACTTGTGTTCGCAAGAGCCAGTCAACGTGTACCTGATTGCGCGGTGTAGGGTGTCCGCAGTGCTTTCGCCGTAAAGCTACCGCCGGCGTCCAGGCGGCCACGCACATGCAAGGCATGACTCGCTTGCCTTTCGGGAGAAATCCGTATCCCAACTGATAGGCTATGTTCTGTACGAGCTTGTTGCCCCCGCGCCCTGGAGGTATATAGCGCAGCCAACAGGTATGCACAAAGGGCAGCTTGAACGGTGACAGGAAAGGCCTGGGGTCTATGTGAGAGCCAAGCTGCACAATTATCTTCCCCTTGCCTTTCAGCACCCTCTCCATTTCCGCCACTACCCGGGTCCACCACTCGAGGCCTTTCCACCCTAAGTCACAAGCGCACTTAGGCCACGGCGGATCGGTGACTATCGCGTCCACGCTCCCTGCGGGGAGCTGGGGCAAGAGCTCGAGGCAATCGCCCTTGTGAATTTTTCCAAACTCGAAACTTGTCACTATCCTAATCCTTGTTCGTCAGCTCGTACCAGTGGAACTGCACAGACACCCACCCCGGGCTTGCGGAAGTGTTCTTCACCCTGAAAAGATAGGTTGTGTCTTGCTTCATGACAAATTCGTTCCGCTCCCTCGACTCGCCACCGAACTTCTTTCCTGAGCCAAGCTTCCAACTCCACAATAATGTGCCAAGCGCGTTGATCGCCGGGTTTATCTTTATCGTTGCCCCAGTTACGTTGGCGCTATTGCGATTGCGATTGTACGCGCCGTCAACGCCGCCAACGCCAAGGTCCGCGTCTTCATAAACAGATATCTCGCTCTCCGCCTCGACCTCAATGTCGAAAAACATGTGGAGCCACTTCGCCGTATTCGGCGTGGTAAACTCCCAGTCATAGAACGCACCGGCCGCAACGGAGGTAAACCTTGCAATAGTATAAGCGTCGCCGCGGTGTACCTCGAAGTGTTCTATCTCGATTGTTTCGAGCGCGTGGCTTGCCGAATCGAGCCATGCGCGCCGATCTTCGGTGTCGCTTATCATGCCACGCAGAACGTCCCAGAGGCTCATTACTGTCCCTTCAATACCGCCCTGACTATAACATTTGTGACAAGCTCCCTTACCGCCCAAGTAAGTTGCATTGCAAGGCCACGCCTCTCAAGTGCCTTGCCTCCCTTTTCGTATGCTTCGTCAAGAAGCGCGGCAAGTTCCTTCGTCCCCCCGGCCGATTCGAGCCGCTTCTCGACAAGCTTGTTCCCTGGGTCGAACACGGATAGGCCGAGCGTTACAAGATATGCCGAAGCGGCCTCCGTAACTTCCGTCGGGTCAATCCCGTGTTCCCTTTGGAGCTTATCGAGCAGCTCCTGCGCCCTCTTAACGTTGTCCATTTTCTGCCCCTACCAGTTTGTTGATTGCTTCCTGATTCCGCAGGAGCTTCTTGCCTATCTCCTGCCAGTCTTCCTCGATCTGCGGATTCGCAACCTCGACGTAGCGCGTCAAGACGCCCTTTTGCACAAGGCACATGTCTTTGAGCGCCCTGGGCGAAGCGCAGCTACTTACAAACACCAGAGCCAATACTAACAGCATTCTTTTCATGCCAATCTCTCAACACGTTGACTTGCTCGTAAATCCTGTGCGAAAATTCACGCCGAAGTGCGGTAATAGCTGCCCTTTCTTTGTCCGTAGGTTCCTTTCCGTCCCTGTACATAAGCTGTAATTGCACGTCCATGTACGTGTCTTGAACGCAAAGCTCCTGCAGCTTGTTGTGCCGCGCAAGCTCCGTCCCTGTCTTCTCCAGCGCGACAAGCGCCCTCTCCACCAACTTCTTGTCAAACATGCCCGTACCCCTTTCCTGTGTCTATTCTTCCTTCGCTTTTTCCTTTTTGCGGATCTTCCGTGCATATGCTGCCCGTTCGCTCTTCGCCTTTTTCCTCTTCGCCGCCCGTTCCTTCTGCGCCTTCCTGCGCTCTTCTTCGTCCTTCAAAAGCCTGCCCAGGCGATCGGCTGCAATTGCAATAGCTTTTAAGTGCAGCGCTATTTTCTCCGCGCTCACAAGCAGCCTCTCAAGTCCCTCCAACAACTTCTTGTCGAACATTCCCGTACTCCTTCCCTAAAAAGAGTTAGGCCAGCGCGGCGGTACGGGTTAAGGACCGCGCCGGCCCTTCCTCTCGTTTGCTCAGGTATTCCCGTACCCTTATCCTCATGTTTCCGCCTTTAGCTTGGGTTCTTTGCCGTCGAACCTTTCGCCAAGGTTTCGATAGCCTTATCAACGATCTTGAACATTTCGTCAACGCCTTTCGCGCCGGCGAAACTTGGCAAGGGGAGCCTTGCAACCTGGAAGGCACCCGTGAACTTCGCAAGCGCCACTTCCTTTGTCAGCGCCTTTTCGTCGTGAAGCTCCTTGTGTCCTGCGACGTCTTTTTCCAGACGCTTGATCTGGTCTTTCAACGACCACATACCCTCTCTCCTTCCTTCGTTATCGCTTGCCGATCTTCTTGTAAACGCTGTCTGCTGCGCGCTTGCCGATTGCCTTAACTACCTGCGCGCGGGTCAGGATTCCGTAACTTGTCACAACGGCAGGCCCGCGCCTTGCTCCCGCCTTTGCGACGTTGCGCATGATTCGCGCCCTGGTGCTGTCCGCCATTTTGGACCATATCTTACCGGCAACCGCCGCCGGCGCGCCGATCTTCTTGTCACGCTTCTTTATAGTCGCAACCTTGTAGTAGAGCCATTCTGCCGGCGGCTTTACGCCAGGCCCACGCTTTTTCGGGTTACTCCTGCCTCGACCTGGAGGGCAGGGGTTTTTCTTGCGCTTCTTGGCTGTCTTCCGCTTCGCCGGCTTCTTCTTGGGCTTCTTGGTTGTTTTCCGCATTGCTGGTTTCTTCTTGGTAGGCTTGCGCGTGGGGCCTTGGGCCTTTGCCACAGTACGCCAGCGCGCCTTGACGCGGCCAGTTGCAGCGCTCCGAGTGAGCACCCTCAAAGACTCGCCAGCTCCTAACTTTATGTAAAGCGTCTGAGTCGCGAAGACGTTTGCCTCCTCGACTATCCTCTTGCCCCTATATCGCCTGACCTGCAAAACTTCACCCGAGCCGATCTCGTTCTTGATTATGATTTCTCTCACTCTACTTCCTTTCAAGCAGCAGCGCTTCTATCCGGTCGAGCTTGTCGAGGACCCGGGTGAGCTGTTTTCCCTGCATATCAATCCGCGTGGTGTTCCCCTCTATTTCTATGCGAGCTGCACCGTATGCGCTCAGGGCGAAGACTATCGCCGCCACTATCGGCAGGACGACCTGCAGCACAAGCGCAACTGCTATCTTTTGCTCGCTCACCGTCAAACCTCTCCGCCAGGCACCGGCCCGAAGGTTATCTCCGCCGCGTTCAGAACGGGCAACGCGCCCTCGACGCCGCTCCACTGGCAATAATCGCCGTTGTCTTCGTCTAAAAACTCAAGAACATGCCACAGCTTTCCGTCCCTGAAAACTCCGATCGGTTCGATGTTGTTGTCCTCGATAATTGCGCGAAGTGCAGCGCGCCATTGCTTAGCGTCCGTAATCCCTTGTGGAGAGAGTCCCTTGCAGGCCTTCATGCCCTCGATTTTCAGCGTATCTGACCTTTTGAGAATAATTGCGGGCGATTGTTTGGGAGAAAAGAGGAAGTCGGTACCCGCGCCGGCCGCACAATCTGCGCGCACCTTACCGCTCACAATTTCCAGATTTTTAACTCGATTTTTCATGCTGCACTCACAAGCGCCTTGATAGCTACTATGCCGTCAGAGCCGTCGCCGCCGTCGCCACCTGCCTGAGCGCCTGCGCCAAAGCCGGGCTTGCCAATGCCTCCAAGGCCGCCGAGAGCTGTTACCCTTGCAGCGCCCGTAATGTTTTCGCAGAAAATCCACACACTTCCGCCGCCGCCGCCGCCGCCACCGCCGCCGCCGCCAACTATGTCGCCGGCAGCTCCTGTGGCGTTACCGCCGGAGCCGGCGAACCCGCCGTTCGCGCTGATAGTTGCCAACAGGTCTACCCAAATTTCTTTAGAGCGCACGTGCAGGAACCCGCCGCCGTTAGCACCCGCGCCGCCCGTCCCTGATACCGGGGAGCCGCCGGCATTAGATTCGCAGCAGCCGCTTCCGCCGCCCGTTCCTCCCCGCCCCACAAGGGGGGTAACGTCCTCGTAGTCGAAATCTGCGTGGCATAATGGCGCATGCGACGTCCACCCGTTACCGCCTATTCCATTAGTCCCGACTGGCCCACCGGCATATGCAACGCCATATATCATGTTCTGATTCCATGCACGCCCGCCGTCACCACCGAGTTGTGCGCCACCACAGCCGCCGCCAGCGGCACCGCTGCCCGAATAGCCTGCAGACTTATTTGTGTGTGCGCGGTAATTTGCAAGAGTTGGCGTGTCAACTCCGGGATTCCCGGGCCCTACCGCAGCTACGGAGGCCCCGCCTGCCGTCCAGGTTGCCCAGCTACTGGCCAGTGAACAGTATTCGCCCACCGACAGGAGGCCTTGGCAGTAAACACAGGCGTTCCGTCGTGTCGTTACTATCAAAAGCGCGTAGTTTGTAAGCGTAATTGATACGTACTGCTTAGTGCCGGCAATATTCACCCCGCCGCCGTTTTGTGTATAAGCGCCGTCAACACCGGTTCCGAAATAGTTGTCTTCGGTATAGGGATAGGAAACGCGCTTGCCAATTGCCCAGTCGTTTCTGTATCCTACAGGAGTTGCCATGCCCGCCCCTACTTGTTAGGCCCCAGGTATCCGATTATCCTGCCGTACCCGGTGTAGTCTGTGGTTGCGTGGCTGTTGTAGCACTCGACCGCAACCGTCGCCGGCCCTTCAACCGTGTATTCGGCCTCGAACATGTCTGCGACGTTCAGCGCGCCTGCCTCGTGCGTGAACGCTGCAAGCCCTATACCTATCGGATCGCCGTCAACCGAGACGCGAAACTGGAGGCTGCCTTGCCCGCCTACTGACCAGCCTACGCCGAATTTGTGGAACCTGAAAACCCTGCCCTTCGGCACGTCAACCGTTGCGAGTGGGACGGCTTTTGCGAGGTGTGCTATGCTTGCGTAAACGTAGGAGTCGACCGGCTCCCAGCCGGCGGAAATGCAGGAGAAAAAGCAGCCCTCGCGCCACTTCTTGAACGGCTCTTTGCCGGGGACCGCCTTGGGGTCAATCTCGGGCTGTAATACCGGCACCTCGACCGTTTCGGGCTCGCGTTTTCGCGTGTCCGCGGCGGCCGCTTCTTGCTCGAGCGAGCGTCGGCGCTGCAAGAGGCCGAGCCTCGACTCTTTTTTCTTGCGTTTCATGTCCTACCCTCTGCCGGGATACTGCACACCAATAAACGATATTGTCACGACGTTTGTCGCTCCGCTCAGGTCTGTTATCGAGGCTGCGAAGGGTATCTTGCCGGCATATATCCTGCGAGCGTCCCTGGGGATCGGCACAACAAAGCCGTTCTTCCCGAATAGCGCCGGCAGGTCTGCGCCCTGGTTGAAAAGTGGAATCTCGTTAATCGTCAACTGGACCTCTGCACGCGCGGTTGCCTGATAGCCGATTGCCAGCGGCATGAACGGGAAGGGGCTTTCATCTGACGCGATTGCCAACAGGCTTGCCCCCACGCTCTTGTAGAGGTTTATCCAGTAGAGCTTTCCCTTTGCGGTTCGCGGTAGGACAGCAGCGGTCAGGCCGGTGTACTGCAGGCCCAAGATTGCCATACTGATACGGTTTGTCG
>Ga0114920_10000886_pt1 | contig 13440 bp, 17 predicted proteins | sample ChitaG_FD_88683 | JGI IMG/M metagenome (GOLD analysis project Ga0114920, IMG submission 88683) | Deep subsurface microbial communities from South Pacific Ocean to uncover new lineages of life (NeLLi) - Chile_00310 metaG | ecosystem: Environmental > Aquatic > Marine > Oceanic > Sediment ... | reverse complement strand
GCTAAAGAATTTGAAAAAGAATCTGAAAACTATGATGAAATTTTAGAGTTATGGCCTCAAGTGATGCTTAGAAGTTTTGAACTACTAAAGGAAAAGGAGCAATAAATGTATAAAGTAACTTATTTTAATATGGGAACTCTTATGAGCCAGATAATACAGCTTAATTTAGATAGCCTTGATTGGTTTCAATACGGTATAAATCTTAGTGAAATTATAAAAATAGAGCGTTTACCGGTCGAGGCTAAATCATGAAAGAGACGGAAATAAAACCCCCACGCCCCCAATAAATTAATTATTTTCCTGTTTTTAATCATTGGGGCAAATATGGAAGCGAATACACTAGATGAGTACGAAGTCGTCGCAACTGGCGACGAAGCGAAGAAACCAGAGGAACAAACAGTTTTTAGCGTAACAACCCTTACATTTGAGCAAGATACCTTTATCGAAAATCAAATTTCTGAAGGTGTGGGCGAAGGAACTATTCTCGCTAATGTTTTAAATATGGGCTTAAAAGGCGTTAAAAATCTCAAGGGCGACGGCGGAACCGTAGAATTGGAGCGGCAAGAGGTAAAAGAGGGTGAATTATTGCCAGGTAAAGTTGCGCCGTGGAAAAACGAGTCGATTTCTCGAATCCCTATCTTGCAGAGATCTATATTATCAAAACAAATCCGTTTCGGTAATCAACTCACAGGTAAAGAAGTAAAAAATTAACAATCCTTTCCGCCGTTTATTACGGCCATATTGACGCCGAGTCGGAGGGGAATAATATTTTGTGTTATATTTGCACGGGTTCCGGTTCCGTAGGTAAAGAGATTTGCCCGGAGTGTGACGGACAAAAAAAGCTATTTATTGAGGGGAAACCGTTAGATTCTATCACTCGCGCGGGAAATCTACTTTTTGAGGCTTATAAGTTTTTGAAAAATTATTCTGTTTGGCCCGTCGAAGGGGGTATATTAAATCAGAGTTCTAAATTTATTCGTTGTATTCGTTGGTGTGACTTCGTAAATTATACTACTAAGGATCAAACGGACAAAGAAAACAAAGCAAGAGCCGAATTGAAAAATAAACTAGGCCCATTAACAGGAAAAAGAGCGTAAAAAATGGCAAAATCCGACGTAAAAATAAGAATTGTTGTCGATGGTGATAAAGCGGTAAGTGAATATAAAAACGTTCAAAAAGAGATCCAGAAAGCAAACAAAAAAACTGGACAATCTCAAAAGAAACTAGCCGACGAATCCGAAAAATCTTCGAAAAAAATTGTTCGAGGATTCAACGCACAAAAGACCGCTGTTATAGCTCTGTCGGGCTTTATTACGGGACGTTTATCTCAATCACTAATTAGAACACAAAAAGATATTGATAGGATTACCAACGCCTTAAAAGTGGGTACAGGTACAACCGAAGGCGCAGCGCGCGAGTTTAAATTCTTAGAGCAAGAATCAAATAGATTAGGCTTAGATCTACAATCGACCGCTTTGTCATATGCGCAATTAACCGCTGCAGCAAAAAATACAAATCTATCAATGGGTGATCAAAGAGAAATATTTATCGGTGTTTCGGAAGCCGGAGCCGCGCTAGGTTTATCCGCCGCTGACATGGAAGGCGCGCTTCGGGCTGTGCAGCAAATGATCTCAAAAGGAAACGTCCAGGCGGAAGAGTTGAGAGGACAATTGGGCGAGAGAATTCCGGGCGCGTTCAGTATTGCAGCTAAGTCAATGGGTGTGACTGAAAAAGAAATGAATAAACTTTTGGAAACTGGAAAAGTTACCGCTGAAGATATGCTTCCCAAATTTGCCGCCGAACTTAGAAAAACTTTTGGCGCTACCGCTGCACAAGGCCCGGAGACGTTAAACGGTAAAATAAACAATCTAAAGAATACAATGTTTAAGTTACAACGCCAGATTTTAGAGGGCGGCGGGGCTGAAATGTTAAAAGACGGTTTCACAGTGGCAGCGAAAGCGGTTGAGTTGTTCGGTGAACACATGGAAAAAGTTTCGGTTGGTTTTGTTGGTGCCCTGGCTGTTATGAATCCGCCAATGGCAGCTTTAGCAGGGGCGGTTTTAGTCGTTTTAAACAGAATGAAAGCTCTTGATGAGCATGTAAAAAAAATAGGTGGTTTGGAGTTAAGCGATCCAAAGAATAACAAACGACTAAAAGAAGCTCTTGAAACAATGATTAAATTAGAGGGCACCGCAAAGAGAAACCAACAAAGAGCGAAAACAGCTAGGCGAGGGACGGCGGGTTTATTTTCAAAAAAAGAGCGCGAGGATCTAGAAAAGTTTAATGCCGCTGAAAAAACGGCGATTGAAATAATTGGCGAAGGGTTTAAAAACAGTAAAGCCAGTTTACAAGATTGGTTAAAAGGAATTTCGGCTGCACAAGTAAAATTCGATAAATTAGCTAAGACGGAAGAAAAAAGAAAAAAGAAGAAACCACCCCCGGAGGAAGAAAAGAAAGCGAAAGTCAACCAAGTTGATTTTGCAGCGATCAAAGCGGCAAGTGATAGGCGTCGAAAAGCAATAAAAGACGGTTTCGAATCCGAGAAAATGGAAGTATCTAGGAACGCAATCGAATTAGAAGAAATCCGCGTGCGAATGATGGAAGAGGGTTTAGAAAAAGAACTCGTTTTAAAATCCCTTGCATTTCAAAAAGAAAAGCTAGAACTAGGAAACAATCACAAAGCGGTTGAGGCGTTAGAGGAAGCTCACCAAGCCGAAATGAGTAGACTTCAACAAGGCGGGTTAAAAAAGAGAGAAGAGGAAGAAAAAGAAGCAGCCGAAAAAAGAAAACAATTGATTTATCAGGGTATTAGTGTCGCTATTTCGGGAGCTACCCAAATAACAAACGCTTTCGGAAATTTGGCGGCGATTAGAGGGGAAAACGAGTTAAAAGCAGCGGAAGCGGCGGGACAATCCGAAGAACAAATTCAAGCCATAAGAAAAAAGACCTTCGAAAAACAAAAGAAATTTCAAAAGGCCGGGGCTGTTATGAATATAGCTCAAGGTGTTACGGCGGGTTTTGCTAAAGGTTTACCGTTTGGGCCTGTGGAGGCGGCTATTGTAACGGCGGCGGGACTAGTACAATTACAGGCTATTGACGCTCAAAAATTCGCACAAGGCGGAGTTGTTCAAGGTCAAAGGACGGGCGATAAAGTGCCAATTCTAGCAAATGGCGGCGAGAGGATGTTAACAGCCACGCAAAACAAGGCTTTCGAAAGTGGTATGACAGGAAATCAAACAATCACATTTTCGGCTCCGGTGATCAACATTGAAAACGGCGATCCCGAAGTAGTTCGAAAAGCTGTCAACGAAACTATGCAAGAGCAAATCGCAAGGTTTGGCGAAACGCAGCGCGACGCGTCAATACACGAGATTTTGAGTTAATTATGATTTGGGATGGATTTAACGTTTTTACGTTGTGGGGTTATGTACCCGATACAAAAATAGCTATCAAATGGGGCCAACGTGCTGACACTAATTGGCGCGGGTGTGATAGGGGCGATCTAGAAGATAAATATTTATCGAATGTTGTTTTTCAGGGGCCAGAGGCGGAACTCATTGATTTAGAAACTGTGCTCAATAACAACCGAACTTCTTTTTTAATAAATCTAAATAGCGGTGAGGAAATATTTGGGGCTGATCTGGATTATTCGGGGGATCTAACGGTTATCGTAACTGATTATGGAAAGATACGAAAAACCGATTTTAAAATATTTGAAATGGCTTTGACTCTAAGGGTTTTAAATCCTGTTTTCCTTTCTACAACCCCCGATTTTACGAAGCTAAGAAAAGCGAGCCATTCGGACACGCGCGAAACAAAATTCGAATTAACGAAATTATTCACTTATGACAATGACGCTTTTGTCGTGGATAGATTGTCGAATGATGGAAAAGAGGCGGGTATTTATACGGCTGTATTTGAACAAACCCGCGAAGAAATGGCGGCTATTCGTCGATATTTGACGATTACAGCAAGGGCGAACAAAATAGTTTTCCCGACTTTTGATAACTTAACCTATCCCTGGGGAACTAGGGCGGGAACCGGGCCGTTTAACTGTCGGATAATTGATTGGCGGGATTTGGGGCGGATTGATTTTTGTGATTGGAAGTTATCAATCACTTTCGCGCGTGATGTTAGCTATTGGAATGAATAAGGGTTGAGAGTGTGGGCGATATAGAATTAAACGAAGTACTTTATGAGTTAAAAGGTATGCGATCCGAACTTCGGAAGCTATGGACGGAATTCGATAAATTTAAAGAAGAAAAAAACGAACTTTTAGACGAAATAAGACGAACAAGGGGCGAAGTAATAGCAGTTGAAAATGAGCAAAAAAAATCAAGTTTGGATTTTGGAAGGATTAACGAAGAGGTTTTAAACCAAAAATTATGGTTAAATACTGAATTAGGGCGGGCTTTGCCTGGATCTGCTTTGACGCCCGGAGTGAGAAATGTTACGAATAATGAACGATTTGAGAGAGTTGAAAACATAGCAAACGCCTTAGATAAACAATCCCGCGGTAATGGTTCGCCAGGGGATCACACCAAAGTTAGTTTGATGTGGAAATTACACGGGTTTTCATGGTTTTTCGTTGGGAGTTGTTTCGTTTGGATTATTAAGGAATTGTTAAAAAAAACATAATATCAAAGGCAAAAAAACACTATTTTATTGATTATGGAAAATTCAACAGAAATAAGATCACAAAATAAAAAAATAGGTCATCGAGAGGGTTTTATTTGGGTTTGGTCTGGAATAAAGTTTATGTTTCACAATTGGAGCGTTTTCGCTTCCGTTGGTGCTTCGTTCTTTTTCTTTTGGGGAAATGCTTTTCATTGGATTATTTTACCACTTGGACAGAAAACAGTAGTACCATTTATTAGGGAACCAGTAAAAGCACAAATAAAGGCTTATGGCACGCCGATTGTAAATCATATTGATTCGGTGCACAACGCCAAACTTGATTTTTTACAAAAACAAATTGATATATTAAAAAACAAATAGAGGTTAAAAAATGGCAGTTTTAGAAGGAAGTATTTCGAGCGATCCAGCGGTTGACGCTAAACAATTCACGCCGACGGATGACGTCACCCTATCAATGAATAATATAATAGAACGAGAAAACAATTTCCCCAAAGCGTTTATCGTTGATGTGGACGGAGTTTTAGCAATTAAAAATGTTAACGAGGATATTATCGAAATCCCTGTTTTGGCGGGTGTAATTTATCCAATACTAGCCATTGAATATCGGGCGACGTTAACGGTTGGGCCTACTAAGGTTATCGGTTTAGTTTAATTTAAAATAAAGAGGTTAAAAAATGGCATGGACTAACGTAAAAATGAATGAAAGGGATCAAGTTGATGGAATCGGAATTCTTTCTATGGAGTGGGTGATAGAAGGTGAAGTTATATGTTCCTATTCCGGTCTCATTAAAGGGCAATCAGAGGGTGACAGGGACGAATTCAAAAAGAAGGCGGAAAAACATAAAACAGAGTGTGAAGCGAAACACGAAAGCGAAGATAAAATAAACACTGAAATGACGGAATACATGAACAACTGAGGTATATAATGGCAGCACCAATAAAAACACCCGTAACAATATTTAATAACATCACTCTCACAGCAGGAGCTGTTGATACAGTATCTAGTTGGATTCAAGTGGACACTTCTTTTCCTTCAATTATATCTGCTGTTGTTTTGAACGGGCCTACAGCACCCGCTACACCTGTAATTGTCCAAGCAGAATTTAACAATGATTGGAATGGTGGCTCTCCCCCTGCAGCAATGACAACAAAACTTGCAGGCCCAGTTATAGCAGACACTCTGAATAATGGTGGAGGCTCTTGGCCTATACCTGTACCTTTAGGTGCACAAGCTGTTCGTGTAACCGCTGGTAATAACACTGTACAAGATGCTACTATTAATTCAAGCATCGGCAAAATTGACAGTATCGCATAATGGCTGGCCACATACCAAAACCACTTGTTGTGTCTGGTCTAAGTGACCACCCTCTATCTGATGGGATAGTAGGTGCGTTTCCTATGGGTGAACAGTTTACAGGATTCGGTTACACTGTGTTTGATGCGTCTGGTTATGGAAACGATGGTGTAATTACAGGCCCCATGTTTACTGATATTGGTCACTACGGTTACAACCTGAATATGGGTGCTACTGTAGGAAACAGGGTAACGCTACCAAGTGACGTAGAATACATAGATTATTCAAAATCGTGGACAATATCGTTTCAAATGAGGCTTGATAGTTATCACACTTCTTTCCCTAATATCTTTCAGTTAAAATCAAGTAATAATATATACCTTAAAAGCCTACAAATATTCGCAACTCTAAGTGCATCATATACGCCTATAACTATCGGCATGAAAAATGGTTTTGCTATGAGGCCGACAGGATGGTCTATTAATCTAGGACAAATGTATAATATAACCCTTGTCTATATAGGAGGAAGCATTACGTCTGTTAGTTCATACGCATTTTTTGTTGATGGTGTCAGCTACCCGCTTGTTGTGGGTTCTGCGGTAAGTAATTTCGGTAACGTAAACGATATAGGTACATTTACAGGAAGTTCACATTCTTTTGACGGAACTATGGAAAATTTGGTAATATGGGATAGGGCTTTAACACATAACGAACAAAGTTTGCTTTACCATGATCCATATGTTATTTATGATAGGCCGGTAGACATAAACGAATGGATCGGTTTTATAACATCCCCACCTACACACGCGGCGCAACTAGCGCAAGGATCTAAAACATCAATCAAAATTGGTATATCAATTTAATATAAGGTTTTAAATATATGAGTTACAATGCTGGCGGACAAAAGCGTATTTTACCAAAGGGGAATGTTAACGGACTAAAGTTAATCAGGACTAGCGCGTCTGTCGTTTCAATTGAGGCTGGCAACTGTCGTAACGGTACGGATGTAATTAACATTGTAAATTCAGGTACAATAGCAATTGATCTGTCAACATCCGGGGCTGGTGGTTTAGATACGGGGTCGGAGGCATCAAGCACACTTTACACTGTATATATTATTGCCGATTCAACAGGGACAAACCCTGTTGACGGTGTATTTTCTTTAAACCAGACCACGCCGACTTTACCCGCTGGATATGATTATTTTAGAAGAGTAGGGGCGGCAAGAAATAACTCAAGTAGTAATATCATAGACTTTGTTCAAGAGGGAAATTCAAACGATAGACGTATGGTTTATAATACTAATGCCTCTAATGTTCAAGTTTTATCATCGGGATCAGCTTCGACATATACGGCTGTTGATTTATCCGACTTAATGCCAGTAACATCAATCAAACCAATATTGGCGTATAATTTTCAGTCAGACAATAAAAATAATTTTGTGACATTAAGATCAACAGGATCATCAATCACCGACAGCGGTTTTAAAATGCAAATGCAAGGCGATAAAAATAGGGATGGTTTCGGGGTGATCGAACCGATTACCGATTCAGCTCAAAGTATTGATTATCAAGTTTCGGAAGCGGACGACGATCTCGATCTTTCAGTTATAGGTTACTATGATAGATTCTGATCTTGACTGTTTAAATTGTGGGCTTTGTTGCACATCGGATACCGATATAAATTTAAGGGTTTATTTAAATAACAAAGAATGGGGATCTATTCCCGAAAAGTATAAACCATCCTTTGAGTGGCAAAAAAATCACATAGGTTTTAAATCTTGCGACGGGGGTTTTTGCTGTAAGGCGTTAAACGGAGTCATTGGAGAAAATGTTCAATGCGAAATTTATTCAAACAGGCCCGAAAAATGCCAACAATTTGAAAAAGGCTCGGATCGTTGTTTGGAGTTACGAAAACTAAACAAGAGGGTTTTGCAATATGAGTAATGGAGTAATTGAAACGGCGAGCGGGGATTTATTAAGGTATGGAAATTGCGATTTTTCAAGCGATGGATCTTTTAACCCAGAAATAGAGACTTTAGCGTTTGATGTACCAGACGGCGCGATTTGTCGAAAAATATACGGCGGAGATTATACCAGTTTTAACGGGGTTATATGGCAGACAGTTATACGAGTCCCTTTTAAACCCAAACTTAGAGAAACAATTTTTTTGGAAGTTTTATCAGGTGCAACATCTGAATTACAATATAATCGGCTTTTGACCGCTTTGGATCTTTGGTGTACCGTCGGTTTTGCTTTGGATAGTCACAACTACACTTTAGCAAACGACAGAATGGAAGGGGCTTTAACTGCGGGTAATATTTTAGCCGAAGATGTGACGTTAATATTGAGTAAATTCCCTTCAGGATGGGATAGTTAAAAAGGAGTTTTGAGAATGAATATGATTAAAAGGGTAGGCGCTAATTTTGTTTTAGAGTATTCAGCGAAAAATTCTTTAGGACAAGGGATAACATCAGGGCTTACGGTTACGGCTTCCATAAGAAAGGATGTGTTATATTGGGATGACACACCGGATACATTTAGTTCGGCGGGTGAGGTTCAACTCACGTTGGCGCATGTTATAAATGGGTTGTATCGGTTTACATCTTCAGGCGGGGCGGTTTCTTCATCACAATCTTATGAGATTCATTTAACAGTGACAGGAAACCCAGACGTTAACGAAAATTCAACATTTACAGAAACCATTGAAAGCGGCCTCGCTGCTTATCCCGAAAGTGTATATTTAGGCGATTTCGCGAATAATACAGTATTAAATACAAAATTTAAAATGGTTAACGCCGACGGGTTTCAAACATCCTTATTAGGGACGCCGAATATTGCAGTTTATCGGGCGGATAGTGTAACACAGATCACGGTAGCTATAACTCTAACAGTAGATTTTGACGGTCGAACAGGTTTTAATAACGTTAAAGTTGATCTCAATAACGCCGCCTATTTTGGGGGCCAAGATTATCAGATTGTAATATTACAAGGAACGATTGACGGGGTGAGTGTTGAAGGTCATGTTATAGCTAGTTTTAGCATCGAAAATAGATTCATGCGCGGTACTGATTCGGCTTTCTTGGCTAGTTCAGCGCCCGCCAATTTTAGTAATTTAGGGATTGAAAGTAACGGGAACGTCACGAAGGTCGATTTAGTTACAACAACGACAACAAACACCGACATGCGCGGTACAGATTCGGCAGCAACAGCGGCAGATCTGGCGGTCACAGATTCAAAAGTAACGGATATAAAATCAAAAACTGATAACCAGCCCGAAGGTATAAAGAGAAATACAGTTGGCGGCGATTTTCATTTGGGAATGGTTTTATCATCGGACGATAAAACACCAGCCACAGGCAAAACGGTAACATGTCAGAGATCAATAGACACAGGGGCTTTTGTAAATATGACGGCCATAACAGCAACGGAGATCGGATCGGGTGAATACAGGGTTGCGCTTTCAGCCGCCGATACAAATGGCGAATGGATAACCTATAAATTCACGGCTCCGGATTGTAATACAAAGAAAATAAAATTTAAAACGGTATTATAATCAAATGATATTAGCGGAACCGATAGGGCTAGTCGAACAAACCGATGAATGGATCGGGTCTAGCCTATTTAATGCGACAACTAACGGCGAAGTACCCCAAATTGTACTTAGTCAAACCGTACATTATGCAATCGAAATAGATGTTTCCGACAATACAGACATACCCGACGAAAAGGAAATTGGATTATTTCAAGATTCCGCAATAGGCGGATCTCTCTTTAGGTGGACAACAGAGCGCCCCAATTATGACGGCTCGACAGTAATCCCCACAGGCGACAGGATAACGGCTACATCCCTAAAATGGGGCGAGGGTATGATTACAAGCCGCAAGCAATTAGGGACGCCAAACCGCCTTATAAACGTTAATGTGGCGGGTAATTATGGGTCGTTATCAGGTTTTAATTTTTCGATTGATAACATAGTCGTAGAAAGTGGGAATTTTGCGGGACAACAGTTTTTTGATATTTTAGACGATAACGCGATTTATTTGCTTAATAGAAAAGTTCGATTTTTCATCATTATAAATAACGTTTTCTATAACGTATGGTCTGGGGTTGTATCAAAACAAAGTCACGACGAAAAGAAATTCAGTGTGATTTGCGAGGATGATTTTAAAAATATTCATAAGGTGATCCCCCCTAAAATTGCAAATGAGAATCTATTTAAAGACATTCTAAAAAAATCAATCGGGAAATCTATTCCGGTTACTTTTGGCAATGTGAACCACGGTAAAGCGGTAAACATTCAATCGAAAAAAGAGCCTATAGTGCTTACAAGTGATACTATAGGGGCTTTTGTTGTTGATTCGACCGTTGCGGTAGTAACAGACGCGCAAAACATAACAGTGGATAATAATTTTACAAATACACTGGTTAGAGTATTAACAGGTCAAAAAACCTACCATCAAAATAGCCTGGTAGGTAAATATTTTCGTTTTGTGAATGACGGCGGAACAGATAACTTTTATTTAATCTCAGGACAAACGGAGTCAGAAATAGATCCGGTTTCGGGCTTACAAAATTTTTTACTAGCGACATATTCGTTTATTGATTTAGCGGGTTTGATATTTTATGATCCGTCCGAGTCGTCTTTAGTGGACGGAGAGAAAAAAACCTGGGTGGAAGTTTTTGATTTTGAGTCTATTTATATTTCATCAAATCGACCTATTTCTGATTTCCCGAACTCACCCACAGGGCCGAACGCAACAATACAATACTTTGATTCTAATAATCAAGAGTTTATAGATGTATCGGAGACTTTAGAAGTCGAAAACGAAACGTCTATTTCAAATATCGGGTTCCCTGGTTTTATTGGTTTTACTGAATCCCTAGCAAATAACGGTATTTTTAGAAAAATAACATTATTAAAACCTAAAAAAGTGGTGGCTTCCGGTCATGGAAAAGGTAATGGCGCAACTGTTTTACTTTTAGACTATGAAAGCAACGGCGAAGAATTACCACGCCTAACGGACGGCGATAGAAATACCAAATATGAGTTAAAAGTCAAAAACGCGGAAGGTGAATTAATAAGTAATTTTTTATCGTTTAATCTTCAGTTACCGGACGAACTAAACGAGGGCGATTTCGATTCTTTTTTTGTCATGTTAGATTATGACGTCGAACACGAAACAGCAAGTGACGCAAATCGTGATTTAATACAATACAACGTAATACCTAGCGGGGTTCATAGGGGGGTCGGAGGCTATCGAAACGACATTGCTTTTCAAGACGGGCAATTTGCCGCCGATGTACCTTTTTTGGTTCGTATGATCCCGCCTTCTCAGTATTTAGAGGAAGGCCAGCCGCCGCCGCTTTTGGGGGCCGCTCTTGATCACATAAACATGCAAGAGTTTTATCAATCAAGGCACGCGTTAAAAGCCTATCCTTTTTTACACGTTATCGTTTTACTTTCTAATAATGCCACTATTCCAGCCGGCGGATCTAATTCTGATTTAAAAATATACCAGGCGGCTATAGGTGGAGAAAAGCAATTAAGGATCTCCGATAATACCGTATTTATTAAGATGTTGGGCGAAACGTCGTCCGTGGGTGGGGATATTACAAACAACGTTTTTCACACTTTCGAATCTATTTTGGTCGATTATGACGGTATAAATTCCGCCGCGGATCTTGATATGACAGATATAGACTCGCGTAAACAGTGGAATTTAGGGCGACAATTAACCGAACGAAAATCGAGTTTTACCTATTTAAAAGAATTAGCTATGCAATCATTTTGCGGCCTGTTTCCTTCCAGGGATGGTAAGCGAAAATTAAAAGCGTTTAGGGATTTTCAAGACGCGCAAATTGTTTTTTCAAATGATAACGGGAATATTATCGAGAACTCTATTACTAAATTTGAATTAAGCCCGATAAACGAGGTTTATAACGAGTTCGATATTAAATACGAATATATTGAAAGCGCGAATCGTTTTGATAAATCTATTTTTATAAAAAAAGTAGATGAGCCAGCATTACCGGGGCCGTATGTTTCTACGAATCCTGGCGCCGATAATACTTATACAAGTTTTACCAGTTTCGGTGTAACAAGTGGCAGCGATTTAAACGGGCGAGCAACAGGGGCATTTCTTTGGACTACTCCGCCGGTTGATGTTGTGATCGGCGCTTCATTCTCTTATGATGGTTTAGGGCCTATTTCTTTTGGGGTGATTACAGGAAAGGACGCTTCCGCAATATATGTTGAGTTTGATAATCCGGGCGGACTGATACAGCTTGAAACGTCAACGGTTGGAAATTTTTATTTGCAAGGGACATCAATCCCGGCCTGGACTGAATTTATCGGGGGTTTTGATAGTTATAGTCGGGCGATGGAACTTTGGACTGTTTGTCGAAATTCTTATTTAAGAACGTTAGTCGTTAGATAATTGCCAGCGGAGTATTCCGATTGCAAATGGTATGCCGATGAGGTCGCCTTCGGACTCCCAAACCCGGCGGAGTCGTCCGCGCCCCACAGGTATTTAGAACTTCTAGTTGAATGGTCAACGCGACAAAAAGAAATAGTTGAATTTGCTATCCCAATAACCGCAACAAATGTTGTTTTAGAGTTGCTTACCTTCGTTCAATTTAAGGATATTAAATACACGGCGGGAGAGTTTAGGGACGGTTATATAACAAAAATAAAGCCGGAACCTAGAAACGACCAAATAATTTTAGAATTAACTTTAATTCCGTCTGATATAGAAACAATCACGGATTGTATTATTGAAGAAACAGGGACGGCAACGAATACAATAGATGAAAACGGATCACAACCGAATGACATAAACGAAACAGGCATGTGCTAAAGGATTAAAAATAGGTGTAAATTATGGCAACAACCCCCGAAGATGTACTAAGAGTAAATGACAACGCGACAAATTTAACGGCGAACTTAAAAAACCGTATGTTTGGATTTGATAACGTGGGAGATAGATTCGCCGCGAAAGTGGGCGGGGTTATGAAATGGGTTTCAACCGATGAAAAACAGGTTTTATTGGCTGGCGTTCAAACAATAACAGGCATAAAAACCCATAACGCGAATTTATTAGTACAAGATGGATCAAGGTTAGGACTTGGAGCCACAAACCCGGCGGCTATTTTAGATATTAATGGAGTAAGTTCGGTTTCAAATTGCAGAATAGGATCGACAACCGCTAACTTAGATTCTGAATTGAGGTTGCTTGAAAATAGAGGGGCTTTATCACATCAAGGATCGTTTTTGAAATATGACGGAGGCCAGAACAAGCTATTTATAGGGATGAATAACACCGGAACCAGCTCCGCAACGGATATAACGTCGTTAACCATTACAAGGGCAACGGGTGAGGTAGAGGTTAATGAGCGTTTTATGATAAAAAAAGAATATGTGAGAGATCCATTGATAATTTCTTCTATTGCAGATCAGACAGTTTTAGATCCTACTGACGAAAATTATATACATATATCCGAACAATG
>Ga0114920_10000885_pt1 | contig 13448 bp, 9 predicted proteins | sample ChitaG_FD_88683 | JGI IMG/M metagenome (GOLD analysis project Ga0114920, IMG submission 88683) | Deep subsurface microbial communities from South Pacific Ocean to uncover new lineages of life (NeLLi) - Chile_00310 metaG | ecosystem: Environmental > Aquatic > Marine > Oceanic > Sediment ... | reverse complement strand
TAAAGTCGGGAGAACCGGATCCGGTTCTCCTTAAGGATTACATTGGCGGAAAAGGACTCGGATTTGCCTTGCTCGAAAAGATGGCCCCACATCCCGATCCCTTTGGACCCGAAAATCCCCTGATCTTTATCAACGGGCCTTTTACTGGAACGAGAGTTCAAACAAGTGCCCGGACAAGTCTTGTCGCGAAATCCCCTCTAACGGGCTCGATCCATGATTCCCACTGCGGCGGGTACTTTGGACCTCGATTTAAAGCTTCGGGATATGATTACTTGATTGTGACAGGCCGATCGGAAAAACCGGTGTACATCTATTTGAGGGATAAGAAGATAGATGTTTTAGATGCGTCTGATTTATGGGGCCAGGGAATATTTGACACGGACGATGAACTGCTCAAGAGGCATCCGGGGAAAAATCCGAGGGTGGCCTGCATTGGACCGGCAGGAGAAAGACTGAACAAAATAGCCTGTATCGGATCTGATAAATACAGACAGTTCGGAAGAGGTGGAATGGGAGCCGTCATGGGATCGAAAAACCTGAAGGCCATTGTTGTAGATGGAAATATCCCCATCAAATACCACGATGCAAAAGTTTTTAATCAACTCAATAAACAGCTGACTCAGGACATACTGGATAATGAGGCGGTCAAATTCCGCAGACAAAAAGGCACGATGAAATGGATCCGCGGCGCTCAGGAATATGAGTTTCTCCCCACTAAAAATTTTCAAAAAGCCCAGTTTGAGCACTTTGAAAACATCAGTTCAGAAGCCTGCAGGGAAGAACTGGACTGGAAGGATGTGGGCTGCTTCAACTGTGTGATCCAGTGTTCAAAATTTGCCAAATGGGACGGGCATGAAATCGAAGGGCCGGAATACGAAACAACGGCCTTTCTGGGATCTGGTTGTGAGATTAAAGATATTAAGGATGTCGCGTGGGCCAATGAAATATGCGATGATCTCGGGATAGACACCATAAGCGCCGGTGTAACATGTTCTTTTGCCATGGAGTGCTACGACAAGGGATTGATCAAGGATTGGAAAGGCTTGAAATTGGATTGGGGCAATGCTGAGGCGCAGCGTGAATTTCTCAGACAAATGGTTTTGCGTGAGGGTATTGGGGAGATTTTTGCAGACGGGACGAGAGAGGCCGCCCGGAATATCGGTGAAGGGAGTGAAGCCTTTGCTATCAATACGTTTGGCATGGAGTTGTCCGGTGTTAATCCCAAAGGAAGCTTGACAATGGGAGTGGCACTATCTGTATCTGATTTTGCCTCTCATACACGGCTCTGGATGACGGAAGCAGAAATGGGTCCGGATTTTAAGATCGAAGATATCCCCGCATCTGTTGCCGATGGCCTTGATGAAATCAACACACGCAACAGTTTAATCATCTGTGATTTTGTCCCCTTTGGTTTTGATAGACTGGCCCCAATTTATTCGGCGGCCACAGGGATAGAGCACACGCCGGAAACTTTGATGGATGTCGGTGCAAGAATTACACATTTGGCCAGAAGGTACAATCTCCGCAATGGCCGGAATGCCTCTGACGACATCCTGCCCGATCGTTTTTTTAGTGAAGAATCCCTTTCAGGTTTTATGAGAGGGAAGACGCTGGATAAGGATTTTTTCCATTCTCTTATCTATGAATACTACTCGCTGCGCGGATGGAACAGGGACGGAGAACCTACTGAGGAGATCCTGAGTAGATACGGACTTTAATCATGCCTTTCTTCAGTCACTCGAAGATCGATTCTTTTGAAGGCTGCAAACTGAAGTTCAAATACCGGTATATCGATCGTGTAAAGGTGGAGATCGAAGACACCATAGAAACCTATTTAGGATTGCGTGTCCATGAAGCGCTCGAGAAACTCTACAGAGATCTCCGGTTCGAAAGAGTGCTCTCCATAGAAGTCCTGCTCGAATATTTCAATGAAAAATGGAAGGTGAATTGGACGGATACGATCAAGATTGTCAACCGTGAATACTCATCCGAAAACTACAGGAAGATGGGAGAAAGATATATCCGGGATTATTTTAACCGGCATAAACCTTTTGACAAAGGGAAGGTCATTGGCCTGGAAACTCAAGATCGCCTTCCTTTGGATACCGAAGGAAAATACACCTATCACATCCGCATCGACAGGCTTATGGATATGGGCAAGGGTCTTTATGAAGTGCATGATTACAAGACAAACAACAAGCTGCCGGCGCAGGACTCCTTAGAAAAGGACAGGCAGCTCGCCATGTACTCCCTGTGGGTAAAGAATCATTTTAAGGATTTTAAAAAAGTCCGGCTTGTCTGGCACTATGTGGCTTTTGATAAGGAGCTGGAATCATTTCGAAGTGACGAACAGCTCGATGTCTTGAAAGCCGAAGTTCTGAACAAAATTAAAGACATTGAAGCCACTTTGGAATTTCCTCCCCATGTCTCTCATCTCTGTCAGTGGTGCCTCTATCAGGATATCTGTCCTATGTGGAAGCATGAAAAATCGCTGGAGGAAAAATCTGTCAATGAGCACCTCAATGATCCATAACCGCACTTACGATGTCGGGCCCATCAGGCCTCCCTCAGAGGCCAACAGCCTATTGATCAGGGTCTCCCGGAATTGTCCCTGGAATAAGTGTGAGTTCTGTCCCATCTACAAACGTTTTCCCTTTGAAAAAAGACCGGTCGAGGATATCCTGAAGGATATCGATGCCGCCGCAGAAACACATGGAGATGCCTTCCGAACGGCCTTTCTTCAGGATGCCAACAGTTTACTTTTAAAAACACAGGACCTTTTAAAGGTGATGGCCCATTTAAAAAACAGATTCCCGAGGGTCGAACGTGTGACCAGCTATGCCCGGGCCAGGACAGCAGCGCGGAAAACGGTGGACGAGCTGAAACAGCTCCAAAAGGCCGGACTGTCCCGGCTTCATATAGGCCTGGAAACAGGATATGATGCCCTGCTTGCCTATATGAAAAAAGGGATGACGGCGGACATGGCCGTTGAAGCGGGTTTGCGGATCAAACAATCGGGTATCTCGCTCTGCTTTTATGTCATTATCGGTCTGGGGGGGCAGCTGAGATTGGAGGACAAAGAGACCTGGAGAGAACATGCTGTAGAAACAGCCAAAGTACTCAATCGAGTGGATCCGGATTATATCCGGGTAAGAACCCTGACGGTCCGTGAAGGCAGCCCGTTGTTTGAGAAACAACAAGAAGGAGAGTTTAAAAGAGCCCGTGATGCCGATCTGGTCAAAGAAGAGCTGCTTATGATCGAACATCTGAATGTGACCAGTCAGTTTGTCAGCGACCACTCGACCAATATTCTCATGGATATTAGGGGAAAATTTCCCGAGGATAAAGAAAAACTGATCACGATAGCCAAACGATATTTAGCTCTTTCCGAAGAAGAGCAGCTGAATTTTCGCCTTGGAAGTCTGTTCAGATTCTTTGGCTACTTCCCAAATTATAGAAATTTTGAAGATTTTTTTGATTTGGAAAAAAGGGCGGAGATGCAGGCCATAATTGATAAGATGGAGGCAGAAGAGTCTGGCTCTTCCCACCGTCTCCTCCTCCACCTCAGCAATATGCTTGTTTGATCCAGATGTGAACGCTCTGGAGGTTTATTGCTGCTCTTGACAATTCATGCTGTCCGAATAGACTGGACAGAGAAACCCCTAAGTATTGTTTTTAAAGGAGAGAAAATGATGTGGAGATTAAAGATACAAAGAATTCTTGGATGGAAGGTTGTTGTTCTCTTGGTTATTTTTGTTTTAAGTTCGATCAGCATCGGCTCGGGACGAACAGAAAAACCCGTCCTCCACGGAAAGCACTGGATGGCGATTACGGGAAAGCCGCTGGGTGCGACGGCAGGGGCGAAAATATTTGATAGAGGAGGAAATGCCGTTGATGCCGCCTGTGCGATGCTGGCTGCCACCAGCACGATGTATGATGTTTTGAGCTGGGGGGGAGAGACACAGGCTCTTATTTACAATCCCAAGACAAAAAAAGTCTACGGTATCAATGCCCTGGGCGCAGCTCCCACCGGCGCCACTCCCGAATTTTTTAAGGAGAAAGGTCTAAAATATCCACCTCGTTACGGTCCCCTGGCCGCTGTGACTCCTGGAACTCCTGGAGGTCTGCTGGTCATGCTGGCCGAATATGGAACCAAAAGCCTAAAGGAGGTTCTTCAACCGGCCATGGAGATGGCAGAAGGTTATCCCATGGAGGAACAGCTCTCCAACAGTATTGAGCAGAATAAGGAGAGGATTAAAGAGTGGCCCTATTCCAAAGAGATCTTGCTCCCCCATCTTGGGGAAGAGCATGAGGCCCCGCACCCGGGAGAAATATTCAGACAGCCCGACTTGCTGGCCACCTTGAAAAAAATGATTGAAGCCGAACGGCTGGCACTCGAAGAGGGACAAACGCGCAAGGAAGCCATCTATGCCGCTTACAAGAGATTCTACGAAGGAGATATCGCGGAGGAGTTTGTCCGGAGCTGCCAGGAACAGGGTGGACTCATCACCATGGACGATCTGGCCAACTGGAAGGTCTATATTGAAGAGCCGGTGAAAACCACATACAAGGGGATCGAGGTCTTTAAACTGACGAGTTGGGTTCAAGGGCCTGTGCTTCTTCAGATGTTGAACATGCTGGAAGAGATTGACCTCAAGTCTATGGAGCACAACAGCGTCAACTACATTCACACACTCTACCAGGTGATGAATATGGCCTTTGCCGACAGGGATTTTTACTACGGCGATCCCTATTTTCCGCCTGAAGAGCCCATCAAAGGGCTTTTGTCCAAAGAATATGCGAGAGCCCGTTTAAAGACAATGAACAAAAATATCAACGATCCCAACGTCAAGCCCGGCGATCCATATCCCTTTGAAGGAAAGACAAATCCCTATCTTCATCTTTTTGAAAATTGGAAAAATGAGGACATTAAAGATTCCCGGAAAATGAGCCGGTTGGAACGGCTTGAGTACGAAGAGAGTTTCACGGCTGGGACCACGTCTATCCAGGCCGCCGATGAGGAAGGATGGGTAGTGTCTATCACACCCAGTGGAGGATGGATTCCTGCTTGTATCGCGGGGAAGACAGGGGTGGGCATGAGCCAGCGCATGCAGAGTTTTGTCCTGGATGAATCTGAAAATCCTTTTAACGTTGTCCAACCGGGAAAAAGACCCCGTGCGACACTGACACCCAGCCTGGCCCTTAAAGATGGGAAACCCTATCTGTCCTTTGCGGTTCAGGGAGGTGATACGCAGGATCAAAATTTGCTTCAATTTTTTCTCAACATGGTTGAATTTGGCATGAATGTCCAGGAAGCCTGTGAAGCGCCGAATATTGTCACCTATCAACTGAAAAACTCGTTCGGGCAGCATGAGATTGTACCCGGACGGCTCAGGGTCAACGAGGTCGTGCCCCAGAAAATAAGAGATTTGTTAGGGGACATGGGCTATGATGTCGATGCCCGGAGGTACACGTCCGGCCCGATAAATGCCATCTTTTTTGACTGGAAGAATAAGAGCTTCTGGGGTGGTTCCAGTAATTATGGGGAAGACTATGGAATTGCCTGGTGATTCTCTTTTATCTTAGAAATTTGGGATCATAGCCATGAAAAAAAATCACTCACATATATCAGGTTTATTTAAGTTTCTGCTTCTGGGATTGGCCCTTAATCTGGCCATCTCATGTGCTCCTCAGGAAGCTTCGAAGATCCGATTTGAAATATCTTTCCCTACATCTGTACACCCTGAAGACATCACGGGCCGGGTGTATGTTTTTATCACCAAAGAAAATCAAAGAGAACCCCGTCTTCAGGCTGGTGGATGGAGCAACAGCGTGCCGTTTTTCGGAAAAGATATCGAAAAACTCAAACCTGGGGAATCTGTAATTATCGACGAGACCGTCCTGGGATTTCCTTTACAAAGCCTGGCTGAAATTCCGGCTGGAGATTACTTTGTTCAAGGGTTGGTCAATATCTACACAGAATTCAAAAGGGCCGATGGCCATGTGATCTGGGCTCATATGGATCAGTGGGAGGGTCAGCGGTTCAACAGATCGCCAGGCAATCTGTACAGTGAGGTGCAAAAGATCAGCTTCAATCCCTCTCTGGAGAATACGATCAGGTTGAGCCTGGATAAAGTGATACCTCCTGTGGACATACCTGAAGATACGCGGTGGGTAAAACACATAAAATTTGAAAGCCCCCTTCTTTCTGAATTCTGGGGATGTCCTATCTCTATCGGTGCTATTGTGCTTCTGCCGGAAGGGTATGACACACATCCTGACGTTAAATATCCCGTTCACTACATCCAGGGCCATTTTTCACTTCGCCCCCCGTACAGATTCAGTGAGGGCAGCCGTTTTTTCAAGGTCTGGACTGCGGAAGATTTCCCCAGGATGATTGCGGTGACTATTCAGCATCCCACTCCTTTTTTTGATGATTCCTACGCCGTCAATTCCGCCAACTGCGGTCCCTACGGTGATGCCATTCTGACGGAGCTTATCCCCCGAATAGAAGAGGATTATCGTGCGATCGGCAAGCCCTATGCGAGGGTTCTTTCCGGAGGATCCACGGGAGGATGGGAAGCTTTAGCTCTTCAGGTTTTTAATCCTGGTTTTTTCGGAGGAGCATGGAGCTTCTTTCCGGATCCTGTCGATTTTCGCTACTACCAGCTCACCAATATCTATGATGATGAAAATGCATTTTTTGTCGAACGAGGTTGGCTTAAACCCGAACGTCCTATGATGAGAGATGAACACGGACAGGTGATGGTGACTCTCCGCCAGCTCAGTCAGCTAGAGGCCGTTTTGGGGTCGAAAAATCGGTCCGGACAGCAGTTGGATGCTTGGAATGCCGTTTATGGACCTGTGGGAAAAGATGGCTATCCCCAACCTCTCTGGAATAAACTAACAGGGACAATCGATCATGAAGTGGCCGAGTATTTGAAGGAAAGATATGACCTTCGGTATTACCTGGAGAAGAATTGGTCCAAAATCGGGCCTAAGCTTGCTGGGAAATTGTTTGTTTACTGCGGCGACATGGATAATTTCTATCTGAATGAAGCAGTCTATGAACTCGAGACATTCCTTGAGAGCACGAAAAATCCCTATTATGCCGGATCTTTTCAGTACGGCCGCCCGAGGAAAACACATGGCTGGACACCTTTTCAAAGATCGTCTGGAGAACTGGAAAGGAAAATGGCCGAGCACATCACAAAAAATGCCCCTCCTGGAGAAAACTCCAAATTATGGAAATATTGAAAGAATGGATATATTCACCAAACTTGCTAAATTCTTAGACGGCCTTCCCGGCGGATTTCCCTCCACGGACACCGGAGTTGAGATTCGTATCCTGAAAAGACTCTTCACACAAGAAGAAGCCGAGCTGGCCATGAAACTGAGTCTTATTCCGGAAGATGCAGGAGTCATTGCGAAGCGGGCTAAGAAGAATGAAAAGGACACAGCCGCTTTACTGGAAAAGATGGCACAGAAAGGTCTTGTTTATAGAATTGAGAAAAAGGGGCGTCCATCTCTCTACATGGCCACTCAGTATGTGATTGGCATTTGGGAATACCATGTCAACGACCTGAGCCCAGAATTAATCAGGGATATGGAAGAATACATCCCCACGCTCTTCAATGTCGATACGTGGAAAAAGGCTCCTCAACTGCGCACCATTCCTGTTGGCCGGAGTATCCCCGTGGAACTGGATGTGATGCCCTATGAAAAAGCTGAGGAACTCGTCCGGTCGCATAATAAATTTCTTGTCGCACCCTGTATCTGCAGGAGGGAAAAGACTATGGTTGGGGAAGGCTGCCAAAAACCTGAGGAGAGCTGCCTGGTTTTGGGGGGAGCCACCGATTACTATTTTAAAAACGGACTCGGCAGGATAATAGAGAAAGAGGAGGCACTGGAGATACTGCATGAAGCGGATAGACACGGCCTTGTTCTTCAACCGTCTAATTCCCAGATAATTGTCAATATCTGCTGCTGCTGCGGGTGCTGCTGTGCGGTGCTGAGAACAGTAAAAAACCATCCCAAGCCTGCCGAGCTTGTGTCCTCGGCGTTTACGGTGGAGTATGACTCCGATTCCTGTTCGAACTGTCAAGTCTGTATTGACCGCTGTCAGATGGATGCCATCGCGATCTCTGAGGACTCTATAAAGCACGATTTTGACCGGTGTATTGGCTGTGGCCTGTGTGTTTCTACGTGTCCATCCGGGGCCGTCACTCTTGTCCGGAAGCAGAAATCGGCGCAGCCTCATGTGCCCAAGACGTTCATGGAGACATATATCAGGTTGCTTAGAGTGCGGAAAAAACTGGATCCTCGACAGATGGCCAGAATATTAAGTGGTCTCCGGTCAAAAAAAAGAAAATCTGGACATGAGGATGTCTCAAATGGAGTGCAGGGATCATGACTTTTTATTATGTCAGAGCCTTACTGTGATGCCAGCCTAGCCTGGATATTTCAACCAGGCGTTTTTGCGCTTTAATTCGGCTTTGTACGTTTTGTATTCCGGGCAGTACTTCTGGACAAGCTGCCAGAACTTTGGAGAGTGATTCAATTCCTTTAGGTGAGACAGCTCATGGATGATGAGATAGTCGGCAGCCTGTTTTGACAGGAGCAGGATCCTCCAGTTGAAGTTCAGGTTGGCTTTTTTCGAGCAGCTGCCCCAGAGAGTGTTCTGATTTTTAACGCGAATATTGTTTGGGGATACAGATATTTCTTTTGACCAGTAGGGAACCCTGTCTTCGAGAAAGAGATGGGCCATTGTTCTGTACCAGTGCACCACACCTCTGGAAATGATTGAGGGAGTCAGCTGAGGTGCGGTTATATTCAATGTGTTGTGTTGAAAATACCAGCGAGCCTTTTCTTTATTTTTGATAGAAAGCGACAGAGGACAGGCCTTGTCGAGGACCGGCAGTTGTGCTCCATCCTGAAGAAGAAAAGGAGGAGGGATTTTTATTTTTGTTTGTATTTCTTTTGATTTACGTAAGATCCAGTTTTTGTGCTCAAAAAGCGCGCTCTCGACGTCCTGAAGTCGACGGTGGTCCGGAAGTGTGACCACTAAACTCTCTTCATCTTCAAATGTCATACGGATATTTCTGGCCCGGTGGCTCTTCCGGATACGATAGGCGACACGTGTCCCATCCAGAATAATCAAATATATTTTGCTTCTCTCCATTATATCTCAAGCATCATAAACGGTCTTCACGAAAATGTTAAGTCAATTAAAATGATAGAGAGACTGATTTTGTTTGATTTATCAGGAGCGTGTTGGCAAAATAGGAGCCATGGATATCAAGGAAAAGAATCTCGAACTGACACCTGAGGCCATGCTGAAGATGGGAGAGGCGGCCCTCAAATCGATCGTTGAACACATCAAGAATTTGCCGGATTCACCCCGATCAAATCTGGATGAGGGGGAGACTATCTCCCGAGCACTCCGTGAATCCTCTCCGGAAGAGGGGACTGAATTTTCTGTCCTGCTCGATTTTTTGATGAACAAGGTTATTCCGGTATCCATCAATGCTCCGCATCCCATGTATATGGGGTACATTCCTGGCGGGGGTCTCTACCCTTCGGCAGTAGCTGATTTTATGGCGGCGGCCACAAATCGTTATGTCGGCATCTGGGAGGCTGCTCCTGCTGCCGCACGGCTGGAGGCGAATGTCCTGGATTGGTTTTCCCGGTGGATGGGTTACCCAAGCAAGGCCAAAGGAATTTTGACGACCGGAGGCTCCTTGGCCAACTTCAGCGCCGTAGTTACGGCAAGAAGACATCTGCTCGGCGACAACATCATCCGGGGAACACTCTATGCATCTAATCAAACTCATCACTGCGTGATGAAGGCGGCCATGCTGGCAGGAATACCTGAAAAAAATATCCGCATTCTGGATGTTGACGCAAGATACCGTGCTGTACCCGAACTCTTTGAAGAAGCGATAAAAACCGATCTTGAGAAGGGTTTTAAGCCTTTTTTTCTGGTCAGCAGCGCGGGAACAACGAACACAGGAGCCGTGGATCCCTTATCTGATCTTGCAGACGTTGCCAAGAGGTACAATCTCTGGTACCACATCGATGGAGCCTATGGGGGATTTTTCAATCTCTGTGAGAGAGGGCAGAAAAAGCTTGCCGGGATCGATCGATCTGACTCCCTCGTGCTCGATCCACATAAAGGGCTTTTTATTCCTTATGGAACAGGATGCCTGCTCGTGAAGGATGGAGATCTGCTCAGGAAGGCCCATATGGTGACCGCCGATTATCTCCAGGATCTTACGACTCCCGATGGTGAAATGAATGCCTCAGAGTATTCGCCCGAACTGACACGGTCCTTCCGGGGTTTACGGGTGTGGCTGCCGTTAAAGTTTTATGGGGTGAAGGCTTTCAGGGAGAATCTGGATGAAAAACTGAGATTAACGGACTGGATGTACCAGCGCTTTCTGGAGGAACCGGGTTTCGAATGCCTCTCTGTTCCGGATCTGTCTGTGATCACCTTCCAGTATCGTCCACAACACGCAAATCCCACTGAAGTAGATGTCTTCAACCGAAGACTTCTGAAAAAGATTATCCGCAGCAAAAAGCTTTTTCTCTCGAGCACTCTTCTAGAAGGCCGCTTCGTCATTCGTGTATGCATCCTGAGTTTTCGGACACACTTGAATGAAGCTAGGGATGCCTTCCATGTCATCACATCCTCTGCAGGAGAGCTTGAGCGGGAGCTGTACGAATAAGCGGAAAGTCGTTTGACATGAGTGGAATGGACTTAGTCTGATGGGACTTTACAATTTATTGGAAAATACATCTTTGCTCCATCCAGATAAAAATGCGGTTGTCTGTGGGAGCAGGAGTTTCACCTATCTTCAATTCAAAAGCAGAGTTGACAAACTTGCCGGCTCTTTCCATTCACTCGGGATAAAAAAAGGAGATAGAATTGCAATTATTCATCAGAACTGCCACATCTTTTTAGAATCGTATTTTGCCGCGGCTAAAATCGGAGCTGTTCTTGTTCCAATTAACTATAGATTAAGTCCGGAGGATTTTGTCTATATTCTCAAGGATTCTCAGGCAGAAACGTTGATCGTTCAGGCGGATTTTTATGATTCAGTGGACAAAGATAAGTATGATGTCCCTTTAATTAAGGTGGTTGTGGCGGGGGGAATAGGGGGTGAAAAAGTTCCGGAGTCAAATCTTCTCTATGAGTCTCTGCTTGAGAAAGATGCCAATGACAAGGATCAGGAGGTGTCGATCGAGGATGAGGATATCGCCCAGCTCTACTACACCAGCGGCACGACGGGACGGCCCAAAGGCGTTATTCTTACCCACAGCAACAACCTTGAGCATGCTTGCGCCTCAGTCAATGAATTCCGCCTGACTTTGGACGATATCTGGCTTCATGTCTCACCTATGTTTCACCTAGCGGATGCCTGGGCTGTCTGGGCGATGACCTTATCGGCAGCCACACACGTGATGATCCCCTGTTTTGAACCTAACTCTGTCCTACAGTCCATCCAAGACCACCATGTGACATTGAGCAATTTTATCCCGACCATGCTCAACATACTGGTCAATACTCCCGGTGTCCAAGAGCACGATTTTTCCTCACTGCGGTTGATCCTCAGCGGAGGGGCGCCGATAGCCAGGGACGTGGTGAAGAAAGTGATGAAGACGTTTGGATGCGATTACATGCAGACATATGGCATGACAGAAACAAGCCCCTTTTTAACGATCTCGAAACTTTCAGACGAGATGGCCGTGCTGTCCCATGAGGAGAAGCTTCAGTATAAATCCAAAACAGGACGGCCTTTTTCAGGCGTCCAGTTAAAAGTCGTCAATGAGGACGGCCGAGAAGTTCTCTCTAACCAAAGAGATGTAGGAGAGATTTTAGTCAAGGGAAAAACCATCACACCTGGCTACTGGCAGCGCCCTGAAGAAACCGAAAAACGGATCCAGAACGGATGGCTGCACACACGGGATTTGGCGGTTGTCGATCCGGAGGGTTTTTTGACAATCGTGGACAGGATGGATGATCAAATCCTCACCGGAGGGGAAAAGGTTTATTCGATAGAGGTGGAAGATGTGCTCTATTCCCATCCGGCAGTTCATGAAGCGGCTGTTTTTGGGCTGCCCGATCCCATCTGGGGCGAAAGCGTGACCGCTGTTGTGGTTAAAAAAGAGGAAATACTCGACGAAAACGACATTATCATGTATTGTAAGAAGAAATTGGCTTCCTTTAAAACACCCAGAAAAGTTTTTTTTGCTGATGAGCTGCCCAAAACCGGTTCGTCGAAAATTCACAAATACAAGCTTAGAGAAAAATATTCAAAAAAATAAGAATTGCCTGCTTTCGTACAGCACGTTGAGGGATGGATAAATGTCTTAGCACAATAAAAAAATCATGTATGCCATTTTGGATAAATTCTTTTTTGTCTTTCACTCGAGTTTGATCCTTTTTAATTGTTTTGGGTGGGTCTGGAAAAAGACAAGAAAAGCGAATCTAATAGTCATCCTGATGACAGTTTTTTCCTGGTTTATTCTAGGCATATGGTACGGATACGGGTACTGTCCGTGCACGGATTGGCACTGGCAGGTCCGGGAGAAACTGGGACTCTATAATAATCCGGATTCCTACATTGAATTTCTGATCGAAACGTTCACCGGGCTGGATGTGAGTCGAACATTCGTGGATATCTCTGCTCTTGTTCTTCTAGTTGCCGCTCTGTTGATGTCTCTTATAACCAACATCATGGATTGGAGAAAAAAGAAAAAAGGAGGTCAGATGCCAAAAGGCCAAAGAGGAGCATGCAAAATAGTTGGACCTCTAATAAATAGGGACTTGACAAGAGTTCTTATTAGGTGATTTAATCTGCACAAATAAAAAAGCCCTGATGATTGGGGCTAGAGGAGGGGAAAAATGGTCGAGACGATTCCTCAGGTTTTTATCAACACGGTCAAATCTTTTCAAAAAGAAAATCTGCTGCTCTACAAGTCAGGTGGGAAGTACGTTCCTGTATCCACTTCTGAATTTGAGGAGAATGTAAAGGACTTTACTCTTGGTCTAAAAGATTTGGGCCTCAACCCAGGAGAAAAACTCATCATTCTTTCTGAAAACAGGCCGGAATGGGTCATGACAAACTTTGCCAATATGTGCTTGGGAGCGACAACCGTCCCCATTTACACAACCTTGGCTCCGGAACAAATCCGGTACATTATTGATGATTCAGATGCAAAAATTGTCGTCTGTTCCAACTTGGATATGTGGAAGAAATTGGATGTCATAAAGGACGAGCTGGACAAGGTGACTCACTTTATCTCCTTTGAGACTGAGGCTCCAGAAGGTGTCTTGTCTTTTAAGGAAGTGGTCGCATCAGGGAACAAATTGGCTTCAGATGAACCCAATCTTTTTGAGAAAGCAGCCCTCCGTGTCCAGCCGGAAGATGTTGCCTCTATCATCT
>Ga0114920_10000884_pt1 | contig 13453 bp, 12 predicted proteins | sample ChitaG_FD_88683 | JGI IMG/M metagenome (GOLD analysis project Ga0114920, IMG submission 88683) | Deep subsurface microbial communities from South Pacific Ocean to uncover new lineages of life (NeLLi) - Chile_00310 metaG | ecosystem: Environmental > Aquatic > Marine > Oceanic > Sediment ... | reverse complement strand
CCCGAGGGCGTAATCACTGCGGGGAACTCCTCTCCACTGAATGCTGCGGCCACATCCATATTACTCATGTCTAAAGAGACCGCCCGGAACAGGGGAATTAAGCCTCTGGCCACGATCCGTTCCATCGGTTTCGCCGGGGTGGATCCCTCCATCATGGGCAAGGGTCCCGTTCCTGCAAGCCGAATGGCGTTGGAGAAAGAGGGTATGGAGGTACAGGACATCGATTACTGGGAGATCAACGAGGCCTTTTGCATCGTGGCCTTAAACTGCATCAGGGAATTGGGTATCGACCCGGAACGGGTCAACGTCATGGGGGGAGCCACGGCTATCGGGCATCCCCTGGGAGCCACGGGGATCCGTTTGGTAGGGACCTTGGCCCGCATTTTACAGGTGAAAGACGGGCGCTATGGTTGCGCCACTGCCTGTTGTGGCGGAGGGCAAGGTGTGGCCACGATCATCGACCGCGAGCCTTACGATTGGTAACTCATCCCCCAAATGCCAAAAGGACAGAAGGGAGTGCCGGCCTTCTCAGGCAACAGGGCCCGTCCAAAGGACAAAGCATTCTGGCATTTTTCCTAAACCATCCCTGATTCTTTTATGAGGATTAGATATTATTCTCCTTGGGAGCGGCTAGACCTAGGGTTCCACTTCCTGAATCTCAAACCCTTTGTGCAGTTACGATCATTCTATGGGTCATGCACCCATAATCCCCCGTTTCTTTGTGTGAGACAAAATCTCTTTGGATGGTGATCGAGGAAAAACCTGCTGAGCTCAATGATTCCCTAATTTTCTTAGGACTGTAGAGGCGGGCACAATAGTTCTCATCTCGAATTAGACCTCTGGTTTTAGAAATAACCATTTCCCGGCCAAAGATAGTATCGTTCTCGGCTGTTCTCTGGCGGCAAACCACAATATCTTCATTTGCTTCATGCCAGGATTGAGGGGACAAATTCTTTAATACGTAATCCTTGCTGGGGAGATCCAAAAGGAGGGAACCCCCCGGTAGCAGCAATCGGAATGCCTCACAAAGGATCTTCTCATCTTCCTTTTCATCAATAAAATACCCGAAGGAATTGGCCATAATGATGATGAATCGATATCCCTGATCAGGTAGGCCCGTATCCCGGGCGTCTCTTTGGACAAAAATCGTCTGAAGACCTTCTCTCTGTGCCCTTTCCCTCCCCAGGTTGATCAAAAAACCTGAATAGTCCACAGCTGTCACATCCTTGAAGCCTCTCCTCGAAAGCTCCAGGGAGTGCCGCCCCTGTCCACCACAGACGTCAAGGACGGGAGCGGATTTTTCAAGTTTAAGAACGTGTTCAAGGAAATCCACCTCGCGACAGGTCAACTCTTCGTCGCAGACAGAGCGCGCATCTGTTATCAGGTAGATCTCATCAAACAACGTCTTCCACCAGTCAGGATTGACCTCTGCCATGCCCTATACCTCATTCATCAAGTCAGCCCCAAGGCTGAAAAGCCCATCACTTACCATGAGAGCTGGGCTCCCACCCCAGGGTTGAGTCCGGGCCAACTCTTTTTCCTCTTCACCAATCCGAGCAAAATCGTCCAGTTGACCCTCCCTCCAGTATTGTTCCAATTTGACGGCATCTTGCCAAAGGTTGCGGGCATACCGCCTCAAGTCCCTTAGGTGATCCATGGTCAGTATTCTGGGCCTGAGGGTAATCATGATCGGGCCTAGAAGATATGTGAAGCCCAGTTCAATTGCTCTTTTGTTAACTTCTTCCTGAATTTGCACAAAACCCTGATAGCTTAGTTTACACAGGGCCTGATTAATCTTGTCCACCGCCTCGCGGGGAGTGATATCGTCCTTTAAAACTGCAATCGGCTGGATTCCTCCACCTGAGCCCACGTTGGTTGGAACACCGCCAAAGCGGGCCAGAAACCCCTGGAGCCCTTCATCGGTTATGAAACAACGAAAATCAGTTTGCCACTCTTTGAGAACGAGGGATCGTTCCTCCAGGAGTGGCCAGGTGCTTTCCTCCGACCAGAGCCCTAACGGAATGAGCTCCTGCACAATGTAGTCTCCAGCATCCAGGGTCATCTGAATCCGTTTCTTGGGATTCTCTTTCTTATATCCTATAAATATCCCGTGGCCTGAGTAACCATGGGTGGGTTTAAGAACCACATCCTCCCAATGCATTTCAGTCCAAGAGACCAGGTCCTCAATAGGTTCTCCTTGAGGACCAGTTGTGCTCCGGGAATAAAACTGCCGCGTCCAGGGTGTATGCTTTCTGGTATCATCACTCAGTTGATCGTGGTATTTTTCAGTAATCACCTCAAACAGTCCTTTGGCGCCCAAGGGTTCCATACCTCGGGGGTTGACAAGGATACCTTGCCTGATTGCCTCTGTAACGGGCTTGACATCTTCCTCTTTACCCATCTTCAAAAGGGTATTCGAATTAAAATCCATGAAAATTACCGTGGCTTCCTCATCTCTGCAATGTACCTTCCCTTTTTTGATAGAGAGGTGGCCTGGGGCGGCCAGGGAGGCATTAACTCCATCGAGCGTGCGTAGGTAATCCACGAAGTTTTTATTTTCTAGCACAACATCCAGAGTCTCAGGCTCCGCCAGGAGTACTATGTGCACAGGATTTCTGCCATGCCGATTCTTGTGGGCCCTTAAGAGCGCTCGTGAAAACCCGGGTACGGCATTGATCTGAGGGTGATCGAAATCAAGGGCGATTCCCACCTCAATACTCTCCAAAATCAGATCCCATGCCATTTTCCCTAAGAGTTGTGCAATGCGCTGATACTCCCATCCCCCAGGACTGCCCATGTTCCATTCGCCATGATATCCTTTAACCGTTTTCATTTACTCTCTCCTGCAATCGTTTCTCCACGAGATGAAAGGGAATCTGACCACCGTCCAAGAGTGTATTATGGAAACCCTTCACATCTAATCGCGGAGAAAATCGCTCCCGCAACCTGAGGATCTCATAACTCCCTATGAAATAACACGATTGATATCCGGGTGTGAGGGCAAAACGGCGGGCCTGACGGCGGGCCCTCTGAGGTGAGAACCCAAGGCTCTCGATCTCTTTGGCAGCCTCTTTCAGGCTCATTCTTTCTGTGTGGAGTTTAACATCCAGCATGGCTCTCAAAATTCTCCAGAGTTGGCGTTGCAGTTGAATAAGCTGTTGGCACGGATGCCTTATGTAGCCCAGTTCATCCAGAAGCTGCTCAGAATAACAGGCCCACCCTTCATAAAAGAGGGGCGACTCGATCTGACGGCGGATTGGATTGGAATGATGGATTCGAACATGATCCAAAAGGTGGTGGCCTGGATAGGTCTCATGGGCTGAGAGATAGGGGCAATGAGCGGCAATGAGTTCCAAATCCTCTCTCCCAGGGGTGATATAGAATATGCCGTGAGCTTTAGTATTGCCAGTTAACGGTGCCTGATACGAGGCTGTTGCCCTGAGGGATTGCAGATAGGATGGGGTTTGCAATACCATGACCTTCTCTTTTAAAGGAAAGGTAATAATGTCTTGAGAGGAAAAGAAACGCCGGAGCCTTTTTATCTCCTCCTGAAATAAGCGCATAACCTCTGCGGGGGAAGACACAGAAGGAAGCCCTTCATATATGATACGGTTCCAGGTCTTGCTGCCGTCTATTTTCCGGGCCAATGCCGTGATCTTGTCTTGAGTATTTTCATAAGCACATTGGGCGACCTCTAAGATCTCATCAGGAGATTTAGGGTAACTCAAACTAAGAGCAAAGATCCCCTTAAGATCATCATTTCCGATTGCGAAAGATTTTCTGGAGGGCACGCGAAGTAAATCCTTGTGGAATCGCTCCCATGCCTCTAATACTTCTCCATATTTTATCAAAAGCTCTTGATCCTCTCCTATTTTCCCCGCCATAAATGGCCGCAGATCTCGGGTGTAGAAGTGAAGCGCATCCTGGGCCATGTCACGAGCAACCTGGAGAGAAATCTCAGAAGGGAAACGAAGGTTCTTAACAGCCAAACTGAGAAAGGACGGGATTTGCCGAAAAATCTTGGAGAGATCTGCTTTTGTCTGGTCACTCGAACCATCTCTTTGGGAAAGAACCTGATCTGTCGCAAACAGGGGAATTTTAACATAAAGGGTCGGATCACTGCGCCAGACCTCTGCCTCCTTGAATTCCCTGATAAAGCTTTTCATGCTCTGTTTGAGGAGGGAGCTGTCTATTTCTTTCTCTATGCCATCGGACTCTTCTGGTGATGGAATTCCCCTCAGAAGTCTCTCCACATATCCAACATGGTCCTGAATCCTCTCCGGGGTGAGATCATCTATATCGGTTAGGTATTGCAGCGCGGCCTCCGCCCGCGGACGGAAGTAAAATTCATCACTCGCACACTGTTGGGGCAGATTACTGCCAAGACAGGTGATGTAGTCACAGGCTATCTGATCCAGCAGTCTCTCCCTGTTGTATCCACTGCATAAAAAGCCTTGAACATGGAGGGTCGGTACATTGTGATCTTTGCGTAACAAAACGCCAACGAGAACAGCCTTAGGCCTATACATACCTTTTTGAAAGAGACCGCGCCACGTGGACACAAGCGCCGGCACCTATCCTACGGAACAAGATTCACCCTGTTGAGCAAGGCGAGCTCGTATTCCAAGCACGTGCGTGGTAAGCGTGTTAATATCTTGATCTACGTTGCGGACGTTTGTCCCGTGGTTTGGCCTGATTGACCTTTATATTGCGCCCTTTCAATGAGCTCTCGTTTAATGCCTTAATCGCTTCCTCGGCCTCGGAATTTTTCTCCATTTCCACAAAGCCGAACCCCTTGGATTGCCCTGAGTATTTATCCATGATGACATTCACGCTAGATACTTCACCGAATTCGGAAAATGCTTCTCTCAAATCCTCTTCAGTTACATTGTAGGGCAGATTACCAACATAGATATTCATAGATCACTCTCCATAACTCTGCGTTGATTGAAATTACGCTATCGTATAACCAACAGCAGAAATTACACGATAGTGATCAGCCACCCATTGGCCAATTCTTAAATATTTTTACAACACCTAACAGACGGACTTACTCAGTGGCATCATAGCGATTTTTACTGAGTCTGCCGATACCTCCCCTCTTTCACATTGGAACCATCAACCTCATCTTGATTTCTTGATACGCCTTTCATGCTTTAGCACTGACTTTGGCCGCCCTTTGCGCTCCAAGTAATACACCAATCCATCGGGTTTCTTCTCTACTGTCCAAGGCAATCTTCGCCGTAATCGTTAATGGTACCGATAGCAGCATGCCGACAGGACCCAGTATCCATCCCCAAAAAATAAGAGATAAGAATACCACCAACGTGGAGAGACCCAAGCCCCGACCCATAAAACGCGGCTCGATGACGCTGCCCATTACAAGATTAACGGCCAAGTATCCGATGGCAACGGCGACAGCCTGGATGATACCCAGCTGAATGGTTGCCAGCAAAACCACCGGAATAGCTGCGATGATGGAACCGATGTTGGGAACATAGTTCAATGCAAACGCTAATAAGCCCCACAGCAAAGGATAATCAACTCCGATGATGGCAAGCCAAATTGTTACAAGAACACCGGTGGCAAGGCTGACCAATGTCTTGATGGCCATGTATTGCTTTACATTATCAGTAAAGTCGTTGAAATGCACCAATGATGAATCAGCGTCACCCAAAATCGTTCGCAATTTTTCAGGAAAACTCGATGCTTCCAATAGGATAAAGATTACCGTCATCAGAATCAGAAAACCGTTGGTTAGTACGTTTCCCAAACTGTTCAGCAATGCGGAAACAAGTCTCATGATTGCACTCGGATCAAATTTTTCTGCCAGTGCAAGCCCGGAGGTATCTACGCCGTGGGATGCCAACCACGCAATTATCGCCGTAGTCTGCTGTTTAAGCTTTTCCTGGTAGATCGGAAGATCTTCGCTGAAATCTTTGACGGAAGATCCAACCAGTCCCACTATCAAAAATCCAATCACAAAGATCCCAAAGATTACGATCAACAGGGCCAGCCAGGTGGGCAATCTCTTGCGCTGCAGCCAGAATAGCGGCGCTCCGCCAATAATCGCAATAAATGCCGCTAAAAGGAATGGGACCAGGATTGTAACCGCTGCTTTCATTCCGGCCACCACTACGACAAAGGCGGCAGTTGTCAAGAGAAGCTGAGACGGTTTCATTTTCGGAGCTGTATGTTCCATGAACTTTCTCCTCTGCGTTTACACGTATCTAATACGTATAAAAGGGACTGCAATAACATATGTCAAGAAATTTAAGGGGGCACACCTATTTATTCTCTCTGCCTCCCCCTTTTCTCATCTGTCTGTCCAACGTCCACCTCATCCCTCCTTGAAACATAATTGCGAGCCTAGCGCAGAGTTCAGCGGCGGCGGGCAGAATCGACAACAATAATTAGTGTTAAACCTTCTATTCTACCAAAGCATTTTTACAAGCCGCGGATTCCAGCCGTCGGAGTGAAACGATTGTTATATTTTATCTGTAGGCTTCTCGCCGATGCCTTATTCTTAAAATGAGAGCCGTATCCCCCATGATAGAAAAAACTACTCGATAATCCCCAACCCGAAATTTTCTCAAACTTGAAAATCTACCTGTTAATGATGGGAAAGTTTCAGCTTTTTCCGGGAGCTCATCTTCAATTTTACTCAAAATTCTGTCGGCCTGATCCTTGTCTATTTTCTTTAGATCACGCGCCACTGATTTCTTGAATGCGATTTTATAGCTCAAGTTCTTTCCTCATGTCCTCAATCGAAATAACCGGATCAGTGGTATCATGCAACCGATCATAAGCAACCTGCAAATCTGCGAGTTCGGACAAATAGGCTTCCAAAGCCTTTTGGACATGAAACGATTTGGGCCGTTCTGTTTCTTTTGCGATTTCAGATAGTTTTGAAGCGAGTTCGTCAGGGATTCTTACTGATAGAGCTGTACTCATACATTACCTCCAACGTATTTGTTTGTAATACACTGTAAGCGCAATTGGAATGGTTTACAAGATCTTTTTTAACGGATGGGAAAATATAACGGGCTGCAAGATCAGCTGTACCCTCTTGGGGGAGGAGCGGAGCGGAGTCAGACTCCATGATATAGGACGAGAATCCCGTCAACTTATAATCTTATGTGCATCCCCGATTTCCCGAAATAAAAAACGTCGCGATCTTTGTCGTCCTTGAATATAGTGCGACGCTCCATTCCCGGTATCATGATGTAGTACAAAGCACCGGGGGCCTGCCCGCCATCTGGCAGGCGGGTCTGGGCCAGGGGCATAACCAAAAAAAAGATACCCGTACCCTGGACTTTGACGTTACCCTAGGGGGGGGTCAAGGCGACCTAATCTGGGCATGCATTTTGCATTGCACCGTTGTAGCGCTGTGTCCATTGAAATTTTTAAAGATGTCCTTCTGCCCCGTCGAAAAAAAAGATAAAAAGTTACTCAAAACATGCAAATCAAAAAGGCTATTTTTTCCAACACGTTTTTCTTTGTAGCGCTAACCTTGTTGATTTTGGCTGGGATGTTGTTCGAATTCTATCCTTTTCGAGCGCTCGAATGTCGTGTGTATGAATTGATAATGACGCTGCGGCACAAACAGGAGGCAAATCCGGTCGTGTTGGTAACGATCGATGAGCGGAGTCTAGATGAAATTGGGCCATGGCCATGGCCCCGATCCCACATTGCGGAAGTGGTCCGACGCATATCCGAGTCTGCTCCGAAGACACTGGGTATATACCTGTTATTTTCTGACAGGGAATACAATGCTGGGCTCACTGAAATCAGGCACATCAGAAATACCCTTCGAACCAATAAGGTCATATCAAGGCAGCGGGATGCACTGAAAATCGACGCTATCCTGGCAAAATCTGAGCGAGCATTAGATCATGATGCCAGATTAATATCTGCCGTGAACGCCGCTGTTAATGTTGTGATGCCCGTGCTTTTCAATCTCGGGCCGCAACACAGGAAAAATATCCCTCCAATGTCGGCATGGCTGAAAAGGAATTCGCTCGATCGGCTGACACCGTTGCCTGACCAAAGGGAAAGGTTTTTAAATTTCATTGGGTTAGCGCCTGGGCAGGCGAAGAAAATGCCCTGTGCCCAGGAAATCATACCCACATACAGTCAACTGGCAAGAAAGGCCGGAGCAGTAGGCCATATAAACATCATCCCTGACAAGGACGGAAAAGTCCGACGCCTGCCGCTTTTTATTCAATACAGGGGCAGGTATTTCCCATCATTCGTTTTTCAGTTGGCCGCAAAATATGTGGGCGGTCGGCTCTATGACCTCAAGACCATAAACCGCAGCAATGCTTATGGGGGCCTGCGTCTCGGATCACTTACAATCCCCACCGATTCGAGTTATCGAATGCTCATCGATTATAACGGCAGACGCCTTCCGTACGAGACACTGGCGTTTTCGGATGTCTTAAAGGGAAATTTTGAACCGGAGGTGTTTCGGCAAAAGATCGCACTTCTAGGCGTTACCGCTAAAAGGATTGCCGACCGCTATCAAACGCCCGTACACTCGGCCGCCCCGGAAATTGAGATCGTAGCCAGTGCGGTTGAAAACATCGTAAACGGCAGACATGTTGCCCGTCCTCCATGGGCCTTTTCACTGGAAGCCATGATGGTGATCTATTTATGCGTATTTCTGGTGTTCGTCATTCCCAGGGTCAGGCTCAGGGTAGGTGCTTTTATTTTGGGGTCATTTGTCGTGACCTGGACGGGCACAATGGTTTTACTTTTTTTGGAATATGGATACTGGTTGTGGATTTTTCCTCCCTTTCTTGTCGCCATTCTCGGCTATGGATTTTTGATCTCCAAAAGGTCATCCGAGAAATTACGGGATGAGACGGTTGAAACAAACAAGGCCCTTGGTCTTTCTTTTCAAGGGCAGGGAATGCTCGATATGGCATTTGAGAAATTTCTGAAATGCCCTGTTAAAGATAGCTCGGTGAAGCAGGCCCTGTATAACCTGGGGCTCGATTTTGAGCGCAAAAGGATGCTGAACAAGGCGATGGCCGTGTATGAACACATAGGGAAAGCGGGGGAATTCAAGGATATCCGTCAGAGGATCGTGAGACTGAAGGATGCCGGAAGAACCGTTATCCTGCCTCCCGAAGCCAAGAAAGGAGGTGGCGTTTTGTCTGAACCCGCTCTGAGCAAATCTACGCTGGGGCGATATGAGATCCTGAAGGAGCTGGGCCAGGGCGCCATGGGAACGGTCTATCAGGGAAAAGATCATAAAATCAATCGGGAAGTGGCCATCAAGACCTTGAGATATGTAGATGTGGAGTCGGATCAGCTGGAGGAGGTCAAAACACGTTTCTTCCACGAGGCCGAGGCCGTTGGTAAGCTTTCACATCCCAACATCGTAACGATATTTGATGTCGGCGAGGATCACGATTTGGCCTATATGGCCATGGAGCTATTGAAAGGCACTGATTTGGCCGAGTATTGCTGGAAAGACAATCTGCTCCCGGTCGACCGGGTGCTCCGCATTGTTTCATCGGTCGCGGATGCACTCAGCTATGCTCACAGCTGTGGTGTGGTGCACCGGGATATTAAGCCGGCCAATATCATCCTTTTGGAGAATGATCAGGTGAAGGTTACGGACTTCGGTATTGCGAGGGTGCTGAATATATCCGAAACCCAGACAGGGGTGGTTCTGGGCACCCCCGGATATATGTCCCCCGAACAGGTGGGCGGCAAAAAGGTTGACGGTCGTTCTGATCTGTTCTCTCTCGGCGTTGTGCTCTATGAGTTGTTGACTGGCAAAAAACCGTTCATAGGCGACAATATCGCAGCGGTGATGTATGCCATTGCCAAGTCATCCTATCCGCCCATTAAGAAAATTGTACCCAATATCCCCAGGTGCTGCGCACAGCTTGTGGACAGGCTGCTGACCAAACAAGTTACCAAAAGACTGGGACCTGCGGGCAAAGTCGTTAAAGAGATTGACAATTGCCTGAGCAAGCTGGCCTAGGAAAAATGGGCCAGGGCGAGTGTAAAAAAGGCCTGTAACACGTGTGAAAAAAGAAACAGACACGCATGAATGGGAGACCTTAAGCCTCTTGAAGGAATCTAAAAGAGGCTTCTTTTTTTGCTATCCGTGGCCTGTTTTTTGCATAATCGTTAGTTGATTATAAGACCTGATGGGGCATAAAATTTTCACTTTTGGGGAGGCAACCTATGTTGAAATTATTATTTAAGTTTAAAGATTCCATCCTTCGTGAAATCGAGACGGAGAAAACCGAAGTCACAATTGGGAGAATTGCTTCCAATGATATCCCGATCGATAATGTGGCGGTTTCCGCCCATCATGCGAGAATCCTGCGGGATGGTGCTCAGTATGTTATCGAGGACCTGAATAGTACCAATGGCACGTTTGTTAATGAGAGGAAAATTACCCGGAGGGTCTTGAAGGCAAATGATGTCATCACCATCGGAAAACATTCATTGGTGATGATACCTAAGAAAGGAGGGGTAAAAGCAAAAAATCTAATTATGACTGATATTGAAAGGACTTGGAAGCTGGATACCGAAAAGCACAGGAAAATGCTGAAAAAACAAGGGAAGAAATAGTAACCCGCCATGAAAGAAACGCCCAAAAGATAACCTAAGAGGGTCGGGATAGAGTTGGGGCGCGCTTCCCCTTGGGTTGAGGGTTACTGCTCCCGCCCTTTTGGTTGCGAGGTGGGTTCACATTTCTACCATAACCGATGTTTCCCCAGGCCCCCCTATCATCTCCCGCAAGCGGGATTGGCGACCATGGCATTTCTCCTAACAGCCTTCCCTGGATAGTGGAAGCTTGAGTGCTCGTTTACATACCCCCCTCCCTAAACAGATTTAGTGTGTGGCTCGCAGTAAAGAATTCCTTTTACCACGTACACCAGGCACAGCCTCCTGACATGGTGTCATCCCTTTACCGCCATGTGTAGAAAGGTTTCAGATGAAGAATATAAATCGACTAATTCACAATACAAGATGTGACCCCCTCTGTTCCAAGAATCAAGAAGTATTACCTTAAGAATATTTCACTAGCTAAATAAGAGAAGGGATTGGAGATGACAGAACAAAGAAAACTGATCGCATTTGTGACAGTAATACTAATACTCTGTCTGACGCCGATCTGTAATGCAGCATATTTTGTCTTTCATGAAGTCGGAAACATAAGATCAGGACCAAGTACGAAATATCGAATTATTGGCCAAGTGTCAAATGAAACGGTAGTCCAAATACCTGACACCTTTGATGACTATGATGCGACATGGATACCGATTGATGCGAAAATCGAATATGATAAAAAGGCAAAAATAGAAAAAGTTGTCTACACCAAATGGGTGCACAGAACTCTTGGCACAGTTGTGAAGGGTGAGATGGAAGATGTGGAAAAATATCTTGCAATAAGAAGCTCTGGGTGGCCAAACGAAACACAGGAACTAATCTTGAAGGGAGAATTAAAGACAGGCATGACCACACATATGGTCTTTTATGCCTGGGGTAAACCAGATGCTATCAATGAAACGACTACATCCGATGGCGTAAGGGAACAGTGGGTTTATAAACAGTCAGATTCCAAAACACGATATCTTTACTTTGAGAACGGTCTTTTGACGGCAATACAGAAATAGTGATTACTGACCTTTTCAAGAACTGATAATTCAAGGTCTGACCCGCATCCCACTGATTTATAATTCAAGGACGTGCCGCTCTTTCATAAATGCCAAGATTTTGCTAAAATTAAAAAACCCTCTAGGCGGCACGGCCACTGCGATCAGGTGCAATCCCCTTGTTAGATTACCTCCAGAAAAAGCTCTATATCTACTCTGCGCAAAACAGATATACTCCCAAGCTGCCCCCACTAACAATCTTACTCTTTTCCATAGACAGTTTATGCGAGGCAATCAGTCCTGGAATTCCTTTGTTGGCTAGGAAATCCCGAAAGTTCTTGAAATGCTCTCGACCTGCTGCAATCTCAAAAAAGTAAATGACTGCTTTGTGCATCCAAGCTTTAGGAGAGTGGATCGATCCAGGGTGATAGTCGATGAGCAAAATGCGCCCGTATCGTTTCAGAACACGTACCATCTCATTCATTACTTGTGACCGGATTTGCCGGGGCATTTCATGAAAGGTCAGCATGCCAGTGACCAAATCGAAGAATCCATCTGGATAATGTATTTCTGAAGCACTCCCTAGTAAGAGTTCGGCTTGATTGCCTAGTTTCTTTTTGGCTTCCTCTAACATTGCAGGAGATGAGTCTATTCCAAAGACCCTACAGCCAGCCTCATGATAAAGACATAGATTTGTCCCGGTGCCACACCCTACATCTAGGACAAGCATCCCCTCTCTGGGAGGATACACTTTCATTCCAATCTGCCTTAAGGCAGTAATGAAGGGTTCAACAAGGGTGTCATATTTTTCTGCTGACTTTCTATATGGATCAGAATTCATATATTCCGCATTAAGTCTTAAGTCGGCCTATCTTCAGGAAATCCTAATTTCGTTCTATGAACAAAGACCTCAATTAGCAATCTAATGCTGCGGGTAACCAGCAGGCGACGGGCCTATGCAAGCCACCAAAATTCTAAGTAAACCGCACTACTTTTCCCCGTCTGGTTCACCCGCTTGATATGGCCTTGATTTATTTATTTAGAATTCCTCTCTTTTTCCATAATTTCTTTTATCTTTTTTTTCTCCCACTCTTCACCAAGAAATTTGCCTTTGAGAATAAAAACTTTTGAGGCATGAAGCAAAACACCAATTCCCCAAAAGATAGTTACCCAATAAAACCATAAGCTTCCAGGACTCGTGATGAGATTGATAATTATAAGAAGAACATTAATAACAGTGTACGTAATCAAGTTTCTATAGAAGTCTTTTAACTCTTTTACTCTTCTCTTTGCCTCTTCGTATTTTTCGTCATTCATCATAACCCCCTTGTTTGCATTGTTTTTTACTTTACCTCGAGATTTCAAATTTTCAGTTTCATGCCACTGTTACACTATTCCAAAAATGAAAGATACAAAGAGTATTATGCACCTCATTATCTTCTCTTGTTGCCAAAAGCCAAATAACGTGGCCGGTCACCTGCCGGAAGGGCAATGAAGCAGTTGTATGAACCTCAAATAGTTGTAAAACTCAAAAGCAACTTAGATGCGGAAACCGCTAGGCCCTTCCGGTCTGGTGGACTGGCCGGTTATGCTATTACTTCTTCGAGTACCGATGAGGTTCATTAAAAAATGTGATATCAGCATATCCGGCATATATTTTCCCAGAATGCAGCACACCTTCTGGGATGTAATATCTGTCACCTTTTTCGTAGGTTGCTTTATTGCCATCAATTGTCAAATCTATTTTACCCTCTAAAACTATACCGATTTGAGCCGCATGAGAATGCTCAGGCAAATCAACATCATTTTCAAATTCCATGAATATT
>Ga0114920_10000883_pt1 | contig 13459 bp, 8 predicted proteins | sample ChitaG_FD_88683 | JGI IMG/M metagenome (GOLD analysis project Ga0114920, IMG submission 88683) | Deep subsurface microbial communities from South Pacific Ocean to uncover new lineages of life (NeLLi) - Chile_00310 metaG | ecosystem: Environmental > Aquatic > Marine > Oceanic > Sediment ... | reverse complement strand
GACCCCAAATCCAGCATACTCGACTTTCTTGGCATAAATCACACATTATCATAAAAAACGCCTCAATTGAAACTGTAAATCTGAAGGGCGTACCCAAATCCCTACGTTGATGTTATTTTTAAGAATTTGGCACCAAACAATGAAACTTATAATTTGAGGGGCGTCCCGGATATTCAATTCAGCAATTCCGGAAGCCAGTTGCTGCCTTCCGGATCTTTTTTTAATAGATCTTCGAACACAGGACGGACACTGGTAAGGGAGCTATCATATATGCCCATTATCATTCCTTTTAGATCATTCAGAGAGTTCTTTTAAGAAAATGTAGGGCCGTTCGTACTCTACGTAGGATAACTTTGATAACGCGGCCAAAATAAAAGCAGATCTCATCACCCTAAGATCTTCAGTCAGAATGGAATGAGACAATTTGCCATATTCGATTAAATAGTCTACTGCTTTCACAAACATTTCTTTTGGGACTAATGAACTCCCGGGCGAGCTTTTATGAGTCATCACTTCAACCCCTTCATTGGAAAAAGAGACGATTCTGTTAGGTTGTTTTTGTACCAATGAATAAATGATAGTTTCATTTTCAAAAACATCACAGAGATCATTCCAGATATCTTCAATTTTCAATTTTTTCATAAAATGCCAATCAGTTGTTTTGTGGTTAAGTGATCGAAGTTGTTTATTTTTTGGCCATTCAAGAAGTTCGGAATGCGTAGTTTCCGGTATAGGTCGGGGAAGAATAATAGTTCCAAGCCCATCGCAACCTCCGACTTCCGAGCCGCGTCCGTGAACAAATTCGTATACCGTCATTGCTGCAACGCACGCGTCTATCATATCTTTGGGACCTTGGGAAAAACCCGAAAAGTTGATCTTAACTTTCAAATCTCGATCTTTATTAAGCATATAATAGGATGCGGATGGGAAAACCTCAAAAACGTAATCGAAATCTTTCATTGCCTCGAATATCTTAAAGCCAAGTTGCATCCATTCCTGGCAATCTTTTTCTAAGCGCGTCCACTGGGGGTTGGCAATTTTAAGGGATTTGACCACAACATCGCAGTGTCTCCCATGTCCCTTTTCATTATTTCGCCTCGGTCGCCAGGAATTGCTTCTCCGATTCCAGTAAAACTCACGTTTAATTTTAAGGGGCATTCTGGGTGAGTCTATACCGATAGCAATATTATCTAAATGGCCGCCGGATGTCTCAAGAGCCACGCTACGTTGTTGATGCGCTGTTTTTAGATATGTATCTTCCTTGGCCCATCCGGAATCTACAATTTCAGCGTTTTTATCGATGATAAAATAAGAACATCCTTTCGAGATCTGTACATCGATTCCCATATAAAAGAAGATATCATTCTTCATTTTACTGCAACCTTCATTTTGACCTGAATATTCTTTTCCTGTGCCATTGAAGATTATCCTGGGCAGGCCAGTACTTTTGCACATCAGGTGTGAAAATGCTTCGGTCTGAAAGCGTCAGGATATGACCGGGCAAATTTTGTTCGACCTGCACACGTTTTGAAACCAAAACCTCATATTCTTTGCTAACACTCATGAGACCTTTGTCGAAGGACCAGTGGCAGAGTTTGCAAAGTGCCATGCCGTTGGTGGGCCGGTCGTCAAAGCTTTCTTTCCAAGGTTTCACATGAGCGGCATCTACTATGGTGTGGCCTTCAGGAGTGAGCATGCGAATGCCGCACAATGCGCAGCGGTGCTGATACAGATTGACAATGGTTCTGCGGAATCCGCTGTCTCTTATCTTTCTTTGCCACTCTGGCTCGTCTTCCGGCTTTTCGAATTGTTTTTTCCACTCCGCCACTTTCAGGAGTTTCTCGCTGTACTGATAGGCAGCATAATTTAATTGGCCCTGTTCCAAAACCTTTACTCGTATCTCCGTAGCGAAATAGGTTTCAACCAAGACTGCACGTAACTGCTCCCGTGTTTCCGGTTTGCACATGAATTGAAAAAGCTCATCATCCATTTCAGCCCCGGAATATATTTCTCTCAGTTTGACCATTGAGCTGACCGTCAAGCCGGATTGATCTTTGTAACCTTCATTTGGAACCAACTGCCAAAACGGTTCGCTTCGCATGTGATAAAAAGGATAGGACATGATGCCTTTTCTACCCAGCGGCATGATGCTGTTCCAGTATCCATTGAAAGTGTCAACAAGCTCAAAGGATGGGTCGATGAAGTTTTAAGTTATTGCTCCTTGGGCGATGAGATCCATGATAGAGAGAAGGAGAAACGGTTTGTGAGGGGCCTGGTGGGTGGTGAGTGCAGACCAGCGTGTTCGATTCTTATCTGCTCGCAGGCGGGAAAAGCTTTTGAGATATTGATCCAGCATTATGAAAACTCCTGGTTTTAAAATGCTGTCTGTTGTTTCTCTTTAATCAATAAGCAAGATTTGACTCAATTATCTCTACTCATATTTTTTTATAAAAAAAGAATACTCAGGTCTTAGCTCAAACAATATTGGATGGGGTTTCAAATATGAAAGAGGTTCTTCATTTCCAGAAGGTTGTAGTCTACTTTGAATTTGAGCTTCTCTTAAATAAACAATTACCACAAACAGTCCAGATATTGCACTCAGTACGTTCTCAAGGTTAGCCAAATTGTAATGTTCACCTCTGGTATGTTTAACTTTATTATAAGCAAGCCACCAGTCAGGATTAGTTTTGCTGGCCCAGCTTTCCCAAGGCATAAAAGACAAATTGTAGCGTGTCATAAAAACTGGCTCTTCTGCCATTTCCGGGAATCTATTCATTATGATTTTTCTGTAATCACCAATATTAACTGCTTCTATTTTGTTATCAATTTCTTTACATAGAGCTTTTGCCACAACGTCAACTTCTGATGAAACAGAGAGTAGAAAATGAGCCAACCGAACAGAAAAAGTATTGAAGTTGCTTTTATCAAATTCAACATATCGAGATAATTCTTCAATATCTTTTTCAAGAGCTATAAAATAATTCCAGTATAGCCTTATTATTCTCTCATCTTCATACGCCATATCAGTCAAAGCTAAACCATTCTGTTCTTTTCGACATAATCCAGCCCAAATTAGAATACAAGAAATTGGAGTGATTCTACGAAATACCGAGGCCCCTTTTTTCTTGCCATACACCGCATGTGCAATATGACCCTCTACTGATTCAAAAGATAGCCCTATTTCACCAAGTTTAGAAGTCATTGCGTTCCCAGACTCTGCCCAGCCACCATTTCTAATCAATAGGCGTATGGTTTCATTAAAGACATCCCATTTCAAGAGTGGCTGATTACCAAGGTTGTCAACACTAATACCGTCAGTTTTTAGCTCAGCCGTAAAATTTCCGCCTTTGATCTTAGGAATCTCTGCAAACGATCCTATTCCATCAAATTTCTTTTTAATTGTGTTGATAGCAAAGTTCGGATCCACAATTCCGCCTTATTTAAATCAATTACTTTACTGCTCTAGAGAAAAGCTGAAGGGTACGGAGTGTATCATCAATGAAGTAAGTTCTGTCCTTTTTGAAAGATTCTGATATTTCTTTTAAAATATCTTTAAAATTCCAAAGTTGAATCTCAAGTTTTTTAGCCTCTACCTCTGCGGCTTCTTCCCAGCCCCAACTTACAATTATTTTCGAATATTCTCCCGGCACGAAACCATATTCTTTTAGTCTATTGATGACAGACTCAGCACCAAACTTCCGCTGGGCAAAAAATTCAATAGTACGCCGTTGTTTCGGCCTCTGCACTCTTTCTTTATATGCAGCTTCACTAAATGGTTTTGCAGTTATTTTTGAATACGCCCCGGATATGGAAACGCTGCTCTCGATGTGATATCTTTTCAAACTGACCGGATCTATTGCAAGCAGATCAATTTCAAATTGGCCTGGGCACTTTATATTTGGAATCGTAGCCCAACCTTTAACATAGCGAACATATGCCTCAACAATTTTTTCTGTGGTTTCCATTTATACCCACTTTTTCAAGACGAATAACAGCCCATATATTTTTTCATTCCTCAAGCACCAAGGCCCAGATACGTTTTAGAGGCAATTCATTCTGTAACTCTTCCGGTAGTCGATCGTAATTTTTGAGAACAGCCTCAATGAGATTATTAGCATCCCAAAGTCGGACTGAAAAAAAACTTAGCCGAGCTTCGCTTTCCACTGCTTTATTAAAACCACCCCAACTGACCAGCAACCCTTGATCAGATTTAAAGTTGCTCATACTCCCCTGAAGACCCCGAAGAATAGTCACATCTGACGGAGTGGATGATGACTTCACCTGTACACATAATTTAGGACCTTCAAGTCCAAGAGTGCCCCTTCCTGCCAAAATATCAACCCCGCCATCAGGTCCTGGTGGAGAGAGCCTGGTCACATAGCCTTCAGCCTGAAGAACTGCATCAACAAGTCGTGCCAAATCGTGGCCTTTAAACTGTTTCTCTATATGCGTCATTATCTGGTCAAAAGCCATTTGCTTAACATCAGTTGGCACGTCATCCCCATTTTCAACACCTTCCCCTTTTTTTCCTTCCCCCTTTATCGTAATCAAACCTGGATCTTTATTCCCCTTTAGAATTTCAATTATTCTTGATTTGGCATTGTTTCTTTCTATTTGGCAAATCGTACGAGCTGAACCCAATGAATAAAGAAGATCTTGTCCGAATGCTGTTCTCGGGATATCCTCTCTAATCCACTCAACAGGAACAGTATGATGTATCTCTCCAATATCCGTTCGATACTGATATGAACCTATAACTTTTCCAATTGCAATCTTAGGGCTGTTCTTAAGGGGCATGGCTACGAGATCATCTTTCTTAATACGATGGGCAATTGCGTACAATTGTGCGGCCCAACTTCTAATTTGGGCGTCTTTTGCATCAGGGCGGAGACTACGCAGTAATTCCAACATCTCTTCCCTGGAAGTGGTCCCACTGAGGTCGGATGCTTGGGAAGCATGGTAAGCAAAACCTTTCTCTAAAGCTAAGCTTTGATATTGACCAAATCTATCCCCGCGTACCATCCATAAAGTCATATTGTCCTCCTCTTACTTACCTAGCGGTTTTAAATCTGAGCCTGTGACCCAGACCAGCAGACTGCCGACCGGGTGTTTATTATACAAGGAGTGCATGAAACTACGCACCGGATCCCGGTTCCAAACATATCTCAGGGAGTGCAATGTGGCCCGAATCAATGTGATCAAGAATTGTTTGAATTTTCAATGACTACTCCTCCGCATTTCTTTGAATTCCGATTTAGTTGAATCGCATCTAATTTTCTGACAATCGCCATTTTGAGTTCTCCTAAGATTTCAACCTTTAGAATGTCTCCAAGTTTCCTAACTTTCCTAAAGGCGGTAGTCGTTCAGTTTCCCTGTGAAACTTGTCTTAATTCAGAAAGCATTTCGTTAGGCCATCGTATTCCAGTTGCTTCACCAACTATCAAAAGGATCTTTGCAATGTCTGATGCTGTCGGAGATGAAAGCGAAATTGAACTAAGAATCTTTTCATACCAAATTCCAGGAGAAACCATCAAAAATCTTTGATTCTCTGCTAAAAATACCCATCGTTTTACAATCATATTATAGAAAAAAATTGCCCCGTAACTGTTTTTCATCATAGGATGCATCATAGTCTTGAGCATTGAAAATTGGGCGCTCAAGACCTCGGAAAGCTGAAGATGCTTAGAAGCACACATTGCCAAAATACTCAATCTCTGAGTATGTTCTGACTGACCTGGATGAGATTTTGCATCTTCCCTAATCTCTTCAATGGCAGCCTCGTTACCAAACACTGAAGAAATAATCCTTTCCAGCCACTTTACAGATTTCACAGCCTTGTCTTTCTCGCCAAAAATATCTGTTAATTTATCAAACCATTTTTGAAAATCTATCAAAGGAAGTTCATCTAAAATACAAATAAACATCACCATCTGTTCTATTATTAACTCAGAAATATATACAGACCATTTAGTAAAAAAATCCTGTCCAGGTTCTTTAAAATAATCATCCAGATTAACGGCTTCATTTAATTTCCATAACTCTCCTCTGGACTCTTTGTGAGCAGGTAAGATTGCAGATAGCTTTGCGTATTCTATACCAGCTTCTATTGCTCGATTAAAATCCCTGTTCACTAATGCGTTAAGGAAAATTGCATAATTAGCTTCCATTAATGCGAAATAGTATTGTCCACCATCTATTCGAATGGTCGCACGTTTTGTTATGGAGTCTATGAAATCTTTGTCTGCATGCGAAGCTGAGTATTTGGCAAGATGAGCCCACAAGATTGGATAGGGTTGCGCTGTAAGATCTTTACTCTGTTCTGGTGGATCTTCAAAATTTGCAAACATTCCTGCGAAAGGTTTGGTAATGGATGTCTTTATTTGTGTTACCGAACCATTCATTTTCCATGTGTGGCTAAGCCATGCTAAAGCGCTACCAAAACGCAGGCGAAAGATATGAAAAAGTGGATATTGTTGATCTGGAAAACTCTCCATCTTGTTTAGGACAGCCTCAAAATGTTTGGCAGCTTCCTTTAGATTGCCTTTTTCATGGTTGCTCCAACCTATTTCGGCTTCAAAGCATATTGGTGTTATTTCTGCCATCCCGGCAACAATAAGAAATTGACTGATTTTTAGTCCACGTTGAGCAAATGAGATGACATTGTCCCATAGTTTCAAATTACCGGCACTTTGAATTCCCCTTCTCAAAGCATAAATTCTATGAACTGGCATAATTTCAGGTGATAAAGAGGACTCAAGTTCATTAGTTATTTCTATTACTATTTTGTATTGTTCTGATCGGAAACGAACAGTCGCCTCTTGAATATCAATAAGTGGATGGGAGTTGCTCAATAAAGATCTGGCTTCATCGATCACCTTAAGAGCCATTGGGCTGTCGTTCAGATACTCGTCATATATGACTATAATGCCTCTTGCTGCACCAGCTAAAAGCCATGGATTATCATGTTGCTCAGCAAACTTCATTGCCGCAGAGAAAACGTCAATACAATTATCCCAATCTGGATCGTCTTTTTTGCTTTCATTTAGCCAAACCATATCTATCATCAATGACAAATTATCAGGATATATCTCAAATCCCCGTAAAAAGCTAGATACAATATCTGGAGATCTTTTGGATAACTGATTTAAAAGAAATTCCAGTTCCTGATATGTATCAATGCTTTGTGTAGCAATCATTAAGATACTGTCAATTGCCATTTTATCTAAATCAATAGTAGTTGTAATTTCAGTAAGTTCATTATTGAATACCATGTCTATTATTGTTAGCGCCCGTAATATTTTTTCTTTAGCAGGAATTGGATTTTTAATTCTAATAATGGTATCAATATAAAATATCCACAAACACATTTTATATTCCATACTATCCGAATCTATTTCCTCAATTTCCCCTTTTACCTGACTATCTATCTTTATATATGTCTGCCAATCCTCATTGCTTTCTGAAATTTTGAGCTGGAAATGCCTAAACATGAATCTTGTCATGGGATAAATACCGTCAAGCTGATCTTCCGTTCCAATATACAAATGAGGGATTAAATATAGTTCTTTAGATATAATTTTGAAATCCTTGGGGCTTGCAGTGAATGGTATTTTACATAGTTTTGCAATAAGAGGTTCGATTTTTACTGTGAGCGCAGCAATTATAGCTTGTATAACCTCAAATGGAGTTAACGTTTTTTTCTTTAGCCATGCAACGCAAACAACAATGTAATACTTTTCAAGGCCCTCTTTCCCGACCTCTGCTTCAGCATACCCTCTCAATAATGGAGAAAGCGAATACATATCGTTGCCGTGTGATTCGACCCAAGGACCTTCAAGCATATCCAAAGCACGACCTGGCTCATTCAATCCAGGAGCAGCAGCCCCGATATTTAAGGCAAACTCCCGATCAAAAGGACCGATTACTATAGATAAATATCTTGCCATCTCCCTTGCTTCGTCATTTTCAATTGTCTCAGCCAACAATCTGCGACTTTCTGCCTTCACCTCATTAACGGATCGTGGCTGTTGACCTAACATTTCAGGATTTGGCTTCCATACAATCTCCTTCGCATAAGCTACGTAGGCACCAACTAATTGCGGGTGCCCGCTTGTTGAGGCTATAATATAAGTTGACCAAAACCGATTCAGCGTATCATCTAAAAGACCTGAACGGCTTAATAGAAGACGTATATCAGTTTTTGACATTTCTGGGGCGACAAATTCGAAAGACTCATTTCCCATTTGAGTCTTTAATCTGGAAGGAAGCCGAAATTGACTAGTTACAATTATTTTAGCCGACCTCTTGCTTACAATATCGATAATCATCGAAAGTAATTCTATTGCATATGTTTGTTGGACATTGATACTTAGGTCATCAAGAACAACAATACCTTGAACTTTCAATTGATCTTTAAGAATTGTGAGGATTACTTGAAGAGCTGATATGAGAGTAAAATCGGAATAGTTCCGCAGTCTGAACCACGTTTGCGAACGTAATGTCTGACGAACATAAAGGTTAGCAAGTGTTGTTTTACCATAGCCCGTTGATCCATGCATCCACATAAAACACTTATTTTTTAGACCTTCTGATATTTGTGAAAGCTCTTGAGAACGATCTGCACAAGGTTTTGGCAAAGGGGGGTGGTCCGATTGGTAAGTCTGTCCTCGAAATATTATCTGAATCGGCGCTGCAGTTTTAATATCTTTAGTTGTTTGATTATTCAAAAGAAGCATCAACATTTTTTCGATATTCTCAATTCCAGCAGTTGATTTTGCCGTATTCGCTGAAAGACTATTGAGTGTCTCTCTATCGATCTTAGCGGTAGTTTCTTCGGATAAGACTGCTTCAAGATTTTGTTTGTTTAAGGTTTTTCCTGGATGACCAGCTATGAAATGAGTGACGTGATACCATAGATTTTTTACTACTTGTTTAACTTCAAGGGGATCGCTTATCGGCCTCGGACGATTTGCCAATATCCGTTTGATATCCTTTTCAATGTCTGTATACGCTAGCTGACCTGTATCCCATGAAATACGGTCAACAAAATCAGTCTTAAAAGCTGTGTTGTCGGAATTTCGTATAAAATCAATAGCGTCTTTTGATATATTTGGTTTTTTAGAATAGAAAGATCTAAGAATATCTATGGCGCTTGCTTGATCATTTGCTGTAAATTCGCGACTCTTGATGAGATCCCAAAGGTCAAGTCCGTTTTCTGCATATACCCAGTTGGCACTTTTTTCTTTGCCTCTCTCCGATATAGTACATAAACGAATGGAAAGGGTAATTTCTTGATTCCTTTTTTTATGCCTGAAAAAATTATTTATCAGATCTTTTGCTGCCTTGCTGTTTAGAGTAAGGCTTCTTTTTTCATGTTTCACTTGGGTAAGTTCTGCTTCTGTAATTTTTCCTTCCGAATCTCGTTTAACCAAGTCCACGTCTTCAGCAAATTCTGCCAAAATCTCTTCGCTGTCACCACATTTCAGCCATGCTAAGATTGTCTGATAGGCTTGGTAATTATAGCCACGAAATATATAGCTGGCTTGGCGTTCGCTATCTGGAACTAATTCAACCATTTTCACCTTCAGCATGCTAGAAAATTAGAGCGGCTTGAGGGATGTTCTCAACCTCTAAACATTTGCCTCAATAAGTCAAAAGTTGAGGACGTCCCCAACTTTCCCAATCAACTACGGAACACTTTCAGGAATTCATCTTTGTCAGGATAACAATATGGACGCGTTGTATTTGGATTTCTAAAATAGTCCTCTATCATGTAAAAATGTGAAATCCTTGTAAGGGCATTGATTGCAAATGCAGCCATGTGAGCTACCCGAAATCCGATGGATCAATTGAATCAAAGGTGCTCGATATTCCGTATTCTCTTGGATTTATATCAGCAAAGATTTTGCCCATTAGGTCATATAAGACCTCTTTTTGTACAAAAGGGTCTATCCACGAAATATTTTGATCTTGAGTTGAAAACCAATCTGAAATGACCACTGAAGAACGATACAAAACCAATTTGAGAAATCCAGGCAACTGTTTTTTGCTGATGTCATAATTGATTTCATAATCGATTTTGGTGCCCAAATCATTGTATTTTGGGGTCGGGCCATGTTAACCAACTATAATAACAACAAAAGAGGCCTAATATAGGTCCTAAAATCTTCTTAAACGACTCTTTTTGACCCCAAAAAGGACCTTTTAAGCTAAATAGTATTTCAAAAAAATTATTAGCCTTTTCTCTTAAAAGTGTGTTTTTGGCCCTAAAAATGCCCTTTTAAGGCTCTATTTTACCCAAAATTTACATGTTTCATTATATATTATCTCAATATGTTGCTGTGGCCCGACCCCCATTCAACTCAGTCTTGGATAGCATTTTGTATTCTTATCTTGAATTCTTCGTCGTTGTAATAGCGGGGGAAGCCGATATCAAATATCTTGTATTTTCTGAAATCACCCCTTAGCTTGTCACCGATAGCTTTTGTAACGTTACTATGGATGAGGAATATCTTGGCATCATCGCTTAAAGGAAGATTATTGATATTTTGCTTTAGCTGTGGATAAGCGTTCATTATTTTTTTTAGTCTTATCTTCTTATTCTTGATAGTATTAATAGTTTCATAGGTCGCATCTATCAGAAATAGTTTGATTGCAACCAGGTCTTCTAATAGCCTCTCTTTATCATCGCCTTTGTAGAATTTCTGGTTGATGAATGCATATGCTACAGTGCTAAGTAGAATCTGTGAGGTAATGTTCTTTGAATTATAAAAGTACCGTATTTCTTCATCATGGGGTGTATAGGGAGGACTTTCGCCAATAAGTAAATAGCGGATTACCTCCGGCCCATATTCATCTGTATATTTTTGGTAAGGTCCTTCCATTGTTTCAGGCATCCTCGAAATCGAACTTGACTTTGTATTTAACAAACTTGACATTATTTACCTGAGTGACAGCAAGCATCAGCTTTTTATCAAATTCCTCTGCAACGATTATTCCTCTTACATTTTCTGCATTCAGCTCATTTTTTATAGATGCCATGTAGCTGAGAATATGACCTAAAGTGCTGTATGTTGCTTTGCTTGCTTTCAATTCTATTACAACAAGACTGCTATTATCCTTTGCAAGGATATCGATCTTGCCTGCTTCTGTTGGGACCTCCCGACCAGAAAGGCCATCCTCTGTATATAGCTGAAGACCAGGTTCAAGCTGTGATAAATCTCGTGATAGATATTCCTGAAGGTCACGCTCTAAACTCAGCGTTACCTCAACAGCGTCTTCTTCAGTCAATAAGTCATCTGGATCTATCGGATCGATCTTGTCTCCAGGGAATTCACCGTCTCTTTCAGGGTCATACAGCCTGACCTTTCCAGGAGCTACGGTATATAGAAATTTGGGAAATGAAGGATAATGTTTGTTTGATGTGTGGTTGACGCTGCAACCCATTGTGTGGGTCCTGATAGTAATCTCTTTCCATTTGCCCTGATATTTCCCCTCAACAGCGTCGATAATTTGCTTTGTCGTTTGAATCTGGTCTTTCGATTTGAAGACTTCTTGTATAGCTTGTGCGCAAGTTGTCATTTGAATTCACCTAATTGCTGAAAATTTAATCCATTATGGCCTTTGTAAATGCATCAATTGCATCCGCATAAAATTCGATATTGATCTTTGTTGCCATATCGTCGGAGAGCTCAAATAATTGTTTCCTTGATGATATAGGCATCAACAAAGTCACTGCCCCTTTCTCAACAGCAAGTTCTGCAACGGCAACCGGATTTGGCACCATTTCAACGGAACCTCCAAGATTTAACGCGCCAACAATAATAAGACCACCTTTCACGCTCCGTTCAATCAACCCACAGCAGAGTGCAATGAGGGCTGCCAATCCAAGCCCTTGCCCGGAACTGTCAATGTCCATAGAACGCAATTGTATTATGAACTCATGGCTGCGCGGATCTCGATCGCCTACCAACTCCTTTGCCCTTATGTATAGGTTCTGTTCGCCACAGCGCACGCTTTCCCGAAAGGCCGGGGGAACTGGCGCGTTAAGGATTTTTACACCACTACCTGGACCAACCGTGGCCTCAATTCGATACAGCGCCGGCGAGGCTTCTTGGCCACCTGGGCTAATAGCCCATATTTGGCCTGGAGGAAGCGGATCGGTATCTATCAATTCATCGCTGTGGAGCTCGGGGGTCGAGACAAATTGCTCCACACCATCCACACCCATAAAATAGCTAAAATGGGTATTTCGAAATTCCGTTTTTAAACATCGCTTCTGTTGTTCTTTAACACGGCGCCGAGCTTCCAATGCCATCCGAACAATCGATTCCAGCTCTTCATCGGGAATCGGCATACCTGGGTCGGGAAAAACAAGTTTAACCAGTCCACTGACTGTTTTATTTACAGCTTCGATGTCTCGGCCACTGAGGGCTCCACCCCAATTTACGCGCCCTTGTAATACTGGCAGACGACTTCCGGAGCGGAGCTTGTTCCAGCATTCGGACAAAAAATCGCTGACAAGGCCAAAATGATTTGTAAGATTTTCAGGAGCGAGTTTTGGAAAATCCCAGCCCGGGGCATACGAGTGAATGCGGTCCATGAATGCGGTATCGTTTCGCATTTCAACAGGTAGCGGACTGAGTAAATGCCCGATTCGCTGCTGTTGCTCAACGTCAACCTCAAAATTCCCGACCATTACAATGCCACCGAAAGCTCTAATCGGTTCTTTACCTCTGGAAAATTCTCCAGAGGCCATATAGCCTTTCATAATATTGACGCCGTCCTTCTTTTCGAAGGAGATCCCCGAAATCTCATCAAAGCACACTATATCATAATGGCAGACAAGGCCTCGTTGACCATTCGCCATATTGACGAACATCTTCGCCACAGTAGCCTTGCCGCCCGAAATTAAATGAGAGTATGGAGAAATTTGCTGGTACAAGTAGCTCTTTCCGGTTCCTCTAGGTCCAAGCTCCACCATATTAAAATTGTTTTCAACAAAAGGTACCATGCGAAGCAACGCCACCATCTGGCCACGTTCAGACAGTTTTTCCGGTTCCAGCCCAACAGAACGAATCAAAAAGCTTTTCCATTCATCAGTGGTGAATTGGTTCCGGCCTCGATCCATAACGGAAAGAACATCCGCCTTAGAAAGTTGAATCGCTCTCAGTCCCTCTATTGCAAAGGGTCTCCCGCTTTTTTCCTGGGCTATTGCGGCATCGTAGGCCAAATTTAACTCAGCATAAAAACCATCGGTAAGCATTCTCTCATTATCATGCACGAGCTGATCGCTGATACGGATATCACGTAGACCCAAGCTGGGGAGCTCGGCAATAAAGCAGTCATTTTTTGAGTCGAGCCTGGCTTTGATGATATCAATTAGCTTTACCGATCGTTTTTCCCGTGCCCACGCCTTAAATAATTCCTCTTCCCCGCTTCGGACGGTACGGTCTTTCAG
>Ga0114920_10000882_pt1 | contig 13459 bp, 11 predicted proteins | sample ChitaG_FD_88683 | JGI IMG/M metagenome (GOLD analysis project Ga0114920, IMG submission 88683) | Deep subsurface microbial communities from South Pacific Ocean to uncover new lineages of life (NeLLi) - Chile_00310 metaG | ecosystem: Environmental > Aquatic > Marine > Oceanic > Sediment ... | reverse complement strand
CTATGATGTAGAAAAATATCTTCGAGACGTTATCATCATACACCTGTGGATGGGCGGCGTTCAGCTTACCACCTTAGAATCAGCACAAGCAGAGTACCCTTTTGAACCCTGGTAAGTAGGATAAACTTGGTTCCTAACTAAAAAAGAGGCAGCATTGAGCAGAAAAGGTGCGAACAGACTTATAATGCTATAAGACCACATTCTGCTTCAGGTTATTTAACTCCAGTTGACTTTATAGAACAGCGCAAAGAAAAATAAAAAGAAGGTCTTGTACCACTGCGGTATTGAAGAAGTATGCACGTTAGTCTCGTCATGAAATTAATGGTAGAATATGGAAGATTTTCTTTAGCAGTAGGTATTCATGTCAACCTCTAAGCAGAAAGCACTAAACATAGATTCAGTTAGCGAAGGCAAACTAACCTGGATTTACAGTGAAAAGCCCTCCCACAACGAAGTTAAATTTCTAGAGCAGCATTTTAATTTCCATCCTCTCAATTTAGACGATGTTCTTAGTCGTGCGCAGCGCCCCAAAATCGATGAATACGAAGATCATCTGTTCATAGTTCTCCATTTTCCTGTTTTTGATAAGGAGAATCGCATAACACGACCCAGTGAGGTAGACATATTTATCGGGGAAAACTATGTTGTTACAGTGCATTGCTTTGCCAATCTCAAACCACTAGCTAAGTTCTTCCGTGAATGCCAAATTCATGAGAAAAGTCGCCAGACCTATCTGGGGAGAAGCTCAAGTTTCCTCCTCTACCACATCCTTGATAGGTTGGTCAATTATTGCTTCCCTATCCTCGGCAAAATCACAGGAAATATTGATGACATAGAGGATGTTATCTTCACTAAGGCTGTCCCTGAGACAGTGCGCCGGATTTCCCTGATTCGGCGCGACCTTATTTCTTTCCGTCGCGTCATCCGCCCTCAGATTCCAGTGATCGAGACGCTGGAGAGAGAAGATTACCCTTTCTTCAAAGAGGAGCAGGAAGTTTATTTCGGTGATATCGGTGACCATGTCCGCAAGATTTGGGATGAGCTTGAAGATTACAAAGAGGTTGTAGATGGGCTTGCCGAGACTAGCAATTGGTTAACCTCACATCGAATTCAAGAGATAATGCGAGTGCTAACTATCGTTATGGCAATTCTGGCGCCACCTACCTTGCTGTCCGGCATTTTGGGCATGAATGTCCCCTTGCCCGGGGGAGTAGAATCGGGCAGTCTCTTACCACTTGGTATATTGCTCTCCGTTATGGCAGTCATAAGCGCAGGCATGTTTATTTACCTGCGTCGCCGGAAGTGGCTTTAAATCAGTTAACAACTTCACCATTTATCTTTGCCCCAGGTAAAAGCTATGGGAATTAAATTCATCGTGGACAATAATGTGGGCAAGCTTGCCAGATGGTTACGCGTGATTGGCTATGATACCTTGCTGTTTAAGGAAAAGGACGACGGCAAAATGATTGAACTTGCCCTTAATGAGGGCAGAGTGATTTTGACCAGAGATACCCAAATCACTAAAAGGCGCCTGGTTACAGATGGTGCGCTCAAGGCTATACTTATCAAACATGATGAACCCAAAGCCCAACTACGGGAAACGGTGAAAGCCCTGAATTTAAACTATTATTTCAGGCCCTTTTCTCTTTGCCTTGAGTGTAACCAGATGCTCATATCTCGAAGGAGAGAAGAGGTGCAAAACTTAGTTCCGTCCCGCGTCTTTGAAACTCAAGAACAATATATGGAATGTCCTTCATGCCGCCGCATCTACTGGCAGGGCACGCATTGGCAGGCGATGGTTAAGGAATTAAGGGAGCTTACACAGGGACAATAATGCCTTCAATACCTTAAGACCTGAATTCTGCTGCAGTAGCGGAGGCTAAGTCAAGATGCTATACTCACCCCACATGCCTGTAGAATGATGGGTAAGTTATTATGTTATTGGCTATTGATATTGGAAACACCAGCATTAAATTGGGGATATTCGATGGTGATAGACTAAGAGCCACCTGGCGGTTAGCCACTGGTGTTGACCGCTTAGCAGATGAGTATGGTGCTTTATTACTCACTTTTCTCCAGCGCCAAAAACTTCCAGTCTCCAAAACCACAGGGGTAGCTTTGTGCAGTGTTGTCCCACCATTGGTGACTGTTTTCCAGGAAATGTGTCAAAGGTATTTAGGCACTTCGCCTTTGGTAGTTGGAGCCGGCGTAAAAACAGGAGTACGTATCTGTGTAGATAATCCTCGAGAGCTTGGTCCTGACCGAGTGGTGAATGCCGTTGCTGCTCACCACCTTTATGGAGAGCCAGTAATTATCGTTGACCTTGGCACTGCTATTACTTTTGATGTTGTTTCCAAAGAAGGTGATTATCTTGGTGGAGTTATTGCCCCGGGGATTGATATATCTAGCGAAGCATTGTTTGCGCGCACTGCGATGCTTCCCCGAGTAGAGTTAACGCACCCTAAACAGGTCATCGGCAGTGACACCATCTCCGCTATACAATCAGGCATATTCTTTGGTTACATCGGGCTTATCGAGAATATACTGCAACACATAGAGGCAGAATTGGGATGTAAGGCAAAAGTGGTGGCTGCTGGAGGCCATGCTCATCTAGCTAAAGAGATACCAGCAATAGAAATAGTAAATCCCCATTTGTCATTAATTGGGTTACGCCTCATCTATAAGATGAACAAGGTGGAAGATTAGCCAAGGAGACATTGTGCTGAAGGAAAAAACCATCGTCCTGGGAGTTACAGGGAGCATCGCTGCGTACAAGGCGGTAGCTATTGCCAGCCAGCTAACCCAGTCAGGAGCAAGAGTAGATGTGATTATAACTAAGGCAGCTACTGAATTTGTAACCCCTTTGACATTCCAAATTATCACCGGAAGGCCTGTGGTTACTGAGATGTTTAATCTAACCTCTGAGTTCAGCATAGAACACATATCTCTAGCTGAAGCTGATGTAATAGTCATTGCACCGGCTACAGCTAACATTATTGCTAAATTGGCTGTTGGCATCGCTGATGACATGCTATGTGCTACAGTGCTGGCGAGCAAGTCTCCAATAATTGTGGCACCAGCTATGAACGTAAATATGCTTGAAAATGCTATCACCCAGGATAATCTATCTAAGCTGAAGGCACGCAGCTTTATTATTGTGGAGCCAGCTTCAGGCAGGTTGGCATCGGGTAAGGAAGGCGCAGGGCGCCTTGCTGATGCCACTGATATTGTAGGCTCCATCTGCCAGGTGTTAGGGAAAAATGGCGATCTGGCCGGCAAGCATATTGTGGTAACTGCAGGCGGTACACAGGAGCCCATTGACCCCGTTCGGTGTATAACTAACCGATCCTCCGGGAAAATGGGCTATGCGCTAGCTGAGGCGGCCCGAGATAGAGGAGCCAGGGTAACGCTAATCACAGCATCCACCTCGCTTACTAAACCGGTTGGCATGAAAATAGTCAGTATCTGCACTGCTCGGGAGATGCATCAAGCGGTAGAAGTTGCTGTCACTCAGGCTGATGCTTTGATTATGGCCGCTGCTGTAGCTGATTACCGTCCTCTAAGTGTAGCCAGAGACAAGATCAAGAAAGAAGGCAATCGATTGACATTGGAGCTAGAGCGCACTGCAGATATCTTAGGTAGTATAAAAGGAGAGTTCATTAGAGTGGGCTTCGCTGCTGAAAGCAGCAACCTGGTAGAAAACGCCAAACAAAAGCTGCAGCAAAAGGGGCTTCATCTCATTGTGGCTAATGATATTACAGCCAGTGATAGTGGCTTTGGTGCCAATAATAACCGGGTAACCATAATTGACCGGGAGGATAAAATTGATAGCCTTCCTCTTTTACCCAAGCGAGAGGTAGCCGATAGGATACTGGATAGGGTGGTAGCATTACTTGCCATGAAGCCTGAAAACAATCGTAGCTAGATAATGATGAATCTAATCCCCAAAGCCTATGAACCAGGTAAGATAGAGAAGAAGTGGTACAATTTCTGGCTTGAGCAAGGTTACTTTACCCCCAAAATAGACTTTAACAAGAAACCTTTCGTCATTATCATGCCACCGCCCAATGTCACTGGCGAGCTTCATTTGGGCCATGCCCTGACTGATACGCTGGAGGATATTATGGTTAGGTGGCACAGGATGAAAGGGGAGCCCACCTTATGGCTTCCTGGCACTGACCACGCTGGCATTGCTACGCAAGTAATTGTAGAGCAAAAGTTGGCTAAACAAGAACTGACCAAGAATGACACAGGCAGGGAAAAATTCTCGGAGATGGCCTGGGAATGGGCGAGAAAAAGTCGGGAGAATATTAATTGTCAACATCGAATGATGGGAGCTTCGTGTGATTGGACACGGCACTGTTTTACACTTGATGAAGGCCCCAGTAGGGCAGTGCGCACTGCCTTTGTTCGTCTATACAATAAAGGCTTAATTTATCGTGGGGAGAGGATAATAAATTGGTGCCCACGCTGCCAGACTGCGCTTTCAGATCTTGAAGTTGAACACAAGGACGTTAGGGGCCATCTCTATTACATCCGTTACCCTCTGGCCAGTGGGGAGGGCTTCGTCACTGTGGCTACTACCCGCCCGGAAACATTTTTTGGCGACACCGCTGTGGCGGTCAATCCCGATGATAGGCGCTACAGGAATTTAGTGGGAAAGAACGTCATCCTGCCCATCATAGGTAAAGAGATTCCCATCATTGCTGATAATGCAGTTGACCCCTCTTTTGGCACCGGAGCATTAAAGATAACTCCAGCTCATGACCCCACAGACTTTGAAATAGCCAGGCGGCATAATCTACCGCTGGTAGATATTATGAATCCTGATGCTACTCTCAATGAGAACGCTGGGCCTTATGTAAACTTGGAACGCTTCGATTGCCGGGATAAGGTAGTGGCTGGCCTAGAAAACAAAGGACTGCTAGAGAAAACCGAACCCTATCTTCATTCGGTGGGGCATTGCAACCGTTGTCAAACGATGATTGAGCCCAAAGTTAGCCTGCAATGGTTCGTTAATACAAAACCACTGGCTAAAGCAGCTATTAAAGCTGTCAGAGATGGCAGCATCACCATAATTCCACAGCGCTTCACCAAAGTATATTTTGACTGGATGGAAAACATCAGGGATTGGTGCGTAAGCCGACAGCTATGGTGGGGCCACCGCATTCCCGTATGGTATTGTCAAAGCTGTGGCAAATCAACCGCGTCTGTAAATGAGCCTGCAACCTGTGAGCATTGCGCCTCAAACCAAATCGCCCAGGACCCTGATGTCCTTGATACCTGGTTTAGCTCCGCATTGTGGACGCACTCCACATTGGGCTGGCCAGGTGATACCGATGACCTCCGTTATTTCTATCCCACCTCGGTGATGGAGACAGGCTATGACATCCTTTTCTTCTGGGTCGCTAGAATGATTATGATGGGGCTGGAAGACACCAGCCAAATCCCTTTCCATACTGTTTACCTCCATGGATTGCTTCGGGACGAGAATGGCGAGAAAATGAGCAAGCTGCGAGGAAACGTCATTAATCCCACCGAAGCCATAAACAAATACGGTGTTGATGCTCTCCGCTTCGCCTTAACCATTGGCAGCTCTCCTGGGAATGATATAAATCTTGGCGAAGGGAGGTTGAAAGCCAGTCGTAATTTTGCCAATAAACTATGGAATGCCACCAGATTTATCCTTCAGAGCATGGATGCCGAAGTACTAAGAGGACGAACTTTAGCAACAACAGAAGCAGAAAACCCACAGACGACAGAAGACCGCTGGATTTGCAGCAGGCTCAACAGACTTATCAGCAATGTTGGCAAACTAGTGGAGGATTTCCAGTTCGGTGAAGCAGCACAGCAAATCTATGATTTCATCTGGTCAGAGTTTTGTGATTGGTATATTGAAATTGCCAAGATACGCCTTCGCCACCAATCAACTCCCTCCCCCTTAGCCTTCCTGGTGAATACACTGGAAACATCGCTTCGCCTTCTGCATCCATTCATGCCTTTCATCACTGAAGAACTATGGCAGAATTTAAAGGAATGCCTGCCTAATAAAGACGAAATGTCAGCTTGCATAACGATAGCTCCATACCCTACCGCCAATAATAAATATATCGATCCTGAAGCAGAACAAGCTATGGATGTGGTGATAGAGATTATTCGCTCTATCCGTAATGCTCGCTCTCAATATAAGGTGGTGTCGTCCAGGTGGATTGAGGCTCGGGCCTACGCTGATGAATTCTTACCTTGCATTACGTCTCAAGCTGAAGCCATAGAGACTCTAGGGCGTGTTCATCCTTTTACCGTTTCAGCTCGAGAGAAAAGGAACGTTGATGAAGAAGCCCTGGCTATAGTATTGAGAGGAGCTGAGCTGGTTTTACCATGGGCAGGTATGGTGGATCCCCTTACTGAAAAGAAACGCCTCATAAAGGAAACCGAAATAACCCAAATCAGGATTGAGCAACTTAGTACAAGGTTAAGGGATAACGTTTTTCTAAGCAAAGCACCGTCACATATCATTGAAAGGGAAAAAGAAAAACTTCGCGCGCTTGAAGATAAAGTGGAAAGATTGAAGTTGGAATTGTCTCAGAGCAGCTGAGAAACATTGCGGCTTTTCAGTTTCATATAGCGGTGTAACTTTGCCAAAGCCTTCTTGGTATCACTAGCAACACGGGATTTATCGCATCTCTTGAGGCGTTGCTTAAATAACCAGTAGGTAAATTCCTTAACCTCAGCAACGTTGATAGATTTGCGCCGAGGATAACCCTTGTCTTTTCTAAAGAGATTTACCAGCTCCGCTTGAGTAGCACCGTAGATGTGTTGATAAGCCTCGTCAACTGTGCCGCTGTCCTCATTTAAGCCTAAAGCTCTCTTTCTTTTGCGTATCTCTTCAGTTACAGTCAAAATCAAAATTTCTTCCATAAGGATACCGTAAAGGTAATTGAGATAAGCTTGATATTTGGCATTGCCAATCAACTCTTTAAATTCATTTTTGGTCAATTCTATTGGTGCTTGGTCGAAGAAAAGGAGGTCAATTAGTTCTTTATCCGGGATAAGCCCGTTAATCTCCTCACATAACCTCTCCGCCAGAACCAGCCAATCAAAAGCTTCATTGTCAATAAGGTAGCAATAGTGCCGTCCATTGTAATCCTCCTCACGGCTAGCCCACAATTTGATAGCTTCGAGTAAAGCTAGATACCAATGCCTACCGGCAGCAATAGCTTCCTTGAGGTGTTGAATTGCCTCGATATCGCCTGTATGTGTCGACACTACACTTATCTCCTGGCATTCTCTATTCATATATTATAGTGTTCCGCATAATATCTTACAAAATCCCTCCCCTTAGGCACCTCCCACACAGGGATTATAAAGGATTTTGCGATTGACTATGCTTACTCACGATTATATTCTTGCCGCCTCGACGGGCTCAGGGCAAAACTTGCCAACCGTTATGCTCAGCAAATTGGCGCAAGTTTCTATCGGGATAAGTTGCCACTGGATTGCCTACTAGCCTCAGCAAGGGGATATCGAAGGCGCTATCGGCGTAAGCAAAACTCGACGGGAGATCTATATCTAACTCGTTTCGAATGATAAATTCTTCAAGCAATTTAACCTTATTCTTGCCAGAGCACACAGGTTTAATAATCTTGCCAGTATATTTAGCATCGATTACTTCAAGTTTTGTGCCAATTACATTAGGCACACCCAGCGTCTGCCCTACAATTTCTAAGAGGTTGCTAAATACACCGGAGATAATTATCACCACGTGCCTGCTTTGCTTATGTTGGCCTAAGATATCAACGATATCGCTACGTAATGATTTGACAATATAGTTATAAACTACCCATCGAAAGGCCTCCAAACCTTCCTCTTTGCTTGCCCCTCTAAAGAACACACTTAGATCCTCCGCCCACTTCATTCTGACCGCCTCCTCATCAGACAATTTGCACTTACTGAATAGCCACAGAGGCAAGTGCGTGATTAGGAAAGCTAATACTAAAGGTACCTTTTTTCTTTCATGCTCGAAATAGTACCTGCGAAGCCCTGTCCAGATATGTCCCCGGGATAAAGTACCATCAAAGTCGAAAATGGCCGCAACCTTACTCATTTACCCATTGCTGAGAAAGCTACGCACCTGCTCCAGCGGCAAGGTATTTAGTATATGCTGAGGCTCACACCAGGCTCGCCGGGCTACACCGACTCCAAATTTCATAAAGCTTAAATGAGCGGTACTATGAGCATCGGTGTCTATAACAAGTTTTACTCCCAGTTCCCTGGCCCGAAAAGCATGAATATCGTTTAAGTCAAGCCGGTCGTACATGGCACTAATTTCCAACACCTTATTGTTTTTAACCGCTGCCCGGATGATAGTCTCTAAATCTATGGCTACGGGTTCGCGCTCCCCCAGAAGGCGGCAGGTGGGATGAGCTATAATATTAACATCTGGATCCTCTATAGCGCTTAACACCCGCCTGGTCATTTTCTCCTCGCTCTGATTCATAGCGGAGTGCACAGCACCGATGACTATATCTAGCTGAGATAGAATTTCATGGGGTAAATCTAATCTACCGTCTGCGCGAATATCAACTTCTATGCCGCTGAACACATGGATGCCATGTAACCTTTCATTCAGTGCCCTGATATCGCCAATTTGTTTTCTTACCCTCTCTCCATCAAGCCCGTGAGCAATGCCAAGCCCCCCAGAGTGGTCAGTAATCGCTATGTACTGGTAACCCAATTCCTTGGCGGCCAGAGCCATCTCCTCAACAGAATTGTGTCCATCACTCCAATTGGTATGTATGTGAAGGTCACCCTTCATATCGGATAATTCCACAAGCGTTGGTAAGGTTCCTCTCTCTGCCCTTCCTACCTCGCCCTGGGCCTCTCTAAGCTCAGGAGGGATATACTGAAGTCCTAGCCGATGGTAGAATTCCTCCTCAACGGCAAATTTCTCCAATTTATCTGTGGCTAAATCGGTGATGCCATACTCACTCAACTTCAACCCTTGTCTATGCCCTCTTTCCCTCAGAGAGATATTATGCTGCTTGCTGCCGGTAAAATACTGAAGCAGTGAGCCGAAAGAGTCATGCTCTACCATACGTAAATCAACCTGCAGCCCTCCAGAAGCGATAGCACTTGCCTTTGTTGACCCTTGAGCTAACACCTGCCCTATAGAAGGCAAGGCAACAAAAGTATCTATAACTTCCTTAGGATTATCTGCGGTGCCCATAAGGTCGATATCACCAAGAGTCTCCCTGAAGCGCCGCAAACTGCCAGCATAAGTTAAATTCCTCACTCCAGGAACAGAGCGAAGGGAGCCAAGTATCTCATCTACAATAGGTAAAGCTTCCCCGATCGGAATACGCTGGTCTTTGCGCCTCAGGGCTTGAATCTGCTGCAGGATATTGCCTGCAGTCTTATCGCCAAGGCGAAAAACTTTAGCCACCTTGCCGTTGTGTATTGCTTGCTCTAAGGCATCAACTGAACTTACCCCTAGCTCACTGGAAAGCTTGTTAGCTGTTTTGGAGCCTATTCCCGGAATGGCCAGGAGATTGGTTATCCCTTCGGGGAATTCGGCCTTCAAATTCTCATAGTAACCAAGTTTTCCTGTGGTCACTAGTTCAGTAGTTTTCTTAGCTATGGCTTCGCCCACACCGGAGATATTTCTCAGGTTTTCCCCCTCATCAAGCATAATCTTTATCTCCTTAGGGTAATGCTCAATAGCGCGAGCTACCTTTTGGTAAGCACGAATCTTGAAGGCGTTTTCCTCCTTAAGTTCCAGAAGATCGGCAATATCACTAAATACCTTGGCAATAGCGGTATTCTTCATCTGTCATCAATCCTTTCCCTTATCCACTCCCAATCAGGATTGCCATGATTGAAGAAGGATTTGAAATTATCCTTCAGCCACTTGTAATAATCATCCTCCACATATTGGGAAAAGCCTCCACAAGTTGTTCTCTTGAAATATCCTCAGGGCTTTCCAAGTCTGTGTGTTCAAATTGTTCTGTCGAGCACTCTAGGTTCCCCCAGTACCTAAATGTTATCTCCCTAAATAATCTTTATAAATACCAAGCTCTTCCTCAAGAGCTAAGTAATCCCTTTTACGTTTGTAGAGCTCTTCCACTTTGCCCAACTCTATGAATCCTAGTCGCGGTTCGATTTCATGGAAGGTTCCTACAAGCAAGTTGTCTACTTTACCAATATCTGTCTGGGATGCCACAATGAAGATGTGGCTATTCCATATGTCAAAAGCGTGTTTCAGTTTAGCAAGAGCATGATATAAGTCTCCTCCAACTTGGACTTCAAAAACATAGGTTGGTACAGAGAGCTTAACCTTTCTCCATACAGCATCAAGCCTTCCTAGGTCAAATGGATACTCCGAATCAGCGACAAAATTCTGGAGCCTCCCTATTTCTACGAGAATATCCCTAATCTTGTTATTGAAGATAAGTCCTACCTCCCGCAGCAGTATTTGTATTTTTTGCCTGAGCCACAGGGGCATAGCATCTCAAACTTTATACGTTCCTCGGTCATATTCTCCCACGCATCTCAAGTTAGAAACCTTGCCTTTAAGCGAGTTAACGAACCTCTTATCGTTAGTCCACAGCTCACAATCCTTTAATTCAGCAACAGCTAAATATTGCATGTCATAAGTTCGGGGAAGATTAAACTCTTTGGCTAACTCCCAAGCCCTTTTCTGAATTTTGGGGCTATCACTGCTTTTTACCACTATCTCTGAGTAGGCTGAAAAAGCCTCCTCTCCTTCTTCAGGGAGGAGCCTCTTGAAATAGACTTGTTCCCTAAGAACTGAGGTGACTTCGGCATGAAACAAAGGGGCGGTTATAATCTCCATACCATTCTCACACCACTCTCGGCGCAAGGTATTGGCTCTCTCATTTTGCTCTGCGGGTAATAGCCAGGTCAGAGCTAGGCTGGCATCAATACATACGCTGTTACTCATAAGCTATGCCTCTGACGAGATTCCTCAACCAAGGCAGAAATATCAAACTCTGTTTCTGTCCTGGCTCTTATTCTCTTTTGCAGAGCCACAGCACGCTCAATAAATTCCAGCTTATCTTGAGACCCAGGTTTATTTACACTCAATTGACTTAGAAACGTCCCCAGATCACTCCTGTTTATAAAGAGTTGATTGCCAAGCTTCTGAGCAGGCAACTTGCCTGCCCAAATCCACCGCCGCACGGTTTCCATGTTCCGGCCACTTCTGTGAGCCGCTTCTCGTATAGTTACTAATTCCTCTGTCACTCGCATGTCCATTTCACCTTATGGAATATAGTTGTAGTCTACAACACTATACAGAAGCTGTCTGAATTTGTCAATTATGGCTAGAAGAACTCTACCTCCCGCAGCAATATTTGTATTTTTTGCCTGAGCCGCAGGGGCAGGGGTCGTTGCGGCCCACTTTTTTACCTGCTACCACAGCTCGCTTTTCGCGAGGGGGTTCTTTGCTAACGCTGACGTGGTAAATACTATGGACAACGTCACGTTGAATGCTAGCCTTAAGGGTCTCAAAAAGAATATGGCCCTCTTTCTTATATACCACCAGAGGGTTTTGCTGTCCAGCAGCGCGTAAACCTATTCCCTGCCGCACGTGCTCCATAGCAGTAAGATGTTCTCTCCATAATCCATCAACGACACGGAGCATCACCAATCTCTCTGCTATACGCATATTATTAGCGTCTAGCTCCAGCTCCCGCTGATTATAAAGTGTAATGGCGTAATCACTTAACTTTTCTGTGATTTGTTTATCGTCAAGTTCTAAGAGGCCATCACTTCTGAATTGTGGCGGTAGGGGGAAAATACGGGAAATGTCATCAAGCAAACCTGACAGGTCCAGCTCACGCAGGCTATGGTCAAAATGGGCATTTACCATGTTTTGAATTTCATCCTGAATCATAGACGTTATGTTCGCTTTTAAGTCAATTCCGCTCAGTATCTTCTTTCTCTCAGCATAAATTACCTCACGGTGCATGTTGACTACATCGTCATATTCCACAAGATGTTTACGGATATCAAAATGATAGCCTTCTGTCTGCACCTGAGCATTTGCTATAGCTTTAGTGACCATGGGATGCTCAATAGGAGTATTCTCATCCATACCAGCCCATTCCATAAACCCCTTAACACGGTCGCCACCAAAGCGGCGAACAATCTCATCCTCTAAGGAGGCATAGAAACGGGAACTGCCTGGGTCGCCTTGTCTTCCTGCTCGACCACGAAGCTGGTTATCGATACGTCTGGCTTCATGATGCTCAGTGCCAATAATGTAAAGCCCGCCAAGTTCAATTACCCTATTGTGCTCTCTTTCCCATGCCTTAGAATCGCACCCTTCGGGATTGCCACCGAGGATGATGTCCACACCACGCCCGGCCATATTAGTGGCCACAGTTACCGCTTCTATACGCCCCGCCTGGGCAATTATGCTCGCCTCCTTTTCATGATTCTTGGCGTTTAATACCTGAGGCGATATGCCTTTTCTTCTTAACAGGTCGCTTAAATCTTCCGATTTCTCAATGGAAACTGTGCCTATGAGAACTGGCCTTTTCTGATTGTGCAATTGTTCAATTTCCCTGGCTACTGCGGCAAACTTAGCTTTCTCATCTTTGTAAATCTGGTCAGTGTATTCAGTGCGAGCCAATGGCTTGTTTGTAGGTATAACCACTACTTCTAATTTATAAATCTTGTGAAATTCTTCGGCTTCAGTGGCGGCGGTTCCAGTCATGCCAGCCAACTTTTGATATATGCGGAAATAATTCTGAAAGGTGATGGTAGCCAAAGTAACGCTTTCCCGCTGAATCTTAACTTCCTCTTTAGCTTCGATGGCCTGATGTAGCCCTTCAGAATACCTTCGGCCAAACATCAATCTGCCGGTGAATTCATCCACGATTATAACTTGCCCGTTCTTGACCACGTAATTATCATCCCTCTTAAATAAGGCGCGAGCCTTGAGCGCACTATTTAGATATTGTGTGAGGAAATAATTAGAGGGGTCGTAAAGGCTGGGCGCCTTAAGCAAACCTTCCCTTCTTAGCATCTTCTCTACCCTGCTGGTGCCGATATCAGTGAGGCTTACAGCGCGTGTCCTCTCAACAATGGTGTAATCCGCATCTTTGCTAAGACGGGAAACCAGTTGAGCAAAGGTGTAATATTTCTGTGTTGCCTCCTCAGCAGGACCGCTTATGATTAATGGAGTGCGAGCTTCATCAATGAGAATGTTATCTACCTCATCAACAATGGCATAGTTAAGCGGGCGCTGAACACACTGTGACAAATCCAGAACCATGTTGTCTCGGAGGTAGTCAAAACCAAATTCGTTGTTTGTGCCATAAGTTATATCGGCTTCATAAGCCTGTCGACGACTGATGGGACGGAGGGAATCCCATTTCTGGTCTTCCGATTCATAACCAGGGTCATAAATATAGGAGGGAGAGGGTTGGTCTGG
>Ga0114920_10000880_pt1 | contig 13469 bp, 11 predicted proteins | sample ChitaG_FD_88683 | JGI IMG/M metagenome (GOLD analysis project Ga0114920, IMG submission 88683) | Deep subsurface microbial communities from South Pacific Ocean to uncover new lineages of life (NeLLi) - Chile_00310 metaG | ecosystem: Environmental > Aquatic > Marine > Oceanic > Sediment ... | reverse complement strand
GGCACTGACCACCGAGCTGCTGACGATCACCACCAGCAAGGCCGGACCGAAGACCAAGGCCCCTGTTTCCGCCACGAATACGCGCGCATCCTCGAATGAGGCAACGAAGAGGGCTACGCGCGCATCTTGACATGAGGCAACAGGCAGCCCATGGCGGGCCAGCTACTATCTCTTCTCATGCCGATCGATTCGAATGCCATAGGCGTCACGACATCACCGCAGGTCTTCGAGTGGGCCGAACGCGACACCCTGCTGTACGCGCTGGGCGTGGGGGCGGGCGTCGATGATCTCGCCTTCACCACCGAGAACAGTCACGGCATCGAGCAGCAGGTGCTGCCCACCTACGCCGTGATCGCCTGCTCGCCGTTCGGCGCCGTCGCCAAGATCGGGTCGTTCAACTTCAGCAAGCTGCTGCACGGATCCCAGGCTATTCGGGTGTTCGCCCCGTTGCCCGCGGCGGGCAAGCTCAGTGTGGTCTCCGAAGTGGCCGACATCCAGGACAAGGGCGAGGGCAAGAACGCGATCGTGATGCTCAAGGCCACTGGCAGCGATCCTGACAGCGGTCAGGCTATCGCCGAAACACTCACCACCCTGGTCATCCGCGGGGGAGGAGGTTTCGGGGGACAGCCGGGACAGCGCCCGGAAGCGCCTGAAACTCCCGAGAGCGACCCCGACGCCTGGGTGGAACTACACACCCGCGAGGACCAGGCACTCATCTACCGTTTGTCCGGGGACCGCAACCCGCTGCACAGCGACCCGTGGTTCGCGCGCGAGCTGGCTGGATTCCCCAAGACGATCCTGCACGGCCTGTGCACCTACGGGGTCGCTGGCCGGGCACTAGTCACAGCCCTGGGCGGCGGTGATGCTTCGAAGATCACTGCGATCTCGGCCCGCTTCAGTTCGCCGGTCTTCCCGGGCGATGTTCTGACGACGTCGATCTGGCGCCTGGAATCTGGCCGGGCTGTATTTTGCACCGAGGCAGCGAATCTGGAGCGTTCGGATGCTCGTGTGGTGCTCGAGGACGGTGTGGCCGAGTATATCGAGTGAGGGCGCCGCGGGTCTCACGCTGTGAAATGACTGTGGTGCTGTTAGTTTGATTGTGCCTGGCGGGTGATCTGGTTCGATCACACTGACTACCGGGGTGCTGAATGATCGATGGTTGGCGGAGTTCCCCCGCTGTTTCCCGGCGCCCTGTGCTGTTGCAGTCCGATCACTACTATTGGATCACCGCGGTCCTCGCTGCGCGGGGCCTGCAGGTGTGGGCATGTCGGCTGGTAGCAGCGTGTTTCGCGGCCCTCGGGTTGATTCTCAGTGCGCTGATCTTCAGTCGACTCGGTCCCGATAGTTTGGCGACGCGGATCGCCGGCGTGGCCGTGGTCGTCTCCTGTGTGGCGATGTCGGCGTTGTGGCTGCGTCGCTTTTGGCCTTCCCGGGCGCAGTCGATGACCTGTGTGATTGTCGGATCGTTGGTCATCGGCTTATCCGCCGTTATCGTCCCCAACCCGATTGTCGGATTCCTTGCTACCGCGAACTTCGTTGTACTGACGGTGTTCGTAGTGTTCATGCATACCCCGCGGCTACTGACGGTGAGCTGGACCATCGCCGCGGTGGTGGTGGGGGTGCTGATTGCGCGGCTGGCGTCGACGGATCTGGCGCTGGCGGTGTGCGCCGGGGGGACAGCGGTCGCGCTCAACGTCATCATGGCCTTCGCCTGCTGGATGACGGTCAAGTTGATTCGGCCGGACGGTCATCTCGACGATACCGAGGAGCTCACGGGCCTGCTGAATCGCGAGGCGTTCTACCGCGGCGTCGCCACGTTGCTGGCGTCGCGGAGCCGCAGCAACGACCAGTATTTGGTCGTTGTCGCGGTGAACATCGACAGCTTCTCGCTATTGCTTGGCATGACGGGCTCGCGGGGAGGTATTCGCGCACGGGTCGCGGTGTCACAGGCGCTTTGCGAGACAGTCCGGCACAACGCGGTCGTCGCCCACCTCGCCGATGACATTTTCCTGGTCGCCGACACGTTCACCACCGCCGATGCCTCGCCGCTGGTGGAAAGAATCCGCAATGCGATCGCCGTTACCCCACAGCGCCTGACTGCGAGCATCGGCGTCGTGTGCACACCGTTGGCGCCGCTGGTAGCCGAGCCTCCCGACAATGTGGTCGACACGATGATCGGGATCGCCACGACGGCGATCCAGGAGGCGCGGACGGCCGGCGGTGATCAGGTTCGATACGTGGTACTGCCGACGCTGGGCGACAACGACGGGCCGGATGCGGGCAAAACCGTCTAGAAAACCTCGAATATCGAACATTTGTTCGATATATTGACGGGGTGGGTTGGCACAATGGTCCGCCGAGCTGGACGGAAATGGAGCGCGTCCTTAGTGGCCGACCACTGGGACCCGCCGGGGGTGGTGAGCCGCGCCGGGGCGGATACGAACCCAGGGATTCGGCCGGGTCCAATTCGAAGCCCCAGTCGGAGCCTAATTCGGGGCCCGGCGGGACGCCCTACGCCGAGCTGCACACCCATTCGGCCTACAGCTTTCTTGATGGAGCCAGCACACCCGAGGATCTCGTGGAGGAGGCCGCTCGGCTCGATCTGCGGGCCATCGCGCTGACCGACCACGACGGACTCTACGGGGTGGTGCGGTTCGCTGAGGCGGCCAAGGAACTGGACGTGGCCACAGTGTTCGGTGCCGAGTTGTCCCTGGGCGGTGGAAGCCGCACCGACGAACCCGACCCGCCTGGGCCGCACCTGTTGGTGCTCGCGCGGGGGGCCGAAGGGTACCGGCGACTGTCGAGGCAGTTGGCGTCGGCGCATTTGGTCGGTGGCGAAAAAGGCAAGTTGCACTACGACTTCGATGCATTGAGCAAGGCCGCAGACGGGCATTGGCACATCCTGACCGGATGCCGTAAAGGCCATGTCCGTCAGGCACTTTCGACAGGTGGGCCGGATGCCGGCGCGGCAGCGCTCGCCGACCTGGTCGACCGTTTCGGCCGTGACCGGGTCGTCGTCGAGCTGAGCCACCACGGCCACCCGCTCGATGACGAGCGCAACGCTGCGTTGGCCGAATTGGCCCCTCGCTTCGGTCTGGGTGTCATTGCCACCACCGCAGCGCACTTCGCCGAACCCACCCGGGGGCGCCTGGCCATGGCAATGGGGGCTATACGAGCCAGACGGTCCATGGATGAATCTGCGGGTTTCCTTGCGCCACTGGGCGGCTCGCACCTGCGGTCTGGAGATGAGATGGCACAGGTATTCTCGCACTGCCCAGAGGTGGTCACGGCCGCAGCCGAGCTTGGTGAGCAGTGTGCCTTCGGCCTGGCCTTGATTGCACCGCGATTGCCACCGTTCGACGTACCCGATGGGCATACCGAGAACAGTTGGCTAAGACATCTGGTCGCCGAAGGTGCCCACGACCGCTACGGCACGCCTGAGCACGCCCGGCCCGCCTACGCCCAGATCGAACATGAGCTGAAGGTCATCGAGCAGTTGGGGTTTCCCGGCTATTTCCTGGTGGTACACGACATCACCCGATTCTGCCGGCTCAACAATATCCTGGTTCAGGGAAGGGGTTCGGCAGCCAACTCGGCGGTCTGTTATGCGCTGAAGATCACCAATGTCGACCCGGTCGCCAACGAGTTGCTGTTCGAACGATTCCTGTCGCCGGCTCGTGACGGGCCGCCCGACATCGACATCGACATCGAATCCGACTTGCGAGAGAACGTGATCCAGTACGTCTACCAGCGTTACGGACGTGAGTACGCCGCGCAGGTGGCCAACGTGATCACCTACCGCAGTCGCAGCGCGGTGCGGGATATGGCTCGTGCACTGGGATTCTCCCAAGGGCAGCAGGATGCCTGGAGTAGGCGGATCAGCCGATGGAACGGCAGCGTGAATGGGGGAGCCGACTCACCCGACATCGAGGGTATTCCGGATCAGGTGGTTGACCTGGCTATGCAGATCTCAAACCTTCCCAGGCACCTGGGTATCCACTCCGGGGGCATGGTGATCTGTGACCGTCCGATCGCCGACGTGTGTCCGGTCGAGTGGGCACGGATGGAGCACCGCAGCGTGTTGCAGTGGGACAAAGATGACTGCGCGGCAATCGGATTGGTGAAGTTTGACCTGCTTGGTTTGGGTATGCTCTCGGCTTTGCACTACGTAATTGATCTAGTGGCCGAGCACAAGGGCATCGAAGTGGATCTGTCCAGGCTGGACCTGGGCGAGCAGGCAGTATATGAGATGCTGCAGCGGGCGGACTCCGTCGGAGTGTTCCAAGTGGAGTCACGGGCGCAGATGGCCACCTTGCCCAGGCTGAAGCCGCGAGTGTTCTACGACCTGGTGGTCGAGGTGGCGCTGATCCGCCCAGGGCCGATCCAAGGCGGTTCGGTACACCCTTATATCAGGCGGCGCAACGGACTCGAGAAGGTCACCTACGACCATCCTTGTATGGAGTCGGCGTTACGAAAAACATTGGGAATACCTATATTCCAGGAGCAGCTCATGCAACTGGCCGTCGACTGCGCTGGATTCTCCGCGGCCGAGGCTGACCAATTGCGCCGTGCGATGGGATCGAAACGCTCGACGGAGAAGATGCGGCGGCTGCGCAACCGCTTCTTTGACGGGATGGCCGAACTGCACGGCGTCACCGGGGAGGTAGCCGAACGAATCTACGAGAAGCTGGAGGCCTTCGCCAACTTTGGCTTTCCGGAAAGCCATTCGCTGAGCTTCGCGTCGCTGGTGTTCTACTCGTCCTGGTTCAAACTGCACCATCCAGCGGCGTTCTGCGCCGCACTCCTGCGGGCGCAGCCGATGGGTTTCTACTCCCCACAATCGCTTGTCGCCGACGCCCGCAGGCACGGTGTCGTTGTCCGAGGCCCAGATGTCAATGCCAGCCTCGCCCACGCCACACTGGAGAACCATGGCCTGGAGGTGCGGCTCGGGCTCGGCAGCGTTCGTCATCTGGGCGACGAGCTGGCTAAGAGTTTGGTCGACGAGCGGAATATGAATGGCCCCTTTGCTTCCCTGCTCGACCTGACCGGCCGGCTGCAACTTTCTGTGCCCCAGACCGAGGCGCTGGCCACCGCGGGAGCGCTGGGCAGCTTCAGGGTCTCCCGACGGGAGGGGTTGTGGGCCGCAGGCGCTGCCGCCACACAGCGACCTGATCGGCTACCGGGGGTTGGATCGGCGTCGCACGTCCCGTCGCTGCCCGGGATGACTGAGTTGGAGCTGGCGGCAGCCGACGTGTGGGTGACCGGGGTTTCGCCGGACAGCTATCCGACCCAATTTCTGCGCGACGACCTCGCGGCACTGGGCGTGGTTCCCGCCGACCAGCTGTTGTTGGTGCCTGACGGCACCCGGGTGTTGGTGGCCGGGGCTGTCACACATCGGCAACGGCCGGCCACCGCGCAGGGCGTAACTTTCATGAATCTCGAGGACGAGACGGGGATGGTCAACGTGCTGTGCTCACCGGGGGTGTGGTCGCGTCATCGCAGGCTGGCGCAGACGGCCTCGGCGCTGGTAGTTCGCGGCATCGTGCAGAACGCCACTGGCGCGGTCACCGTGATCGCTGACCGGATGGACGAACTCAGCATGCGGGTAGCTTCGCGGAGTCGCGATTTCCGCTGAGCCCGCTTCCCTGCCACGGGCGCGTTGGCACGCGCCGCGTCGCGCCGCGAACCGTGACATTTGGCACGCGTTCGCCGGACGATGGCGACAATCCCGCCAAATGTAGGCTCGCAGGATGTCTCTGAACCTGTCCGCCGACGAAGTCCTGACCACGACCCGCTCGGTGCGTAAGCGGCTTGATCTCGACAAGCCGGTCCCACGCGACGTGCTGATGGAGTGTCTTGAGATCGCGCTGCAGGCGCCCACCGGGTCGAACAACCAAGGCTGGCAATGGGTGTTCGTCGAAGACGCGGAGAAGAAGAAGGCACTCGCCGACATCTACCGGACGAACGCGACGCCCTATCTCTCGGCGCCTAAGCCCACACACGGTGACATTCGCGACGAGCAGCAGCCGCGCGTCTTTGACTCCGCGATGTACCTCAACGACCATTTCCATGAAGTTCCCGTGATGCTGATCCCCTGCTTGGAAGGTAAGCCCCAAGACACCCCTTCCGGTCACAGTGCAGGGTTTTGGGGTTCCCTGCTGCCGGCGGCGTGGAGCTTCATGCTGGCATTGCGTTCTCGTGGGTTGGGGTCGGCCTGGACGACGCTGCACCTCCTGGGCGACGGCGAGCGTCAGGCCGCCGAACTGCTCGGTATCCCGTTCGGTGAGTACAGCCAGGCTGGGCTGTTCCCGATCGCGTACACCAAGGGCACCGACTTCCGCCTGGCGCGGCGGCTCCCGGCTGCCGAGCTGAGCCATTGGGACACCTGGTAGCGCCGCCGGTCACACCGCTCCGGGGAATCCTTGCTGACGCCACGCTTCATAGACGGCGATGGCGGCGGCGTTGGACAAGTTCAGTGACCGTCGTCCGCTCAGCATCGGAATCCTGACCCGCGCGGTGATGTGCGGATCGGCCAGGGTCGCCGCCTCAAGGCCGGTGGGCTCCGGGCCGAACATCAGCACATCACCGGGTTGGTAGCAGATGTCGGCGAATGACGTGGTGGCGTGCGCAGTGAAGGCGAAGACGCGGGCCGGCCCCAATGCCGCCCAGGCGGCTGTGAGATCGGGGTGCACGGTCACCGACGCGAGGTCGTGGTAGTCGAGCCCGGCTCGGCGCAGCTTGGGTTCGGACAGGTCAAAACCCAGCGGTTGGACCAGATGCAATTCGCACCCGGTGCCCGCCACCATCCGGATCGCGTTGCCCGTATTGGCGGCGATGCGCGGCGAGTAGAACATCACGTTGAACACAACTAGTTGACCTTCTCCCGCGACTGAAGATCGCGGGATTCCCTATGCCGCTTCCGCGTCATGGGGTCTTCTCGCTTGCGCGAGCACACCCGCGTCTGCGGGTGTTGCCTCCGGTCCGGAGGTGAGCGCGGGCTGGATTGCCCGGGCCAGGATCGTGTTCGCTGCCTGAATGTCCGCATGGTCTTCGCGGCCACATTTCACGCACGAAAATTCCGCTTGGCTCTTGCGGTTTTCCTTCACGTTGTGACCGCAGCTGCGGCACTCCAGACTGCTGAACGCCGCAGGCACATACACAAGCACTGTGCCCGAGGCGGACGTTTTATGTTCGAGACGCTGGGCGATCAAACCCCAGCAGTTCGCATAGATCTCCTTATTGAGCCCCGATTTCGCGGCTCTCCCATTGGGCAGATAGCCGCCTTCATGGTCGGGGTCTGGTTTCGGCTTCGGCGCCCGCACCATGTTGCAGGTGGCCAACTTCTCCACCGCCACCAGAGCGTAGGTCGCCGCGATCCGGGTAGTTGTCTTCTCCACCCAATCTTTGCGCCGGTCCGCGACGCGGGCGTGCAGCTTCGCGATCCGGGCTTTCACCTTTCCCCGCCGGAGGCTGCCTTTGCGGCAACCGGCGAGCTGGCGTTGAAGGCGGGCCAGCTTCTTGTGCTCGCCGCCGCGCATGACCGGTGCCCGCAGCATCGTCGCATCCGACAGGGCCAACGTCGTTTTCACGCCACGGTCGATCCCCACCGTCTTCTCACAACGTCCTGGCGCAGCCGGCACTGCCGACTGCACCCCCGGGAAACTCACGTGCCAGCGCCCTGCCTTAAAGGTGACCCTGGCCATGCCGAGCTTGCCGATCGGCAGCGGGCGAGACAGCCGGAACTTCACCAACCCGAGTTTGGGGACGAACACCTGCCCCCACTTACGGTTCAGGATCTCAACGCGACTGTCGCGAATGCAGAACCCCTCATCGAGGTGCTTGCGCCGCCACGACGGCCGCCGGTAGGTGCCATTAAAGAATCCGGTTACCGCGCGGCCGAAATCCCGCAATGCCTGCTGCTGGACCGGCGAGGACCCAGCCGCTAACCAACCAAAGGCCTGCCGGGCTTCGGCGAGCTGCTTTTGCCGTTGCGCCGGCCCGGGGCATGACCGGCCAGCACGACCCCAGTTGAATTGCTCAACAGCCAGATTCCACACATAACGTGCATCCGCACAGTGCCGTTCCAGCATGAACACCGACTCCTGCGGAGTCGGATACATGCGATACCGGTGCGCCATCGTTTATGCGGCCTTCCCCGGCTTGCCGGTAGCGGCGAGCTTCTGGTTCTCCACATAGCGGCGCACGACTTCCAACGGCGCTCCGCCCACGGTGGAAACAAACCAAGACGGCGCCCACAAGCACTTCATCCGCGCCAGCTGCGGAAACTCCTGCCGCAAACGACGCGACGAGCGGCCCTTCATGATCTGGACAAGCTTGGACACCGCCACCTGCGGCGGCAACTCAACCAGCAGGTGCACATGATCGGGCATCGTCTCGACCTCGATCACTATCCCGCCGAACTTAGCGACCACCTCGTCGATGATCTGCTTCAATCGCACCTCGACTGCTCCACCCAGCACACGGCGACGGTACTTCGGGCACCAGATCACGTGGTACTTCACCGAAAACACCGCTTTTCGCGCCGACCGGTACTGCATGAACCTCACCGTAAACCCCAGCACCGACAACAACGGTCCGCTACGCGGACCCAGACATCGGGATCGGCTATCCCGCGACTAAAGATCGCGGGCTTGCGCCGAAGAATGTGTCGGTCATCCTCTAGGCCGTCGACGGCGGTTGCTGGACTGCCTCTGCGAACATCCAACCGTCGTCTCTTGCGATAATGCTCGCATGGTCGAGCAGAGCATCTGGATGCAGAAGGTCTCGGCCGATCCTGGACATTCGCACTGGTACGTCGAGCGCTTCCGTGCCATGGCGCGCGCCGGTGACGATCTTGCCGGTGAGGCTCGTTTGGTGGACGCGATGGCGCCCCGCGGTGCCCGCATTCTCGACGCCGGCTGCGGACCCGGCCGGCTGGGCGGATATCTGGCTACCGCAGGTCACGACGTGGTCGGTGTCGACGTCGACCCGGCGCTTATCGAGGCAGCCGAACAGGACCATCCCGGGCCGTGCTGGCTCGTTGGCGACCTCGCTGAGCTAGATTTGCCGGCCCGGGGTATCGCCGAGCCGTTCGATGTCATCGCGTCGGCCGGAAATGTCATGACATTTCTTGCCCCGAGTACCCGAGTCCAGGTGCTGAGCCGGCTGCGCGCCCACCTTGCCGACGACGGTCGAGCGGTGATCGGTTTCGGCGCGGGTCGCGATTACGAGTTCGTCCAGTTTCTCGCTGACGTTGCAGATGCCGGGCTCGCGCCCGACCTGCTGCTGTCCACTTGGGACCTACGCCCATTCACCGAGAATTCCGACTTTCTTGTTGCGTTCCTTCGACCGGCGTAAGTCTTCGGCATCCGTTGGCCGCCAACGACGACGATGGACCGCGCACCGGAGTTTGCTGGTGTCGCGGGCACAGCCCAGGTACCGGGTTCGCCGCCTCTTCAGTGCCCACTGGGAACTGGGAAACCGGGTGGTTTGCCTGCCATACTCGTCGAATTGCCAGGCCCGCCCACTATGCCCATGGCGTGAGGGCGCCATCAGCAGGAGCCCTATGAACGACGCTCGACCAACACCCCTCGGACCCCCCGCCGACGCTGTGGGTGGCTGATGACGGCTGACAAGAGGCTGTCTCGGTTTGCGCTGTCCAACTGGCCGGTTGCCTGGAAAGTACTTGCCATCGTCGTGGTGCCCCTGGTGCTGGCCGTCGTGTTCGGCGGCTTGCGTATCTACTCCAGTGCGACAACGGCAGTGCAGCTACGTGCGGCCGCCGAGCGCGCCGACATGGTGCCCGGCGTTGTCGATTACCTCGCTGCGTTGGAGGACACGATGATCGCGGCAACCGGGGGCGGAGACACCCAGGCCGCGCTGACGATTTTCGATTCGCGCAGGACCGATCTCCGGCAGCAACTGGCCGACACCGAGGTACCCGACAGTGTCGGGCTGGCCACGAACACGCTGCTCGACGACGGCCAGGACCTGCTCGGCACGATCATGGGCAACGCCGACGATCTGCGGATATGGGTGATGACTTATGCGGCACTGCTGATCGCCGCCGACACCGCCATCACTGGCCTGGTGGCCGACGACACTGGCCTGGTGGCCGCCGACACCGCCATCACTGGCCTGGTGGCCGACGACACTGGCCTGGTGGCCGACGACACTGGCCTGGTGGCCGACGACCGGAACGTCCGGTCCCAGGCCAAAGCGCTGTCGCACGCCGTCGGTGCTCGCGGGCAGATGGTGATGCAGCAGCTGCTGGTCAACCGTGGCGCAGACCTTCCTGAGCCGGTCCTGCGCTCGACCATGGTCACACTGGCTGGCGCCGAGCCCTCAATGGTGTCGGCGATGAGTGCTTTCCTCGGTGGCGGGACTGGCGGTGCAGAGGCGCTGCGATCGGCGATGGCCGACCGGATGCTCGTGATGTCCGATCCGGCGTCCGTGCTCGTCGGGAACCCCGGGTTGCTGGCGTCCCAACAAGTCACCCGAGATATAGCCGCCGGTGTGATCGCCGAGACCGCCCAATCGATTCCGGCGACAGTCGACCAGCAGGCAGACGACGCGCGGATTGCCGCGATCCGCGACTCTGTACTGGTGGTCGCCGCGATCGCGATTGCGCTCCTGCTCGTCGCGCTGCTGGCTCGCTCGCTGGTGCTTCCGGTGCGCACGCTGCGCGACGACGCACTCAAGGTGGCACACAGCGATCTGGCTCGTGAAGCCGAACACGTAGGCAGTGACGGCAACCCCTTCCCGGTGCACACTTCTGAAGAAATCGGTCAGGTCGCATACGCTATCGACGAATTGCATGAGCAGGCAGTGCAATTCGCCGGCGCACACGACCGGCTTCAGATCCAGGTGACCGGCTTGTTCGACACGCTGTCGCGACGCAACCAGTCGCTGATCGATGAGCAGCTCGCCCTCATCGATCAACTCGAGCGCAACGAGGAGGACCCAGACCGGCTCGCGAGCTTAGTGCGGCTCGACCATCTCGCCGCTCGAATGCGGCGCATCGGCGCCAACGTGCTGGTGCTGGCCGACATGCGACCTCCCCGCGAGCAGCCCGGCCCGGTGCCGGTCACCGCGCTGGTCAACGCGGCGGTCTCCGAAGTCGAGGACTGCAGCCGTATCACCACCGCGGGGTTGCCGGGCAGCGAGATTGCCGGTGCCGCCTCAGGTGATCTGGTGCACCTGCTCGCTGAGCTGCTCGACAATGCGCTGAGGTATTCGCCGTCTGACTCGCAGGTCACAGTGTCGGCGGTGCGTACCGGCAGCGGCGGCTTGGTCGTTGAGGTCGCGGACACCGGTCTGGGAATGACCAAGGCCGATCTGCAGATGGCCAACACCCGGCTGCAGTCCTTCGGTGAGGACAACTCGTACACCGCACTGCACATGGGGCTGTTCGTGGTGGGCCGGCTGGCCACCCAACATGGCATGGTGGTGCGACTTCGCAGCACAGTCGCCCGGGAGCCGGGGTCGGGCATCACTGCAGGGGTGTACGTGCCGGCCGACCAGTTCGTCGCCGGCTGATGATGGCGTGAACGCACACGAAGTCGACCGGGAATTCGACGGTCGCGACTTTCGCGACGAAGACCTCAGTCGCCTACGCACCGAACGTGTGGTGTTCACCGGATGTGATTTTTCCGGTGTCGATCTGACCGAGTCAGAGCATGTCGGCTCCGCCTTTCGCAACTGCATGTTTCGGCGTACTTCGCTGTGGCACAGTGTGTTTCGACACTGTAGCTTTCTCGGCTCGACGTTCATCGACTGCAGGATGAGGCCCATGAAGCTGGTCGAGGTGGATCTGACGCTGGCCGTGTTGGGCGGGGCAGACCTGCGCAAAACCGATCTGTCCGACTGCCGGCTGCGGGAAGCGAGCCTGGTGGCTGCCGACCTGCGCGAGGCGGTGTTGCGGCGCGCCGACCTGACAGGGGCGCGCGTCCAGGACGCCCGGCTGGAGGGCGCCGATCTGCGTGGCGCGCGCATCGAGCCGACGTTCTGGACAACGGCAAAACTGCGTGGCGCCATGGTCGACATCGAGCAGGCGCTGGCCTATGCGGCCGCCCATGGGCTCGACATCGGCGGGTGAGGTTTCTCGGCCCCGGAGTCGCTGATTCCCTGCGCGGGCCGACTTCTCGCTGGCTCGTACCTCGCCCTCCTCAGCCAGCCTTGAGCCTGATCCGCCAGCGTACAAATCCGACGTAGAAGATACTGATCGCCGCCAGCATCGCCATGTCGAACATCCACGCACCCGAGGTGTGCTCCCAGTGTCGGTCCTTCGGGGTCAACGGACCCGGCACCAACCGGATCAGGTCGATGGTCGACGCCGAGGATGCGAAGCCCCAGCGGGCCGGCGTTGCCCAGGACATCTGGTCCAGGACGATGCGGCCGGTTACCGGGATCATGCCGCCGGAGAACACCAGCTGGCTCATGATCGCGACCACCAGCAGCGGCATGATCTGCTCGCTCGACTTGGCGAGAGCCGAAAGTGCCAGGCCGACCATGGCCGCAGCCACACACGTCGCCGCGATGTCGACGAACAATTCCAGGCTGCGGTTGCCGATCACCGCACCGCTGTCGACTGCGTCGGGACCCCAACCCTTGCCTACGATCGCGATAGACGTGACGATCGCAGCCTGCACGATGGCGAATCCGGTGAACACCATGACCTTCGCCATGAGGTAGGCCGAAGTGGACAGGCCGACTGCCTGCTCGCGTCGGAAGATGGCCCGCTCGCCGATCAGGGCGCGAATGGTCAGGGCAGTGCCCATGAAGATAGCGCCAACATTGAGCATCACCAGGATCTGCCCCGGCTCATTGGGCGCCTCACCACCTTGCTCGGCGGGGACGGGAACGCCGAACCCGACGTCGCCGGGCACCGACAGCGACAACACGCCCATGATGAACGGCAACATCATCAGGAACGCGAAGTATCCGCGGTCGGAGATCACCAGCCGGATCTGGCGTCGCGCGATGGTGGACAACTGCCTTCGGGTGCTGGTCCGGGTTGGATTGCCCAGGTCTGTGGGACTAAGGGCGGGCGGCTGCGGCGGGGGAGGCCCGTGCTGGGCGAGGAAGCGTTGCGCCGCGCCGTCTGGGTCGCCGGCGACACGGGAGAAGATGTCGGCCCAGTTGGTCGTGCCTATTGAGGGGCCGACCTCGCTGGGTGGGCCGTAGAACGCGGTCTTTCCGCCTGGGGCCAGTAGCAGCACCTGGTCGCACACGTCGAGGTAGGTCAGCGAGTGGGTTACGACGAGCACCACTCGGCCCGCGTCGGCAAGCTGGCGCAACATGGTCATCACCTGGCGATCCAGGGCGGGATCCAGGCCTGAGGTCGGCTCATCGAGGATGAGCAGCGATGGGCCGGTCAGCAGCTCGAGCGCGACTGAGGCGCGCTTGCGCTGCCCGCCGGAGAGCTTGTCAACGCGGGTGTCTAGGTGCTCGGTCATCTCGAGCTCCTG